>Ga0181516_10000975_pt1 | contig 23213 bp, 20 predicted proteins | sample PEATcosm2014_Bin_25_FD_121104 | JGI IMG/M metagenome (GOLD analysis project Ga0181516, IMG submission 121104) | Peatland microbial communities from MTU Mesocosm Facility, Houghton, MI, USA - PEATcosm2014_Bin01_10_metaG | ecosystem: Environmental > Terrestrial > Soil > Wetlands > Peat | place... | reverse complement strand
TGGTCAACGTCGGGACCCTTGTTTTCCTTTCCATGCAGTCGCTGGTCGTTGCCCGCTTGTTTGCGGCCTCGTTCTCGTTGGCCGAGAAGCAGTCGTGGGCCATGGAAAGGATCAACAAGTCTCTGGAGCGCTTCATCCCACGCGAGGTGCTAGGCTTCCTCAACAAGACGAGCATCACCGAGATCGACCTAGGCGACTATTCCGAGATGCGCATGACCGTGTTCTTTCTCGACATCCGAGACTTCACCACCCTGTCGGAGTCCATGAGTCCGAGAGAAAATTTCCGCTTCATCAACTCGTTCCTGAGGCGCTTCGGGCCCCTGGTTCGAGACCACCACGGGTTTGTCGACAAGTACTTGGGCGACGGCATGATGGCCCTGTTTCCGGGCAGCCCCGACGACGCAGTGCGCGCGGCCGTGGCCATGAGGGCGCACTTGCGGGACTACAACAGCGGCCGGGCCCGGGGAGGCTACCCCGCCATCCGTTTCGGCATTGGCATCCACACAGGACCGCTCATGCTGGGCACCATCGGCGAAAACGAACGAATGGACTCCACAGTCATCAGCGACACCGTGAACGCCGCCAGCCGTCTTGAAGGGCTGACCAAGAAGTATACAATCGACATCCTGATTTCGGGCACCACAGTCGCCGACCTGGAGGACCCTTCGGCCTTCACCACCGAGTTCGTCGCCCTCGAAACCGTCAAGGGCAAGACCAAGCCCATCGAGGTCTTCCGCGTCATCGAGACGCCAACTGAGCAGCCTGTCCTTGTCCTTTCGCCCGATCGTGGTTAACGTTGGGGAATGCCATTCCCCGAACCCGTCCACACCATCGTCGACGCCCTGCTTGAGAGCTACCGCAAAGTCGGCGCGGTCAACCATTCAGGCGGCGCCAACCTGCCGTCCATGGAAGCCGTCAGCTCCCTCCTCGACGATCTGAAAAACCTCGTCTTCCCAGGATTCTATGAGACCCTCGAAGTGGACGACCCTTCCGTCCTGCCGTACTCGACGGCCGAGCACGTGTTCCGGGTCACCAAGGGGCTGGTCACCCAGATCAGCAAGGCCGTCAAGTTCACCAAGACCGAGGGCGTCAACCCCGAGGCCGTTGTCTTCCTCCTGCTCAAGTCCATCCCCGGCATCCGCGAGCAGTTGCAGGACGACGTGGCGGCCATGCTCGAGGGCGACCCCGCAGCCAAGTCGGCCGAGGAGGTGATTCTCGCCTACCCGGGCGTCGAAGCGATCGTGGTCTACCGGCTGGCCCACGTGCTGTACGAGCAGCAAGTGCCGCTGATCCCGCGCATGATGAGCGAGCTCATCCACCGCAGAACGGGCATCGACATCCACCCCGGCGCCACCATCGGCCGCAGGTTTTACATCGACCACGGCACGGGTATCGTCATCGGCGAAACCTGCGTCATCGGCGACGAGGTCAAGCTGTACCAAGGCGTGACCCTGGGCGCCCTTTCGGTGAAGAAGGCCGAGGTGAGCAAGAAGCGCCACCCGACCATCGAGGACCACGTGACCATCTACGCCGGCGCCACCATCCTAGGCGGAGAGACGGTGATCGGCCGTCATTCGACCATCGGCGGCAACGTGTGGCTCACGCAGTCGGTGGCGGCCTCGAGCATCGTCTCGGCCAAGCCCCAGGAGAACCTGGTGGCCAAGCGGGGCCACAAGGTCCCCGACTGGACAATTTAGGGGGGGGGCGAGGTCAGGCGCGCTTCTTGGCATCGACCCCGAGGGCACACAGGGTGGCCACCACGGTGTCGATCTCGTCGATGGTGGGTGCCCGGACGGCTGCGAAGGCCGGGTCAAGCACCGGTCCGGGCCGGTAGGACTGCACCCAGACCCTGAGGCCAGGGCCGACGAACGCCGCGTATTCGCCCAGGTCCGACACCTCGTTCAATCCGGGAACCCAGGTTAGCCTCACCTCGCAGCTGTCCGGGTGGTGTTCGCGCAGCCATTCGAGCGTCCTGGCCAACTTCCGCCCCACCACGGGCACCCCGGCGGACCGGGAGTACGCCGACGGCGCGTTCTTCAGGTCGAAGGCCACGTAGTCGACGAGGCCGGGTTCCAACCCTGCCAAACGGTCGGGGTAGGTTCCGTTGGTGTCGAGCTTGATCTGGTAGCTCAGGGCCTTGAGGCGTTCCAGCAGCAGCGGCAGGTCGGGGTGGAACAGGGGCTCGCCGCCGGTGACCACCACACCCTCGAGCACGCCCCGCCGCTTGGCCAGGAAGCTCAGTACCTCGTCCTCAGAGACCAGCCCCTCTTCCCAAGGCTCGTGCACAAGACCCGGGTTTTGGCACCAGGGACAACGCAGGTTGCACCCGGGCGTAAAAAGCATAGCGGCCACAAGGCCGGGGTAGTCGAGAAGAGTCGTCTTGATAAGGCCGTAGGTGGAGGGAGTCACCAAACCATCTTGGTTTTTTTTGCTACATTGGTCCAGGCAAGGAGGCAGCCATGGCAGAACAAACCCTGGCCCGACTGGAGGCCCTGGAGACGAGAAACGCCTACCAGGAGGCGACCATCGACGACCTCAGCGCTCAGATCTACCAGCAGCAGCAGCTCATCGACAGGCTGGAGCGCCGGCTCGAGAGTCTTGCCGAGAAAGTGAAGGGCCTTGCCTCGGGCGACACGGCTCCCCTCCCCGAAAACGAGAGGCCCCCGCACTACTGACCACGAGAACCGTCCTGCTGGTGGTCCTGCTCTCCCTCGTGGTGACAGTCGTCTTCTCGTGGTCGATCAAGGCCGCCTCGAAGGGACTCGTGAGAGGTCCGGGGCTGTCCCTTGTGGGGGGCAACGGCCTGCTTTTCACGAGACTGGTGCTGCAAGCCCCGGGGTGCCCAAGGTTCCTCGAACTTCGGCGCTCTGGTTCGGCATCGGGATCCAGCCCGCGACGCCGAACGCGCAATCGCCGCAGGGCCCGACCCGGCCGCGCTGGCCCGGAGATTCCGCACTGCGGGAGACAAGGCGTCGAGGGTCCGGAAGGGTCACGGCCCGATCGACGGTTCCTCGGTTTGTCCTCGCCATCGTGCTGGAACAACCTTGGGACAACTCCTCCAAGGCCTTGGGGCTCGGTCGCTCTTCCAGGGCCAGAGGCTCCTCCAGATGTTCGGCGGAAACCTGACCTTCCGCGACGCGGCCGCCGAGGCGTGACGCCTTTGAGACTTGACAGATCCGAAGACAGGGTCTAGACCGACCTTAAAGTTAATTCGGATTCAGCCTTGAAGGGGGGATGGGTCATGACAAAAAGGACTTCGAGGCGCATCGTTCTGGCGATTCTGGTAGCGAATCTGTTCTTGGGCCTCTCAACGGGCGCTTGGGCGCAGACGCAGACGGTGAATTACAAGGAAGTTCACTATCAGTTTACGATGAACAACGACGGCACGTGGGTTCGGCGAGGCTTGACCATCCTGGACTCCGGCGAAGTTGCCACCTACACGGCTTCGGGGAAATTCGTCCAGACGGATTCGGGCGCGACAATTTCGGGCGAAGACACCACCACCTTCGACGACGGTTCCTCGTGGTCGACAAAGTTTGAAGGTCAGTTTTCGTTGGGACCCAAGGGCCTGTGGATCATTCCCCACAAGGGTGAATTCACTGGAGGTACCGGTCGGTTCGAAGGAATTGAGGGGACCCTGGAGTACACCTCCAAACAGATCAGCACGGATGCGGACTTTGCTGGCTTCGCCGAGACCGAGGGAACTGCAACGTACTCGCTGCCCCAGTAGACCGCGGCGGGCCGGAGACGTCCGCTCAATGCTGAAGCGAAGCAGGCAGCTCCACGATGACTTGGGTGCCCGATTCGGAGGACAGGGAGAACACCGAGCCCTGGTTGGCCTTCACGAACTCGCGGGAAAGCGACAGTCCCAAGGCCGAGCCGCGTTCTCCTGCGGCGCCTTTCGTGGACCGCAACAAGCCTTCTTGGTTCCACTTGTCGAGAAACTCCTCCGGCAGACCCGGGTCTGAATCGGTGATTCTGAAGTTCACCCTGCCGCCCTCTGCCCAGGAATCGATCGAGACGGCACCCTTGCGAAAGTAAGCTTCAAAGCATTTGACACGAGGTTCCTCACCACCGTCGTGAGCGTTCTTTCGTCCCCCTCAGATCTGTGACCCCGATTCGACGTGGCTTTGCAGCCTGATCTTTTTTCCCTCGGCGAGGATGATCACGGTCAGGAGCTTGGGTCATCACCCGGGCAAGGAAGAAAGGAACAACGTACGTGAAAAAGGAAAGCGAGACGACGTCGATGGGAGGAAGGCGAGGCCCGAGCGAAATCGGATGGCCAGGGCGTTGGCAACGACTATCGAAATGATGTCGGGCCACTTCCCTTACCCAAGGGCATCCCGACGCCGACAAAGTTCGCCGTGTTTCCGGCGGCCCAATAGCGGATCCAGGCGTCCGAAGCCTTCGTCAGGACGAAGGGCCACGAGGACGGAACCGGTACCGAAGGTCAGTGGCCCATTCTCGTCTGCCGCCGGGTCCGGCGCAAGGGCAATCCTGCTGTAGTGGGCGGCTCGTGGAAGAGCAGACACGGCGCCAGTGTGGTAGGCTTGGCTGATGAACGACATCGACTATCTGATCATCGGGGCGGGTCTGGCGGGACTGTCTTGCGCCCGGACCCTCGCCGACGCGGGAAAGCGGGTCACGGTGTTGGAGAGGTCAGCCAAGGTCGGGGGCCGTTGCGCCCACCGGTCCCCGGGCACCGGGCCCGTGGTTGACTTTGGCCCGGTCTTCGTCCACGGCGACGATCGTGCCTTCTTGAGTTGGATTGAGTCCTTCAGCGACGACCTGATCGCCGGCTGGCCCCGGGTAGTCGAAGGGTCAGGCGCACCTTGCCAGCCGCAAGCCTTCGACCCGCGCCAGCGGCGCTACGCCTTGAGGCCGGGAATCCGCCGCCTAGCCGAGTCCCTGGCCGACGGCCTTGATGTGGTGCCGGGGGTCATGGTGGAGAGCTTGGTCTGGAAGCGGGACGGCATCGAGGCCACCGCCGAAGGCCGGCGGTTCTCGGCAAAACAAGGGGTGGTCGCCGCCGCGCTGGAGCAGAGCCGGGGCCTGCTTTCGACCCTGGGCGGTGGGCCAGGAGGCGAGGAGGTCTCGCGGCTCGACGCGTTGCTGGCGCAGTTCGCGAGTGCGTCTTGCCTGGCCATCCTCGCCGAGTACGGTCCGGACGTTGAACCTCCCCCTTGGGACGTGCGGTACCCCGAGGCGTCCCGGGCCGTGCTGTTGGTCTCAAACGAGCAAACCAAGCGGGGGAGCGGTCAAGCCGCCGTGAGGCTGGCGATTCAGGCCAGGCCGGGCTGGTCGGCGGCGCGGCTGGAGGCCGACCGTGACGCCTGGTCCCGGGAGTTGCTTGGCGAGGCGGCGGCCCTGCTAGGGGACTGGGCAGCTCGACCTGTCGCGTTCCGGCCCCACCGCTGGAGATACGCCCGGCTGGCGGCCTCGGACCACCTGGTCAGCCCGGTGCTTCTGGAAAGACCCGGGTCTTCAGCTTGCTGGGGCGTGGCCGGCGACCTTTTCGACCCCGACGGCGGGTTGCAGGGTGCCTGGCGCTCCGGCCGCAGGTTGGCCGAGCGGCTGCTTCAGCAAAAGGGCTAGGCCTGCCGGTCCGCGCTCGCGCTCACGGTTGCCGACGCGTCAGCAGACTCCAAAGTTCCCGGCCTTCGACCCGTTGCAGGCCCGAGCGCGCCGCGTCGTCCTCGGCGGGGACTGGGTGTCCCAGCTTGCCCCGCAGCCACTGGGCGACCCGGGGCCGGCAGAACCTTCCCTGGCACCACCCCATGCCTGCCCGGGTGCGCCTCTTGAGGCCGTCGAGGGTGGAAACCGGCACCTCGCGGGCGAAGGCTTCCTCCAAATCGCGCTCGGTCACCTGCTCGCAGCGGCACACGACGCGGTTGGGGTCGCCCTCGGGCAACCTGGTGAGCGCGTCGGCCTGGGCAAACGGCAGCTGGGGCGGGCGGCGGGTCAAATGGACGGCCAGGGGCCGTCGGGCGGGGTCGAAGGCTCGGGGGACGAGGGTCAAGCCTTCGTTGGCCAGCCCATGCACCAACAGTTTCGCGAGGGCAGGCGAAGCGGTCAGCCCTGGGCTTTGTATGCCCACCGCGCGGTGCCAGCCTGGGTGGTATACGGGGTCGGCGGCACCCACCAGAAAGTCTCCACCCGCTGCCCCTGCCCTCACTCCTGTGAAACTGCGGATGGCCTTTTTGAGGTCGATACCCTCGACAACCGTGGACGCCTGGGCCACCAATGCGGCAAGCCTGTCGGCGTGGGTGTGGCGCCACTCGGGGCCCGAGGAGGGGTCTTCGTTGTGCGCGTCGGGGCCGACAAGGAGGTTTCCCTGGTAGGTGGGGCCGATCAATACTCCCTTCCCCATGGGTCCGGGCAACTGGAAGATCACAGAGTTCACAAGCGCCCCTGTGCCGGGGGCGAACACCAGGTATTCGCCGGTGCGGGGGGTAAGCGTCGAGTCGGTGACTCCCGCGAGGGCGTCGAGGACCCCGCCGCCCAGACCGGCGGCGTTGATCACGTACCGGGTCTGCCACGTACGGTCGCCGCTCGACAACCGCCAACGCGCGTCGCCCGTGATCAGCGGTCCTTCAACGGCGGTCACCCTCTGGTTGAGTTGGAGTTCTACCCCGTTCGCGAGGGCGTTTTCGAGGGCGGCGTAGGCCAGGTCCCAAGGGCTGCAGACGCCGGCCCCGGCGCACCACAGGGCCCCGGTCACGCCCGACCTGAGGCGGGGCTCGTGGTCCCTTGCGTGGTCGCCCGACCACAGCTCGAGGTCGGTCAGGCCGTTGGAAAGTCCGCGTTCCAACAGGCGCAGCAGAGGGGCCGGGTCGGGGTCGAACGAGGCAACCAGGCTCCCCGTGACCCTGAAGCCGAAGTTCAGCTCCTCCTCCAGCAGTGCGAACTCCCGGCGGCCGGCGATGCATAGGCGGCCCTTGAGCGTCTCCGGCCCTTCAGCAAAGCCGCCGTGGACGATGGCCGAGTTCGCCTTGGTGGCGCCCATGGCCGCGTCGGGCTCGCCCTCAAGAACCAGGACCTTGAGATCGTACCGGGCCAGCTCCCTGGCGGCCAGCGCCCCCACCACGCCGGCGCCGACTATGATGACATCGTAGGTCAAGCTGGACCCACCGTCCGGGTGGCGACCAGGGCGATTCCCGTTCCCGCCAAGTCCGGGACAACGACGGTCCCCGACTCCACGGGAGCCCAGAGGTTCAGCCCCTTGGCAGCGGCCAGCGCCTGGGCGAGCAGGCGGCGGGGAATGGTGCCCTGGGTGCGCACGCTGACGAGTTCTTCGCTGCCCCCCAGAACGCGGACGCTGGTGGTGAGGGTGCGCACCGGATCCTCCACCTCCCTCTTGGCCCACAGGGGACCCAGCTGGCAGCCGTTCCCCTCCACCGAGGTCACCACGCCCCCTTCAAGGCTCACCGTCAACCGGCAACTCCTGGGGCACTGGATGCACGTCATGGCGCGGCTCGAAGACTGGTCACTCATCGGGAATCACCTCCACGGTCACGGGAACTCCGGGCTGCAACGCTGCCGCAGCGACCTTGAGCCTCTCCATTTCACCGGGCGTCAGGGTGGCCGGCTTGGTCTCACGGACCACCTTGTCGTCCTGCCGAATTACCCAGCGTGCCTTGGGGAACGGCTTGGCGGGGCGCAGGAACAGGGTCAGGTCACGCCCGGGACACCAGAACGAGGGATTCATGACGCCCGCGTCCCGGCCGCGGACCAGAGGCAGCCTGTCGGGCCGGGGCTCCCCGCGGGCAAAGCGGGCCGCCGACCGACCGGCCACGACACCCTCGTCGGTAACGTAATCGACTAGATCATAGATAACTGTGCAGTTGCCAGCCGCGAACACCCAGTCGCGGCTGGTTCCCATCACCGCGTCGACCACCACGCCCCGGCTGCGAGGATCGACGTCGACAAGATCCATGATTGGTGTGGTTGAGGGGACCAGCCCCACCGACAGCACCAGGGTATCGACGGCAAACGAGCGTTCGGTGCCCCGCACCGGGTTGTGGTTCTCGTCCACCTGCACAGTGACCACCTCTTCGAGCCTGCCCCGGCCCCTCACCTCGGCCACAGTGGTCGAAAGCTGGAGGGGAATGCCATAGTCGTCGAGGCACTGGACGACGTTGCGCTCCAGCCCCCCGGCGAACGGCAGCCGTTCCAGCACGGCTTGAACTTCGATGCCTTCTAGAGTCAGCCGCCGGGCCATGATGAGCCCGATATCGCCGCTGCCCAGGACCAGGGCACGGGTGCCAGGCAGGCGGTTGTCGAGGTTGACCAGCCTCTGCGCCACCCCGGCTGTGAAGATGCCCGACACACGGTCGCCGGGGATGAGGAGGCTCCCAAACGGCCTCTCGCGCGCGCCGGCGGCGTACACCAGCGCACGGCACGTGACCGTCTCAACGCCCCCCTCGCCCACAAGCACGAGCCGCCGCGACTCGGGGTCGATGTCTCTCACGAAGCGCCCGGTCAACAGGGTGAGTCCGGGGTCGTCCCCCAGCTTGGCCTCGACGCCCAGCCGTGCCGCAAATTCGGGGCCTGTGAGGGCTTCTTTGTAGCGGTGCAGGCCAAACCCGTCGTGGATGCACTGGTTCAGGATGCCCCCCGCCCGCTCGAGTCTCTCGATGACGGCCACGGTGGCCCCTTCGGTCCGGGCTGCCAGGGCTGCACCCAACCCGGCGCCCCCAGCACCCAGAACGACAACGTCGAAGGAGAGGTGGTTCATGATGCGGCCCTCCATGAGAAGAAGGACTCACACAGAGGCACAGAGGCACGGAGGAATGCAGAAGGAAGAGAAGAAGGATCTCGCGCAGAGGCGCAGAGGCGCAGAGGAGGAAAGAACGGAGGAAGGAGAGGAGAGGAAGAAACGGGAAGAAGGGAAGAAAGAAGAGACAGGATTGCAGGATTTGCAGGATTCACCGGACGGGAAGATCGCTTCGCCTTGGAGGGCTCCAGAATTCTCCCCTCTGCGAACTCTGCGCCTCTGCGCGAGATATTCCTGGAAGAGCGGAATGTCAAAAGAGCTTCCACGCTGGACTCCGACACTCCCGTCCCCGCGCCTCCGCGTGAGAAATCCTTGTATGGCGCTTTCACGGTCTCACCTTGCCCTTTACGACCCAACTGCCGTCCAGGCCGTAGTCTAGCTCGTCCTCGCCCACGCCCAGTTCCCGGGCGACCAGGTGGAGGATGCGCAGACTGCAGAAGCCGCCCTGACACTCGCCGAACAGGGCTCGGGTTCGGAACTTGACGCCGTCGAGGCTGCGGGCCCCCCGGCGGACGGCCTCGACCACCTCCTTTTCAGTGACCTTGTTGCACACGCACACCACGCGGCCGGCGGCGGGGTCTTCGGCAATGGCCTTTTCGAGTGCGTCGAGGCTGAGGCTCTTGAGGTAGCTGGGAATGCGTTTGCGCCGGGGCTGGAACCCGGACCGGGGCCTCAGCGACGCTCCCACGCTGGCTTCGACAAGCTCGACGAGGTAGCCGGCCAGGGCCGGGGCGGCGGTCAACCCGGGGGAGCGCAAGGCGCCCGCGTGGATGAGGCCCTTCCACCGCGGGCTGGCGGTCACCCAGAAGTCCTTGCCGGGACTCTCGGGGCGGCTGCCGGCGAACACCTTGACGGCCTCGCGCAGGTCGAGGGACGGGATCATGTGCCGGGCGCTGGCGACGATCTTGTCGAGGCCGGCGCCTGTGGTGGCCCGATCGTCCTTGAGCGACCGGGGAAGGTCTTCGGCGGTGGGACCAAGCAGGATGCCGCGGTCGACCGTGGGGGTGACAAGCATCCCCTTCCCCAGGCTCGAGGGCACCGGGAACAGAACGCTGTTCACGAGGTCGTGGGCGGTGAACTTGTTCAAAAGGATGTACTCGCCCCGGCGGGGCCTGAGGGGCGGCGCGGTGTCGCCAGCCAGGTTGGCCACGCGGTCGGCCCACAGGCCCGCGGCGTTCACGGCGGCGTCGCAGGGGATGCGGCCCTTGGTGGTGACAACGGCGGTGAGGCGGCCCTGGGCGGTTTCGAAGCCGATGACCTCCTCGCCCAGCCTGAGGTCGAGGCCGTTGGCCAGAGCGTTCTCGGTGGCGGCGATGACAAGCTGCCAGGGTTCGGTGACGGCGGCCGTGGGCGCCCAGAGACTGGCCACGGCGGCGGGGTTGAGGTGCGGCTCGCGTTCGAGGAGCTCGGGGGCGTCCATGATCCGAAGGCCGGGCACGTGGTTGGCCTCGCCCCGGGCCAGCAGGTCGTCGAGGACGTTCAGTTCCTCCCGTCGGAAGGCGACCACGTGGCTGCCGATGCGCTGGACGTCGATGTCGAGTTCGTCGGCCAGTTCGGACCACAGGGCGTTTCCGGGAACGCAGAAGCGGCTGCGAAGGGTGCCCGGCTCGTCGTCGTAGCCCGCGTGGACGATGCCGGAGTTGGCCTTGCTCACGCCCAAGCCGACGTCGGGGCCGCGTTCGACGAGGATGACCCGGCAGTCGCGCCGGCAGAATTCCCGGGCGGCCAGGGTGCCCACGAGCCCGGCGCCGATGACGACGACAGTCACGGTGCGCCTTCGGCGTTCTCGACCCAGTCGAGGCTCTTCGAGACGGCCTTCTTCCAGCCGGAGTACCAGCGCTCGCGAACGCCGGCGTCGACCCCGGGGTCCCAGCGGCGGTCGACGGCCCACTGGGCCTTGAGCTCGGCCTTGTCCTTCCAGAACCCGAGGGCCAGACCCGCGGCGTACGCGGCGCCCAGGGCCGTGGTCTCGGCGACAACGGGCCGGAGCACAGGGGTACCCAGCACGTCGGCCTGGAACTGCAGGAAGGTGGCGTTGGCCGTCATGCCGCCATCGACCTTGAGGGCGCTGATCCTCGAGCCGGCGTCACGTTCCATGGCCTCGAGCACGTCGCGGCTCTGGTAGGCCACGGCCTCGAGGGCGGCCCGGGCGATATGGCCCCGGTTCGCGTAGCGTGTCAGACCGCACAGCACGCCCCGGGCGTCGGCGCGCCAGTACGGGGCAAACAGGCCCGAGAACGCGGGGACAAAATACACGCCTCCATTGTCCTCGACGCTGCGCGCCAAGGTCTCGATCTCAGCGCTGGCACCGATGAGCCCGAGGTTGTCGCGCAACCACTGGATGGTGGCGCCAGCCATGGCCACCGAGCCTTCCAGACCGTAGCACGCCGACTCACCAGGGAGGAGGGACGCCACGGTGGTGATCAGGCCGTTGGCGCTCACCGTGGGGGTGGCGCCCGTGTTCATGAGAAGGAACGCGCCGGTTCCGTAGGTGTTCTTGGCGTCGCCCCTGTCGAAGCCGGCCTGGCCGAAGAGCGCCGCCTGCTGATCCCCCAGGGCCGAGGCGATGGGCAGGTCGCGGGGTAGAATGGTCGTGGTCCCGTACACCTCCGAAGAGGGACGAATGGAAGGCAACAGACCCCGGGGGATGCCGAACACGTCGAGCAGCCACGGGTCCCACTCGAGGGTCTTGAGGTCCATGAGGAGGGTGCGGCTGGCGTTGGTGGCGTCGGTGACGTGCACTCCGCCCTTGGGGCCGCCTGTGAGCTTCCAGATCAGCCAGCTGTCGATGGTGCCGGCCAACAGCTCTCCGGCCTCGGCCCGCCGCCTGGCACCGGGTACGTGGTCCAGCAGCCAACGGAACTTGCTGCCCGAAAAATACGCCGCCACGGGGAGGCCCGTCTTGGCGCGGATGGCGGCACCGTGCTGAGCGTCGATCTGCCGGCAGAACTCGTCGGTGCGGGTGTCCTGCCACACCAGAGCGTTGTGGATGGGTCGGCCTGTGGCCTTGTCCCACAGCACCGCGGTCTCGCGCTGGTTGGTGATCCCCAGCCCCTCCACGTCGGAGGGGTCGATGCCCGTCTTGCTGAAGGCGCCGATCATGACCTTGAGGGTCTTCTCGACGATCTCGTCGGCGTCGTGCTCCACCCAGCCGGGCTGGGGAAAGATCTGCCGGTGTTCCATCTGGTCGAACCCGGCGGGACGGCCCTGGCGGTCGAACAGCAGGAACCGAGTGCTCGTGGTTCCCTGATCGAGGGCTCCGATGTAGTTCTTCATTGGACTACGCTAACACGGCTCCGATTTCCCCACAAGTTACGGATGTCACAAGGTTTTAGGGTATAAGCTCAACGGGAGGAGATCCCGCTATGACCTTCACCGAAGCCGCCGTCCCCATCCGCCTTGCCGGGAGCCCCGCCCTGGGGGTCCTGCTCATCCACGGCTTCACCTCGACCCCTGGGTCTTTGGCCGGCTGGGCGGAAGGTCTGCATCAGGCGCTGGGCGCCACGGTGTCTGTCCCCTTGCTCCCCGGTCACGGAACCCGGTGGCAGGACCTCAACCACGTCACGTGGCAAGATTGGGAGACCACCGTTCTTGCGGCCTTCGACGGGCTGGCGGCCACGCACCGGCTGGTTGCGGTGGGGGGCCTCAGCCTGGGAGGAACCCTTGCGTGCCTGGTCGCGGCCCGCCGTCCCGCCGCCGCCCTGGTCCTCGTGAACCACCTGATGTGGCTGAACAACCCAGCCCTTCCGCTGGCGCCGCTCATCAAGCGGCTCACGCCGTCGCTGGCGGCGGTGGCCGGCGACATCAAAAAGCCCGGCGTGGTCGAACCCGCCTACGACAGGCTTCCCACAGGCGGCGTGGACCAGTTCCGCAGGCTGCTCAAGGCGGTGCGGCCGCTTCTGCCTTCCCTCCACCTCCCCACCCTGCTCTTCAAGAGCCGGGAAGACCACGTCGTGCCCGTGGCCAGCACCCTCAAGACCCTCGAGCGGCTGGGGTCGCCGCGCAAGGACCTGGTTTGGCTGGAGCACAGCTACCACGTGGCCACCCTCGACCATGACCTGGCCCTCATCGTCCAGCAGTCGGGACGCTTCTTGGCCGAGGTGGCGCGGGACTAGCCCCTTAAGGCTTGTAGTTCTTCACGAGGGCCGGAGGCTCGGCGCCGTCGGGGACGAACAGCAGCGAGGCCGAGTTCATGCAGTATCGCAGCCCCGTGGGCGCCGGACCGTCGTCAAACACGTGCCCCAGGTGGCTCCCCGACGAGGAATCCTCCACCTCCACCCTATCCATTCCCAAGCTGTCGTCCACGCGGAGCACCACGGCCTTGGGGTCAATAGGGCGCGTGAAGCTCGGCCATCCGGTTCCTGATTCATACTTGTCGTCCGAGCGGAACAGGGGCTGCCCGGTGGCGGCCGAGTAGAAGATGCCATGGCGGTGCTCGTTCAGCAGCGGCCCGGTGCCGGGCTGCTCGGTACCCTGATGGCGCAGCACCTCGTAAGAAAGGCTGGGCAGCCTCGCCTTCCAGTCGCCGTCGGAGAGGACCACGGGGAACTCGATGGCCTCGCTGGCCAGGTGGACGGTCAGGCCGTGCCACGTGAGCGCCTGGGCGGCGGACGGGGTCACGAGCGAGGGGTAGTTCGCCTCGAGGGCGTGGATCTTGGGGAGGTCCCAGGCCACGATGTAGGGATAGGTCGGGTTGTTGACCAGGAAGTGCTGGTGGTACGCCTCGGCCGGCCAGAAGGCTGTGAACGGGGTGACCTCGGTGACGATCTTGGCCGAGAAGACCTTGGCATTGGTGAGAGCTGCCAAGTACGCGTCGGCGACGGCCTTTTGACCTGGCGTCTTCACGAACAGGGCCGAACGGTACTGGGTGCCGTGGTCGGGCCCCTGGTAATTGAGCTGGGTCGGGTCGCACGCCACTGAGAAGAACACCTGAAGCAGGGTGCCGTACGAGATGACCTTCGGGTCGAAGGTGACCTCAACCGATTCGGCGTGGCCCGTGGTCCCCGAGGAAACGTCTTCGTAGCTCGGGTTCTGGGTGTGGCCTCCCGAATACCCCGATACCGCCGAAGTGACTCCCTTGAGCCGCTCGAAGACTCCCTCGATTCCCCAGAAGCAGCCCCCGGCAAACACGGCAGTCTGCAGGCCTTGGGGTGCGGGCGTCTCGGCCGGCGGTGTCGGGAACGAGCGCGCCGCGGGTGAAGGTGCTGCCTGGCAAGCCGTTAGCGCGGCAACCAGGAGGAAGGGTGAAAGGACAGAACGGACCATGGTTGGCCTCCTGCAAGTAAAGTAAACCAGACTTCATGTAAAGTAAAGCATACATTACTAATTTAATCTGGTCCTTTCGTTGGTGGAGTGAGGATGGGTTGTCCTTGCCAACGCTCGGGGGTCGGCCCCACAATAAGAGAAATGAACATCGATGAGAAAAAAGTTATCCACGCCGCCCGCAACGGAATCCCCCTGGTCATCGTGACCCACACCCTGCCGCCGCAGACCGAGGCCGACCTGGAGGAGATCCTGGGTCTGTTCCTTGAGGAGCTCGGACAAGGCGGTTTGAAGGACCACCTGTCGTATTGCCTCAGGGAAATGACGGGGAACGCCAAGAAGGCCAACACCAAGCGGGTGTACTTCGAGGAGAAGGGTCTCGACCTGGCCAACCCAGAACACTACGAACGCGGCATGAAGAGCTTCAGGTCCGACACCGTCGGCGACATTGCCCGCTACCTTCAGTTGCAGGAGGAGCGCAACCTGGCCATCAAGGTGGCCTTCCTCATCCGCAACCGCACCCTCTACCTGAGCGTCCGCAATTCGGCCGTCATCACCACCAAGGAGATGGCGAGGGTGTTCGACAGGGTTGCGCGGTCCCGGGCCTTCGGGTCCATGGCCGAGGCCTTCGAGGAGGTGCTCGACGACAGCGAGGGCGCCGGTCTGGGCATCGTGATCCTCGTGCTGATGCTCCGCAAAATGGGCCTCAACGAGAAGGCGTTCGACCTGACCCAGGTGGGCGACGAGACGGCCGCCTCGTTGACCATTCCCATGGAAGCGGTCAAACTTGAGAACGTCGCCCTGATCACCGACGAGCTCGTAGGGGCCGTCGAGGCCCTGCCGCCCTTCCCCGAGAACCTCCAGACTCTCATCCGACTCCTCGACGACCCCGAGGTCAAGATCGAGGCGCTGGCCGCCCAACTCGGCCGCGACCCCGCCATGACCGCCGACCTGATCCGGTACTTGAACTCCGCCCAGGTCGGACGGCGCACGGGGATCAGAAGCCTCGAGGAGGCGGTGCAGATCATCGGCATCCACGCGCTCAGAGACCTGACCCTGTCTTTCGGTGCGCATCGCCTGCTGGGCCGGTACATTGAAAAACAGAAGCCGCTGTGGGACAACGCCACCCGGGTCGCTTTTTACTCCACCCACCTGGCCAAGACCCTGTCGGGTGACGCCCAAACGGTAAGCCGAGCCCAGTTGGGCGGCATCCTGTCCAACCTGGGCCAGATCATCGTCTCGTTCCTCCACCCCGAGCAGAGCGCGCGCATCCTTGACTTCTGCCGCACCCGGGGGTTCAGCGTCGAGCTGTTCAACGAGCTGACCCAAGCCGTCAACCCCTCCGAGGTCGCAGGGAGAATCGCCGAAAAGTGGAACTTCCCCGAAGACCTCGTCCACGTGCTGCGCTGCCACCCCCAACCCTGGACGGCTCCGCTGCGCCTCCAACCCGTGGTCTGCGCCGTGCACTTGGCTGCCAGCTTCTGCAGCGTCGAGCAGGACCTGCTGAGCTACCAGCAAATCAACGCAAGCGTGATCAAGGCCTTCAAACTTTCCGGCGCAACCGACGTGGAGGCCCTCCATGGGCGCCTGCGCGACGGTCAGCCGCACTGACCCACGAATTGCAAGATTTGTTTGAAATCGGCTTGAAAAACTACAGCTAGTGCTTTATCCTGCTTAACAACCTTAGAGATACACCATCCCTGGGGTTGGATTGGGAGGACAAAAAAGTATGGCAAGCAACTTTCGTGCCGGGCCTATGGGGATGGCCTGGCAGGATTTCCTGGGGTTCACCCGCGAGGAGATCGCCCCCGTCAGCCCCATTGCGGCCGTCGTTTCCCGGGCCGGGCAGACCGAACCCTTCGACATCGAGCGCATCCGCGAGACCCTCACCAAGACCATCGAAGGCGTTCGGGGCGCCGGAGACCCGGAACTGGTCACGAACCTCACCAACCAGGTAACGCGCAAACTCCTCGATGCAGAACTTCTCGGCACAGCCAAGGAGACCCCCGGGGTCGAGCAGATTCAGGACCAAATCGAAACTGTGCTGATTGAGGCCGCCCAGGCCGACCTCGCCAAGGCGTTCATCCTGTACAGGGCCAGGCACGCCGCCGTGCGCGACGCCAAAAAGCTCATGCTCAACATCAGCGAGACCATGGAAGGCTACCTGTCGGGGTCCGACTGGCGGGTGAAGGAAAACGCCAACGTGAACTTCAGCCTCGGCGGCCTCATCCTCCACAACTCGGGAACTCTGACGGCCAACTACTGGCTGAAGAACGTCTATCCCGAGGCCATCGCCGAGGCCCACCAGAACGCCGACTTCCACCTCCACGACCTGAGCATGTTCTCAGGGTATTGCGCCGGGTGGTCGCTGAGGCAGGTCATCGAGGAGGGGATAGGCGGCATCGCCGACAAGATCACCAGCAAGCCCGCCAAGCACCTGAGCACCCTGGTCAACCAGATCGTGAACTTCTTGGGCGTCATGCAGAACGAGTGGGCCGGCGCCCAGGCTCTCTCGAGCTTCGACACCTATCTGGCGCCCTTCGTCAAGGTGGACCACCTTACCTACGACGAGGTCGTGCAGAGCGTTCAGAGCTTCATCTTCGGGGTGAACACCCCCAGCCGCTGGGGCAGCCAGGCGCCGTTCACGAACATCACCCTCGACTGGGTGTGCCCGCCCGACCTCAAGGACCGCCCCGCGCTGGTCGGCGGCGTCGAGATGGACTTCACCTACGGCGACTGCCAGGCCGAGATGGACCTTGTGAACCGGGCCTTCATCGAGCAGATGCTCGCCGGAGACGCCCACGGTCGCGGGTTCGCCTACCCCATCCCCACCTACAACGTCACCAGGGACTTCCAGTGGGACACCCCGAACGCCCAGCTGCTGTTCGAGATGACGGCCAAGTACGGCACCCCCTACTTCCAGAACTTCCTCAACAGCGACCTCGACCCCAGCGACGTGCGCTCCATGTGCTGCCGGCTCCAGCTCGACAAGCGCGAACTGCGCAAACGCGGCGGCGGCCTGTTCGGCAGCGACGAGTTCACGGGTTCCATCGGCGTTGTCACCATCAACCTGCCGCGCATTGGGTACCTGTCGGGGCGCGCCGAGGGCAAGTCCAACAAGTTTGACTTCTACCTGCGGCTCGACCACATGATGGACTTGGCAGCCCAGAGCCTGACCATCAAGCGCAAGGTCATCACCAGGCTCACCGAAAACGGACTGTTCCCGTACACCAAGCGCTACCTCAGGCATTACAACAACCATTTCAGCACCATCGGGCTCACCGGCCTCCATGAAACGTGCCTGAACTTCCTCGGTGAGGGCCACGGCATCGAGACCCCCGAGGGCAAGGCCTTCGTCGAGGAGATCCTGACGCACATGAGAGAGCGGCTGGCCGACTACCAAGAGAAGTTTGGCGATCTGTTCAACCTCGAGGCCACCCCTGCCGAGAGCACCAGCTACAGGCTGGCCCTCCACGACAAGAAGCACTACCCCGACATCCTCACCAGCGGCGAGAAGGAGCCCTTCTACACGAACTCGAGCCAGCTCCCCGTCGACTTCACTCCCGACATTTTCGACGCCCTGGACCATCAGGAAAGCCTGCAGGTGAAGTACACCGGCGGCACCGTCTTCCACGGCTTCTTGGGCGAGCGCGTGAGCGACTGGAGGGCGTGCCGGAGCCTGGTCAAGGCCATCGCCGAGAACTACCGCATCCCGTACTTCACCATCAGCCCGACCTTCTCGGTATGCGCGACCCACGGCTACCTGGCCGGCGAGCATTTCAGCTGCCCCCACTGCGAAGCCGAGGCCAAGGCCAAGATCGAAGAGGAACTGCAGGCTCTGAGGAGACAACTAGCGTAGCGCTTCTAGCGTTCTGAACCACGGGCGGCTTGCGCCGCGACGAAGGAACGAAGGGAGAAAGAGGTTCGTGCGACCCCGCAACGCCCCTGGGGCGAAGAGGTTCACCACGGAGGCGCGGAGAATAACGGAGGACAACGGAGAATTCGTTGAGGAAGAGGGGCGCCCCCCCGCTTCCCCTCCGTGAATCTCCGTTCCCCTCCGTCCTCCGTGGTTCGCATTCTGAGTACGAAACAAAAAAGGAGACGACCATGACAACCATCGAGATTGAATCGCGAATCCACGAGCTTGAGGACGCGCTGGCCGCGCCGGGGCATTACCCCACCGAGATTTATACCCGCATCGTGGGGTACTACAGGTCGCTGGCCAACTGGAACGCCGGGAAGCGAGAAGAATACGACCACAGGCAGACCTTTGAAGAGGACGCCGCCCGCATCAAAGCCGCGCTGGCCAAGGCCGAGGCGAAGTTTCCGACGCTCAAGGCCGAGGGGAAGGCCGCTTCGTACGTGGTGTTCGTCCAGGACTCGTGCCCGAATTGCCCCGCCATGAAGGCCAAGCTCCCCAGCCTGGACTTCCAGGGTCAAAGCTTCGACGTGGCCAGCGACGAGGGCTTCCAGGCCGCCGTCACCTGGAGCGTCACGGCGACTCCTACCCTCATCCTCCTCGATTCGAACGGCCAGGAGCTGGAGCGTATCATGGCGGCCTACGACTGGGGAAAACTCGAGCGTTGCCTCTAGTCCAGGTTTGTGAACACGCCGGAAGGGTTAGGAAAAATCCTGCCCTTCCACTACAATAACGCCATGTTCCCTGTCAGGCACAACCACCCGGCCAAGATGGCCTGGGATCTGATCATCCTTGCGACGGTTCTGGCCTTCGTGTTCATCATCACGTACAAGATGGTGTTCCACGCGTTTCGGGCTGACGCCGTCTACTACAGCCTCAATTTCCTTTTCTTCCTCGACCTTTGCGCGGGGTTTGTCACAAAGGTCAAGAACGGCCACCGCAGGCTGGACACCCTGCGCGAGATCCGGGCCCACTACCTGCGCAGCTGGTTCACCGTCGATTTGCTTGCCTTCTTCCCGTTTGAGCTGATTCCGGTGGCGATCTTCGGCGGCGTTCCCACCGACCCCACCATGTTCACCATTTACCTGAGCCTGCAGTCGCTCACCCTGATCAAGCTAGTGAAGGCGGTCAGGATCTTCCAGGAGCTGACCGAGGCGTTTGGCCTGTCGCCCGCCGTTAAGCGCCTTGTCAGTTTTGGTTACTGGTTCAGCCAAGCCATCCACCTCATGGCTATGGGATGGATCCTCATCGGGGCGTCGGAAGCCGCGCGGGCCCCCTTCGACCAGTACCTTCGCTCCTTTTACTGGGTGACGACCACCATCGCGACCATCGGGTACGGCGACTACTATCCCAACCACGACAGCAACCTTCAGATCGTCTACACCATTGTCGTCGAAATCTTTGGCGTCGGCATGTACACCTTCGTGATCGCCAACGTGTCGAGCCTCGTGGCCAACCTCGACGTGGCCCGCTCGGCTTACCAGCGGCACATGGAGGAGGTCAACTCGTACCTGCGGGCGCAGAAGGTGCCCTTCGAGCTGCAGGAGAGGGTGCGCGATTATTACAGCTACCTGTGGGAGCAGAAGAAGTCGGTGACAAGCCGGACCGTGGTCGAGGACCTGCCTCCCTCGCTGAGCCTCGAGATCCTCATGCACGAGAACCGGGCCCTTGTCGACAAGGTCGAGGTCTTCATGGGAGCCGACGAGGTGTTCATCCGCGAGGCCGTCCAACGGCTTCGTCCGCGGGTCTTTCTGCCGCGCGAGTACATCGTCCGCCAGGGTGAGTACGGCGACAGTATGTATTTCTTGACCCTGGGCGACCTCGACGTGCTTGTGGACGAGCATCAGGTGGCGCGGCTGGGTCCCGGCTCGGTGTTCGGCGAAGCGGCGTTGGTCACCGAGGACCGCCGGAACGCCAGCGTCCGCGCCCTCACCTACGGCACCGGCTATCAGCTGTCCAAGCACGACTTCAACGAACTCAGGGAGAAATACCCCGAGTTCGACGAAAGGGTGAAGCACATCGTGGACGACAGGAAGAAGAAGTGACCCCGGAGGCGGTCAGAACTTGAGGTTCTTGAACAGGTCGGCCGGATTCATCTTCAAGATTTGACCCGTCCATTGGCCCACCACCTGCTGGATGCGGTCCCAGCTGATGCCCTTGGCCTTCATGAAGTCGACCACCGAGCTCATCACTTCGACCTTCTTTTCGTTGGCCTGCTGGCTCAGCGTCTTCAAGGATTCCTGGACGACCTGATCGGCCTGGCCGCTGTTGATTCTGTCGTTGACGGATTTCAGGTAGTCGCGCACGCCCTGGGAGCCGCTCCAGCCCGGGGACACGGAATCGGTGATCTTCTTCAAGTCGGAAGCGGTGATCTTCCCGTCGAGTCCCGCAGCCCAGATCTGGAGCGCGCCCCAAGCCTGCTGGAACGACTGGGTCGCCGCCTGCCCGGCGGCTTGTCCGGCCGCCTGCCCAACCGCCTGCCCCTGCGCCTGAGGCGCGGCCGGACCGTTCGCCGACGGAAGCGGATTCAGAGGAGCCGGCTTGGCCGCCGGAGCCCCGGAAGTCGAGGGTGCTTCCATCGCAGGGCGGGTCGTGGCCGGACTGACCGCCGCAAAGAGGGGCACCGCAAGGCCCCGCTCCTGTTCGCCCCGCGCGGCGAAGGTCACAAACGCCACTCCGGCCAGCAACAGCACGTTGAGGATGAGTTCCAGGAACCAGGAGCCGCTTTTCACAGGAGGCATGTCCTACCTATCGGCAAGTTGGGCCGTTCACAAAAGCTGAGAACCGCGCCCGGCGTCAGCCCCGGGCGGCCAGCCAGTCTTCGAACGCGGGCCAGTCTTCCCTTCGTCCCACGTACCCCTCGTCGTCGGCTGCAACCACCCGCCGGTAGTCGTCCAGAGCCATCCACCGAACAGCCACCACTTCGTCGGGTTGCAGGGTCAAACTGCCCAAATCGCCGTTCCAAACGCCGGCAAACGGGTGCTGCCATTCCCGGTCGGCGAACCCCGAGCCCACATACTGCTTGCTCGCCTTGGCCAGCGCGGTCAGCGCCCCGGAGTCGAGGACAAGGCCCAGTTCCTCGAGGGCCTCCCGAACCACCGCCTGCAAGGGCGACTCTCCGGCTGAAAGGTGTCCCGCCACCGCGATGTCCCACCGCCCCGGGTCGGTCTGCTTGCCTGGGTGCCGCCGCTGGAGCAGCACCTCGCCGCGCCCATTGACCAGCCACAGATGCGCGCTGCGGTGCCAAAGCCCCCGCCGGTGCACCTCGCTACGGGGCAGACTCCGCCCCGTAGGTTCGCCCTCGGGGGTGCACACGTCGAACTGTTCTTCCATGGCAAGAGACTACCATGGCGACCGGTACGCCGTCGCCCAGGTGCCGCCGACAAGCTAGGCGAAGTCGTGGGGCGGGTTTCACCGGCGGCAGCCGCGCCGAGGCGACGAGCGATGCGACGTCGAAGGGGTGTCTGCCCAGTTGGAGCCAATGGTTGCAGCCGCCGAGCGCAGCGAAGGCCACGGCAATTTGGGCGACGGAGGTCGGGCTTTTGGCCAAGCCGCGGCGCGCCGAAGCGACGCCAAAAGCCCGAGATCCTAGCCCTAGCCTCCGCCTTGTGCTAGATTCGCCGGATGAAACGCCTTTCACCCTTGGCCGGATACGATTTATACGCCGGCAACTACCGCAAAGACCACCCCTACCTCGACACGTTCATGGAAGGCGCCGAGTCGGCCAGCTGGATCCGCGCCCTCGACGACTTGCTGGCCGAACGTGAGCAGGTGGTCGCCGTGGATGCCGGCTGCGGCGACGGGCGCACTCTGGGGCGCTGGGCACGGCGGCTGGAAAAGCACGAGCTCACCGAACGGGTGGAGCTTTGGGGCCTCGATTTCAGCCCGAAGATGATCGAGGCCGGCCGGGGCCGGGTCAAGGGCGTGAAATGGGAAGTCATCGACGTAGGCAACCTTGAGGCGATCGCCGCTTGGTCCAAGGCAAACGGACCCGCAGACCTGGTGAGCGCGTTCTTCCTCGTCGTGCACTTCGACCGCCCCGAGCGTTTCTTCAAGTGCATGGCGGGGCTCCTCTCGCCCGGAGGACGGCTCGTGATGAACACGATCCCCCAGCCCAAGGCGCCGGAACTGCGCGCGTCGGGCAAACCCGTGATGATCGAGGCCTTCGACCACACCGCCGAAGAGATGATCTTCTGCGGCAAGGAGGCCGGTTTCGAACTGCTCAACAAGGAAGATTTCACAGAGGCGAACCAGCTGATCTCGACGCTGCTGGAGTGGAGAAAGTAGCCGTAGGGGAAGTTGGACTCACTCGGAGGCGCGGAGCGGTGGAGGACAGGAGGACGGGCCGACACAGAGCCACTGAGAACACAGAGAGGAGCGGAAGAGGAGACAGGACTTTCAGGATTTTCAGGATCCACAGAATTTCGAGTTCCGCCAAACCAAAGGCATGTCTGGTCAGTCCGGTTATCGGTTATCCGGTCGACCCTCTCTCCCTCCGCTCCCCCGCGTGAGACCAGCCTCTTCGCTTTCCTCTGTGATCACTGTGCCTCTGTGCGAAGTCTTCCTGGCGGTGCAAGGGGTTTGGAAGAGACAGGATGAACGCGGATGAGCGCTCCGGCACCCTTTCCCTGCGCCTCCACGGGAGCCTCGCCTCTCTGACTTCCTGTGCGCCTCTGCGCCTCCGCGTGCGACCGGCCTTTTTGACTTCCTCTGTGAACTCCGTGTCTCTGTGCGGCATCCCCTCTCCGGCGCCTTGGGATTGGAGGAGACAGGATGAACGCGGATGAATGCCAGTGGCGAGAAGTTCGCTCCGGGCCTTTCCAATTTCCTCTTTGGCTCGGCGCCTCTACGCGAGCCCCTCTCCCTCCGCTCCCCCGCGTGAGACCAGCCTCTTCGCTTTCCTCTGTGATCACTGTGCCTCTGTGCGAAGTCTTCCTGGCGGTGCAAGGGGTTTGGAAGAGACAGGATGGACGCGGATAAACGCCAACAGCCACAAGGTGGACCCTCCTTTTTCCTGACTTCCTCTGCGGCTCTGCGCCCCTGGCGAGATCTTCCAGAGAGCCCTCCACGTTGAAGAGACAGGATGAACGCGGATGAACGTTCGGGCGCCCTTTCCCCGCGCCCCCGCGCGAGACCAGCCTCTCTGACTTCCTCTGCGGCTCTGCGCCTCTGCGCGAGATCTTCTGGAGAGCCCTCCACGTCGACGAGACAGGATGAACGCAGATGAACGCTCCAGCGCCCTTTCCCCGCGCCCCC
>Ga0181516_10000973_pt1 | contig 23221 bp, 15 predicted proteins | sample PEATcosm2014_Bin_25_FD_121104 | JGI IMG/M metagenome (GOLD analysis project Ga0181516, IMG submission 121104) | Peatland microbial communities from MTU Mesocosm Facility, Houghton, MI, USA - PEATcosm2014_Bin01_10_metaG | ecosystem: Environmental > Terrestrial > Soil > Wetlands > Peat | place... | reverse complement strand
ATGGGCGTGCAAAAAAGCCCGGAGGAGGACCACGAACCCTTTGAAATCGTCATCGAAAGCTTGAAGGAACAATTGTTTCCCGGCCAGCAGCACGTCGAGGACACGCGCATCGATGTCGATGGCTTGAAGGAACTGGTCAAGCGCTTCAAGGCTCTCGTCAAGGAACGCACCGGCAAGGAATTTCCCTTCAACCCCTGGGACCAGCTCAAGGGCGCCGTCGGCGCCGTGTTCGGCTCGTGGATGAACGACCGCGCAATCGTTTACCGCCGCAAGTACGGCATCCCCAGCGAGTGGGGCACCGCGGTCAATGTTCAGGCCATGGTGTTCGGCAACACCGGCACGAACTCCGGTTCGGGCGTCGCCTTCACCCGCGATCCGGCCACGGGCGAAAAGGTGTTCTACGGCGAATTTCTCATGAACGCCCAGGGCGAGGATGTCGTTGCTGGCGTGCGCACGCCGGAACCCGTCGCCAACTTGAAGGCGGAGCAGCCCAAGGCCTTCGCCGAACTGGAGCAGGTGCGGCGGACGCTTGAAGGCCACTTCAAGGACATGCAGGATTTTGAGTTCACGATCGAGGATGGCAAGCTGTTCATGCTGCAAACCCGCAACGGCAAGCGGACGGGCCTGGCCGCAGTACGCATCGCCGTCGAGATGGTCAAGGAAAAGCTGATTACCTGGGAAACGGCGGTGAACCGCGTGCCGGCGGAACAACTGGACCAGGTATTGGCGCCGGTGTTCGACCGCGCGGCGGTCAAGGCGGCAAAGGTCATCGCCAAAGGGCTGCCCGCCGGGCCCGGCGCCGCGACCGGCCGCATTTATTTCAACGCCGACCGGGCGGTTCTTGCCGCGCACAACAAGGAAAAGGTCCTGCTGGTCCGCGTGGAAACCTCGCCCGAGGATTTGCGCGGGATGATCGCCGCCGAGGGCATTCTGACGGCGCGCGGCGGGGTCAGCTCCCATGCGGCGCTCGTGGCGCGGCAGATGGGCAAAGTGTGCGTTTGCGGCGCCAGCGCGTTGAACGTGGATTACGCCGCGAAGACGCTCAGCGTGGGCGGCCAGACTTTCAAGGAGGGCGACTTCCTTTCCATCGACGGCACGCTCGGCGAAGTTTACGCGGGAGAAATAAAAACCGCGGCTTCGGAAATCGTCCAGGTGCTCGTCGAGAAATCGCTGGCCCCCAAGGAAAGCCGGACGTATCAAAACTTCGCCCAGCTCATGGCCTGGTGCGCGAAGGCGACGCGGATGACCGTGCGCACGAATGCGGACTCGCCGTCGCAGGCCGCCAACGCCGTGGCCTTTGGCGCCACGGGCATCGGCCTTTGCCGCACCGAACACATGTTTTTCGAGGGCAACCGGATTGACGCCATGCGGGAAATGATTCTCGCCGAGAACACCGCCGACCGCAAAAAGGCGCTCGCCAAGCTCCTGCCGTATCAGCGCGACGATTTCGCGGGCATTTTCCGGGCCTTGAAAGGCCTGCCGGCGACCATCCGTTTTCTCGACCCGCCCTTGCACGAGTTTCTCCCGCACGAAAGCTCGGCCATCAATCATTTGAGCGAAAAAATCGGCATCAGCGCCGAGAAAATCTCAAAGCGCGTCTCCGAGCTTCACGAGTTCAACCCCATGCTCGGCCATCGCGGTTGCCGCCTGGGCATCGCATATCCCGAGATCAGCGAGATGCAGGCGCGGGCGGTGTTTGAGGCCGCGGCTGACGTGCAGAAGAGCGGCGTCAAGGTGAAACCGGAAATCATGATCCCGCTCGTGGGCTTCCCGAAGGAACTCCAGTTGCAGCTTGAAGTGGTGCATCGCGTGGCCGCCGAGGTGGCCAGGGAAAAGAAGACGAAGTTCAGCTATCTCGTCGGGACGATGATTGAAATTCCGCGCGCGGCGCTGGTGGCCGATGACATTGCGAAGGACGCCCAGTTCTTCAGCTTCGGCACCAACGATCTCACGCAGACGGCGCTCGGGATGAGCCGCGATGATTCCGGTTCCTTCCTGCCAAAATATCAGGAACTGGAAATCGTGAAAAAGAACCCGTTCGCCTCAATCGACCAGATCGGCGTCGGCAAGCTCATACGCATGGCCGTGGAGCTGGGCCGCAAGACGCGCCCGGACATCAAGCTGGGCATCTGCGGCGAGCACGGCGGCGATCCCGAGAGCGTGAAGTTTTGTCATCACGCCGGCTTGAGCTACGTGAGTTGCTCGCCTTTCCGGGTGCCGGTGGCGCGGCTGGCCGCGGCCCAGGCCGCGCTGGACGGCGCGAAGGCGAAGAAAAAGTAGCCGCGAAGCAATTTCCTTGAAGGGGGCGGATTCTGCCTGGCGCTTTCGGCGCGCGGCGGAAGAATCGTCACTAAAGCCGCCAATTACTACGGAGCCGGTTCTCCGTACCGCTTCCGAAGACTCTCCGTATTCGTTCAACTTTCAGTCCGGCCGGTTCCGTGGAATAGTGTGTCTAGAAACGGTACAGAAATGTCCTGAAAAACGGCGCGGATATTATGAGCGAGCAAGAACTAAGCATCAATCTCAAGATGGTCTCTGTTCCGCAGGCACCAGTCGGCCTTCACGAATACGCCCCCGCCGCCACCAGGCGGACGCCCGCCATCGATTTTGGCCGGTTCTTCAAGCAGTTGTGCCTCCTGGCCGTGATTGCCGTCCTGAGCGTGGGTTGTTATTTGTCCATCAGCCGCTGCCTGGTGCAAACGATTGAGGTCGTCGGGGAAAGCATGGTCCCCACGTTGCAACCCGGCAACCATTACATTCTGAACCGTTGGGCTTTCCACAATGCCGAACCCCAGCGCGGCGACGTTGTGGTCATCCGCGACCCCGCCGACCACGGCTTTTCCGTGAAGCGCGTCATTGCGGTGGGCGGCGATTCCGTGCATTTCGTGGACGGAAAGGTGCTTATCAATGGTGAGGTGTTGAACGAAACTTACCTGAAGCCCCATACGTACACCTTCACGTATTCCAAGGCCCGTGAGCAATTCATCACCTGCGGCGAAGACCAGTATTTTGTCCTGGGCGACAACCGCAACGTCAGCATCGACAGCCGGGCTTACGGCGCCGTCCCGCGCAAGGACGTCCTGGGCCGCGTGGTGCTGGACAAATAACCCGATTTAGGGCCTACACCCTCCTACACTCCGCTCATGGTCTGACGGCAAAGTTGCTTGCATCCCGCGACGCAACCGCTATGCTGTCAACCATGAGCGGAGAATTGATTGACGAGAGCAACCACGCGCGGCTGGCGGAACTGGGACGGCGCGTGTTGGGCGGCGGACACATCGATCGCGCGGAGGCGCATTGGCTGTTCAACCTCGAAACCACCGGCGACATCTTCGACCTGCTTGCCTGGGCCAACCGCATCCGCGAGCGCTTCAAGGGAAACAAAATCCACCTGTGTTCCATCGTGAACGCCAAGGCGGGCGCGTGTTCGGAGAACTGCAGCTTTTGCGCCCAATCTTCCTTCTACCAAACCGGCGCGCCGCGCTATGGCTTTGTGGACCCGGAACCCGTCCAGGAGGCCGCCGAGGAAGCGAACCGCAACGGTGTCACCGCCGTCGGCATCGTCGCTGCCTGGAAGGGCCTGAACGAGGGGCCGATGCTCGATGAAGTCTGCGACCGCATCCGTGAACTGGCCCAGGGCGGCAAGACCCGGCCGGACGCCTCGCTGGGGATTATCAAGAGCCAGAAAGTCGCCGACCGTTTGAAGGCGGCCGGGCTGGAATGCTACGGTCACAACCTCGAAACCTCGCGCCGCTTTTTTCCCAGCCAGTGCAGCACGCACAGCTACGAGGACCGGCTCGAAACGATCGGACATCTGAAGAAGGCGGGCATCAAGATTTGTTCCGGCGGCATCATCGGGATGGGCGAAACGCGCGAAGACCGTTGCGACCTGGCCTTCTCACTGAAGGAAGTCGGCGCGAACGTGGTGCCCATCAATATTCTGAATCCCATCGCCGGAACGCCGTTTGAAAAGCTTCCCCCGCTGCCGCCGCTGGAGATTTTGAAAACCATTGCGTGCTTCCGCTTCATCCTGCCCCGGAAGGAAATCATGGTGGCCGGTGGACGCACGGTGAACCTGCGCGACATGCAGAGCATGATCTTCACTGCCGGCGCCAGCGCGCTGATGGTCGGCAATTATCTTACCACGCTCAACCAGCCCGTTGAAAAAGACCTGCAGATGCTGAAGGACCTTGGCCTCGATCCCAGCTGGGACAAGCATGATTTTGTTGATCAGCAGGAGGACGCCTGCGGGAAGTCCCGTTGTGAAGCGGATGCCGTCATGGCGTGAGTTGTCATTGCGGTGCATACGCCACGGCGACAGACGGCGTCGGGATTCCGGCAACATAAGAGAAGTTTCATCGATTCTCATTGGACTCGAAGTCCATTTCCGTGAATCTTTCGCACATGCAGCGGCTGGGCAAGAATAATGGCGGTTACCACGGCGAAACAATCGACATCCGCGCCGTCCTGCGCGAGGTCGAAACCGCGGCGCGATTGCATGGCTGGGCTTCGGAAGTTTTTCATCAAACCCCGGATTTCAAGTGGCTCGCGCTGCACCGCGCGCCGGCCGCATCCCGCACCTCGGATTCCGCGCTCCGCATTTATATCAGCACCGGCATTCACGGTGACGAACCCGCCGGCCCCCTGGCGGCGTTGCGATTGTTGCAGGAAAATCAATGGCCGCAAAACGCCGAAATATTTCTCCTCCCCTGTTTGAATCAGGCCGGGTTCACGTTGAACCGCCGCGAGAACGCGCAGGGCGTGGATTTGAACCGTGATTACCTGGACCCCAAAACCGACGAAATCCGTGCACACATTTCGTGGCTGGAAAGGCAAAGGCCTTTCAACATCACCCTCTGCCTGCACGAAGACTGGGAATCCGCCGGGTTCTACGTCTATGAATTGAATCCCGATGGCCAGCCTTCGTTCGCCAAATCGATTGTTGATCGCGTGTCGGAGGTCTGCCCCATCGACATGTCGCCGGAAATCGAAGGCCGCCCGGCGGCCGGCGGCATCATTAATCCTCAAATTGATCCGCGTTCACGTCCGCAGTGGCCGGAGGCCTTTTATCTGATCATGAACAAGACGCGGCTCTCTTACACGATGGAGGCGCCTTCCGATTTTCCTCTGCCGGCGCGCGTCGATGCGCTGGTTGCGGGGGTGGGCGCGGTCTTGGCCGGTGTGAAGTCAATCTGAACGGTCGCGAAGAAATTTCGCTTCTTCCTCAGGAATAATTCTCCATCCCCGCGCACGAGCAGACAAGGTTCCGGTCGCCAAAGACATTGTCGATGCGGCCCACCGCCGGCCAGAATTTGTGCTCGCGCAGCCATGCGGCCGGGTAGCCCGCCTGTTCACGAGAGTACGGCCGGTCCCATTTGTCGGCAGCCAAGACGTCGGCGGTGTGCGGTGCGTTTTTGAGCAGATTGTTTTGACGGTCGGCCTGGCCGGATTCGATGGCCTGGATTTCCGCGTGAATGCCGATCATGGCATCGCAAAACCGGTCCAATTCCTCCTTCGATTCGCTCTCGGTCGGCTCGACCATCATCGTGCCGGGCACCGGCCAGGAAATCGTCGGCGCGTGAAATCCGTAATCCATCAGCCGCTTGGCGACGTCCTCGACGGTGACGCTCTTGAAGTGGCGCAGGTCGAGGATGCATTCGTGGGCGACGAGCCCGGCGTGGCCTTTGAACAGCACCGGAAAAAACGAGTCGAGCCGCTTGGCGATGTAGTTCGCGTTGAGGATGGCAACCTGGGTGGCCTGTTTCAGCCCCGCCGCGCCCATCGCCGCGATGTACACCCAGGAAATGGGCAGGATGCCCGCGCTGCCCCAGGGCGCTTCCGCCACCGGGCCCGTTCGCAAGTTGCCGCCGCCCATGTTTACCACGAGATGCTCGGGCAGAAACGGCACCAGATGCGCGGCCGCCCCAATCGGCCCGACGCCCGGCCCGCCTCCGCCGTGCGGAATGCAAAACGTCTTGTGCAGGTTCAAATGGCAGACATCCGCCCCGATGTCGCCGGGCCGGCAAAGCCCCACCTGCGCGTTCATGTTCGCGCCGTCCATGTAGACCTGCCCGCCGTTCGCGTGAACGATTTCGCAAATTTCGCGGATGGTTGCCTCAAAAACTCCGTGGGTAGAGGGATAAGTAATCATCAATCCCGCCAGCTCCTGCCGGTGCGCCTCGGCCTTCGCCTTCAAGTCCGCCACGTTGATGTTGCCTTCCGTGTCGCAAGCGACCGCGACGACTTTCAAGCCCGCCATCACGGCGCTGGCCGGGTTCGTGCCGTGCGCGGAGCTGGGAATCAAGCAAATGTTACGGTGTCCTTCGCCCCGCGATTCATGCCAGCCGCGGATGACAAGCAATCCCGCGTATTCGCCTTGCGAACCCGCGTTCGGCTGCAGGGAGACGCCGGCGAACCCCGTGATTTCCGCCAGCCATGATTCCAATTGCTTGAACAATTCCCGATAGCCCTGGGACTGGTCCGAGGGCGCGAAGGGATGCAGCTTCGCGAATTCCGGCCACGAAACGGGGTACATTTCCACCGCGGCATTGAGCTTCATCGTGCACGAGCCCAGCGGAATCATGGAGTTGCAAAGCGACAAATCCCGCGACTCCAGCCGCTTGAGATATCGCATCATTTCTGTTTCGGAGTGGTAAGAATTGAAGACCTTGTGCGTAAGGAATGGAGTCTTGCGAACAAGACCGGGTGGAATGTTCGAAGTCGCGTTCCTCGCCAGCCGTTCAAAATCGATTTCAACTGCATCCCCGCTTTTCGAAAAGACCGCCAATAAATCGAGGAGATCGCGCTGAGTCGTGGTTTCATCAAGCGCAACGGTGAAGACCCCCTCCTGACGTCCGCCCAGGTTGATCCCCTTCTGCTTGGCGCGACCAAGAATTTCCTGCCACCTGTGACCGGCATCCAGAGACACGGTGTCAAAGAATGGAAACGGGGAAATTTTGCTGCCGTGCCCGGTAATCCGCTTATATCCCATTTGTTCCAGGCCTTTGGCGAGGATCAATGCGAGGTGATGGATGCGTTCGGCAATGGCCTTCAATCCCTCCGGCCCGTGATAAATGGCGTAGAACGCCGCCATGTTCGCCAGCAGCGCCTGCGCCGTGCAAATGTTGCTGGTGGCCTTTTCGCGGCGGATGTGCTGCTCTCGGGTTTGCAACGAAAGCCGCAGCGCCGGCCGGCCCCGCGAATCCTTGGAAACGCCCACCAGCCGCCCCGGCATGTGCCGTTTGAAGGCATCGCGCGTCGCGAAAAACGCCGCGTGCGGCCCGCCAAAGCCCAGGGGCACGCCGAACCGTTGCGCGCTGCCCACGGCGATATCCGCGCCAAATTCACCCGGCGGTTTGAGCAAGGTGAGCGCCAGCAGGTCCGCCGCAACCACGACCATGGCACCGGCGGCATGGGCCTTCTCCACCAGCGGGGCAAAATCGTGAACGACCCCGTGAAAGTCGGGGTATTGCACCAGAACACCGAACACGCTGTCGTCAAAACGGAATTCATCATGGCCGTAAACCACGACTTCTATGCCCAGCGCTTTGGCCCGGGTTCTGACCACGCCGATGATTGGCGGATGACAGTCGGAAATGAGGAATTTGTTGCGGCCTTCCTTCAACGCGTGGCACATGGTCATGGCCTCGGCCGCCGCCGTGGCCTCGTCCAGCAGCGACGCGTTGGCGATGTCCATGCCGGTCAAGTCGCAGACCATCGTCTGAAAATTCAGCAGCGCCTCGAGGCGTCCCTGTGAAATCTCCGCCTGGTAAGGCGTGTATGGCGTGTACCAGCCGGGGTTCTCCAGGACATTGCGCTGAATCACGGGCGGGGTGATGCAATCGTGGTAGCCCATGCCGATGAACGAACGAAACACCTGGTTCCGGGAAACCAGCGTCTTTAAATCTGCCAAAGTTTCCTGTTCCCCGCGCGCGGCGGGCAACTGGAGCGCACGCGAAAGGCGGATTTGCTGCGGGATTGCGGCATCCACGAGCGCATCCAAGTCCGCGAACCCAAGGGATTGCAGCATGGCCGACGTCTCGGCGGCATTGGGGCCGATGTGCCGGCGGGCGAATGAATCCAGCGGCGCGAGCAGGTTTCCCGGCGCCGCCGCGGCGGCCGATGGCGCCTCCGCGGTGGATTCGGGCGGATGCATGCGGGCGGCGGGTGTTTTGGCGGCAAACATACGACACGAAAATAAGGGCCGCCGACGCCAAAGCAAGAGAGATTTAGATGTCGGGTCAATTGCGGACGACCGGGGTCGGCGCGGGCGACTTTTTCATGGCATAATTCCCGTTAAGGGGTTAGATAGTATCCACACATGAATCCGAGAATGCGCTGGATGCTGCTGGCCACCAGTTTCATCATGGCGATTCTGCTGGTGGCCTGGGTGGGCTACGCCCTCGCGGAGAATTCCCGGGTGACGGCGGACAAGGTCACCCAGTACGCGAATGCCACCGAACTGACCGGGTTGTCGGGCTCGGCGCGGGCGGAAGCGTTGCGGAGGCTCGAGGACATGATCAACCGCCTCCCGGTGGAGGAGCGCCGCAAGTGGCGGCACGACGGGGCGTGGAAAAAGTGGCTCGACGAAATGACCGAGGTTGAAAAGGGACAGTTCATCGAAGCCACGATGCCTTCGGGCTTCCGGCAATGGCTGAACAGCTTCGACGGACTGCCCGCGGGCCAGCGCAAGGAATTCATCGACGAGCTGACCGAACACCTGAGGGAAACGCATCAATTGATGACGGACCGGGAGCCCGGCCAGGTCACCGGCATGTATGGCACCAATTCGCCGCCGTTGCTCAGCGCGGAACTGGAAAAACGCGCGCGCACCATTGGCATCAAAACCTTCTATACCGAGAGTTCCGCGGAAACCAAGGCGGAACTCGCGCCCTTCCTCGAGGAACTTCAGCGCGAAACCCAGAGTGGAAAAACCGCGCCTTGAGGCGGCGCCATCGGGGCGGTCGCTTCCATTGCCATGAAAAACCGGGCTTTTACTTTGATTGAATTGATTATCGTCATTGCCATCATTGCGATCCTGGCGGCCTTGCTGCTGCCAGCCGTAAGCCGCACGAAGGAACTCGGCCGCTCGGCTGTTTGCCTCAACAACCTTCACCAAATCGGCATCGGCCTGCAGATTTATGTCCAGGACAACCAAAACTTTTTGCCGGTGATGTATGACCGGCCCACGAACAACACGCCGCCGCCCGGTCCCGCCATCAACCAGGTGCTGCTCCCGTATGTCAGCGGCGTCTCCAACATTTTTCAGTGTCCCTCGGACAAGCTCAAGCTCTTCGAACTCACCGGTTCCAGTTATGCCTGGAACGTCCTGCTCAACGGCCAGGACGCCGATCATTTGCAGATGCTCACCAACGCCTATCCGCTGCATCAAATCTTCGTTGTTTTCGACAAGGAAAAGTTTCACCTCGCCCACGGAGACCGCGGCGCCATCAATTACTTGTACGCCGACGGCCATATCAAAAACCTGATGGAGCTCCAGAACATCCAGTGACCCCGGTCGCTCCTGCGTTCCCCCGCCCTCCGAACACGCTCCGAGCCGCTGAGATTTTACGCCCGCCGCAGTCCAAAAAATGTGGTCGATTCCGCTCGCAAAACCCCGTCGGAAACCCACCTTTGGCGAGAGAGGAGAAACCCCAATATATGCGGTCTGGCCCCTTCTGATTACCCAACTAATGGTGTTTATTTGGCCCAATAAGGCCCAAATTAAAGGTTGTGCTTATGAGCATTTTGCCGCTATATTTAATACCCCGTTTGGGGCAGTGTTTTTACGCGGTTGTGAGTGATTTTTATGTCCAAAAAAGCTGAGTCCATGGAAGACGCGCCGACAAGCACAATTCCGGAGAACGTTGAGGAATATGATTCCTCAAAGCTGGGCAAACTCGAGGGTCTCGAGGCCGTCCGGAAGAAGCCCGGCATGTACATCGGCGGCACCGATGAGCGCGCCCTGCACCATTGCGTGACCGAGGTCCTGGATAATTCCGTTGACGAATACCTTGCGGGAAAGTGCGACCGTATTGAGGTCGCGATCCATGTGGACGGTTCGATTTCCATCCGGGACAATGGCCGCGGCATCCCGGTGGACATCCATCCGGAATACAAGATTCCCGGCGTCGAACTCGTGCTGACCACGTTGCATTCCGGCGGCAAGTACGGGCAGGGCGGCTACACTTATTCGGGCGGGACGCACGGCGTCGGCGCCAAGTGCGTCAACGCGGTTTCGGAATGGTTTTCGGTCGAGGTTTCGCGTGACGGCCAGGTGTATCACATGGAGTTCGAGCGCGGCAAAACCACCAAGAAGCTGGAAATCATCGGCAAATCAAAGGGCACGGGCACGCTGGTCACCTTCAAGCCGGACCCGGAAATTTTTCAGGAAACGACCGAGTTCAAGGCCGAACGCATCACGCAGCGCCTTCGCGAACTTGCCTTCCTCAATTCGGGCCTCGAAATCACCTTCCTGGACGAACGCGCTCCCGACGCCAAGCCGGAATCCTATTTTTACAAGGACGGCATCCAGGAGTTCGTGAAACAACTGGGCAAAGGCAAACAGGTACTGCATCCCAAGACCATTTCCTTCACGGGAAAACGACCGCACGAGTACACCCAAAACGGGGCGATGCGAAAAGCGGACATCATCGCCGAGGTCGTGCTGCAGTATAACGACAGCTACAACTCGCAGGTCCTTGCCTACACCAATACGGTCCATAATCCGGACGGCGGCACGCACCTGGCCGGCTTCCGGTCCGCGCTCACGCGCGCCGTCAACCAATACGCCAAGCAAAACAATCTGCTCAAGGACAAGGACCCCGCCGTCACCGGGGACGACCTTCTCGAAGGCCTGGTCGCGGTGATCGCCATCAAGCATCCGGACCCCAAGTTCAACAATCAGCCGAAGGAGAAACTCCTTTCCACCGAGGTCGAAGGCATCGTCAGTTCCATCACTTATGAAGGTCTGATGTCGCACTTCGACGCCAATCCGCCGGTGGCGAAGCGCGTTGTCGAAAAAGGCCTCAACGCCGCCCGCGCCCGGGAAGCCGCGCGCAAGGCCCGGGAAGCCGTCCGCAAATCGGCGCTGACCGGCGGCGGACTGCCCGGCAAGCTCGCGGATTGCTCGGACCGCGACCCGGCCAACACGGAGGTGTACATCGTCGAGGGTGATTCCGCCGGCGGCTCGGCCAAACAGGGCCGCGACCGGAAATTTCAGGCCATCCTCCCCATCCGTGGCAAGCTGATCAACGTGGAGAAGGCGCGGTTGGACAAGGTGCTTCAGAACAATGAAATCCGCACGATGATTACAGCGGTCGGCACGGGCATCGGCGACGGCGAGGGCGAGGGCGCTTTCAACCTGGAAAAGCTGCGCTACCACAAAATCATCATCATGACCGATGCCGATGTGGACGGCTCGCACATCCGGACCCTGTTGCTGACGTTTTTCTACCGGCAGATGCCGGAGTTGATCAAGCGCGGCTACGTTTACATCGCCCAGCCGCCCCTATATCAGATTACTCGCAAGAAGCGTGTCGAATATGTGGAGGACGACGCCCAGCTTAATCGCATCCTCATCCAGATTGGCACCGAGGAGGTGCGTCTGCGCAATCTTTCCGACAACAAGGAGTTGTCCGCGAAACAGCTCGCGGAAATTCTCGAGCTCCTGGAATCGCTCGACAAATACGCCCGCGCGATCCGGCGCCACGGCGGGGATTTCGGGGTCTATGTCGAGCAGCGCAACCCGAAATCGGGCGAACTGCCCCGGCATCTCGTCAAGGTCCGTTCCGGCAACGACGAAACGGTCCATTACTTTCATGCGGAGGATGAGCTGGCCCGGTTCAGCGCCGCCAATCCGGACTTGAGGCTCTTTGGCGCGGAGGAAGGGGACACGGACCTCATCGAGCGAACCAAGGGCGGCCCCACCCGCCGGGCGCGGCACGTGGAACTGCACGAGAGCAAGGCCATTGCCGAACTGCTCGCCAAGCTCAGCCGCAAGGGCCTGAGTGTGGACCATTACTCCGCGCAGGACAAACCGCTTTTCGAGCTGCTCGAAGGCGAGGGCGAGAAGCAAACCGTCAAACCCTTGTTCTCCATCGCGGAGATATTGCTGTCAGTGCTCGAAGTCGGCCGGCAGGGACTCCAGATCAAGCGCTTCAAGGGCCTCGGCGAAATGAACCCCTCCCAGCTATTCGAAACCACCATGGATCCGAACCGGCGCAAGCTTCTGCGCGTGGACCTGACCGATGCCGTCGAAGCCGAGGAAATGTTCACCAAACTGATGGGCGACGAAGTCGAGCCGCGCCGGCAGTTCATCGAAGACAATGCGCTCAACGTGCGCAACTTGGACGTGTAAAAGAATCGCTTGACAATGTAGTCACACGTGACTACATTGGGTCTATGAAAGAAAAGAAAGTTTCTTACAAGTTGTCAAAGGTCTCGGAACCGGCAGTGCTGCACGAGGTTGCGGCGGTGCCGGGAATTGGCCCGGTCATCAGCGTGCGCGCCGCCAAGGCCCATTTGTCGGCGCTGCTGGATCTGGTTGCCGGGGGCCGGGAAATCACGATCACCAGCGGCGGCCAGCCGAAGGCCGTGTTGTCGCCGGCCGGCCGGCTTGGTCAGCGCAAGGTTTTCACCGGCACCTGGCAACAACTCAAGAAACTGCCGGTGCAGACCGAGGGACCGTTCGCCGAGGAAATCATCCGGGCTGACCGGGATGGCCGGGGCTGGTAAACGCGATGTACCTCGATTCCTGCATCATCGTCAAACTTGTGAGCCGGGAGCCGGACAGCGAGGCGTATCACACGCTGGTGGCGGGCCACCCGGCGGTGACCTCGGAACTCGCGGTGGCGGAGGTGCGCTCTGCGTTGCTCACCAAAGAGCGCATGGGGCGCATTTCCCGCCAGGCGCGGCTGGCCGGCTGGCGCATGTTTCAAGAAAAGGTGCGCGAACAGGAACTGGTTTTGCTGCCGCTGAACCGGCAGGTGATTGAACGGGCAAGCGGAGTGATCGAACAATGCCATCCCGCCGTCCCGTTGCGCACGCTGGATGCGATTCACGTCGCCACCGCGGAACTGCACGGCGCGGACGAATTGTGCAGCAGCGATTTGCGCGTTCGAGACGCGGCCCGCGCCCTCTCCCTTTTGCTGACCGAAGCACCGGAAACCAAATAATTTTTCAAACATGCCCGACGAAAAACAGCCCGACGCCCCGCAACTGCCGGTCGGCAGCACTCCCCTCTTCGCCGCGAACGAGAAAGTCACGAAGATCAACGTCGCCGACGAGATCAAAAACTCGTTCCTGGACTACTCGATGTCGGTCATCATTTCGCGCGCTTTGCCCGATGCGCGGGACGGACTCAAGCCCTCCCAGCGCCGCATCCTGTATGCGATGCACGATTTGTCCCTGTTTCCCAACCGGCAGCACCGCAAATGCGCCAAGATCTGCGGCGACACCAGCGGTAATTATCATCCGCACGGCGAGGCGGTGATTTATCCCACGCTGGTCCACATGGCGCAGCCGTGGGCGATGCGCGAGCGCCTGGTGGACGGCCAGGGAAATTTTGGTTCGGTCGAGGGCGATCCGCCGGCCGCCATGCGCTATACCGAGGCGCGGATGACGCACCTGGGCGCGGCGCTCATGTCGGACATGGACAAGGACACGGTGGATTTCGTCGCGAACTACGACGAAACGCGCACGGAGCCGACGGTTTTCCCGGCGGCATTTCCCAATCTCCTCGTCAATGGCGGCACAGGCATTGCCGTCGGCATGGCCACCAACATGGCCCCGCACAATCTGGGTGAGGTCATCGACGGCGTATGCGCCCAGATTGACAACCCGGCCATCACCACGGCGCAATTGATGAAGTTCATCAAAGGCCCGGATTTTCCGACCGGATGCATGGTTTGCGGCATTGAGCCGGTCAAACAATACTTCGAAACCGGCCACGGCAGCATCAAGGTCCGGGGCCGCGCGGGCGTTGAGCAGCTGAAGGGCGGGCGCGAACAAATCGTCATCACCGAGATCCCCTACAACGTGAACCGCGCGCTGCTGGTCGAGCGCATCGCCGAGCTGGTGAACGACAAGACCATCGCGGACATCACGGCCATTCGGGACGAGTCGGACGAAAACACGCGCGTGGTCATCGAGTTGAAGCGCGACGCCATCGCGAAGGTGGTCATCAACAATCTCTACCAGTTCACGGCGCTGGAATCCAGTTTCGCGGTCAACTCGCTGGCCATCGATCACGGCCGCCCAAAAACCCTCGGCCTCAAGGATCTCATCAATTGTTACATCGAGCACCGGCGCGAGGTCATCATCCGCCGGACCCGGTTTGAGTTGCGCAAGGCGGAGGAGCGGGCCGAGACGCTGGAGGGTTATCTCATCGCGTTGTCGAACATGGATGAGTTCATCCGCATCATCCGCAATTCGGCGAACCGCGAGGAGGCCCGCATCAAGCTGCTGGCGTTTGAGTTCGCGCGCGCGCAGGTCGAACGGCTCGGCATCCTCATCCGCAACGAAGCGCGGCTGACCAGCGGCCGTTATGCTTTCAGCGAGGCGCAGGCCGACGCCATTTTGGAACTTCGCCTTTACCAGCTTACCGGCCTGGAAATTGACAAGGTCAGGGCCGAATACCGGCAGTTGATCGAAAAAATCAAGGACCTGCTGGACATCCTCGCCAGCGAGCCGCGCGTCCTGGCGATCATCAAAACGGAGCTGCAGGAGATCAAGGAAAAGCACGCCACGCCGCGCCTCACGGAACTGGTGCCCGACGAGGGCGAGATCGCCATCGAGGACTTGATTGCCAACGAAGGGGTCATCATCACCATCACGCACAGCGGCCTGATCAAGCGCACGAACATCACCTCCTATCGCGCGCAGCGCCGCGGCGGCAAGGGGGTCATCGGCATGACCACGCGCGAGGGGTCCACCCCCGAAGGCGAATCGCAGGACTTCATCGAGCACCTGTTCACCGCCGGGACGCATGATTACCTGATGTTTTTCACCAGCACCGGGCGGGTTTATGTGGAACGGGTTCATGAAATCCCGGACATGGGCCGCGCCGCCAAGGGCCGGAGCATTGCGAACCTGCTGGAACTGCGGGCGGACGAGAAAATCGCCGCGTTGATCCGCGTGAACGCCAAGAGCGGCCCGAACAAGGAGGACCTGACCTGGCAGCAGCCCGATTTCGTGTTTTTTGCGACGCAGCGCGGCACGGTCAAGAAGACCGCGCTCGAAGATTTTGCGAACATCCGCAAGGGCGGGATCATCGCCATCGGCATTGACCAGGGGGACACGCTCATCAGCGTGAAGCTCACCAACGGCACCAACGAGGTCGTGCTCATCACGCGCGAAGGCATGAGCATCCGTTTCTCGGAGGAGGACGTTCGGTCCATGGGCCGGACGGCCGGCGGCGTTCGCGGCATCACGCTCGAACAGACGGATGCGGTGGTGGCATTGGCCGTGGTTGTGCCCGATGCCACGTTGCTGGTTGCGGGCGACAATGGCATCGGCAAACGGACGGATTTCGCGGAGTACCGCGTGCAATCGCGCGGCGGCAAAGGCATCATCACGATGAAGACGACCGATAAAACCGGCGGCGTGGTGGGGGCGTTGACGGTGAAGGATGCGGACGAAATGATGTTGATCACCGTGGGCGGCCAGATGGTCCGCACAGCGGTGAAGGACATCCGCGAAACCGGCCGCAACACCCAGGGCGTGAAGTTGATCAATCTCGACACGACCGACAAGCTTCAGGCCATCGCGCCTGTCATCAGCGAGGAAAAGGAAGAAGTCGATCCCGGCGTGGCGGAATTGCCCAAATAGTCGGGGCGACGCGCAGTGCGGATTCAGAATTAATTCATTCCTTCAACGGGTCACGCCAGATTCCAGGCGCGACGTGCGTTGCGTCGCGTGTTTCAGGGGGTCGAGAGACGGAAGAATAAAGTTCCCGTCGGCGATGTAATGGTAATGCTGTTTGTGCCGTTGGTGGTGCTGATGGTATTCGTGCTCGTGGCCCAACTGCCGGTGGACAAGTTTGAATTCTGCTGAAGCGGGTAATCGTTCGGCCCGGGCCACGAAACGATGACGCTGTCGGGCGCAGCCAGCGCGATGGCCAGATTCGGAGGCGGAGACAACACCAGCAACTGGAGCGCCCCGCCGCTGATTTGGAGCGAAGCGGTGGCCGGGGACACAAGGCCCGCGCCAGTCACCGTCAGCGTCGAGGAAGCCACCGTACCGATGACCGAGCCGCCGCCCGCCGAGATCAAGGTGTAGGTGCCCGGCATGAGCGCGCTTCCGGTCACAGCCACCGTAACGGGATTGTTGCTCAAGGAGAGTGTTCCGCTGCCGACCGTCAGGGTCGCCGCCGACCCGTTGTTGGTCAGCACCAACGGGCTTCCGGCGGTCAAGTCGAGATTGCTGCAGACGATGGTTCCGGTCGCGCCTTTGCCGGTGAGAGTCTGGCCGGCTCCCAACGCATAGCCCGCCGTTGCGGTGGCAATGGCGAAGGTCGCACCGGAGCCAATCAGGATGTTCGAGCTGTTGGCGATGCTGCCGCCGATGCCCAGGATGAGCATTCCTCCATTGATGGCGGTTTTGCCGCTGTAGGTCTCCGCGTTGTTCAGCCCCAGGGCGCCAGGACCGGCCTTGATCAAGCCCACTCCGGCGGGGCCGGAGATGACTCCGCCGATGTTCAACGCGCTGCCATTGACCGTTATTGTGGGCGTGGCGGTGAGGGCTACGTTGGCCGGGCCAAAGTCCATGCTGCCGGTGCCGGTAAACGTGAAGCTTCCGGTGATGCTGTAACTGCCGCCGCCCATCACCATCGTCCCTCCGCCGCCGCTGGTGTTGTCAATGGTCGTGCCGGCGTCGATCGTAAACAGGCTGCCCGGCTGGAAATCGCTGAACGCCGTGACGAAGGACATCGCGCTCTCGAAGTTCAAGGTGCCCGCCTGCAATTCGTAACTGCCGCCGAAGGTGGAGGGGCCCGCATTATTCCAGTCAAAATTCACCACCCCGAAATTCATCGCGCCCGCCATGGTTTGAAGCCAGGCCGCGTTGCCGCTGTTGTTTCCAATGGGGGTCAGGAAATTGATGGTGCCACCGCCCGCCAGTCCGACCGGCTCGTTGTTGAAGTTAAACCCGCCCGGCGCTTGCGAAGTGTCGTTCATGTTCAAAACAGAACCTGTATTGGCGTATAAGGCGCACGGGGCGGCCGGGTGCACACCCGTATTGCCGCTTAAAGTGACATTCAGGCCGAGACTGTTGACATTTACGGTGTTGAGAACAAGGCCGGGGCCGCCATCCAAAATGATAGAGAACGCGCCCGCCAAGGTGTTATCTCCCGGCAAAGCGCCAAAGAGCATCGGGTCGCCGCTGGTAAAGGGCGTGGTGGCCACGTTGCCCAACGCGGCGGCGCTCCAGTTCACGGGGATGCCGAAATTATATACGCCGGCGCTGGCCGCGGTGGAGACGAAAGGGCTCACCGCGATCACGTGTCCGGCCACGCCGGTGACCGTTACGCCGCCGGGGACGCCCACACCCGCCACCACTTCTCCCACGGCGATGCCGGCGGCGTTCGCGACCGTAACCTGGTTCACGGCCGCGGCATTGCCGAATCCCACCGTCAGCATGGTGCTTGCTGGAAAGGCGGCGCCGAGCAGGTCGTAAAACGCTGTGCCGGAAGGCGATCCGAAGCCCGCGACGTTGCCGTTGACATCGAAATATTCATCAGCCACCGCAGCGGCGGAAGCGGAGGAGCAGATGCCGGACAGCAGGCAACCGCTGACAATCAATTTGAGCGCGTATTTGCTTTTCATATTTTTTGTTTGGATGGTTTTCGGTTTAAAAGACGTTGCTGATTCAAGCGAAGGAAGAGGCGGCCGATGGACGGCTTGATGAATACCGGCGGGCAACGACGGCACGATGAACACCGTCCGGAATTGAATTCGCCCAATGGTTGCCCAAGTTAACTTGGCTTACTTTGACAACTCTCCACGCTTATAATAACGCTTTTAGTCCTAGTCCCGGCAAGGTCAATTTAAAAGTGGCGTCGGCACCAATTTGTAACCTCGGTGTCAATTGATTGTGATAAAACGCCGCCGCTACGCCATCCAAGGCCGTCGACTCGACGAAGAGAGGCTTGTCATGCGTGGAAAGCGAGCCGGGACCGAGGTCCGAACTAATTTTGGCAAACTTCCGGATGGGGAATCAAAAGAACCAGGAAATACCCAGCGACGGGCCGACGCCGTTGATGCCGATGTTCCGGTCCCCGGTGTTCGCATTGGAGAGGTGCTGGAAGCGGAACTCCGCATTGAGCGACACGGCCGGCTTGATGAAGTACCGCAAGCCGCCCATCGCCACGACGTTGAAGTTGAAATTATGCCCGTCGTATTGATGGTTGATGTCCATCATCTCACCGCCCACACCGACCTGAACGTAGGGGCTGAAACGCGAATTGCGGGGGATGAAATTATACCGGCCCATGATCGATCCGCCGGCGATGTAATGGCCGGTTTCCTCCCAAATGCCTGCGCCAAAAGCTTCGCCCACCGCCTCGATGTTGCCGCGCAGCAACCCGGGGAGGTGAATGTCCGTGACCATGTAGCCGAGTTGCGCGTAACCTTCCACCCAGTTGACCACCGGCCGGCCCTGGTCATTGCCAAGGGGCGAGAACATCGGGCTGACGCCCAGGCTGAACTCACGCGCTCCAAATTGAAATTTGTCGTCCAGCGAGAACGAGTTGGTCGACCCCGAGTCGCTTTGCGCACGCGCGACGACGGGTGAAAAGAAAACCACCGCAAAAAGCAGGGAAACACAGGCCGTGACAATTTTTTGCATGCCCCGGGATTATATGGGCGGCGTGGATTGCGGCCAGAAGAAAATGGTTTCCCCCTTTAAAATGCAGCCTCAGGGCGCCAGCCGCTCGATCTGCCAGCTGTTGTCGATGAGTTTCAGATACTCGAACCGGTCGTGCAACCGGCTGGGGCGCCCCTGCCAGAACTCCAGGCGGTGCGGCGTCAGGCAATACCCGCCCCAGGCGGACGGCGTCGGGACATCCTCGCCGGGATACTTGGCGAACAGCGCGGCCATGCGTTTTTCCAGCAGGGCCCGGTCGGGGATGGGCTCGCTCTGGTTCGACACCAACGCCGCCAAGCGGCTGCCCTTGGGCCGGGTGTTGAAATACTTGACTGATTCCTCGCGCCCAATCCTGGCCACCGTGCCGGTGATGCGAATCTGGCGTTCCAGCTCCGGCCAGAAAAAGAGGAGCGCGGCGTTGGGGTTCAACTCGAGTTCACGGCCCTTGCGGCTCTCGTAGTTCGAGAAGAAAATGAAACCGCGTTCGTCCGCCGCCTTGAGCAGCATGATGCGGGCGGAGGGAGATCCCAGTTTGTCGGCGGTCGCAAGCGTCATGGCGTTGGCTTCCGGCAGATTCGCCGCCAGCGCCTGCTGAAACCATTTGGTAAATTGCGCGAGCGGGTCCGGGTCCAGGTCGGCGCGCCGCAATCCGGCCAGCGTGTATTCCCGCCGCAAACCGGCCAATGCAAGCTTGTCACTCACGGCACCCTTTTAGCGCAATGCGCGTCCAAATGCCAGCACTAACCAGCTATGCAATGCTCCCGCGGTCTATCGCAATGGATATCGCCACCGGCCCCGCCGATAATCCTCGATGCGCCAGCGCAGAAAGGCCGCGCACTTCGCCGGCGTGCCCTTGTTGCGCTCGGGCCAGTAACGGGCAAAGTCGCGTTCCAGCTTTCGAAGCTGGCCAACTGCCTTTTTCCCGGCCCGTGCCGCGGCCCGCGTGCGGCCGGCTGCCATCAATTGCTGCCAGAGCATGAACTGGCACGATTGAACCGCCATGCGCGCCGCCAGATCCAGTTCCGCCGCGAGAATTTTGCCTGCGTGCGAAGCCGGCCCACCCCGCCGCAGCACGGTCCGCTGCGCTTCAACTTCCCGCATCGCCGCGCGGATTTTTTTGGCGGGAATGCGCGCGTAATACTTCAATCCATCGCGGCAAAACAATTCACGCTGGGCGGGCGGCGGGGCGGCGATGACCGCGCCAAACGGCGTCAGATTTGGAACGGAAAATCCGAACTTGCGATGGGCGAACCCCAGCGCGAGGGCGGCCCGCGCGGTGTTGCCGGCCGGGTCCTGAAATACATCGCGGTCGGCAACGGGCGCCAGCAGCTTCGCGTCCGCCGTCGCACCGCACCACGCCAGCGCGGCCCCAAACAGATATGGCAGGGCGCTGACGGCCAGCGGCTGGGGATGGCCGCCGTCGCCCCAGTCCGTGAGCAAAAAACCGGCCGCGCCGTTTTTGCGCCCGGCGTTTGCGGCTTCGCGCAGGTTGGCGAAGGCGTTGTCATGCCGCCCGATCATTGTCATCCACGTGGAAGTGCCCGGACAAACGTAAAACGGGATTTTGGCGGCGGCGAAGGTCCTGGTTTCACGCGCGAAAGGATGGCCGGCTTCATAACCCCAGTTGAGGGCGATGACGTCGCGCGGAAGTTCCGGGACCAGTTCCGGATGGCGAAGGATGATGTCGCCCCAGAACATCATGCGCTTTTTGCGCGAGGCAAGCTCGCGGTGGATTTTTTTCACGAAGCGCAGGTACACGCGGCCCTTGCCGATTTTTTCGCAGAGCCGCCGGCTCTGGCCGCGGCCGAGGTCCCAAGTCTCATCGCAGCCGACATTGAAGCGGTCGCTGCTGAAATGCGGCAGCAGCTCATCGTAAAGACCGCGCAGAAAAGGCAGCGCGCCCGGATGCTCCGGGGCGAGCGTGGACGGATAACGCAAAAACGCGCCGCCGTCGTCGGGCCATGGCGCGGACACCTCGGCCAGTTTTTTCAGGGGCGGATATTCCAGCCACCAGCGCAGGTGCCCGAAGGAATTCTGATTTGGCACCAGCTCGATGCCGAGCCGACGACAGTGCGCGTCGAGCTTTTCGATTTCCGCGCCCGTCAACGCACCCCAATCGCGCCAGACAGGCTTGTAATTCCGGTATGCGAACGTGTGCTCGGTGTAGAGTTGGAATTCATTGATTTTGAAATCTGCCAGTATTTCAACGAGTTCCAGCAGGGTTTCCAGCCGGGGCACGCGCCCGCGCGAAATGTCGAGCATCACGCCGCGCCTCGGGAAGTCCGGCCAGTCTCGGATTTTAAGGCAGGGCAGGCGGCGGCCATATTCGCGGATGAGCTGGCGCAGGGTCGCCACCGCCGCAAACAGACCGGAGGGTTCGTGAAATTCAATCAGCACGCCATGCCGGCCAATGGAAAGTTCGTAATACTCAGGAGCATCACCGCCTTTGAGCGGCCGGTTCGCGGGCTTCCCACTCGGAAGGTTTTTGACGCGACGGGCCACGATTTGGCCGGCGGGGGCGCGTGCGCTTGCCGGAATCAATTCGACGCCAATTGCGTTCGCCGCAGACTGCAACCGTGATCTGACGGCCGAAGTTGTTTCGGCGGGCAGGGCCGCATCCAGTTGCAGGGTTGCGCGGCTGGGCAGGAGGAAAGACCCTGGCTGGCGTTCAAGAAACCGCGGATGGGGAAGCAGTTTCAAAGCCCATGCGATCAGCCCCGGGCGGGCATCATGCCGGACTTGCGCGCGTAATTGAAAAGGCCGCCGGCGTCCACCACGGGCCGCACTTCGCCCAGCGGCTTGAAGGGATAAACCTTGCCGGTCGCTTTCACGGTGACGGTGGAAGCATCGAGGTCAACGGTGACGACGTCGCCATTCTTCAAAATGTCGCAAAGGCGGTCCTGGCATTCGCAGGGATAGATTTCCCCGGTGGCGACGCTGTTGCGGAAGAAGATGCGCGCGAAACTTTCCGCGAGGACGACCTTGCAATTGGCCGAGCCGAGCGCGATGGGCGCGTGTTCGCGCGAACTGCCGCAGCCGAAATTGCGCCCCCCGATGATGATGGGATATTCGCTGTCCAGTTTGCCCTCGCGCACAAAACGCACGGGATACAGCGATTCCGGCAGGCCGCACATGGCATAGGACCCCAGCTTCACATACTCGTCCTCGATGGTGGGAATCAAATTGAGATATTGCGCGGGGATGATCTGGTCCGTGTCAATGTTGTCCCGCACCACATAAACCGGTCCCGTAAATACAGATTGCATGAGGCTAATGTGACGGCAGATGCCAAATTTTTCAATGATTTTCATGCGGGGCGGCCAGGCGGTGTTGCGGACGTGATGCGGCCGGAGCAGATACTTTCATTGCAGCTTGAAATCCGGACGTGGTTGTGCCCACGTTAAGCTGTGCCAACGCAAAACGCACATTCGGTCGCAGGCCATTGGGCCGGCGGATTTGACGAGCCAGCCTTGCAGGGGTGGGTGGAAGAACTCCGCGCACGGCTGGCCGCCCCGCGCGTTTCGCTGGGCCTGGTCTTCATGTCGCCGCAGTTTTTTCCGCATGCGCGGCAGGTGCTGGAAATCCTCCGCGTCCATGGCCGCATCCCGCTGCTGGCGGGTTGTTCGAGCGCGGGACTCATCGCCGGCGGCGAGGAGTTGGAGGGCAATCCCGGCCTGGCGCTCGCCCTTTACTCGCTGCCCGACGCGGACTTGAAGGCGTTTCATTTTCAGCAGGGCCAGGTGGACGAGGCCAACGGGCCGGGCTACTGGCAGATGGAAACGGGCTTGAACGCGGAGCAAACCAACGGCTGGCTGGTCTTCGCCGACCCGTTCCATCTCGATTGCGAGCACTGGCTCCGGTCGTGGAACGAGGCCTTCGCCCCGCTGCCGGTCTTCGGCGGTTTGGCCAGCGGCGACGGTTCGACGCCGCATACCCAGGTTTACCTCGACGGGGATGTTTTTGAGGAAGGCGGTGTCGCCCTCTCCATCGGCGGCGGCGTCAAGATGCTGGGCGTCATTTCCCAGGGCTGCACGCCCATCGGCGAAACGTGGACGCTTACGCGCGCCGAGGGAAATTTAATCCACGAAATCGGGAACCGGCCCGCGTACGAAATCCTGGCTGAAACCTTCAACGGCATGTCCGCCGCGGAACAGAAAAAATCCCGGGGCAATCTGTTCATCGGCCTCGTCGTGAACGAATACCTGGAGGAATTTCATCGCGGCGATTTTCTCGTGCGCCAGTTGATTGGCGCGGACCCGAGGTCGGGGGACATCGCCGTGGGCGCGATGCTGCGGCCCGGCCAGACCGTGCAGTTTCACCGGCGCGACGCCCAGGCGGCCACCGAAGATTTGCTCGCCCT
>Ga0181516_10000972_pt1 | contig 23223 bp, 13 predicted proteins | sample PEATcosm2014_Bin_25_FD_121104 | JGI IMG/M metagenome (GOLD analysis project Ga0181516, IMG submission 121104) | Peatland microbial communities from MTU Mesocosm Facility, Houghton, MI, USA - PEATcosm2014_Bin01_10_metaG | ecosystem: Environmental > Terrestrial > Soil > Wetlands > Peat | place... | reverse complement strand
TAACATGAAGTGGACGCGGCAGCGTTGCCAGCTCGCGTTGGCGACTTTGGCGACCGCCGCCTTGATGCCTTCGTGCGCGTCGGAGATGACGAGCTTCACCCCGCGCAAACCCCGCCGGCGCGGCTTGCGTAGGAACTCGGTCCAGAAGGTCTCGGCCTCGGATGGGCCGATGTCCATGCCGAGCACCTCCCGCCGCCCGTCGTCGTTGACGCCGACGGCGACAATCACCGCCGCGGAGACGATGCGGCCGGCGTCGCGCTGCTTCACGTAGGTCGCGTCGATCCACAGATAGGGCCAATCGCCCTCGATCGGTCGGTCGAGGAAGGCCTTCACCTTGCCGTCGATCTCCTCGCACAGGCGGCTGACCTGGCTGCGAGAGACGCCAGAGGCGCCCATCGCCTTGACCAAGTCGTCGACCGAGCGGGTCGAAACGCCCTGGACGTAGGCCTCTTGAATGACCGCGGTGAGCGCCTTCTCGGCCAGGCGGCGCGGCTCCAGAAAGCCGGGAAAGTAGCTGCCCTTGCGCAACTTTGGGATGCGCAGCTCAACCGTACCGGCTCGCGTCTCCCAGTCGCGGTCGCGATAGCCGTTGCGCTGGTTCAGACGCTCCGGCGACCGCTCGCCGTAACCCGCCCCTGTCTTGGCCTCAATCTCCAGCGCCATCAACCGTTCGGCGGCAAAGCCGATCATCTCGCGCAAAACGTCGGCGTCGGGGGTCTTCTCCACGAGCGTGCGAAGGCTCATCATCTCGTCGGTCATCGGTGGTTCCTCGGTTGCGTTGGATGTCGCAACCCGATCCTACCGGCGAATCGCCGGTGACCACCGCAAGCCGCTCGCTCGCTACGGCGCTATCAAAAGCGCGCTTCGCGAGCGGCTTGCTCCCGCCGAGCTACACCACCAGTGGGGACACGACCCCGCCGGCCCGTCGGAGGTTACAAAATCCGCCAAAGAACTGCGCCCCCGCGTCGCCGGATACCGATTGAACGGCAAGGTTGCGACAGTCGAATTGCCTGACGTTGCAACGCCAACCTCGATGGGAATGAACGCAGCCGCACCGGGTTACGTGCTTGCTCAGCTTGCGACGGACGCAAATTCGAGAATCATCCCGTATCAGTTGAATTTCATCGAGATGCGGCTTTCGGCCGATGGCACGAGGAACCCCCGGAGGCGAGGATGAATTACGGCGGGTGATCGAGGTTGCCCAAAATCAGGGCGAGCATTTTGCGTGGCTGAAAGCCGGCGCGGGGGTGCGGATCATCAAATTTTCGGTGAATGCCGGATTCGCAGCACAAGTTCAGCCGCTCGATGAGAACGACACGGCTTCGGCGAAACAACCATATTGGATTGATAGCTGCTATCTGGTGATGAAAGACGCGCCGGACCAAGCTCTTTGGGCGATCGCCAAGTCCCCCGAAATTGGATGTGCCCGGTAATAGGCTATGCACATCGATTGGCATCGCGGCCTTCCAAAATTGCGCTGGCACCCCGATCGACCTGGGTGGGACGTTTGACCGAGAAAGCCTAACGACGCCATGGGAACGATTTGTGTCCCACCCGCCGCTAACCAATTGCATTTATTGAAAAATGGCAGCCCGCCTCTGGGTGCAAAGTTATTCAGACACCGTGTGCGCGCCGATTTGATGGTCGATGCTTCAATGCCCCAACAGTTCTGCCAACTTCGCCGGGTCGCCGCCAACGGCACGATATTGATCCGACAGAAATCCTATCTCCGCCAATAGTGCCTCGGCGTTCTGGCCTCGCTCGAGCTTCTTGAGGACCAAGCCGGCGGAATAGTGCGAATATCGATCGACCATGTCGGTCGTGCTGTGGCCGGTGATGGACATCACTTCAGCCGTCGTGAGACCGCGTTCGAAAAGCCGGCTGGTTGCTTCATGGCGCAGGTCGTGAAAATGCAGATCGTCGATGCCAGCAAGTTCAATGAGACGCCGCCACTGCGATTTGAACGCTTCAACGTGAACGTCGAAAATCGGCGTATCTGCGAATTTGCGTTTCCCTGAGCGCTCCTTGATTGCCTTGGCCTCGGCCACGATTTCCAAAATCTCGCGGGTCACCGGGACAACGCCGGTACGCTTCGTTCGGATCGCCTGCTCACGCGGAAAGACGATGGCCCTATTCCCGCCTCCGATGTCTTTGAAATCGGACTCGCCGCACGATAGCACGCGCTCTCGACGAAGCGCAGTTGCGATCGCGAACCGAATTATCAGCGGTAACAATTCGTCGATCTTCCGCGCCGCTTCCAAGAGTGCTTGAAGTTCGCTCGGCGAAACGCGCCGTTCGCGGCCTGGCGTAGCCTTGGGCATTGAAACGCCGCTCAGGTCGGGCACGCCGTCCATGTGCTGACTTATGTGCTTCAAAGTCCGCGTGACGAGCTGAACAACGTTTGAAATTGTTGTCTTCGCCGGGCCGCGAATTCCCTCTCGATCGCAGACGGCCTTGATTTTATCCTCGATTGCGCGCCGTGCGTCCAAGTCCAACGCCTGAAGCGCTTCGCGATATTGGCCGGGAAGCTCGCTGACTTCTATCTGCCTTTTCTTGCGTTCGGGAGGCGAAGCCGCGGCGATGGGTTTGTGTTGCGCGGCAGCTCGTTGAAAGCTCTTGAGCCAGCCCGCATCAATCAAGCGGTCGCGAAAGGCGGCAAGGTCAGTTTTTCGAAGTTGGGCAACCGACAGATCGGCAATCGGATCAGCCAAAATCACTTTTATCCGATAACTCTCGTTTGCGACATTGCCGGCTTTCCGTCCCTTCAACGCTTCGTTTTCGTAACGTCGCAACGCAGCGGCCAATGTCGTCGTCTCGGCTTCCCTCGTTGAGACGTGGACCCCGGCAAGCAGCCGCCGCCGAGCCTCTTCGGCCCACGACTTTGCCTCCGTCATTTGGCGGTGTCTCTCGTCTGGCGTGTCCTTGAAGATCGGAAAATTGCGCGCCACTGCCTCGTGGCCTCGCAACCGAATTTGTACGCGCAATGACCCCGATGGCCGCCGCGTGAAGCCCTTAGGCAGTTGCTCTTGTCTTGGCATGTAGGCCCTGCCGTGACGCGCCCGAATCCGTCGGAAACGCGGTGGGCCAAAGTCCGCCCCGGTCCAAAGTGGGACCGAAATGGGACCGAAATTCAAGAGCAATTTATTCGCCCACTAACCCACTCTGCATAATATATTGATGGATATGGGTTATTTAACTCTGCGGGCTGGCAGGAGAGGAGGGACTCGAACCCCCAACCCCCGGTTTTGGAGACCGGTGCTCTACCAATTGAGCTACACTCCTACGGCCGCTTCTTTTGCCGCAAGCGCCGCGGCGATGCAAGCAAATGCGAACGCCGCTCGCGCCGCCGGCTTTCGCGCCATGTTTGCCTCGCCGGCGCCGCCAAATTGGGCGCTGCGCGGCGCCGGATCTCCGCCAGATTGACAGGTCTGTCGCTGACGTCGCCAATTGGCCGGCGGCCCGCGCCTTGCTAGGAGAAGCGCTTCCGTCTGGGCAGGGGGCCTCGTTTGGCGATTCTCGTCGGCCTGCATCACGTCACCAGCTACGTCTACGATCGGCCGGTCGCGCTGGGGCCGCAGTCGATCCGGCTGCGCCCGGCGCCCCATTGCCGCACGCGGGTGCCGAGCTATTCGCTCAAAGTCACGCCGGCCAACCATTTCGTCAATTGGCAGCAGGACCCGCACGGCAATTGGCTGGCGCGCTACGTGTTTCCCGAGCCAGTCGAGGAATTCAAGATCGAGGTCGATCTGACCGCCGAACTCGCGGTCATCAATCCGTTCGACTTTTTCGTCGAACCCTACGCTGAGGAATTTCCTTTTGCGTATTCGGAGGAGCTGGCGATCGAACTCGCCGCCTACCTCCTTCCCGAACCCGAAACGCCGTTGTTGAAGCATTATCTCGAGCAGATCGCAACGAAGCGTGACCGGACGATCCCGTTTCTGGTCGCCCTTAACGCCGAGCTACAGCGGACGATCCACTACGTCATCCGCATGGAAGCGGGCGTTCAGGAGCCGGATGAGACGCTGGCGCTGCGCTCCGGCTCGTGCCGCGATTCGGCGTGGCTGCTGGTGCAGATCCTGCGTCGGCTCGGTCTCGCGGCGCGTTTCGTCTCCGGCTATCTCATCCAGCTTCGCGCCGACGTCGATCCGATCGAGGGTCCGCGCGGCACGGACAAGGATTTCACCGACCTGCACGCCTGGGCCGAGGTCTATATCCCCGGCGCCGGCTGGATCGGCATGGATGCGACCTCCGGACTGTTCTGCGGCGAAGGCCACCTGCCCCTCTGCGCGACGCCCCATTACCGGTCGGCTGCGCCGATCGCCGGCCTGGTCGAGCCGGCGCAGGTGACGTTCGGCTTCGACATGAACGTGACGCGGCTGCGCGAGGCGCCGCGCGTCACCCTGCCCTTCACCGACGACGCCTGGAGCAAGCTCGACGCGCTCGGCGAAAAAGTCGATCGCGATCTCGTCGCCCAGGACGTGCGCCTGACCATGGGCGGCGAGCCGACCTTCGTCTCGATCGACGATTACGACGCGCCGGAATGGAACACCGCGGCCGTCGGCGGCGCCAAGCAGGCGCGCGCCGAGACGCTGATCCGCCGCCTGCAGGCGCGGTTCGCGCCCGGCGGCTTCCTCCACTACGGCCAGGGCAAATGGTATCCCGGCGAAAGCCTGCCGCGTTGGGCCTTCGCGCTCTATTGGCGCAAGGACGGCAAGCCAATCTGGCGTGATCCGCTGCTGATCGCCGGGGCGGGCGCGACTGCGGCGGCGACGGACGAGGACGCCCAGGCGCTCGCCGGCGAAGTCGCCGTGCGTCTGGGCATCGAGCCCGACTACGTCATCCCGGCCTATGAGGACGCGCCCTACTGGCTGCTGCGCGAGAGCGCGCTGCCGGTCAACGTCGATCCATCTGACCCGAAGATCGACGACCCGGAGGAACGCGCGCGCATGGTGCGCACTTTCGATCACGGCCTGTCGCGTCCGACTGGCTTCGTCCTGCCGGTGCAACGCTGGAACGCCGAAGCCAAACTGGCCTGGCGCAGCGAGCGCTGGCCGCTTCGTCGCGGCAAGCTCTTTCTCGTGCCCGGCGATTCGCCGGTTGGCCTGCGCCTGCCGATGAAGACGCTGCCCTATGTCAAACCGTCGGACTTCCCGTCCGTTCACGAGCAGGACCCGATGGACCCGCGCGGCGAATTGCCCGAGCCCATGCGGTTCCGCCAGGCCGCGCCTGAGCTGACCGGCGCGGAGCAGCAAATCCAAAACGAACAGTTCGCCGCCGAAGGCGCGGTGCGCACCGCGCTCACCATCGAGCCGCGGGACGGCGTGTTGTGCGTCTTCATGCCGCCGACGCCGAAGCTCGACGACTATCTCGAATTGCTCGGCACGGTCGAGGCGATCGCGCGCGAGAAAAATGTGCCGATCCGCATCGAAGGTTACACGCCGCCGTTCGATCCGCGCGTCGATTGCATCAAAGTGACGCCCGATCCCGGCGTCATCGAGGTCAACATTCATCCCGCCGCCTCTTGGCGCCAAGCGGTGGGGACGACGACCGCGCTCTACGAAGACGCCCGCCAGTCGCGGCTCGGCACGGACAAATTCATGGCCGACGGGCGCCACACCGGCACCGGCGGCGGCAACCACGTCGTGCTCGGCGGCGCCGTGCCGGCGGATTCGCCGTTTCTGCGCCGGCCCGATCTGCTGGCGAGCCTGATCCTCTATTGGCAGCGCCACCCGTCCCTTTCGTATCTGTTCTCGGGGCTGTTCATCGGCCCGACCAGTCAGGCGCCGCGGCTCGACGAAGCGCGCGACGATCAGCTCTACGAGTTGGAGATCGCGCTTTCGCGCGCGCCGGCGGCGGGCGAAGCGGCGCCGCTGTGGCTCGTCGACCGGCTGTTTCGCAACCTGCTGGTCGACGTCACCGGCAACACCCATCGCGCCGAGATCTGCATCGACAAGCTCTATTCGCCCGACAGTGCGACGGGAAGACTCGGCCTGGTCGAGTTCCGCTCGTTCGAAATGCCGCCCGACGCGCGCATGAGTCTCGCCCAGCAACTGCTCCTGCGGGCGCTGATCGCCTGGTTCTGGCGCGAGCCGCAGCAGGGCGCGCCGGTGCGCTGGGGCACCGGTCTGCACGACCGCTTCATGTTGCCGCATTTCGTTTGGGACGACTTTCTCGGCGTCCTCGACGATCTCAAGGGCGCCGGCTACGCGTTCGATCCGGAATGGTACGAGGCGCAGCGCGAATTCCGCTTTCCCACTTACGGCCGCGTCGTACATGGCGGCGTCGAACTGGAAATCCGCCAAGCGCTCGAGCCCTGGCACGTGCTCGGCGAGGAGACCACCGCCGGCGGCACGGCGCGCTACGTCGATTCCTCGGTCGAGCGGTTGCAAGCCAAGGCCAAGGGCCTTGTCGCCGGCCGCCATGTCTTGACTTGCAACGGCCGCCGTCTGCCGCTGCAGCCGACCGGTCGGGCCGGCGAAGCGGTGGCGGGCGTGCGCTTCAAGGCGTGGAAACCCTACTCCAGCCTCCACCCGACCATCGACGTCCACGCGCCGCTGACCTTCGACATTCTCGATTCCTGGAACGGCCGCTCGCTCGGCGGCTGCGTCTATCACGTCGCCCACCCGGGCGGGCGCAACTACGAGACCTCGCCAGTCAACGCTTACGAAGCGGAGGCGCGGCGGCTGGCGCGTTTCGCCGATCATGGCCATACTGGCGGCGCGACTCCGATCCCTCCCGACGAGTCGTCGAGCGAGTTCCCGATGACTTTGGACCTGCGGAGGCCGATTGCCTTCTAGAGCCCGCGCCGCCGCTTTTCCGGAACGCGACGCGCTTCAGCGCGTGGCGGAGTGGACGCGCGACTACGCGCCGCTGCCTGGCATTCCTGACGAGTTCGTCGGCGCCGACGGCGAGCGGCGGCCGCATTGGCAGCGGTTGTTGCGCGCGCTCGCCGATCTCGAACCGGACGAAATCGACCAGCGCTTCGCCGCCGCCGACCGCCGGATTCGCAATCGCGGCATGTCCTATCGCGTTCAAGGCGAGACGGCGGAGCGGACCTGGCCGCTGAGCCGGATGCCGCTACTGATCCCAGAATCGGAATGGCGCGAAATCGAGCGCGGCGTGACCCAGCGCGCCGAATTGCTCGATCGCGTTCTCGCCGACGTTTACGGCGAAGGGCTGCTGGTCGCCGAAGGCCTCCTGCCCGCCGCCGCGGTGACCGGCTCGCGCGATTTCGTCGCCGCGATGCGCGGCGTCACGCCGCCCGGCGGGCGGTGGCTCAGGCTCTACGCCGCCGATATCGGCCGCGGGCCAGACGGACGCTGGTGGGCGCTCGGCGACCGCGCCCAGGCGCCCTCCGGCTCGGGCTACGCGCTGGAGAACCGCCTCGTCGTCTCGCAGGCCTTCTCCAATCTCTACGGCCGGATGAATGTCGAGCGGCTCGCGCCGTTCTTCCGCGAGCTGCGCAACGGGCTGCGCGCCGCAGGGGAGCGCAGCGAACCGCGAATCGGCATTCTCACGCCCGGCTCGCTCAGCGCGACCTATTTCGAGCAGGCCTATCTCGCCCGCTATCTCGGTTTCCTGCTGGTCGAGGGCGACGATCTGGTGGTCAGCGACGGCCGCGTGTTCGTGCGCACGATCGCCGGGCTCAAGCGTTGCGACGTGCTGTGGCGGCACGTCGACGCCGAATGGTGCGATCCGCTCGAACTCAACGCCGCCTCGCGCATCGGCGTCCCCGGGCTGATCGATTCGATCCGCTCCGGCGGCGTGGCGGTGGAAAACATGCCGGGCTCTGGTCTGCTCGAATCACGCGCGCTGCTCGCCTTCCTGCCCGCCCTCGCCCGCCGGCTGATCGGCGAAGACCTCGTCATGCCCAACATCGCCACCTGGTGGTGCGGCCAACCCAACGAGCGCGACCGGGTGCTCGCAGGGCTCGAGTCCTTTTCGATCGCCGGCGCCTTTTCCGATTCCCTGCCCGGCCTCGCCAACGGCCGGCCGGTCGCCGCCGGCGAGCTCCCCGAAGCCGATCGCGCCGCGCTGCGCGCGGCGATCGCCGCTCGTGGCGTGGATTTCGTCGGCCAGGACGTCGTGCGCCTGTCGACGACGCCGCGCTGGGAGGACGGCCGGCTGGTGCCGCGGCCGTTCGTGTTGCGCGTCTACGCAGCGGCGACGCCCAACGGCTGGAGGGTGATGCCGGGCGGCTTTTGCCGCATTTCCGACCAAGCCGACGGGCGCGCGGTGTCGATGGGCGAAGGCGTCGAATCGGCCGACGTCTGGGTGCTCGCCGACCGTCCGGTCGAAGTGTCGAGCCTGCTGCCGCCGCCGGAGACGGCGCGCATCGTCCGCATGCTCGGCAACCTGCCGAGTCGCGCCGCCGACAATCTGTTCTGGTTCGGGCGCTATCTCGAACGCGAGGAGGCGACGCTGCGGCTGGTGCGTTGCCTGTGTGCGCGTTCCGTCGACCCCGACGCGCCAATCCACGGCTCGAAGCAATCGATCGAGCGGCTAAAGGGCCTTCTGGTCGCGTGGGGCGCGACGGAAGCCGAAGTCGCGGCCGAAAGCCCGATCGTCGCCAGCGAGACGGCGCTGCGCGACGAGCAGAGCTACGGCTCGGCGCTGTCGATCGCCCGCGCGGCGCGACAGGCCGCCTCCGTCATCCGCGAGCGCCTGACGCCGCAGATCTGGCACCTGATCGGCCGGCTGGAGACGATCATCGTCGAAGCGCCCGGACGGCTCGGCGAGCCGGAGATCCTCGATTGCGTAGACGAGGCGCTGACGGTCGTGGCTGCGCTCGCCGGCCTGTTCGACGAGAACTTCAACCGCAGCGCCGGCTGGGTGTTCTACGAGCTCGGCCGCCGCATCGAGCGCGCGATCAACACCTGCCGCCTGTCGCGCCAGTTCGCAGGCCAGGACGCCACCGAATACGCGCTCGACGTGCTGCTCGACCTGATCGACTCGCAGATCACCTATCGTTCGCGCACGCTGATCGGCGTCGCCTTGGCGCCGGTGCGCGACATGGCGCTGCTCGATCCGTTCAACCCGCGTTCGGTCGCCTTCCAAGTCAATCTGGTCGACGAACATCTCGCCGCCCTGCCCGCTCTCAAGCAGGACGGCGTTCCCGAGGAGCCACGCCGGTTGTCGACGCTGCTGCGCGCCGAACTCGCCGCCGAATACGCCGACCGAGTCGACGACTCGCGCATTCTCGCCGTCGAGCAGCGGGTGATGACGCTCGCCGATGCGATCGCCGCCCGCTATTTCTTGCAAGGCGCCGCGGCGGGCCGCGCCGACGTCGGCGTGGGTCTCGCTTGATCTACGACGTCTCGCATCTCACGCGCTATCAGTACGACGCGTCGGTCGCCGTCAACGTCTGCGTGCTGCGCCTGCTGCCGCGTTCGGAAGACGGCCAGCGCGTGCTCGAAGCCGATGTCGAGGTGACGCCCCGCCCGCTCACGCTGATCGAGCGCACAGACGCCTTCGGCAATCGCGTGCTCAAACTGCGCATCGAGACGGCGCACCGTGAGCTGACGCTGCATTCGCGCGCGCGCGTCGTGGTCGAGCGGCCGATGCCGCCGCTCGCCGCGTTGACGCCCGCCTGGGAGGACGTCGCCGCGCTCGCCGCGTCGGCCGCGTCGCTCGACGCCGACTCGCCCGCGGCGGCGATCTATCCGAGCCGGCTCGCGCCGCTGTTCGCCGCCGCGACCGATTACGCGCGGGTCAGTTTCCCGGCGCGCCGGCCGATTTACGAGGGCGCGGCCGACCTCGCGCGCCGCATCAAGGCCGACTTCGTCTACGAATCGGGGGCGACCGAGGTGACGACCTCGCCGGTCGAATCCTTCGCGCGCAAGCGCGGCGTCTGCCAGGACTTCGCCCATGTGATGATCGCCGGCTTGCGTGGCCTCGGCCTGCCGGCGCTCTACGTCAGCGGCTACATCCGCACCATCCCGCCGCCCGGAAAGCCGCGGCTCGCCGGCGCGGACGCCTCGCACGCCTGGGCCTCCCTCTGGTGCGGCCCCGCTTTCGGCTGGCTCGGCCTCGATCCGACCAACGCCATTCCCGCCGGCGACGATCACATCTTCGTCGCGCGCGGCCGCGACTATTCCGACGTGCCGCCGGTCGAAGGGCTGATCGTGTCGTCGGGCGCGCACGCGCTCGAAGTCGAGGTCGACGTCGTTCCGGTTTGAGGGTAAAGCCGCCGCCGTGCCGCCCGAACCGAACGTCGTCGAAGCCGACATCCGCGCCGCTTACGCCGTGATCGCGCCCTATGTGCGCCGCACGCCGCTGATCGAGGCCGCCTCGCCGATCGAAGGCCGGCCGCCGATCTCGCTCAAGCTCGAGTTCCTGCAGCACGCCGGCTCGTTCAAGCCGCGCGGCGCGTTCCACAACCTGCTGACCCGCGCCGCGCCGCCGGTCGGCTGCGCCACCGCCTCCGGCGGCAACCACGGCGCCGCGGTCGCCTACGCCGCGGGCAAGCTGGGCGTCAGGGCGCGGGTGTTCGTGCCGGAGATCGCCGCGCCGCCGAAGATCGCCAAGATCAAGGCTTACGGCGCCGACGTTGTGGTTCAAGGAGCCGCCTACGCCGACGCGCAGGCTTTGTGCGACGCCTATGTCGCTGAGAGCGGCGCGCTGGCGATCCATCCTTACGCGACCGCGGCGACAATCGCCGGCCAGGGAACGGTCGGGCTGGAATGGGAAGAGGATCTCGCCCGTCTCGGCCTGCCGCCGATCGATACGGCGCTGGTCGCGGTCGGCGGCGGCGGGCTGATCGCCGGCGTCGCCGCGTGGTTCGACCGCCGCGTGAAGGTGGTCGGGGTCGAGCCGGAGGGCTCGCGGGCGCTCGATGCGGCGCTCGCTGCGGGGCGGCCGGTCGACGTGCCGCTCAAATCGATCGCCGCCGATTCGCTCGGCGCGCGCAGCGTCGGCGCGCTCAATCTGGCGATCGCCCGGCGCGCCGTCGACCATGTGGCGCTGGTCGCCGACGCGGCGATTCGCGCCGCCCAGCAGCGGCTATGGCGGGACATGCAGATCGCCGTCGAACCGGGCGGCGCGGCCGCCTTCGCCGCCCTGGCGCAAGGCGCTTATCGGCCGGCGGACGGCGAACGGCTCGGCGTGCTGGTCTGTGGGGCCAATGTCGATCTCGGCGCCTTGGCGGCGCTGGTCGCGGGCTGAGAAGACTCGCGCGCCGGCCAAGCGCGAAACGCGGCGAAGCGAGGCAAGTGTTGCGGCGGCGGAGGGCTCGCACTATGGTCCGGCCGCTTCGCGAACGCCGGCCCGGCCTTCGCGCCTGGTGGGGCGTAGCCAAGCGGTAAGGCAGCGGATTTTGATTCCGCCATCCCCAGGTTCGAATCCTGGCGCCCCAGCCAACATACTCAGCCGCGGCTGAGACGCTAAGTCATTGATTGTGCGTGCACCTGCGGTTGATGTGCACAGTCACGGTAACAGCCGCGCGTACAGTCGGCAATCTGAACGAATCAAAAAAATGCGGCGATCGTCCCCGCAGTCCCTGGACCTGTTTCTGGGCCCACTGCGGTCGTTCGTCATCATCGCCGACCCGCCCCCGGACTGAAAACCGGACTTCCTCAACGCGCTATTATGCGGCTCATGGCCATCACCATCAAGACTTCGCCGCCGCGCGCATTTTCTCCAGATCGCTGGGAGGATGAACGAAAAAACGTAGCAACTCTTCATCTGCCTCGGGAGCGTCGGGTATTGTGATGTCCTCCACAGAAACGTTTGGGAGGAACTTCAGGAGGAACAATGCAATCACCTCGATCACAAAGTGACAGTAAAGCCCTGCAACGTTTGCGACCTGGTCCCATACCACTTTAAGCGCAATTCGATAGTCAGCGTCTTTGTTTATTGCCAGTAGAGGTTCTATTCCGGCTAGCGTGGAGAGATGCGACAGCACATCGCCGGCATATCCTTCCGGAACCATGTAGATGATCGCTTCCGAATCGTCGAGATGCTCTGCCAATTTTTTGAAATCGAGCGGACGGTTAGGGTAATGGAACGCGATGTTGTTGCGTATCCTCACAAATGTTTTCTCCACGAGCGCTGCCGCGAGTTCTTGCTGCAATGACTTTAACTCGTCCGGAAGGTCTACGTCTGATATGGCGTCGTGCAGGTGTCCCGCAGTGATGCGATCCCAACCCTCGTGAATCTTACCCGCGAGGGTAGTTGCCAACAGCGCAGTCAAAGCGAAATGCGCCTGCCCTTCTGGAGTGTCCGACATTCCGAGCACAGCTTTGACAAGCAGCTTGCGCAGCCAGTTTGCTTCGTTGAGGAAAAGTCCCAGCAGCAGGAGCGCGGAGCGATGCTTCACCTGCATCGCCTGCAACTCTGCGACCGAGAACGCCATCTTTTTGAGAGTACGTGGTCTAGCCATGTTCCGCGGCACATCATCACGATAGGGTCGAAATCCGGCGAGTATCCATCTTGCGAGGAGCAGCGCAGCGCCAACTATGAGCGGCGGCGCCAAGGCCCAGACGGGAAACAATCGCACGTCTTCGAAACTGGTTATTGAAAACGAAACTAGCCGGCGACGGAGGCACGTTGAACGCACCGGCTTGATACACGATCGCTGTTATCGCCGTGATCCAGATTGCGGACGCGACCAGCCAAAGCCTGAATCTGCATCTGGGCTGATTCAGTCTCGAATTTGGGGTGCCACGCGACGAACCGTGGCGTCGTCCATGGTACTGCCGTCGTCACACTCAATTTGAAGCTCCTCCAAGGCGGGAAGTTTTCTCGGATTCTTGCACTGGCGTTGCTCCTCATTCCAGAGAAGTGTCCTTGCCCTGTCGAGAGCATCTCCATCCGAGGGATAGCGCTCTTCATCAGTTATGATGATGGGTGGGTCGTTACCTCTTTTAGAGCGATCACCGGGAAACAGCCTTTTGATTTTGAGCCGAGCCATACGGGTTTCCCTTGACCCGACGCAAACAGTCACACTTTCCGTCGAGCACGTCCAGCCCTAAGGTATTTGGGCACACTTCCCTATTTCTAACGTAATTGAATCTCGCCCCCCTTCGGGGAGTGGTTTAAGGACAAAAGGTGAGTATGTGTTTGTTAATACAATTGTACCGTTAATTTGGAATTGAAATGACGCACCACTTGACGAGTCTTCGCATATTACGTGATGCAATACACTATTGTCTTGTTTTCCGGTCCACATTTCATCGCACTCCAACCCAACTGGCAACAAGTCTCGCTCTAGTCCCAGCATTTTGAGGTGATAACAACCTTTAGATATACCAATACCTGTTGATGGTGATGGATAGCGTATCTGTTCAAATTCCTTAAAGTCTGTATCGAGAACGACTGCCGAGCACTCTACCGTGTTTTTTGAGGCGTCGAATTTCGATATTACGTACGTCGGCGGTTTGAACCGCGCCTCAACCCATTCGTTATTACGCCAATTGAACCCGATGGCTTGATCAATTTTACAAATGACTGAAAAGAAAGTTGAACTGCTTGTGACCTCTCCGCACGCCGGAGATGACGCCAGCAGACCAAGGATACTGAGTGACGCGATTGTACGGCGCATGGCATGCCTCTCGCCAAAGACTTATCAAAGCTACAATAGAGGATTGGGCGGAACACACCAAGAACATTTCTTGCGCCGAGTCTCGACAAGCGGAACGCAAAGTGACACCCGTCGCGTCGAGGCGGGTGCGAAGGGTGCCGGACCACGATCATTTCCGCGCGGTTTGCTCTTGTTGAAGGGCCAAGACGAGCGCCTGGAGCAGCACAGCGGTCTCCCGGGCCGGCCGCACGCAGAACAGCTCGCTAGCAAGCGAGCGGCGCATCGCTCCGATCAAGGCGTAGTCGGTGAACAACCTGGCTCGCTCGGGAAACCCCGCTTCGACGAGGCGCTTTTTCCCGTCATCGGTATCGAGATAGGCGTTGAGGTTTCTGCCGGATAGCACTGACTGGAAACGCTTTTCCAAGCTCGCGAGCTGAACGCCGCAAGGAATGCGGAACGATATGACGCCATTCCGAAATTCCCCGTGCGGGAGCTTGGCCAGCCAAGCGGCGACCCCCGAAACGCCCGAGCAGTCAGGGAGCGGAGTCAGGAACCACTCCCGCCCGAGGGGGTGGTCGAGAAGCGTAACGGTCGGATCGGCGAGATCGGCCACGATAGAAGCGTAACGCCGATCGCGCAGGTCAAGGATGCGCTCTTCGACGTGGCGGCGTCCGCTCAGCCCAGCTTTGAAGCCGGTGACGCCGAGCGGTTTCAGAAAGTCCCTCAACGGCGTGCTGCCAGCGAGATAGAGCGCCACGGGCAACCCCTCCTCCAGGCCCTGGGTTTGCCGCGAAGGGATAGGCGGAAGGGCGAGAGCGCGGGCGTCGGCGGCGGTAGTGTTGGTGTTGGTCATGACGGATTTATCCTTTTCTGATTGTGAAACAAGCCCGCGCGCCGGGCAAAGAGCCGGACGCGCGATCGTCGAATTGAGTGGGCGGAACGGATTACCGCGCTGGCATGAAGCCGAAGGGGGGTTTTTGGTGTCCGGCGTCGAGCTGCTTCGTCGCAAGACGGATGTCGCCGGGCGCCAAGCGTCGGCGGCGCGCTTCGGCAGCGTAACCGAGCGCGAGTTGAATGACCCGCCGCACCAGACGGGGTGGCGCGTCAGCGAGGGCCTCGATCACGTCGTCGCCGATCTCGGCGGCGACCTCGTCGCCGTAAACGCCGGCGATGTTCGAGTAGATCGACCGTGCCACAGTCGCCCGCTGTTCGCGGGTGGGGACGTCGATCGGCACCACCAATAACCGGTCGATCAGTGACGGACGAAGCGATCCCACCTCGTTGGCGGTGCAGACCCAATGGATGTGATCGGCCCGAATGGGCGCTTCGACGTAGGCGTCGGCGAACCGACGAGCGTTCTCGGGTTCGAGCAGGGAGTGAAGGACGTCGGTCGGATCGCCCGCTAGCTCGCGCCAACCAGCTTTATCGATCTCGTCGATGACGATAACGGGAGCTGCCGAAGGCCCTTCGAGTAGTGTCCGCGCGACGAGCCCCGCCCTCGCGGCGCGCCATGACGCCGAGTGGCCGACGATGGCGCCGGCGTCGTCGGCCAGATTCATCGAAATCTCGGCGTAGGTTGTGCCGATCGCCTTGGCGACGGCGCGCGCCCAGAAGGTTTTGCCGACGCCGGGCGCGCCGAGCAACAGCAACGGTGGGATAGTCAGCGGTCGCCGGGTCTGCATCGACAAGCGGGCGGCGCGGACGACGGTGCCGATCGCCTCGGCAAAATTCGGGGCGATGGCGGCGAGTTCGTGCAGGCGCGCGATGGTCTCGGCATCGGCTTCGGCGAGGTCGCGGTTGGGTCCGCGCTTGTCGAAGAGGACCCTGTGTAGGTATCGAGCTCGCTCGCCCTCGGCGGTCGGCTGCTGGAGCACTTCGGTGACGTCGCCGTCGGGGCCCAGGCGGGCCAGCTGTTGGGCGAATTCAAACGGGTCGTAGACAGCGATCTGTTGCATCTGTTTTCCATTGTCATTTGGGAAAACAGCCAGGCCCTGCTCTTTTCGGGATTTACGTAACCTGACCGTTCATAACGTTCAGGCTTCTCCACTCATTGGGGCGGAGGCCCGTTCAACAACGCGACCGCTCCGTCGGCGTGTTGGATTGCGCAAGGGCTCGGCGGCGCCGCGCCGTTGCCCAGCGCGAACGAGCCTAGATTGGCCAACGTCGAGCGGCCGCTTCATAGGGACGAGGCCCGGGCAGAGCATCACCGACGAGCCGGTGATGACGCCGTCGATGGTGAGCGTCAGACGCGCGTATGGGGGGGTGGCCAGGCGATCCCGTATGCGCCCCGGCGCGCCGAGCCGCCGCAGAGGGGCAAGTCGCGACCGCCGACGGGAGATCGCGCCGCCCTGCCGAGTTGGGCGCCGAGGCGCGCGCAAAGCCGCTTGAGGCGATCGATTTCCTTCGCCGTACGGCGCGCGGAAAGCGCGACGGGCGGCGGCGAGAACGCTGGAGGCGAGACGCGGAGCGCGACCCGGATGCGGTCCCGCGGCTCACCCCGGCAGGGGCAATCGAACGGACTTTGCCGTAGGCAAAGTATAGTGAGTATACTTCTAACTTTTTTTCCGCTTGCCGACGCCCTGCCCCGGGCCTACCATGACAATATGGCCTTCGCCATCCTGCGGTTCCAAAAGCTGAAGTCGCTGGCCGTCATCGACCAGGCCGTCGCGCACCTCGAGAGAACGCGCACGACGCTCAACGCCGACCGGGCCAAGACGAACGAATGGCTGACCCGGCCAGCTGGCGAACTGTCGATCCGCGAGGCGGTCGCCGGCCGGCTGCCCGTCAACCGCCGCACGGACGCCGTCGTCGCCATGGAGGCGCTGTTGTCGGCCAGCCCGGAGCATTTCCGGCCGGACGACCCTTCGGGCGCGGGACGATGGAGCCAAGAACGATCTCGCGCCTGGATCGACCGCGCGCATGGCTGGTTGCAAGCCCAGTTCGGCGATCGGCTGATCGGCGCTGTCGCGCACCTCGACGAAGCGACGCCCCATCTTCAAGCCATCATCGTTCCCATCGACGACCGCGGGCGCCTATGCGCGAAGAACATGTTCGGCCCGGCGGCGCTGCGCAGGATGCAAACGTCCTACGGCCGAGCGCTCGCGTCGTTAGGCATTGAGCGCGGGATCGCTGGCAGCGTCGCGACGCACCGTGACGTTCGCGAATGGTACGGCGCGGTCGAGGCGGCGCGCGAGCCCCTTCAGTTGACGGCGGCAGACCGGCTCAAATTGGCGGCAGGTATTACTCCGGACGCCATCGTGGAATTGCAGTCGCAGGCGGAAGCCGGCCGTCTGATGAAGAAGGATCGCGACGAGGCGAACGCCACCAAGGCCAAGATGGCGCGGGAACGCGACGAAGCGAAGCGCCAAGCGGGCCTGGTCCGTACGTTGCCGCTTGATCGCGTGATGAAAGTCCTCGGCGGCGAGCAAGACCCCGACGACCCTTTGAAATGGAACCTGCCGAGCCTGGGCGCCACAACGATCGACAAAGCCAAGCCGCACCGCTTCTTCAGCGAGCGGGCAAACGGCGGCGGGGCAATCGATCTCGTCAAGGCCGAGACCGGGTGGGATTTTGACCAGGCTGTGAGGTTTCTCGGCACGGAGTTCACGGCGACCGCTGTCGCCGCCGATGCCGCGCATATGGCGGCTTTGACGGTCGGCGACGACGTCCGCCAGAAGCTGACTGACAAGGAGGCACCGCTGCGCCTTGAAGACCGGGCGCCAGCGGCTGCCGAAGCCGATTGGAGCGCCGCGATAAAGGTGCTCGTTGCGGATGGAATTGATGCAGAAATCATCCAAAGCGCAATCGACACCGGCGCCCTGGCGGTCACCCGCCAAGGCGAACGCATCATGTGTCGATGGACCCTGACTGACGACGCCGGTAAGCCTGTCGGGTTTCAATTGCAGGCGATCAAAGGCGATTTCACGGTCGTCCGCGGCAAGCACGGGATCTTCGCGTCCGAGGCCGACCAGCTCGCTCAAGGGCTACATGGGGACGACTCGCCGGAATTATGGGTCGCGCGGGCTCCGGTCGAAGCGATGGCGGCGATTTCGGCTTGCCGGACGATGGGGGTGCCCGAGATCGAGCCGGGGCCACGGGCCCGGGCGGTCGCGACCATCGACACCTCGCCGGCAGCGGTCGACGCAGTCGCCAGGATGGCTGAGAACGAGGGCGCGACCGTCGTCATCTGCACCGCCGCCACCCCCTCAGGCGCGGCGATCGCCGCGTCGCTAGCGACGCGGCTGGACGCGGACAAGATCAAGCAACCTGGTCTGCGGCGGGCGCTGGACGTTGTCGGTGCGAAGAATTGGCTCGACCTCGCCAGGAAGATGGCCGCCGGCGCGTCGGCCATCGTGGGGCAGGTTCAGGTGGCGTACGCCAAGCTGGCGGCGGCGCTGAATTCACCGAAGCGCCCTACTCGCGGTCGCGGCATCGTCGACGATTGAAGCCGGGTTTGCGCTTACGGAACGGCCAGTCCCGTAGACCAACCCCGCGCCGACTTCGATGTCGACCCTTTGTTTCCTTGGAAGCCGTTACTTTTTCGCCGTTGAGCCTGGGTCAACGATGACCGACAGGCCACCGCCGGAGGCGGCGCGCGTCGCGCGTCGTTTACGCGGGCTCAAGGTGAGACCACCTGCCCCAAGCGAAACAATGGGGCGCCCGCTCCTGCTGCAACCCTTGGGCTTCACGCTCTCGGAGCGCCCTGACGCTTTGTTGTTGGCGGCGGCCGTCGCAGCCGCCTCGGCGGCGTCTCGTCGCGCACTACCGCCCAGTTCCGCGGCGTGAGGTGTTTTGTGACGCAAGGAAACTTCTCGATCGCCCTGCGCAGTGCGCTGATGTCGATCATCTTCCTTTTCTTATAAACGCGCGTGTTGATGGTCTTGCCCGCATGGCCCAAGATGCTTTCGCGAATGGGGTCAATCACGTCTGTGTTGATCATCCTCGTGTTGCCGGCGCTGCGGAACGATTTGAAGCTTTTCATCTCCGCTTGGGCGTTCGGCAGGACCTCCTTCAGGATCGGCGCCCACTTCTTGGCGAACAAATTCGCCAGCGAACTCGTGCCGCGCGCGGCCAAGTCAGGAAACAGCGGTTCGCTGGGTCTGCCGCCAAGGCTCGCGACGTACTGGAGAAACCCGAGCCGAACGATTTCTCGGTGAAACGGAACCGGTCTGTCAGATTCCTTGTTCTTGAGACCTCGTCGCTCGTTGGGAAGGACGACAAGAAATGCCTTTGAGATGTTGACGTCGCCGCGGTTGGCGCTGCAAAGCTCGTCGAGTCTTTCATACCCGTAGCTGGCCAGCAGCGGAATCCAATAGAGCGACGGTGGCACGTCCAGCGTGAGATTCGTCCAAGTGGGGTGACGAAAGATCTTGATCATTTCGGGGAACGTGAAGGCCGCGCTTTTCTCGTCGTCTCTGCGCGGATCGGTTTCTCTCAAATCGGCCAGGGTCGCCGGATCGCCGATATTGATCCCGCTCGCCCGAGCGAAGCGAAGAATCGATCCCAACTGACTTAAGTACCTATTGTGGGTTCCAATATCGAGGCCGACGGCGTCGGGATCGGTCAGTTTGATTTCGGCGCCTCTTTCCAGGAGCTCTTGGATCGGCAGATTGCGAGCGCGCGACGATTGGCCGTAGTGTTTCGGTAAGAAGGCCACATTCAGAAAGAAATCCATCACGTTAGACTGGGACAGCCTGGCCAAATCAGACGTCCCGGCAATCGCACAATAGAGCTTTGCAAGCGCACGGACCTGGCGTTGCGTCTTGGCCTTCCATTTCTTCTTGTCCCGTCTTGTCGTGATTAGGGCTTCCACCATTTCGGGCAAGGTCTGAAACAACGCCGGCTTCGGCGGAGCCAGCGTCAGCGCCGTCCCGGTCGTCCCGCTGGGGACCAAGGCCGTCCCAGGAGCTGGCGGAAGATCGCGTTCTTGCCGTTCGTCCGGCTGCAGTTGGACTGCGGTCTTGGTTGCCTCGACTGCCGGCGCTTCGCCCGCCATGGCGTCGGGTTCGACGCCAGGCTCGGTCGGCGGTCCGGCCTGGGGCGCCGGCGAACTCGATCCGAACGCCTTGTCGTCGGCAGTCTCGGCCGGCGCCGGCTCCGCTTCCGCACTGCAGGCGGCGCCGAACCTCGCCTTGGCGTCGATTGGGGCGTCGGCGAACGGCCCGGCCATCGTGACGTCGAAGTCGCCGCGCTCGACGGCGTCGGCCAGGGCGAACGGCGGCGCCGGCCAGTCGACGTTGGCGAAATTGCGATCGACGGGGAGCTGAGGCGGGACAGTCTTATAGGCCTTGCCGAAGTCGCCCAACGCCTCGGCGTACCGCTTCGCCGACTTGGCCTCGATGTTGGCGTGATTTTCCGCCAGGTGCCGCAAGAACCAGTCGCGCATCTCGGGGGTCACCGGCGCTTTGAGCTGACGCAGCTGGTCGTCGATGAAGGCCAAGGGCGGTGTGCCGGCGACGGCGCTGCCGGGCGTGTAGACCTCTTTGGCGTAGCCATGCCCAAGCCGATGACGAATCTTATCGCGCTCGAACTCGGAATGGCCTTGTTCGACGAGCTGCGCGTCGATCTCGGGCGTGTAGACGCAGTCCCGCCCGTGCTTCGCTGCGAGGCCATTCAGCGCCGCGTAGATGCGCGACTGGTCGTGGCGGCTTTGAAGAAGGGAGTTTCGTTGATCGACGTCGGCGTCGGCCAAACGGTCGAGATCGGCGCGCAATCGCGCCGCGTGGTCATGTTCCTGCAAGTCGACGTAGAGCCTAAGGGCGTCTCTCACTGCCCCTTGAGTGGGGGCCTTCATCCGAAGCAGCATGGAGTCGAGTTCCGCGTCGATACGCCGCCCCAGACGTCGGGCTTGAGCCGGGTCTCGCACGCCGAGACTAAAGGCGACGACGAAGCTCTGGCTTCCCTGAGATCGGCAGCGGCGGCGATACCAATAGAATGCGCCGCGACGGTAGACGTGCTCGATGAGCATGAGGTTAAGGCTCCCTGTGGCGTACAGGCGCACGCACAGGGCTGAGGACAATCGCGCCGCCGAGATTCTCAGCGCGCCCGCTTATGCTCAGCTTTGCAATGACTTAGGCTCATCCCCGGCTGAGGCTCCTGGCGCCCCAGCCATATCGCAGTGTAAGTCATTGAAAAATATATTCTTTTACCCACTCCCTGGGTATGGAATCGCCGGTTTGTTGCACATGCCTGTTACACATGGGTGTGACACATGCCGGCTGTTTTGCATGTCTTGCGTCGCGGCGCCGTATATTATTGGCGCCGGCGATTCCCCGCCGCGCCCGCTTCAGGACCCGGCGGCGTCTTGATCGTATGCCTCGGCACGAAAGACCAGGACGAGGCGCGTCGTCTCGCGTCGGCGCTGACCCATATGAGCGAACCCATTCTTGCCGACGTCCGCCGCGGCGAGCTGTCGCGGGCTGAAGCGCAGGCGATCATGCTCGCCGTCGCGCGGGAGCAAATCGAGACGCTCAAACGCGCCGCGATCGCCGACCGCGCCCGCTCGCGGCCGGAGCCGATGAGCGGCGCGCGCGCCGATCGGATTCTCGGCGCCGCCTATAAGCTGCTCGCCGAACGCGGCCGCGCGGCGACGCTCGGTTCGCAAGAGGAAGCGTTCCTGCGCTCCTGCGGGCTTCCCGCCGCCGAGACGTTTCAGGTTCAGACGATGCTGGAGGTCTTGCGACGGCAGAAAAAGGCTCCGGCGCCAGACTGGACGATCGAACGCCTGCTGGCGTTCCACGCGCCCGACGTCGAAATGACCGCGCTTGCGCGCACCGCGGCGGAGACCGCCTTCTATCGCGGCAAGGCCGCCGCTTGCCTCGACACCGATGGGCGCTGGGGCGAAACCCTGGGCGACGACATCGAGGCGATCAAGGCGGCGACAGGCGAGGCTCCAGCGCAAGACCTCGTCCCCTCCCCGCTCGGAGACGCGGCTGGCCAAACGGCGACCGCGCTCCCGGCTGCGCCAGCGGCCAAAACGGCGACGAACGCGTCCGCTGACAATCCGCAGATCCCAACCTCGATCAGCGGGCTCGCTCAGAACCTGCTCGCCACGCGAAGCTCAAAGAATCGCTGGACGATCAAGACAGCGAGGCAAATGCGGTCGACCGCCGACCTGTTGATCCGTGTCGTCGGCCATGACGAATTCACGCGATTGCGGCAGCAGGATTTCGGCGCCTTTCGCGACGTGCTTGAGCGATTGCCGGTCGCCTATGGCAAATCGTCGCGCGACAAGGCGAAGCCGTTGAACCAAGTGCTTGCTGAGGCGCAGCACCTGGCGGCCGACGAAAAGGGGCGCGAGCCCGGGACGATCAATCGGCATTTCAATCATCTGAACGCGCTGCTGAAGTTTGCGGCCGGCTACGGCCTGAAATGCGCCGAGCCGATCGATTTCAGTTACTTTTACGAACCCGTCGCCGAGCGGGCGCGCGACCAACGCCCGGCCATGGGACTCGACGACATCGAGACGATCCTGAAATCGAGCGTCTGGCACGGCTGCTTGAGCGAGAACGATCGCTTGAGTCCCGGCGACGTCGTCATTCACGACGCGCTCTATTGGATCCCAGTCATCCTGATCGAATCTCTGATGCGACGCGAAGAAGCCTGCGGCTTGATGATCGCCAACGTGCGATTCGATGCGCAGATCCCGTACTTCAGCTTGGCACCGAACAAATATCGCCGCCTGAAGAATGTCCAATCGCGACGAAAGGTCCCGATCCATCCGGAGCTGTTGCGATTGGGGTTGCGCGCCTACGTCGAGGCGATCGCGGCGCTCGGCTATGACTTGCTCTTTCCCGAGCTGCTTCCGGCGAGCGGCGCTGCTCCGCTCGGCGATCAGTTCCACGACTTGTGGTCGCCGCTGCTGACGCGCCAGATTCCCGGAGCGTCCGAGGCGGGCAAAGTTTTGCACTCCATCCGTCACTGGGGAAATCAAGCGCTGAGCGACGCCAAAGTCGCGCTCGAATGGCGACGCGACATCATGGGCCACGGCGGTGTCGCCGAAACCGACGAACGCTATCGCGACGACACGCGTTTGAAAAACAAGCTGTCGGCGCTCCTGAAACTACCGAAGGTGACGCAAGAGCTGGTGGCGTTTCCAATTCGGTTGCGCGAGAACGTGCAATTGCGAATTGGGCGCACGCCGCGCAGAGGACGAGCGAAGACTGAGTGACCAGGCTTCGCAAAATTATAGGCAAGAAAACCGGTGCCCGAAGCAACCGGTTTTGGCGCCGGCGTCAGGTGGCTTCGGCCCGATGCTTCGCGGGGCGCGACCGGATCGGGATCGCGCCCTTGCCGTCCTCAGCGGGCTTCAGCGCGCCTATCGAATACGCCTTCGCCGCGTCGGCGGGAGCGGCTCGGCCGACACGGATGGCACGCGTGAGCCTGCGGCTCTAAGCGAAGGCATGAGCTGTTGGCAGATTGCGCCAACTACCAACTTCGTGAAATGCACCGAAGTCCAGAGTTCCACTTTTCAAATTGAATGCGCGATTGAAGCCGAACCGTATCACCCGGTCGCAAATCGTTCTTCGTCCCTCCATAACATGCGCCAGCGATGAAACTTTGTGCGCCGATTGGCTGTATTGTGTCAACGAGCACTCAATCGGGACCCCGGATTGGAGTGGGCCCCTCGGGCCGGACAGGTGGGAGTTTAGGATTTGACCCTCAAGCCGGGCTTTCGAAAGATGGAAGCCCATGGCCAGGCATCG
>Ga0181516_10000971_pt1 | contig 23234 bp, 19 predicted proteins | sample PEATcosm2014_Bin_25_FD_121104 | JGI IMG/M metagenome (GOLD analysis project Ga0181516, IMG submission 121104) | Peatland microbial communities from MTU Mesocosm Facility, Houghton, MI, USA - PEATcosm2014_Bin01_10_metaG | ecosystem: Environmental > Terrestrial > Soil > Wetlands > Peat | place... | reverse complement strand
GCGCTCGAGACCGGGACGGTATTCCTCAATCGCTGCGACTATCTCGACCCCGCCCTGGCCTGGACCGGCGTCAGGAATTCCGGGCGCGGCTGCACGCTGTCGCGGGTCGGATTCGAACAGCTCACGCGACCCAAGTCCTATCATTTCAAGGTGACGACATGAACACGCTCCTGCGCGGTAACTGGAATTACCCGACCACCGTATGGGCCGGCCCCGGCCGGATCGCAGAGCTGCCCACCGCTTGCGCGCGCGCTGGAATCAAGCGAGCGCTGCTGGTCACCGATGAGGGTCTCAACGGCTCGAGTATGGTCAGGAACGCTCTGGCGTCGCTGCCGCAGGCTGCGCTGTTCGGCGCGGTCCGCGGCAATCCCGCCAACAGCCACGTCGATGCGGCCCTGGGCGCCTACCGTGCCGGAGGCCACGACGGTGTCGTGGCCTTTGGCGGCGGCTCGGCGCTCGATGTCGGCAAGGTGGTCGCGTTCATGGCCGGACAATCGCGTCCGCTGTGGGATTTCGAGGACATCGGCGACTGGTGGACGCGCGCCGATCCTGCCGGCATTGCACCGGTGGTGGCGGTTCCCACCACGGCGGGGACCGGCTCGGAGGTCGGTCGCGCCGGCGTGATTCTCAATGAGGAAACGCATCAGAAGAAGATCATCTTTCATCCACAGATGATGCCGCGCATCGTCATTTCCGACCCGGAGCTGACCGTCGGGCTGCCGCGCGGCGTGACCGCGGCCACCGGCTTCGACGCCTTCGTTCACTGCTTCGAGGCCTTTTGCGCGCCGGGCTTTCACCCGCTGGCCGACGGGATCGCACTCGAGGGCATGCGACTCATTCATCGTTATCTGCCGCGCGCCTGTGCGGATGGCAAGGATATCGAGGCGCGCGCGCAGATGCTGGCCGCCGCATCGATGGGCGCCACGGCGTTTCAGAAGGGGCTGGGCGCGGTGCATGCCATTGCGCACCCGGTGGGTTCGTGGTTCAACACGCATCACGGTCTGACCAACGCGGTGATACTGCCGTACGTGATGGTATTCAACCGCGGTGCGATCGCCGACAAGAGCGAAACAATCGCGCGCGTACTCGACCTGCCGAAACGCGGCTTCGACGGTCTATTGACCAGCGTGCTGCAGATGCGGCGCGAGCTCGGCATCCCGCACACGCTGGCGGAGATCGGTGTCAGCACCGAGCAGGCCGCGATCATCGGCCATGAAGCGGCGATCGATCCTTCCGCCGGCGGTAATCCGATCCCGGTCGACGCCCCGACGCTCGAGCGCATCTTCCGTTCGGCCGTGGAAGGCAATCTCGATGCCGTGGTCCGCGCTGCGTGACGGCCGCCTTAAGGTCGCCGGCGCTTCAGTCCAGCGCCTGCTCCACATCGGCCGCCAGACTCTCTGGCTTGTCGGTCGGCGCGTAGCGTTTGATCGGCAAGCCGTCCTTTCCCACCAGGAACTTGGTGAAGTTCCACTTGATGGCTTCGATCCCCAGGATGCCGGGCAACGACTGCTTCAGGTATCGATACAGCGGATGCGCATCGGCACCGTTGACGTGGATCTTGGCGAACATCGGAAAGCTGACTTCATAGGTCAGAGAGCAGAAGCGCTTGATCTCGGCTTCATCCCCCGGTTCCTGATGTCCGAACTGATCGCACGGGAAGCCGAGCACCGCCAGACCGCGTTCGCGGTACTGGCGATACAGCGCCTCGAGACCGGTGTACTGCGGCGTGAAGCCGCACTGGCTGGCGACGTTGACGATCAGCAACGCATGATCTCGATAGGTCGACAGTGCGCGCTCCTCGCCATCGATGGTGCGCGCCGAGAAATCAAACACACTCATCTGCGCCGTTACTCCTTGGTGAGCTCGATGTACCAATCCAGACCGGATTCGACCTTGTGAGCCGCCGCGTAGCTGCCGAGATTCAGCGCAATCGCGACGTTCAGCAGGCTGTTGATGTAAATCAGCGGCTGTCCCACCGGCACCTCGCCGAAGGTGCGCCGATACGGAATCACCGCCTCGTCGATCAGTTGCTGCTGATGGAAGATGCGCACGTGAAAGGATTCGCCGAGTGATGGCTGCAGCTGGTCGAACAAGCTCTTCGGAATGTTGGTCCAGACGTTGCCGTACTGGATGTCGAGCACCGGAATCAGCCCGCTCAGTTTGCCGTCTACCAATGCCGGCTTGCGGTACGGAATCGTGACCAGCTTCTCGGGGGATACCAGCGGGCCGACCTGTTCGAAGCGGATCACGCCGGCCGCCAGGCGCGCGCCGGTATAAGCGTAGACATCGCGACCGTGGAAGGTGTGCGATTCCTCGGAGCCCTTGCGGCGATTGACGCTCTCGTCGATCTGGCGCACGGCTTCGATGCCGTCACGCTCCGCGACCAGCGAGAACAGGCCGTTGTCCGGGCCCACGAAGTAATGACCGTTGCGGGTCTTCAGCACGATCGACAGCCGGGAAGTTCCGACCCCCGGATCGATTACGCAGACGAACACCGTGCGCTTCGGCCAGAATTCCTCGGTCTGATAGAGCCGGTAGGCGCCGGTAAAAATGTCGGGATTCTCGTGGCTCAGGTCCGAGATCAGCAGTTTTGAGGATACGCCATAGGCGACACCCTTCATTTCCGACACGGCACCGTCCCGGGTACCAAAATCGGTCAACAGCACCAAGGGTGTGCGGGCCTGCGCCATCGTGGTGACGCACAGCATCAGCAGGCACCGCAGTGCAACCGCCCTGAAACTTGTGGACCTCATGCCTCCAGCTCCTTGCTCATCGGGATAAATTCAATCGTCACGCCGCTTGCCACCGGATAATGGATCATCGCGCCGGGCCGGTAACCGAGCGCCTGGTACAGCCGCACCCCGGGCAGGGTACCCATCAGCTCGAATCGGCGGAAACCCCGGGCGCGCGCCTCGCTTTCGCAGCGTTCCAGCAGCGACCGGCCGATGCCGCGCCGAGCGTGCCCGGGATCGACGAAGAAAGCACGTATCTTGGCGGCGTCGGTGCGCGGATCGAGTTCGCTGGCGTCGCGTTCGCGGGCACTGTCGCTGCCGAACAGCGTGCGCCTGCGGCTCCAGCCGCCGCAGCCGACCAGTTGCCCGGCGGATTCCACGACGAAATAAGTGCCGTCGTCGATGAGCTGCGTGTCGACGCCGAATGCGCCCTGCAGTGCGCCCTCGATCTGCTCTGGCTGGTAATCCTGCGCGCCGAGTTCGCGGGCCGAGAGCGCAATCAGCCGCTGCAGGGCAGGCTGATCGGCGCGCGTGGCGGGTCGAAGCTGGTAATCCATGGCCGAGTCACTCCGCGGGGCGGTCCGCCAGGACTGACTTCGCGAGCTGTTCGCGCCGACCCCGGCGGCGACCCTCAAGCATGAAGTAGATCGGGATGACGAAATAGAAATAGCCAGCGAGGCCCATCCAGTCTGGCGGCACGAGCCAGGCAATCATTGTAGAGATGACGCCCACCAACAGCATGGCAATGTTGGCGATCAGGCTCGCGCGCGTGCGCAGCCGCTCGAGAGCGTTCAACTGCAACTCGTTGCGATGCTTCCAGGCGTATTGGTACAGCAAAACGAATACCAGGAAAACCGCTGCCCATCCCAGGCCGTAGATCGTGAACAGCACGCGCGCATCCTGCGTTACGAACTGTTGCAGGGTGAGAGTTGCGGAGAATAGAAATTTGAGTGGATAGACGTAGAACAGCACGAAGAACAGCAAGGCGCAGTTGAGGGCCACCACCCATGGGCTTTCGAGCCCGTAGCGCCGGAAGAACCGGTAGTGCTGATACCAGAGATTCGTCAGCAGCGCGAAGCAGGCGCCAAATGCCGGGAAGCCCCGCATGACCCGCATGAGCTCCGGAAAGGTGTTGGGCACCTCAAGCGAGACCACCAGCAGGGTGACCGCGAAGGCAAATACGGCGTCAGTGAAACCCTCGAGCCGCGTCACCTCGTGGCCGCGCCAGTGGAAATCGGGTTCACCGCTGTTGCGGCTTTCGAGCAAACGTTTGCGGATCATGCTGGGGCCGATTTCACAGTATCGCCGGCGCCTGCGTCAAATGCCGGCTGCGCTTGATGGGCATCGCGATATTCGGCGAAACTGCCATCTGGGCGGCGGGCGAGGCCAGATTTCAGCCGCTGTACACAAATTCAAGGAGTCAGTCATGAAGATCTCGATCGGCGTCGCAACGCTGTTGTTGGCTGCGTCGGTGCAGGCTGCCGACGTCGTGCGCTATCCGCTGCCGGACGGTAACAAGTTTCCGATCGCCAGCGCGGTCGAAGTGCCGGCGGGCACCACGCTCATTTTCCAGAGTGGAGCGCTGGCTTCGCCGAAGGATCCGACCGCGCCGCCCGGAACGGCCGCCTACTGGGGTGACACCAAGACGCAGGCGCTCAGCGCCTTTGCCAACATCAAGAAGGCGCTCGAATCGGAAGGCGTCGGCTTTGGTGATGTGGTCAAGATGCTGGTGTTCCTGGTGGGTGATCCGGCAAATGATGGCAAGATGGATTTCAAGGGCTTCATGGAGGCCTATACCCAGTACTTTGGCACACCGGAACAGCCGAACCTTCCGGCGCGCTCGGCGGTTCAGGTGGCCGCGCTGGCCGCTCCCGGCGCCTTGATCGAAATCGAAGTGGTGTTGGCGAAGCAGCAAGAGCACCAGAAGAAGCACTGAGACATCCGGTTGACGCCCGGTAGAAACGAACCTTGTGTCTGTGGCAGCGGCAAACGCTACAAGCACTGCTGTGGCCAGCTCGACGCCGCTCACTCCGCCACGGGCCACAACGATCCGACCCCGCCGGGACCATCGCGCGCGCAGTTGACGGAGATGGTCATGCTGATGCAGGCGGGGCGATACGAGGATCTCGAGCGCCTGGCGCGAGAACTGACGCTGCGTCATCCGGATTCGGGATCCGGGTGGAAGGCGCTCGGTGCATCCCTTGAGCTGCAGCAAAAGGACGCGCTGACCGTCCTGCGCCGCGCGGCCGAGCTTCTGCCGTTGGATGCCGAAGCGCACGCCAATCTCGGCGCTGCGCTGCTGCGGAAGGGCAGTACGGATGAGGCGATCGCGAGCCTGCGGCGTGCGCTGGAGATAAGGCCCGACGACGCTGACGCGCTGAGTAACCTCGGCAACGCGCTGCGTGCCAACGGCCGGCTCGGGGAAGCGCTCGCGAGCTATGAGGCGGCGGTCCGGGCACGGCCCGGACACGCGGACATGCACCGTAATCTCGGCCACATGCTATTGACGCTCGGCGCGCCGACGGATGCCGTGGAGAGTTTTCGCCGGGCGCTGGCGCTAAGTCCCGATCTGCCGCAACTGCACAACGACCTGGCGATTGCATTGTTGTCGATCGGGCGTCCCGACGAGGCGCTCGTACATGCGCGGCGCGCGCTCGAGCTGGCTCCCTCATCGCCCGAGGTGCACAGCACGCTCGGCAATGCGCTGCTCGATCTGGGGCAGTTCGAGCGGGCCGAGAGCGCCTATCGAGGGGCTCTCGGGCTCAAACCGGAATTTGCCGATGCCCTCAGTAATCTCGCGATCGCGGTGCGGCTGCAGGGGCGCGCTGAGGAATCCATCGCTCTCGCGCACCGGGCGCTCGAGTTCAGGCCGCGCTCCGTTGCAACCATCGTCGCGCTCGCCGATGCGCACGCCGACAGAGGCGAATTCGAGCAGGCCGAGCAACGGCTGCGGGATGCGATCGCTATCGAACCGGATTCGCCGCAAGCCTGGGCAGGTCTGGCGCACCTGCGCACGATGCGCGACGGCGATTCGCCGTGGCTGGAGCAGGCGCTGCGCATTGCGGCCAAAGACAATCTCGCCCCACGCATGGAAATCCTGCTGCGCTACGCGATCGGCAAGTGCCTGGACGACTTGAAGCAGTACGATCGGGCCTTCGAGCAGTACCGGCAAGCCAACGAGCTGTCGAAACGTCACCGGGTTCCCTACGAACGCCTGCGATCGGAGCAGGAGATCAATCGTCTGATCCATGGCTGCAATGCTCGATGGCTGGAAGGTGCACGCGCCCGCGGCGTCTCCTCGAGCCGCCCGCTGTTCATCGTCGGCATGCCGAGGTCAGGCACGTCGCTGGTGGAGCAGATCCTGGCCAGCCACCCGGACGTGTGGGGAGCGGGAGAGTTGACGTTTTGGAACTCGGTTGCGACCGATATCGAGACCATCGACGTGCATACAATGGGGCGCGACTATCTGCAGCTGCTGCAGGGCCTGTCGGCAAATGCACGCCGGGTAGTCGACAAGATGCCGGAAAACTTCCGGCATCTGGGTGTCATGCACGCGGCGCTGCCGGAGGCACGCATCATTCACGTGCGCCGCAATCCGCTGGATACCTGCCTGTCGATCTACTTTCAGGATTTCAAGGCGTCGCTCGCCTATGCCACTGACCTGGGTGATCTGGCGCACTACTACCGCCAATATTGGCGCCTGATGCAGCATTGGCGCACGATGATGCCTCCCGCAAGCATGCTTGACTTGTCTTACGAGGCGGTGATCGCGGATCCAGAACGCTGGACGCGGCTGCTGCTCGAGTTCGTCGGGCTTCCATGGGATGCGCGCTGCCTCGATTTTCACGCAACCCGACGCAGCGTCATGACCGCCAGCAAGTGGCAGGTGAGGCAGAGGATCAGTTCCGCATCAATCGCCCGCTGGCGTCACTATGAGCCGTACCTGGACGAGCTGCTGCCGCTGCTGACGCTCGTGAACGCGGACGCTGCGGGAGTTGGAACGCAATGACTCGCCTGCCGGCCCCAGGACATCTGGGGCAACTGGTCGCCTTGCTGAAACAGGGACGCTTCGCGGAGTCGGAGCGTTACGCGCAGTCGATCATCGATCGGCAACCCATCGACGGCGGTGCCTGGAAGGCACTGGCAGTGGCCCTGCAGATGCAGGGTAAGGACGCGCTGCCTGCTACGCGCAGGGCAGCCGAACTGCTGCCGACCGATGCCGAAGCTCAGTATAACTTTGGGCTTGCGCTGCTCAATGCGCACCGGCCAGACGATGCGATAGGCGCTTTTCGCCGATCGCTATCGCTCTCACCCGCCTACGTGCCGGCGCAAATTGCGCTCGGCAGCACGCTGCAAAGCCTGGGGAGAATGGCCGAGGCGGTCGAGTGCTATCGCAGCTTGCTGCTGTCCAACCCGGGGATTGCCGAGGTGCACAGCAATCTCGGGGATGCGCTGTGGCAGCTCGGACGGCCTGAAGAATCAATGTTGAGCTGCCAGCGTGCACTGCACTTCAATCCGAAGCTGGGGGAAGCGCATAGCAATCTCGGCAATGCCCTGCTTGCCCTGGGGAAGCCGGCGGAAGCCGAGGCCAGCTATCGGCGGGCGCTGGCGATCAAGCCGGGCCTGCTGCAGGCGCATATCAATCTGGCGAATCTCTTGGTCGATATGGGCAGGCGGGACGAGGCGCTGAGCAGCTTCCGGAAGGCGCTCGAACTCAACCCGCGCCTGCCTGAAGTCCACAACAACCTCGGCAATGCGCTGCTGCAACTTGGGCGCGCCGAGGAGGCGGAGGCCAGCTATCGTCGGGCGTTGGCGCTCCAGCCCGAACGCGCCGAAGTTCACAGCAATCTCGCCAAGGCTTTGCTGGAGATGGATCGCGTAGAGGAGTCCGTGGCAAGCGCGCGACGGGCTGTGCAGCTCGCCCCGCAGCTCGCCGAAGCACACGAGAATCTGGCCAACGCATTGCTCAACGTCAATCTGGAGGAGGCCGTCGCACACTATCGAACGGCGCTGCAAGCTCGGCCCGATGACGCGGAGCTGCACAACAACTTAGGGGTAGCGCTGCGGCTGCTGGGTCGTACCGGAGAAGCCGAGACCAGTTGCCGCCGGGCACTGGAGCTCCTGCCAGCTTATGCACCGGCGGTCGCGGCGCTCGCCGAAGCGCGCGCTGATCGCGGCGAGTTTGCAGAAGCCGAGCAGCTGTTCAAGCAGGCACTGGCATTGCAACCCGACGCCAGTGACGCCTGGGTCGGCCTGTCGCGCCTGCGCCAACTCACCCGCGATGACGCGTCCTGGCTGGAGCAGGCGGAACGATTGGCCAACCAGTCAAAGCGGCCCAGGGAAGTCGTGGCGCTGCGCTTTGCCATTGGCAAGTACTTCGACGACATCGGCGAGTACGATCGCGCGTTCGCCAGCTACGAACGTGCCAATGAACTGGCGAAACGCCACAGCAGGGCCTACGACCGCGCGCAGGTGACGCGCCAGATCGATGAATTGATCGTTCGCTATGAGCGACCACTGATGCCGGTCGCGAATGCTGCGGCGACCAATCGCGCCGTGCTGATTGTCGGCATGCCTCGCTCGGGGACGTCGCTCGTCGAGCAGATTCTGGCCTCCCATCCGGACATATTTGGCGCCGGGGAGCTGTCCTTCTGGCATTCGGCCTCGGCTTCATTGCGCGCGGTCGGTGAATTCGAACCAGGCGCGATCCGCCGGTTCGGCGTCGAGTATGAGCGCCTGCTGGTGCAATTGTCCGGCGATGCGCCACGCGTCGTCGACAAGATGCCGACCAATTTTTTCGAATTGGGCCTGATCAGCAGTGCGCTGCCGGGGACGAGAATCATCCACATGCAACGCGATCCGATCGATACCTGCCTGTCGATCTACTTCCAGGACTTCAGAGGCACGATCGCCTATGCCAACGATCTGGATGACCTGGCGCACTTCTACACGGAATACGCGCGGCTGATGGACCACTGGCGTCGGGTGCTACCCGCGGGTGTGCTGCTCGATGTGCCTTATGACGCGCTGGTCGAAGACCAGGAGCAATGGACCCGCGGGATGTTGAATCTCATCGGCTTGCCCTGGGACGCGCGCTGCCTCGAGTTCCACCGGACCGAGCGCAGCGTGGTGACCGCCAGCAGGTGGCAGGTGCGACAGAAAATCACCAAGTCATCGGTGGACCGATGGCGTCGCTACGCCGCCCACATCGCGCCGCTGCTGGCGCTCTCGCGGCGCCCGGCGCCCTGAGGCGATATCAGGCAGCGTGAAAAGAAAAGGGCGGCAGCCGAAGCTGCCGCCCGTGGAGTGAGAGAAACCAAAGATCAGAAGCTGAACGTGGCCTTGGCGTAGTAGTAACCGCCATCGATGCCGAACGGCGACCAGATCGGCTGAATTTGCACCGCGGTCGAATTGTTGTGACGGAAAAAGCTTCCCAGCATCTCGCTGTTGCGAAGTGGCGGGTAGCGGTCGAACAGGTTGATGGCCCCGATATCCACCTTGATCCACTTGTTCAGATGATAGCCAATGTCGAGGTTCGTGGTCGGGATCGTGCCGATGGTCGATTTAAAGTATTTCGGCTGCCCGTCCGCGAGAAGGGTGTTGCCACCATCGTTTGCCCATTCAGCTGACGGTCCCCAGAGCTTTTCCAGAACGTTGACTGTCAGGTTGTTCCAGGTCCAGTCCGCTCCGGCACCGAATACGAACTTCGGACTGGCCTCGGTCAGATCAGAGATCGCGCGGGTGTCATACAGCGACTGGCCCGCGAAAATCGCCGGCGACAACGAAGCGGGATTGTTGGTCAACGCGGTGTCGGTGATCGTGCCCGTCAGCGAGTAGTTGACATGGCCGAGCGGATAGTCGATGCCGTACTGCGCCGCCAGGTCCAGGCCGCGCGTGCGCGTGTCGAGGCCATTGGCAAATGTCTGTACGGCAACACCGCCGGAAGCCAATACAACCGGGTCGATCGTCCTGCCGTTGGCCTTGATCGCGGCATTGATAGCCTGCGCTGCCGCCGACGGAGCGCCGTTGATGAAGGTCGCATAGATGTCGCCGGTAGCAACGATGCGATTCGTCATGTCGATCTCATACAGATCGGCAGTGACGCTCAAAGCCGGTAACGGCCGCAGCACGACGCCGAAACTGTAGTTCCTCGACTTCTCGGCCTGAAGACCATTGCCGAGTCCGAGCAGCTTGCCGCCCTTGGAGTTCGGGGGCAGTACGACCGTCGCGGAGGTCGGGCCGACGTTCGTGGAGGAGAAGTATTCCTCGGCCAAGGTCGGCGCGCGGAAGCCATTGCTGACCGTGCCGCGAACGGCGACCTCCGGCGTGAAATCGTAGCGCGCCGTCAGCTTGCCGACTTCCGCACTGCCAAAGTCGCTGTAATGCTCGTAGCGGCCCGCCAGGTCAACGCGCAGATTGTCGATGGGCTTGCCCGCCAGATCGACATAGACCGCCTCGTTCTTGCGGTCGTGACTGCCGGCGTCAGTGGGCGCCAATCCTGCGAAGGATTGCGGGCCACCGGAGAGGTAGGCCCCGGGAACGCCGGCACCGATGATGTAGGTCTCGTAGCGGTACTCGCCGCCGACCGCGACGTTGAGAGGACCCGCCATCCCGATGTCGAAATCCTTGTTGAGATCGAGGGTCGACGTCCACTGCGACGCCTGCAGATAGCCGTCATAGAAGTTCGACGGCGTCGGGTCCCCGTAGAAAGGGCTTGTAGTGTCGGTGTACGTGTTGCCGATGGTGTTGAGCGTGTATTCATCGACGTGGTCCTTGCCGTAGCTGGTGGCCAGGTCCCAGTTCCACTGATCGAACAAGCCCTTGAAGCCGAATGTGCCCTGGTAGTCGGTCTCGTGAGTGCCCTCCTCCGGGTAGAAACCAAACGGGAACGGATAGGTCGTCACGCCGTCGACCGTGGCTGAGATCCGCTCAGGAGTGCGGTAGTTCTCGTACGAGGCCGCCTCTTTGTAGCCGTAACTCGCCGTAACGTAGGCCTCGATGTCCGGGGTTATGCCGACACCGGCATTGATCATGGCCAGCTTGGTGTGTGTTTCCGCGTCGCCTTCGATCCGATTCAGGAACGGATAGCCCGGGAGCCCCAGCATGTTCGTATTGGGGTACGTGGTCGCCTCGTTCACGGCCCGCGGGTCCGCGCCGGAGTGGTCCGTGTGACCGTGGTTATGCACTTCACCTGTGATGTTGAAATAGGTGTTGTCATCCGGTCCAAAGCCGGCGTTGCCGCTGACGTCGCCGGTCAAGCCCTGATCGTCGAAATTTCGACCAGTGTTGGCTGTGAGCGTGCCGCCCTGGGTGTTTTTCTTCAAAATGATGTTGATGACGCCGGCGATGGCGTCCGTGCCGTACTGCGCGGCGGCGCCTTCAGTCAGCACCTCGATGTGATCAATGGCGTCGAGGGGTATGAAATTCAGGTCGGTGTTGGCGCCGCCCTCAAAGGCCGAGCCCGCGTCGACCTGGATGTTGGCCGACGTGTGACGGCGCTTGCCGTTGACCAGCACCAGCACGTAATTGGGGCTCATGCCGCGTAGCCTGGCCATCAGTGTCTGGCCGGCCATGTCGAAGCCGAACGCCTGCATCTGCAGGGACGGCACAATTTGCGCCAGCGTGCTCATGAGGTCCGGATTGCCGGCCGCCGCTTGTAGCGCTTCGGCACTCAATATCTGAATCGGCGCCGGGCTCTCGGCCGCCTGCAGGCCGCCTTGACGTGTGCCGGTGACGATGACTTCCTGCAGCTCGGACGTGTCCGTCGCTGTGTCGGCAGTAGTGGCAGCGCTTTGCGCCGCGCGGGCCGAAGACGCGGCAATGGCGAATGCCACCGCAGCGGCTACAGTCGTCGCCTGCTGCGCCCTAGTTAGACTCGAGGTCATTTAGTTCTCCCCATGCTGAATAGTTAAAAACTCGGAGCGTCAGACTCTGTGTTCTGTCTGATTGCCCGTCCCCAAGGTGGCTTAGTGTTGCAAATTCTTGGCCAGCCACCCATGCAAGTGTAGCGTACAAGCCGCAACTGCCTCCCTCAGAAAACCCATGCGGCTAAGAAGCTTATAAAATACCCGAAGTTAGGCCGCAAGGATTAGTAGCATATCATAGCCATCTGTTGTTTTTAAGACGCAACATAAGTGGCCGCGCGTAGTGAAAATGCTACATTCGCGGCCGGAGCAACAGACTGTCTCACCGAAATGGTGCGCGAGTCGCACCGAATCGATCCCTTAGGAGCTGTGACTCAGCCCTGGCCTTCAAACGGCTCAATATCCTGGAACTTGGTGTAGTCGAAGCGATCCCGGCCATCCGCCGTCTGCGACAGGATGTCGACAAACGTGTGGTTCCAGTGCAATGCCGAGACCGGATAGTGCTTGCGGGCCATCAACATCTGTCCGGTGGTCTCGTCTGTGCCGGTGACTGTCAGCAACAGAGTGGTGTTCGTATCCGCCAGCGACTGCGCAGACTGCCCGTGGAGCGGGCTCGAGGTATCGATGACGTGCAGCAGCGTCCAGCCGAAGATGAACGTCGGTTGCTGGCTGCGCCGCAGCGGCAGGTCATGGATGCGGCGAATCAGGGAGTTCTCGACCGTGCGCTCTTCCCTGATCAGCCGCAACTGGGCCTGTGCCTCCATGACGACGTTCTGGCGCGCGTTCGCCGCGCGCAGCATCAGCGTCGTCTGGCCGTCGAAGGGGCGTATGACCGCGCGATCGGCGAACAGGAAGCGCGCCACCGGCCGCGAGAAACGCGAGAACATGATGCCGGCGATCAGGCCCACGCTCATCATGCCGATGAAGATCTCGATCGCAGCCAGCACGTGGGTGAATACGCTCTGGGGATGCATGTCGCCATAGCCAACGGTGGCGAGTGTCTCGACGCTGAAGAAGAACAGGCCCCAGTACCCGGGCGGATTCAGGTTGGCGACGCCGGCGGGCTGCAACGCGTACAGCGAGGCAAACGCCAGATTGAACAGCACGAAGAAAATGGCGAGACTGCCGAACACTGCCGGCCAGCGGGCGGTCATGAACAGGTGATACAGGTCCTGCCAGAAACGGCGCGGGAGGCCATGCGTGATGAATTGCCGCCCTCCCAGGGACAGGCGTCGCTCGGTGTGTCGACGGTGGGCCACAGGACAGTGTAGCGTGTGCGTCGTCTATCGCGAGAAGTGCGGGTGGGGGACATAAAATCATGAAGAAGCGCGCAATCGAGGGGTTACGTCAGGCAGCGCGTGCTGCCAAGAAACGCGTCCGTCAGCTCAAGGACGAACTCAAGTCAGCGCGGAAAACCGCCAAGCAGGCGCGTAAGCGGCTGCGGCGGGCGAGCGCGGCGGATGAGCGCACTGCGCGTGCCAAGGTGAAGCGCGTCGTGGCGGGCAAACGTGCGGCGGTAGCCAAACGCAAGGTGGCCGCAAAGCCGGCAGCCCCGGCCAAGCGGGCTAAGCCGGCCAAGCGCGTGGTGGCACCTAAGCGGTCTACACCGGCCAAGCGCGTGGTACCACCTAAGCGGGCTAAGCCCGTCAAACGCGCTAAGCGCGCCAAACGCGCAGCACCGGTTAAACCGATGGCACCAGCCAAGCCGATAGCACCACCCAAGCCGGTGGCAGCGGCCAAACGCGTGGCACCGCCGCGCCGGAAGCGATCGGCTTCAGCCTCGGCACGGAAGACCACTGCCATCACCGCGACGCCGGAGGCTATACCCACCGACTCCACATCGACACCTGAGGGCAACGTCGAGGCGGTGCCGCCAGCGGAGCCATCCGGAGTCGAATAGAGCGGGCGCGATCGGCATCAGCCGTGGCTCGCAAAGTACTCCTGCAGCGAGGCGACTCCGAGCCGCTGTGCTTCGAACAGGCTTTCCAGATGCTCGCGTGAGTTGACCAGGCCGCGCGCGCGCAGGATGCCCTCGGGGTCCACCAGCGCTGCAAAGGGCAGCCGGCTCACCTGGTACGTCATGCCGAGCGGCGCCGAGACCACGTACGGCAACTCGAGCAGCCCCTGCTCGCGGACGAATTGGCGCTGCTCCTCGCGGTCACCGTCGCTGGCGAGAATCACATCCAACCAGTCCTGCTCCTGCTTGCGCCCCGACTTCAGGATCGGTAGCAACGATTTGCACACCGGGCAGGTCGGGGAAACGAACACCAGCAGAGTGCTCTTGCCATCAGGACGGGGCGCGCCGAGGCGCAGCCTGCGCCCGTCGAGTGCTTCGACATCCATCATTGGAACGCGCTCGCCGACGTTGAGCCCGCGGTTGAGCATCAGTGCGCCGGCCGGGGCGATGCGCTCATGCAGCACGCCGAGTTGGCGCACCAGTGCCAGCACGATCAGCAGCAGTGCCAGCACCACGACCCAGAGCACGATGTTCGAAATGGCCAGCGCGGTCATCGCGTTCCCTGCAATGCCCTGGCGTTCTGGAGCGCCTGGCCGAGGCGATCGGCGCACAGATAGATCACCACTGCGGCCGTGACACCGAAACCGATCGTGATCCAATCGGTCGGCAGCAGCACACGCCGGCTCCAGGGCAGAGGCGCGCACGACAGCGCGAGCGCGAGCAGCAGATTGCGCCACACCATCCAGGCAGAGAGGGTCCGCCGCTCGTCCGGGCCGCCGCAGCCACAGGCGATATCGCGTCGTCCCCGCAGCAGATTCAGCGCCATCGCGCCGGCATAACTCAGCAGCAGCGCCACGCCGGCGATGCTGGCGTAGACATAGGTGGCCCCCGCCACCAGGCCGAGCGCGATCAGGCTTTCAAGCGCTGGCACCAGCCAGTGGAGGCGCAATCGCGGCACAGCCGGCAGCAGAGCATAGGCCGTGAACACAGCCTCGAACTGTCGCAGGTCGCGCCACTTATGCAGTGCCGCGCTGGCGAACAGGATCGCAAAGCCGGAGCGCAGCAGTATGCCGATGACCGGATCCAGACTCATGGCCTATCTTAAAGCAGCACAACGCGCAGGTCGGCCCGACTTCCGGTTACGGAGTCGATATGACAGACTGGCTGCCGGAGGAAGATTCGATGCGAACTGGTCTGATCGGCGCAGCATTGCTGTGCCTGCTCGGCGCCTTCAGCCTGCGGGCCGCGCCGCCCCCGCTGCCCACTGAACACCTGACCGTCGAGAAGCTCGGGCCGAAGAATCCGCATTGGGTCTATGTGGTCGATGAGGCGTTCTACAACGAGATCGACGCGCGGGTGGATCTGTTCGACGGCGACACCTATCGCCGCCTCGGCCAGATCGATGCCGGGTTCAACCCGGGCGTGAATCTCTCGCCCGACGGCGGCACCACGGTCATCGGCACCACGTATTTTTCGCGCGGCGCACATGGTGCCCGCACTGATGTGGTGGAATTCATCGACAACAGCACGCTCGGCCTGGCGGGTGAAATCGTGTTGCCCCCGAAGCGCGCCCATACGCTGCCGACCTATTTCAACGTCGCCTACAGCGCCGACGGTCATTTTCTCTACGTCGCCTACGTGACCCCGGCGAGTTCGTTCGGGGTGCTCGATCCGGCCGCCAGGACCGTGCTCGGCGAGATCGATACCGCCGGCTGCGTGCTGGTGATTCCTTCAGGCCCCAATCGCGTGTCATCGATCTGCGAGAGCGGGCGCCTGCTGACGGTCACGCTGGGCGAGGATGGCCATGAGGCCTCGCGCGCGCTGTCCGAGCCGTTCTTCAATGCGGACACGGATCCGATCTTTGTGCAGGGCGTGCCGACCCAGGATGGCTATCTGTTCCTGTCCTTTCTCGGCCAGGTGCACGAGGTCGATCTGAGCGGACCGCAGCCGGTCTTCCGGCAACCGTGGTCCCTCGTCACCGCTGTCGAGCAGGACAAGGAGCATTGGCGTCCGGGCGGTCAGACGGTGGCGGCGCTGCATCGTGGCCTCGGACGGCTGTATGTGCCGATGCATCGCGGCGGCGAGGGAAGCCACAAGGATCCCGGCACCGAGATCTGGGTGTTCGACCTGAAGACTCACCAGCGTGTAGCGCGCTGGCCGCTCGCAGCGCACCAGGTGCAACCGGTGATCGCCTTGCAGGTGTCGCAGGATCCAGCGCCGCTGCTGTTCGCGGCCACTGACAAATCCGACGTCGCCGTGTTCGATGCGCTCACGGGCCGCCTCAAGCACATCGAGAAGCATCTGGGGCAGACGGCATGGTTTTTCCTGAATCCGTGAAGGCATGACGATGCGTTCCATCGATCGAATGTTCGAGAATTCCTCGCGCTCGCTCGCGCAGCGCACCTCGCGTCGCAGCGTGCTGGCGACACTCGGCCGGATATTGACCGGCGCCGCGCTGCTGCCGCTGCTGCCGATCGATCGCTCCAGCGGCGCACAGGCGGCCGAGGCGGGCACCGGTGCGGCCGCCGATGCGCCGAAGGAAGCCCACAAATCCTCCGCCATCGACAATCCCGAGAGCTGCGAGTACTGGAAATACTGCGCGATCGATGGCTTCCTGTGCTCGTGCTGCGGCGGCTCGTCTCATTCGTGCCCGCCGGGCACGGCACCCTCGCCGATCACCTGGATCGGCACCTGTCGCAATCCGACTGATGGTCGCGATTACATCGTGTCCTACAACGATTGCTGCGGTAAGACCAGCTGCGGCAACTGCGAGTGCAACCGCAACGAGCGCGAAAAGCCGATGTATCGGCTGTCGCGCAACAACGATGTCAACTGGTGCATGGCGAACGCCGATGCCAACTACCACTGCTCGGTATCGGTGATCCTTGGCGTCTCCGAGCAATGACGGCAACGCGAAGCGCCGTGGCCCTGCTGGGGCTGGCCTGGGTCGGCAGCACGGGTGCGTCTGCCGCTGCTCCGCAGTACGCTGACGGCGCGGCTATCTTCAGCGCCAGCTGCGCTGTCTGTCACGGCAGCGCCGGCTCGGGTACGCCGGCATTGGCACCGCCACTGCTGACCAACCCGGCGCGCTTCGTGACTGTCGCCGCAGGGCGGCAGCAGCTCGCGCTGACCGTGCTCTATGGGATGTTCGGCGACATCACCGTCGATCAGAAGCACTACAACTTCAAGATGCCGGAGTTCTCGCAGCTCGATGACCAGAAGCTGGCGGCAGTGCTGAACTTCGTGGTGTTCGATCTGGCACAGGCGCCACAGGATGTGAAACCGATCGCCGCGGACGAAGTCGCGGCCGAGCGCAACAAGGGCCTGGATGGCGCTGCCGTCCGTGAACACCGTGCCGGTGTGCTCGGGACACTCGGAGGCGGTTGATATGCGCTGGTTGTGGGGGGCAGCGGCATCGCTGGCGCTCGCTGCAGCGTGGGCGAGCCCGGGTGAGGATTACATGCTCTATTGCATGGGCTGCCACGGCGCGGAAGGCCAGGGCGTGCCGGGCAAGATCCCGCCGTTGGCGCATGCGCTGGCGCACTACATGCGCACGCCGGCCGGTCGGGACTATGTGCTGCGCGTGCCCGGTGCGGCGAGCTCGGTGCTGTCGGATGCGCAGTTGGCGGCAGTGCTCAACTGGGTGGCGGCACAATACAACGCGGCCGAACTCGCGCCCGATGTCGCACTCTTCACCACCGAAGAAGTGGCGCGTTCGCGCCACACGCCGCTGGCCGATGTGCTTGCGACGCGGCGCGAGGTCGTGCGTGCGCTGGCGGCGGAGGGTGCCGCACCGGGACTGGATTACTGACCTACGCGTACCGGCGCAGCAGCTCGTTGACGGCCCGATCCGCCTGATCGATCGCCGAATCCGTATACGCGGCCGCGCCGGAATCCGAATTCGCGATGGTCACACGGCCGAACGGCGCCCGTCCGATCACATTCGCACGCTGCTCGGGCGGCACATCCGGGTCCCACAACGGGTTGTATTCCGGCGCATAGCCGTGCGGCCAGCGATTGACCGTGATGGCCTCGATGTCGATCGCCGGATCGAAGCCGCCAGCGCTGAGCATGCGCGCGAGCTGATCGCGGATGTTGTGTTCGAAGGTCGCGAACGGTGTCGCCAGCAGCTCCGCGCGCCCGGCCTTGTTCTGTTCGTGCTCGGACAGGCCGGGCTTGCACGGCACGCGCACCATGCGCAGCAGGATCGGCTGACCCGGGCTGGCTGGACTGTGATAGCCGCCGACGTCGACTTTTGGGTTCAGCAGCACGGTCGAATGGTAGGAGCCCGGCGCGTAGATGTGATCCACGCCGAGACGGCTGAAGGCCTGCCAGTTGCGCAAGGCGACGCTGCTGTAGACCAGTGGCGACTTCACCAGCTTGTGCAGCGCAGCCTTCTGCGGCTCGGGCAGTTCCGGCAGCAGATACGGAATCATCATGTTCCAGCATGCCAGCACGCAGCCGCGCGCCCGTGCACTGTAGGTTTGCCCACCGCGCACGTACTGCACCGCGACTTCGCGCGCGCTGGCGGCATCGCCCAGGTGCCGGACCCCGACCACGGTGCTGCTGAGGCGTATGCGAGCCTTGGCATCCGCGCGGTCGAGGCGCGAGTAATCCACCCGTGCATCCACGACATCCTCGGCACTGGAGCCCGGGACGGCCTCAGGATTCAGCGCGCGCACCAGCAGGCGCGCGATCGTGGCATTGCCGTCCGGGAAATGCAGCGTGGCCGAGCCGCCGGTATCCTTGTAACCGGAAGGGGTATAGCCCATGCGCGCGATCGAGCCGCCCCGGAGCCGCAGGCCGCGAAAGCCGGGCAGGCCGAAGGCCCAGCAATCGAGCGCCGAGACCGCGTCGCTGCCGACCGCCCACTCATCGTGCGTTCGCGGCTGGTAGTAGGCGATGACCGCCGGATCCACCTGCGCGATATCGCGCAGGAAATCCCGGTAGCTGATCCGGGACAGCCGCTGCTTCTTGTCGTCGGACGACAATCCTGGCAGATAGTCGACCGCTCCCTCCTCGATGCGGATCAGATCGGCACGGGCGCGGGCCGACAGCGGCGCGTGCGCCAGCAACCGGGTCATCGGTGTGCTGCCGATGCCCACCACCAGCCGGTCGGCGCCGAAGGTCTCGCGGTCGAAGAACGCGCCGCGATGCAGCTTCAGTCCGCGATAAAAGCTGCGGTCTTCAATCTTGCGCTCGAGCGCTTCGACGTCGATGCCCAGTTCCCGCAACAGACCGGCGGCGACCGCGCTGTAGGGACGCGGACTGTCGATCTCGAGCGTGCCGCCATTGACGAGTTGCAACCCGCCGCCGACGTGAAACTCGTTGCGCTTGGCGTGGCCGCCGAAGTCATCGTGGTTGTCGAGAATCAGTACCCGCGCGCCGCCGCCGTGGCGGCCCAGGAAGAAGTGCGCTGCGGCCAGGCCACTGATGCCGCCCCCCACGACGATCAGGTCGTACGATTCGCGGGTGTCGACTGCGGGCGCTGCCGCCTGACCGTCGCGCAGCGCGTGCGCCGCTTCGAACGATCCCGGGTGACTGCCGCGCATTCCGGTGAGGATCGGCGGGTAGTAACCGGCCTGATCCTGTGCCGCCAGCGCCTCCGCGCCCGGCTCGCCGGCATGCGCCCGCAGCAGCGGTCCACACAGCGCCGTGGCGGCGCCGATCAGCACCCCCTGCAGAAAGTCCCGCCGCGGAATCGGCCGGTCGTCGCCCAGGTCACGACCCGACATGCCGCCCCCGTCGCAGCCGCGCGTCAGTACTTGAACACCGCGGTGATGCCAAAGGTCAGCGGCCGATACGAAATATTGCGATACAGCGGGCTCGCCAGCGGCACGCCGGTGTTCGGATCGTTGGTCATGACCTCGTGATTGGAGTTGAGCAGCTGGTGACTGTCGGTCAGGTTGTCGGCAAAGATCGACAGCTGCAGGTGATTGATCTGCGTGCCGGCGCGCATCGACAGGATGTGCTGGCTGAACAGCGGCAGCGTCAGCGACGGCAGATTGTTCGCGCCTGCATCGTACTGCGAGGTGCGGGAATCGCGCGCCGCCGACAGCCATGTCTCGCCGCTGCTCCACTCATAATCCAGCCGCACGAACGAGTTGTGATCGAAAGCGGTGAACTTGTACTGCGGGCCGATCGCCGCGGTCCACGGCGCCTGTTCGACGCCGTTCTCGCCGGAGATGGCATCGCCCTTGGCCACGACCGGCAGCACGCCATTGCCGGATGTGCCGACGAAGGCATTCTGGGTGTACTGCGCATCCGTGTAGCCCAGCGAGGTCTCCATGCTGAGGCCCGCGCCCAGATCGAAGTCCGCCTGGATGTCAAAGCCCTTGGCGACGGCCTTGCCGAGGTTCTGGGTCCATTGGATCTCGCAGATCGGCGGCACGACGTTCTGCTGGATGTTGTTCCAGTTGATGTAGTAGATGCTGGTATCGAGCTGCACCGTGCGGTTGATCGCGTTCTTGGCGCCCACCTCATAGCTGTCCACCGTATCGGATTTGTAGGTTGGCGGCGCCCCGGTGATTCCGAAGTTGGCGAAGTCCTGACCGCACACCAGGCCCCCCGGCACATTCGGATTGCCGCCGCCCGGACGGAAGCCCTTGGCATAGGTGAAGTAGTACATGTCGTCGGGGTCGGCCTGGAATTGCAGACCCAGCTTGGGCGTAAACGGGGTCTGGCTCGCAGAGTGGTTGCCGGGATTCGGGCCGCCGTTCTGCGGACCATCCGAGATGCTCTGGATCGAGAACTGCGTGTAGGCGACGCGGCCGCCTGCCAGCAGCGTCAGCCGGTCGGTCAGCTTGATGTCGGCCTCGCCGAAGCCGGCGAACTGCCGGTCATGGCTGGTCAGGCGATTGTAGTAGGAATCGCCGTAGGGCAGCACCGAGCTGCCGTCAGGATTGGTTGCGGTACCGAAATAGTCCGCGATCGGCTCGCCGAATTCGGTATTGAACAGCAGGTCCGCCATCGGGTCATGGATCTGCTCGAAGCTGAACTGCCGGTTGAGTGACATGAAGAAGCCGACGGTCCAGTTCACGCGCGCGCTCTTGTCGGTGTTCTGCAGCCGCAGCTCCTCGGTGAAATTGCGCTGCTCGTTGGTGACCGTGTTCGGGGAGCGGTAATTCGCCAGGGCGGCGGGCAGGTGCACGCCGTTGGCATCCAGCAGCGGGAAGTCCGGAATGCTGTTACCGGGCCCTGCCGGATTGACGCCGTCCAACCCAAGGGACTGGTAGTAGCTCAAGTTATAGAGTGTCCCCTCGTAATCGCTCTGGTCGTCGCGATGAAAGTAGGACGTGGTGGAGATCAATCGTGCCGCGCCCATATCGAGCTGGACATTGAGAGCCGGCACGAAGAACACGTCGGGCTCGGGGCTCGCAGTGGGGTTGGCACTGACGTACTTGTTGCTGCCCGGATCCGAATACAGCGGCCACCAGATCGTGACATCGTTGCGCTCGCGATCCTGGTAGAAGATGCTCGGGCTGATCGTCAGCGCGTCGGTCGGCTTCCAGACCGCCGCGAAGCGCGCCGCGGTGGTCTCATCGTGATTCGCGTTCGAGTCCACGATTGCCAGGGACGTCGGATCGATGCGATCGATCCAGCCGCCATCGCGCCGGTAGTAGATGCTGGCCTTGACCGCGAGCGTGCCGTCGATGAGCGGCGTGCCGCCGGCGATGCCGGCCTCGTAGCTGGGCGAACCGCCGAGCGTGTAGCCGCCTTCAGCGCGTGCGTACAGGTCAGAGCTGTTCAGGTTCGGCTGGCTGGTGATGTAGCGCACCGTGCCGCCTTCCGAGCCCGAGCCGAACAGCGTGCCCTGCGGTCCACGCAGGATCTCGATGCGATCGAGATCGAATACCTTGATCAGCGTGTCGTCCGGATTGAATCCCAGCGCGCGCATCTGGATCGGCACGTCGTCGATGTAGATGCCGGTGGTGCCCGAGCCGCCGGAGGAGGCGATGCCGCGAATTGCGATGGCGTTGGTCTCGCTGTTGTCGAACGATACGCCGGGCGTGAATTTGACCACGTCCGAGAAATCCTTGATGCCCTTGAGGTCCATCGCATCGCGCGTTTCGACGCTGATGCTGATGGGAACTCGGTTCAACGATTCTTCCGAGCGCGTTGCCGTGACCGTGACTTCCTCGAGCACTGATTCGCCGCTGTCGGCGTCGGCAGCCGAGTCCTCCGCGGCCCACCCGACTCCCGGAACGCATGTCAGCAGCGCGACGGCGAACCTGGTGGCCGTCGTCAATGGGATGCGACCGTGTCTGGTCGGTGGACGCGATGTCGATTGCATGATGTCTCCCTATGCTGTCGCTTGGCCGCATCAGTGGGCCGCTTGAGTCACCAGCACAACTTAACGCCCCCGGGGGCCTCTCGGCAATCGGCGTGGCGTCGCCGCAACGCCCGCAGCCGTGGTGGCACAAGCAAAGTGCAGCAGCCGGCTGCCAGCGTCAGTCCCGCCCGATCGTGGTGCGCAGGGGGCCGCCGGCCCGGCGGCGGCCTCAATAGGCCCCAGTCGTAACCCGCGCCACGAACAGCGATTGCCACGCGCGTTGCCAGGCGTTCGGATCGGTCAGCGCCACGAACAGCAGCCCCGCCCAGGCGCCGTTGAAATGCGCCTCATGATTGATGCGTCCTCGCGGATGGCGCGCGGCGTAGAAACTGTAGATCAGGTAGCACACGGCGAACACCGGTGCCGGGATCGGCACCGGCAGCGGCAGCATCATGATCGACTGATGCGGGTAGTAGACGATCGATGCGAACAGCACCGCCAGGATTGCGCCCGAGGCGCCGAGGCAGGCGTAGTTCGGATCGTGGCGGTGCTTGAAATAGGTGCCCGCGTCGCTGGCGATGATGCCGGCCGCGTACAGCCCCAGGAACCGCCCGGAGCCGGTGACGCGCTCGAGCCGGAACGCGAAGAACCAGAAGGTCAGCGCGTTGAACAGCAGGTGCGCCACATCCGCATGCACGAACACGCTGCCGATCGCCGTCCAGTACTGGTGCCGGCGCAGGAACCAGTAGGGCCGGAACAGATTCCACTCGATGATGCGCGGGCTGACCAGCAAGCCGGCCACACTGATGATCACGGTCAGGGCAAGAATGGTCCCGGCCGCCATGCTCAACTAGGCCGAACGGCGCCGCAATGCCAGCGCGGTGCCGCCGACGCAGGCCGCTACTCCGGTGAAGGTCTCGAGGTGCCAGCGCAGCTGCTCGAACGCGGTCGACAGCAGCAGCGCCACGATCGGGATCGCCACCGCGGTGTAGGCGGCACGATCGGCGCCGATTCGGCCCAGCAGGGTCAGGTAGGCGCCGAAGGCCAGCGCCGAGCCGAACAGCGACAGAAACAGCAGCGAGGCGATGTAAGGCCAGGAGAAATCAAACGCCAGTGGCTCACCGCGCGCGAGTGCGACCCCGAGGACGAACAGCGCGCCGTACAGCATCGACCAGATGTTCACCTGCATGACCGGCAGTCCATGACGATGGTTGCGCGTGGCCACCATGTTGCCCAGCGAGGCCACCAGCGTCGCCATCAGCGCCAGCAGCAGGCCGCGCAACTCCCCGGTGCCGCCGGTGCGGACCGACAGCAGCTCGCGGCCGAAGATCAGCGCCACCCCGGCGACCCCGAGCGTGGCGGCGATCAGCGCGGTCGCACGGATCGGCAGGGCGAAGAACAGCCGCATG
>Ga0181516_10000970_pt1 | contig 23251 bp, 25 predicted proteins | sample PEATcosm2014_Bin_25_FD_121104 | JGI IMG/M metagenome (GOLD analysis project Ga0181516, IMG submission 121104) | Peatland microbial communities from MTU Mesocosm Facility, Houghton, MI, USA - PEATcosm2014_Bin01_10_metaG | ecosystem: Environmental > Terrestrial > Soil > Wetlands > Peat | place... | reverse complement strand
CATCCGGAGCGCACCAAACGAACCGCATCCATCCGGACGTGGGGCATTTTGGGGTTTGTGTTATATGCCATATACATAGCTTGGGATATCCTGAGGGGTATTCCAAGCTATTGAACCATTACGGTCTGCTTGACAATATATACTGAAGTATTATATAATAGAGACAGAGGTGATTCTTATGAGGAGAGTGTTTTGGATAGTAGTCCTTTTCCCATGCTTGCTGACATCGCCCCTTGTTATCGCTGGACAAGCCAAGGCGGGTTGCGATGGGAAAAAAGTGGTGGCGACTCTCCCACGCGGCGTTCTTACAAAAATTAACAAAGCCGTGAATAAGCTGGATTGGGAAGCGGTGCTCAAGGTCGCCCAAGACCCAAAATCTGGGCTGAGCGTCCAATGGTTGCAAAGAGATACTGCAACTGGACGAATCAGGAGTTATGTGATTGTGGCCAAGCGAGGCGGATGTTTAGTTGCGAGCATGAGAGTGACGCCTTGATGTAATATCAGCCAAGCCTTCCGCGATTCGCTCCGGAAGGCATTTCTTTTTAGATCCTCAAATGAGACATGGCCACGAGACACCTGTTTTATGCCTCATTCGTCTCATGTGATCAAAAAAGCCTTATTTTACGGGCATCAATTTTTCAGCATGAGACACGCATCTGTGCCAAATGGGACACCCTAAAATGTGTCCCATTTTGTTCCGTTTGTTCCATTTGATAGGTTATGACATGGGGAAATGGCACACCCCAAAATGCCAATATCGTGTGCCATTTGTGCCAAAATGTGACATGCCGAACCAGTGTCACATTTGTAACATTTTTTCCGTTGCGTGCGGAACGTTGCATTTCAAAATTCCAAATACTCCTTATTGTTCAAGCTATCCATAGCAGGACTCGTCCAAGCGTGCCATTTTCCTAAAGTCGCACATAGCGTTGCATTTGTTACACGTTGCATTTCGGACAGGCGTCCGAAATGGCCTTAGAGTGTCCGATTTGTCCGATTTGATCCTTCCGGCCAAGAGCTAAAAATTTGGCTTTGTTTGGATTTTTTGCCGATGGCAATTTTACCCTGACCGAGGTGCCTCCGGCGTTCGAAAGACCCCTTGAAATCCCTTATACTATTTTTATATCCTAGCGATCGAGGTCCTTCACAAGAAAGGGAAAAGGTTACCTTCGGAAATCCCAAAGGATGCTTGTGGGGCTTGCATCCAATCGCACCCCTTCAAGTTGGAGACGCTGGAAGGGCACTGCTTGGATATGGTACTTAAAAGTAACGAATCGGCGTCTTGACGCAAAGCAAGAAACAAAAAGGCCCCCAATTGAGCGGGATTCTCTGCGTGGGGACATGTCAATAGTTTAAACTCTCGCACCCAAATGGATAATTAGGGCGTATTGTGTAAAATAAGGGCATGTTGAAGCAAGTCGTTGCCTCGAAGAAGTCGTTATATTGGGCTGTTGCCGTGCTGGCATGCGCGGGGAGTTTTGGTTTTGGTTGGTTTTTGGATAAGGCGATGACTGTCGGCACAACGGCACCGCCAAACCCCCTCCGGCTGACGGGATATCAATATATCAGCCCCCTTATCACGTGCAATTTTGGCCAGGTGAAAATGTTTTCAGAAAACCAGCCCATCGTGAAAGATCTGAACGCAGTGGTGAGCCAACACGAGCAAGCGGGGGATATAACGAATGCCTCGGTCTATTTCAACGACCTTACCTCGGGGCAATGGGCGAGCGTGAACAGTAAAGATAAATATTATCCCGCAAGTCTGGGAAAAGTGCCGATCATGATCGCCTATTACGAGATGGCTGAGAGTTCGAGTAGCCTACTCGAAGAGGAGGGATCATATCCGACCGGGTTGCCGGACCTTAATCTCCAACAGGAGATCCCGCCGACTAACGCCATTACACCCGGGCAGAACTATACCGTCGAGCAGCTCATCGAATACATGATCAAATATTCTGATAATGACGCCGCCGCCACGCTTACGGCCATGGCCGACCAGGACAATATCGCGAGCGTCTATTCCGATCTTCAACTCCCGCTCACCGACAACGTCACCGCGACGACGAGCGATATCATGACAGTGGGGCAGTACGCGACATTATTCAAGACGCTCTACAACGCAACCTATCTTTCCCGCGATTTTTCGGAACGGGCGCTCCAGTTGATGACGGAAACCACGTTCACACAGGGCCTTGTGGCGGGAGTGCCGAGCTCCACGGCAGTGTCGCATAAATACGGCCTTGTCTCTTACACTTCGAACGGCGTGCCGGAACAGTGGGAGCTGCACGATTGCGGCATCGTTTATGCGCCAGGGCATCCCTATTTGCTTTGTGTGATGACGAAGGGTACCACGAGCATTGCGGCCCAGGAAAAGACCATCGCCGATATTTCGAGCGTAGCGTACAAGGATGTCGAGAACGGCTATCAGTAAGCCAGGCGGAATTCGGGGTCATTAAAAATTCGTCACATCATTCTTCCGCGGATTGATTTTTTTATGAAACACTATACAATAAACCGGTACAGCGGGTATCGTATAGCGGCTATTATGTAACCTTGCCAAGGTTAAGATACGGGTTCGACTCCCGTTACCCGCTCAGCAAAAGCCTAGCAAGAGCGAATGTCCTCGTGCTAGAATTCCTCGCATGGGAATTCTGCTCGCGCTCACGGCGCTTTTCTCCTGGGGGTTAGGAGATTTTTTGATCCAGAGGAGCGCGAGGAAATTCGGCGATTGGACGGCCCTTTTCTATATCACAGCGTTCGCGTCGATCATTTTATTCCCGTTCGTCTATAACGATATTGTCCGCTCGCTGAGCGTTCACGGCGTGCTGTTGTGGGGCGCGAGTTTCGTGGTCCTGCTCGCAAGCTTGCTCGATTTCGAATCGCTCCGGATCGGGAAGATCTCGGTGATCGAGCCGATCTACGCCCTCGAGATCCCCGTCGCGGCGATATTGGCGTTTTACGTGATCCATGAACACCTCACCTTGGCGCAGGTCGTTCTCATTGTTGCCATCATGGCGGGCATTGTTCTCGTCTCTACGAATTCATTCGGCTATTTTAAAAAAATTCATCGGGAGAGAGGAGTGTGGCAGGCGGTTTTGGGAACCATCGGCGTCGGCGTGATGACATTCCTGTTCGGATTGGGGTCGCGGGAGACGAGCCCTCTTATGATAAATTGGTTCACCAGTATTTTTATTGCGCTCATTGCCCTCATTTATTTGATCCTTACTTCGCGTATCAAAGAGATTGGTGAAAGTTTTAAAGGCGGGAAGCTGCTCATTTTGAACGTCGGTTTTTTTGATAATCTTGCGTGGATAACTTTTTCCTACGCCATGCTTTATATTCCTATCGCCGTGGCGACGGGCATCAGCGAGGGATATATCGCTTTCGCCGGCGCGCTCGGGCTGTTTTTCAATAAGGAAAAGTTGCGCCGGCACCAGTGGGTCGGATTCTTCCTGGTCGTTATCGCCGTGATCGCGCTTGCGTTTGTTACAAAAGAATAAAAATAATAGCAGCCGGTCCTTGTTGCGGATCCGGCTGCTCGATGTGTTTTTGAGAGGAACGCTACTCCTCTCAGTTGCCCCACCATCGGGGCGTCGGCCAGTTTGCCGAGAACCCGACGATGTTGCGGCCCCACGCGTTGGGGTCGCTGTTTTCGGCAACAAACTTGAAGTTGCCGATGCCACCGCGTACATGTTCCTCGCCATGGTAAGCGAACGTTGCGTCGACTAACCACTTCTTCCACCCACCCTTCTTCTCGAAATATTTTACGAGGATAATATGGACGACGTCATATGCGGCATTGCTACCGATGACGCAGGTGGTGTTACGGTTGCCGCAGATTCCCAAAGCGGCGGCCCACCCGCCTTCGGTGAAGTTGCCGTGATCTTGGCTTACGTCGTAGGCGTAGTTCGCGGTGGATCCGCAAACTGCGTGGACGGTGTCAATAACACCGTTGAACCCGTAGGCCGTATCGGACGTGCTTGAAATTGAAGCGCCTCCGGGCGGGATGTTCGGGTTCACTCCACAAAGCCAGATACTGTGCATCATATTCTCGGCCGTTCCAAGGTAATCGAGAACGGCGGCTCCGGTGTAGCCGATTTCCGGTTTATTGCGTTTGAACCAGTTCGGCTTACTCGGTTGTTGTGGATGCAATGGCACGATCGCCTCCACAAATCCATCGGTGCTCGACGAAAATCCTTCCGTCATCGGCACTGGGGCATTTGGGATTTGGTCGATTGTGATTGTCGTGCTGTCCGCGGTTGTAGTTATGGACTGGCAATATGCCGATCCCACGGCCAGCGCGAAGCTTGCCGCCACGACAAAAAACAAGGCTTTCATATTTCTCCTCCGTGCCCGCAGGCCAAGTTCGAATTTGACCAGGGGCTTGTTGATTCCCTGCTCGTTAAAGCAACACATGCATGTGTGCGACCTTAGCGAGCGGGAAATCTATTGATTTATGAAGGTACCGACAAATTATAACACGCTTTGAGCTATTTTGTCAATTGTCATTCCACGGTGACCGATTTTGCCAGGTTCCGCGGCTTGTCCACGTCGCAGCCGCGCGCCACGGCTATGTGATAGGCGAAAAGATAGACGGGGATCGCGGCGAGGACCGGGATGAGCGCCTCGTGGCAATCGGCGGGGATGGCAATGACGTCCGAAGTCCACGCGCGAAGTTCGCGCTCGGCCTCGCCTGCGGTGGTGAGCACGATGATCGGTCCGCCGCGCGCTTTTATTTCTTCCAGGTTCGATCGTGTCTTTTCGTACGTGCCGTCCTTCGGGATGACGAAGAAGGTCGGCGTCTGCGCGTCGATCATGGCGATCGGGCCGTGCTTGAACTCGCCGGCCGGGCACGCTTCGGCGTGGAGATAGGCGACCTCTTTCAATTTGAGCGCGCCCTCGAGCGCGATAGGGAAGTTGTGATTGCGGCCAAGGAAGAACATGTGCTCGGCGCGCGCGTGTTTCGCTGCGATGGTTTTTATTATCGCCTCCTGTTCCAGGATTTTTTTGATAAGCGACGGCAATGCTTCGATCGCGCCGTGGATCTTTTCCGTTTCGGGCGAGCGCTCGCGCTGGCGTGCCACTTCCGTGGTGAGTAGTGCGAGCACGGTGAGCTGAGAGATGAACGCTTTCGTGGAGGCGACGCTGATCTCCGGCCCGGCGTGATTATAGATGGCCATATCCGCCTCGCGTGCGATCGTGGATCCGACGGTGTTCACGATGGCGAGCGTGCGTGCACCGAGCCGCTTTGCTTCGCGAATGGAAGCGAGCGTGTCCGCGGTCTCGCCAGATTGAGAGATGGCGATGGCGAGCGTGTCTGGGTGGAGCGGTGTTTTGCGATAGCGGAACTCGGAGCCGATGTCGACCTCGACGGGGATATTCGCGTAGGATTCGAGGAGATATTTGCCGACATAGCCCGCGTGCGCCGCGGTGCCACAGGCGAGTATGAGAATGTTTTTGACCCCGCGCGAGGCCTTTTTAATGATGTCAGCGCCGTTTTCGGTGTCTGCGCGTAGGGCATTCACCACAACCTCGGGCGCCTCGAATATTTCTTTATGCATGAAGTGTGGGTGGCCATTCTTATCAGCGTCCCCGGTCGTGGTGGCAAGGATTTGCGGCACGTGCGTTATTTTTTTTCCGCCGAGCGTCTCGATAAAAAAGCCTTTCGCGCCCACCTCGGCAATTTCGCCGTCGTCCAGATATATCACGCGGTTCGTGCGGCCCACGATGGCCGACGCATCCGACGCGACGAGATGCTCGCCGTCGCCGACGCCGATGATGAGCGGGCTAGCGCTCCGTGCGCAGACGATGACGCGAGGCGCGCCGGCGGCGATCACGGTGATCGCGTACGTACCGCGCACTTGATTGAGCGCGTGCCGCGTGGCTTCAAGAAGAGCTCCCGCACCAGCGCGATAATATTTTTCAATCAAGTGCGCAAGCACCTCCGTGTCCGTATCAGAAGCGAATCGATGCCCGTCGGATATTAAATCTTTCTTAAGTTCTGCATAGTTCTCGATGATGCCGTTGTGGACCACGAAAATTTCGCCGACACAATCGGCGTGCGGATGTGCATTTTTTTCTGACGGCGCGCCGTGGGTCGCCCAGCGCGTGTGAGCGATGCCGATGCGGGATTTTTCTGCGCTATCGTTTTTTATAGCGTCAAGTTTTTCCTCCAGATTCGCGACCCGTCCCGCCGCGCGGACCAAAGCGATCTTTTTATCATTCTCGATCACTGCGATGCCTGCCGAATCATAGCCGCGGTATTCAAGCCGCTTCAAACCATCCATCAAAATGGGGATGGCGTCCTTTTCTTCGTTGCCGATGTAGCCAATGATGCCGCACATACTTCGAGCATAGCCGAAAATCTCCACACGCGCCTTTCACAGCGCGCCGTGCGATTGCCGACTTCACTGGGGATAATTATTGACACAAGCGACCCGCCTCGGCTAGAGTGGTCTTGTTGGCAACCCCAACCGAGAGGAGGCAGACATGCCTGAACAGCCCAGCGTAGGTCCCGACGTGGTGGCGAATGTCCAATACGGCGGCGCGTATCAGCACGAATTGAGGCAAATGGCGCAAACGGGCGAATGTAAGTTTTGTTCGCCAGAGTTCCAGTCGAAAAAGATTTTTACGTTCGGCGGCTGGATTGTTCTCCACAACAACTACCCAACCAATGATCGTGAAGGGTGCCATCCGGCATACCAGCTACTCTTTGTACCAATCGTACACAAAGATGCCATGCAACCCATGTCGTCCAACGATTGGGTTGCCATTACGGAGTTGCTTGGCTGGTGTAAACGGGAATTCGACATCGCTGGCGGTTGTCTGTTCGCACGAGATGGAAGACCGGATCTTTCCGGCACGACAGTGCGTCATCGTCATGTGCACTACTACGTGCCGCGGCGAGTCAATCAACCCAGGCTGCGTTTTGTGCCGCGACAGCTTCACGGCTTCGTGTTGCGCGTTCTCAAGCGTTTCATGCCACGCCTCTTCCGGGCTCGCACCATCCCTATCGATATCCCCGCTGGCTGAAAGCTGGCGGGACAACCTCAACCCATCATCGATCCCTCTGTGGCCGCAGCATCATCGCGCGCCAAGGAGGGATCAGTCATTTTAAACTCACTGATTTTTGGCACCACCAATTTTTATCATTTGACCATCCCGCGCGCATCCTTATAATGAGCGTATATGAAACAGTATCTTGAACTCGTTGACCACGTGCTTAAGAACGGCCAGCGCAAAACCGATCCGCAAAAAGTGGGGAACATCGCGGTGTGCGGCTATCAGATGCGATTCAATCTGAACGACGGCTTCCCGCTGCTTACCACGCGGAGCATGAAGGGTTCGTGGAAGGCGATGGTGTACGAATTGCTTTGGTTCCTTTCTGGCAGCACCAGCGTAAAGGATTTGAACAAGAACGACGTGCACCTGTGGGACATCTGGGCGACGCCGGAAATTTGCGGACCGCTCGGGCTGGAGCCGGGCGACCTCGGACCGGTCTACGGGAAACAGTGGCGCGCGTTCAATGGCGGCGGCGAAAAGCCGGTGGATCAGATCGCGAACCTCATCCGCGATCTCAAGACGAATCCCGACTCGCGCCGGCTCATTGTGACGGCATGGAATCCGGTGGAAGTCGATAAAGTCTTTGTCGCGCCGTGTCATTGTCTCTTCAAGTTCTTCCACGCGCAGGGCGAGCTGTCACTCCACGTTTTTCAGCGCAGCGCCGACGTGCCGATAGGCGTGCCGTTCGACGTCGCGGAGTTTGCGCTCCTTTTGATGATGGTCGCGCAGGTGACGGGGTTGAAGGCGAAGGATCTGGTCTACACGCTTTCGGACACACACATTTATCTTGATCAGATCGAGGTGGTGAAGGAGTTGCTCACCCGCGAGCCTCGGCCGCTCCCGCGCGTAACGATCAACCCCGACGTAAAAGATATTTTTGCTTTCAAATTCGAAGATTTTACGCTCTTGGATTACGATCCGCATCCACCGCTCAAGATTCCGGTCGCGCTATAATCATCATGACGATCTCGATCATCGCTGCGATGGGGAAAAATCGGGAGCTTGGTTTTGACAATAAGCTTCCATGGAACCTCCCCGACGACCTTAAAAATTTCAGGGACGTCACGCGCGGGCACGCGGTAGTGATGGGCAGGAAGACGCATGAGGCGATCGGCAGGGTGTTGCCCGACAGGAAGAATATCATCATCACGCGCGATCCAAAATATGTGGCTGAGGGCTGCGTGGTCGTGTATAGCATCGAGGATGCCATTGCCGCCGCGCAGGGCGAGGATACACTATTCATCATCGGTGGTGGCGAGATCTATAACCTTGCCCTGCCGTATGCGCAAAAAATGATTCTGACATTTGTGGACGCCGAGCCGAAGGCAGATACCTATTTCCCGGAGTTCAATGAAAATGAATGGCATGTGGTGAGCGCCGAACCTCATGCGAAAGACGCGGAGCATGCCTATGATTTCATCACTAAAACCTATGAAAGAAAAAAAGACTAAATTTATCAACGCGCGGTATGCGAAGAGCGGTTTTTATAAAAAAGTCCTCACGAAAGTGAGGGATGCGAAGGTCTGTCCGCTATGCACGCTTCAGTGGCACACCAATCCGATCTTGAAGACCGCCGGTGGATGGTTCATCACCGAGACCTTCCAGCCGTATCCAAACGCCGCGCTTCATCTTTTAATCGTTGGTAAGCGGCATAAGGAGAATATCAGCGAGCTTGCGGCGGGGGATTGGAAAGAGATATCGGCATTACAGAAATGGGCGATCAAACAATATCACATCAAAGGCGGTGGCATCGCCATGCGTTTTGGCGATACGGCGCATACCGGAGCGACGGTGGCGCATTTGCATATGCATCTTATTGTGCCAAAGCTCAAACGCGGGCACGCGGTTCCGGTAATGTTCCCGTTCGGATAAGAAGCGACAACGAAGCTATTTCACTAACACTATTTCCACGCCGGCGTCACGAAGCACCGATTCCGCATCGAGCCACGCCGACCCGGTTTTGAAGAAGCACTTTTTTATCCCTGCCGCCGCCATTAACTTTGCACACAACGGGCAAGGGAAGACGTTGAGATACATATCGGTCCCTTCGAGCGAGGCACCGTTCTTCGCGGCCTCCGCGATGATAGATTGTTCGGCATGGAGCGATGTGTAGACGAGGTTCAGCGTGCCGGATGCTATAACATCGCGAGGATCGCCGTTCGCATAGGGCGTGTGGTCGGAGGGAACGTGGTGGTTATGGCCTTCGGCTACAACAGCGCCATCTTTCACGACCACCGCGCCGACGTGCCGCCACCAGTCGGAGCTCTTTTCGGCTGCTTGCGCCGCCGCTGCGCACATCTTTTGGTCGAATGGAGCCGTCGAAACACGGTCGTATTGTACCTCCGTCGAGCTTTTCACGTTCTTTTCGTCCCACCGGAGAAAGACGTTCTCATAGACGATCTTATTTTCGGGAAGATAATGCGTGAGCGCCTTTCGGCAGGTCTCATCGTCTGCGGTGACAACTTCAACCTCCTGAAGGTCTTTTGCTGTAGTTGCGGAAAAAATAAAAACCGCCGGGAAAATATTCAGTGATTCAATGAGCGGCTTCATCTGCGCCGCACCGATCGCGCGGATCTCGCGGTGGAATGGTGCGAGCTCCGCGACGATATCATCGGCAAGAATATAGAGCGCATCCGCGCTTTCGCGATACTTCTCGAACAGCTTGAGATAGCCAGCGTGAAGGACGGGGACGTACAGTACGAGCGCGCGTTTCATTCTTTAATGTTAACGCTTCTGCATCAATTTATACATCTCATCAAGATGCTTTTTGATCGTGCCCTGGATAAGATTTGAGGTGGAGGTAGTTTCCGCTTGCCGTGGGAGCACAATAACTTCCGCGCAATACTTTCGTATCTCCGCAAGCTGCTCTTCGGGGTAGCTGTCCTCTACGGCGATAAAAATGTCCGGACGGACGACTTTGATGAGCTCATATTGCCAGCGCCCTTCGCGGTCGATGTCGTCGATTGTCGTGATGAAATCAACGCAATCTAAATAACTCAACATCTCGGCGCGTTCGCCTTCGGGTACTACGGGCCGGAGATCGCCTTTGTACGCCCGTATGCCGCGATCGCTATCGACGCCAACCACAAGCGCGTCGCCATATTCTTTTGCCAGGCGAAGGTAGCGGACGTGCCCGATGTGGAGCAGATCCCATGAGCCGATCGTGAGAACAATTTTATAATCCACCGCCCGCAGGCCGTCGATCGCCTTCGACAGGGTTTTATAATCGTTGACGATCTTTTTTGTCGGAGCCCTCTTGCTCCCGGAAGCAATTGCCATTTTTTTATACTAGCAGTAGCGCCGCCGGCGGGCAAGCTTTTTTGACGCTCCTCGTTAAAAGGGCTACTATTGAGGGATGGTGCCCTGATCGAAGGGCATTTTTACTAGGGTCGACGACGTCGGCCTACCGGCAGTAACTTATCCACAGATAATACGTTTTCTATGTTGAACGGCGAGGAGCAGTTGATTAAAGCGGCCGTTGGGGGCGATTCCTCGGCTTTTGGCTCCCTCTATGACCACTATCAGGCGATGATCTATCGCTTTGTAGTAATCAAGGTGGGCAGTCGTGAGGAAGCCGAGGATATCACCCATCAGGTGTTCCTTTCGGCATGGCAGAAGGTGCGGACGTACAAGCATCGGGGGCATCCGTTCTCGAGTTGGTTGTACCGCATCGCTCGCAACCAGGTGATCGATCACTATCGCGCGAAGAAGGGCGAGGTGAGCATCGACAAGATCGACCCCGAGCTCTTCGCCACCGCGGAGCGCGAGTCTGACAAGCTTTCGCAGAAGTTCCGCCTGGAAGACGTCCGGAAAGCGATCATGGTGTTGAAGGTGGACTATCAGGACGTCATCATCATGCGGTTCGTAGAAGATATTTCATTAAAGGAGACGGCAGCGATCCTCAAGAAATCCGAAGGCGCGATAAAACTCATCCAGCACCGCGCCATCAAGGAATTAAAGAAAGCGCTGGGAGATGAAACGACCAATGAACCTTTTTGAAGCGATACAACAATTTAGGACCCTTTCACCCGATCCGGGATTTACGGAAAAATCCAAGCGGATGATTTTGGCGTCGCCGCAGAAAGCGGAATCGTCGGTCGGCATGCGCGGCGTGTGGATATTTTTACATACGATAGAGACGGGGGCCGCGCTCGCGCTCGCGGGATTTTTCGTCCTGCTTGCCACGGGAAGTTTTTCCGGGAACAGCTATCTTGCGCCGGTGCAATACTCGGTGATCGATCCCGGCGGCTTGCATGCGGAGGCCGATGCGATCGATATGCAGATCCAGCTCGCGGACATCAGCTACGCCGAAGTGAGTTCGACGGCAGCCGAATCGACCGCAGTGATGGCGGGTGCCGGGGGATCCGCACTGTCGCTTGTCTCCGGATCCGTAACATCGAAGGGGACGGGACGTGGTAATGATGCCACGACTACGGCGAGCGGAGCCGCATCGTCAACGCTTTCTGTCGACCAGGCGCTTCAGCAATTATCGCAATAATACTATGAGATTCCCCGGGCTCGCCGTCTTCGGGGTTATTTTCGGGGTGGTCATGGTGGCCATGCCGTTTTTTTTCGTGGGGGTTGCGCACGCCGATACTACCTGCGCTCTCAGTCCCACAGACTTCGCCAAGATCGCCGCGGTGCAAAGCGATCCGTCATTCACACCGACCGAAGAGGTGATACAGGAGCTCGTGGTGCGGAAGCAACTGCTTAGCCAAACCATCACGTGCGCCCAGACTGAGGTTTCATCCCTTCAATCAGTGCTTCTCGCGGCGACAACAACGTATGGCACCCAAAACATACAGTCGCAACTTTTAAGCGACCTCGACGGCGCGTCGGATTTTTACACCATAGAGAAATCAAAGTTGAACAACGTTGGTATCGCGGGGAGCAAAGAGATCGCGAGCGAGATCCTTGCGTGGCGCGCCGGGACGTATACCCCTCTTGAGGGGAAGATAAACAACTATCTGCTTTGGACGCAGGATCAGTCTTTCTTTAATACGGCACAAGCGCGGATGGACGAGACCCAGAACGCCGTCAACTTCCTTGAAAGCACCTCGGCGAGTCAGGATCTGCAGAACGCCTTCAACACCACCTATGCCTCGTTCCAGTCCGCGAAGGCACAAAATGCTGCGGCCGAGAGCGCGCTCGCCCAGTCGCTTGCTCCGGATCAATCGCTCACGCTCATCAAGCAATCACTTGATTCGCTCTCAAGTACCTACCAAGGGTTTTTTGCCGTGAGCGACGCCATTAAGGCGCTCTTGCCTCAACCATAACCCTGCTTCGCCGGCAATTAAGCTGTGCCATTGTGAAAGCAAGGTGCGCTCCGCTCGCGAGCTATCTTTGGCGTGTCAGGCGCTCCGGCGGGACTATAATGCCTCAAAACGCTTCAAAATTCATGTTATGATAGTAGTGATACCATCATCAAGAAACGGTTAATTATGGCGAACCCATTTTCATTCATTACAAAGAGCATTTCTACGCCTTCGTATCTCGGCGTTGATATCGGCACGACATCGATCAAGGTGGTGGAGGTGAAAAAAGGCAACACGAACCCGCGCATAGCGAACTACGGTTTTTTGGAATCAAGCGGCTATCTCGCCCGCGCCAATCAGGCGCTCCAGACAAGCGGCCTCAAAATTTTCGAGACTGACGCCGTGGAACTTTTAAAGACGGTCGTTGGCCAGATCGGCACCACGGCGACCGACGTCGTGGCGTCATTGCCGCCATTCGAAGTGTTTATGACCTTACTCGATTTCCCGGCGATGGACGTAAAGGAGATCCAGCAGGCGATCATCTATCAGGCAAAACAATATGTTCCGTTACCTCTTTCAGAGGTTGCGCTCGATTGGATGAAGGTTGCGGACTATCAGGACGAGAAAGGTTTCAGCCACCAAAAGATACTCCTCATTTCCGTGCCGCAGGAAGAGATAAAAAAATATCAGCGCATATTCGCGGGCGCGGGACTGAAACTCCGGGCGCTCGAACTTGAAAGCTTAAGTGTTGCACGGCTGTTCGCCGGTGATCCTCTTTCCTCCATTGTTGTGGACATCGGCAGCCGTTCCACCAATATTATTTTCCTGGAAAAAGGAATTTTGGCATGGGGGTCGCAGAGCGATTTCGCCTCCGCGTCGCTTACTCAGGCGATCGCCACGAGCCTTGGCATCAATCCTATCCGTGCGGAAGAGCTCAAACGGGAGCGCGGCATCATCGGCACGGGGCCGAATTACGAACTTTCTTCCATTATGCTGCCGTACGTTGATGCGATAGTGAATGAAGTGAAAAAAGCACAGTTTAGCTATGGGCAGCAGTTTCCCGCCGCCACAAAGGCGGAACGGGTAATCCTTGCCGGCGGGGGAGCAAACCTGCTCGGCATCGAAAAATATTTTGAGAAAGCGATCGGGTTGCCCGTGGTGAAGGCGGCGCCGTTCACCAAATTCGAATATCCTCCGGAGATCGGGCTCTTCGTTCCCGAGCTCAACCCACTCCTCACGGTTGCGCTCGGATTGGGCATAAAGCAGTTTTCCTAAACTGGTAGTTAGTGTTAGAATAATAGCAAATGCCACTTCCGCAACAGGTCATTGAACAATTGGGAAGGGAAACCTCCCACTCGCAGGGATGGGCGTGGGATGCGTTGCTTTTTTGCGGCGGGATGCTCTTCCTTGTCGTCGCGATTTATGTCGGCCTTACGTTCGGTTCCGAGCCCTATTGGAACGGCCAGGTTGCCGCCACCCAGAAAGCGGTGGCCGCCGCGAGCGTCTCGGTTTCGGTGGCTGACCAGGCGCAGATCGTGAATTTCTATTCACAGACGGCGAATTTGAGCTCGGCGCTTGCGAATCATCAGTTCACCTCACAATTTTTTTCATGGCTTGAGCAGAACACCGAAGCGAACGTTTATTATCAGACCCTCCAGCTTGCCACGGGCGGAAAAGTGACGCTCAAGGGCGTCGCGAAAACCGAAGCCGACGTCAACGAGCAGGTCGCCATCTTTGAGGCCACGTCCACCGTGACGAGCGTCGCATTGTCAGGGGTAAGCGTTGCGCAAGCGGGGAGCGGATTCATCTTTAATGTCGCGCTTACCATGAGCCCCTCGGTTTTTACTAACCCATCACTGTAGCGTCGCACTCCCATGAAACAAACCACAAAACGTCTTTCAAGCACCCTCATCGCCCTCCTCCTTCTCGTTGCGGCGCTCGTCGTGTTTTTCGACCTTATCGAACCTGAATACAGCACCGTCCAATCGTTGCGGGGGAAGGCGGAAAGCGAACAGGCGCAGCTCGCGAACGAACAGAGCGTGGTAAAGCAGGCGCAAGGAATTGTTTCCACCTATCAAAGCCAGTCAATGCAGGTGCAGGAGGTGGATCTCGCCATGCCGGTCGGGCAGGACACTTCAGAAGCGCTTGCGCAGATTTATGGCATTGGGGCGAACAGCGGACTTACGATCCAGAGTCTCACCATTTCCGCACAAGCATCGTCGGCCGGCGCTGCCGGCGGGGGAACGGGTGCTGCAGGACCGGCGAGCGTCATCATAAAGCCCAAAGGGTCGCTGTCATTCCAAGTTACCGGCGTCGGGAGCTATGAGGCGTTGAAGACCTTTTTGAAGGGGTTGGAAAATAATATCCGCGTCTTTGATGTGACGGCAATCGGCATCAACCCCGTCGCCTCTATCAACGAGTCGCCGTCCGTCGGCACCACACAGGATCTTTTCACCTATACCATAACCGTCGTCGCCTATTATCAGTCTTCATAATCAATTAATTATCAACCCATGGCAATCATCGTTGACGAAGAAAAGAAGCCGACCCACATTTTCGCCATTCTTGCATGGCTTGGTTTTCTTATCGTCGCTGGCGCCGCGGTGTATTATATTTTCTTCGCGGTGCCCCAGGTGGTGGCACCTCCGGCGATAGGAAGTTTGAGCGCGATTGCGCCGATCGCGAGCTCCAGCATCAACCCGCAAACGGTTGTGAGCAGCCCAGCGTTCCAGGCTATCTTGCAGGGGACCACCATCCCGGCACCAAGTTCCACGGGTCCGGTTTCGGTGGGGCGGCCGAATCCATTCCTCAGCCCTTAGTACGTCCGCTATCACGGCGATAACCATCTATGACACCAGACGAGCTCCTCCAACAATTGCAAACGCGGGGATTATTGAACCCCACGGTCGTTGCGCGTCTCAAGCGCGACACGCTCGTTACGGGTAAATCCGTCGAGGACCTTATTGCGGACGAGCGTCTCATACCCGACGAACAGATCGCCGAATTGAAGAGTGAAGCGTTAAAAATTCCCTATAAGAAGGTTGATATCACCGGCATCGATCCGAAACTTTTTACGGTCGTTCCGGAAGAGACGGCGCGCACCTACGAGGTAATTCCGCTCAGTTTGCAGGACGGTCTTTTGGTGGTGGGTATGCTGCACCCCGAGGATCCGAAGGCGCAGGAGGCAATGAAGTTCATCGCGCGTCAGAACCATATCAACCTCGGCGTCTACCTCATCGCGTATAGCGACTGGCGTGCCGTGCTTGCGAAATATTCCCCCTATCGCGCCGAGATCGCGAAAGCGGTCCAATCACTCAACGTGAAGGGCGGCGAGAGCGGTGGCGATCGGGCTATCTCGCTTGAGGGCGGCGGCACCGATGAAGACGCGCCGATCATCAGGATCGTCTCGGACACGTTTAAGGAGGCGGTGTTGAACAAGGCTTCGGACGTGCACATCGAGCCCCAGCGCGGATCGCTCCGCGTGCGCTTCCGCATCAACGGTGACCTCCAGCAGGTGGCATCGCTGCCGGCCGAGCTTGCCCAGCCGATCGCCTCGCGCGTGAAAGTTATTTCCAGCTTGAAGATCGACGAATCGCGCATTCCGCAGGACGGCCGCTTCCGCGCAAAAATCTTCGACCGCGATATCGATTTCCGCGTCGCCACCTTCCCGACGCCGCTCGGCGAAAAGATCGCCATCCGCGTGCTCGACCCCACGACTGGCCTCAAAAATTTCGAATCGCTCGATCTTCTTCCCCAGACCCGCGCAACCATCCAGGCCGGCCTCGACAAGCCGTTCGGCATGGTGCTCATCACCGGACCCACCGGTTCCGGTAAGACGACGACGCTCTACGCTTTCCTCCAGACGCTTAACAAGGAGGACGTGAATATTGTCTCGCTCGAGGACCCGGTGGAATATTTCGTTTCCGGCATCAACCAGTCCCAGGTGCATCCGGAGATTGGCTATGATTTCGCGAGCGGCCTGCGCCAGATTTTGCGTCAGGACCCCGACGTCATTATGGTCGGTGAGATCCGCGATAACGAGACGGCCGGGCTTGCGGTACAAGCTGCGCTCACGGGTCATATCGTGCTTTCCACCTTGCACACCAATAACAGCGCCGGCGTCATTCCGCGCCTCATTGACATGAAAGTGGAAGCGTTCCTGTTGCCGGTTTCCCTCAGCCTCGTCATCGCCCAGCGTCTCATTGGCGTCTTGTGCCCTGACTGCAAAGCGCCCGAGGCTGCCGCTCCGCAGGTGCAGGAACTCATCAAGCGTTCGCTCGTTGGCGTGCCGCAGGACGTCACCGCAGCATTTTCCGCGCCGTATCAGATTTATCACGCCAAGGGTTGTGCGACGTGTAAGGGCCATGGCGTAGTCGGGCGCACCGGCATTTATGAGGCGTTTTTGATGACGCCGGAGTTCGAGCAGGTTATTATAGAGGGCGCGACTACGCAGAAGATTCAAAAAGCGGCAAAGGATCAGGGGATGATCACGTTACGGCAGGACGGCGTCATAAAAGCTTTGAAGGGCGTTGTCGCGATAGAGGAGATCATCAGGGAGACCGAAGAAGGATAAAATAGTTTGTGGTATACTAATCGTATCTATGGATGATTACAAACAAAAACTTATCGACCTTTTGACGGCGACGGCGAAGCAGGGCGCTTCGGATTTGCATCTTGCGGTGGGACGCCATCCGACGTTGCGTATCGACGGCGTGCTCATCCCTCTTGAAAAAGAACCCATCATGACGCCGGAACTCATGGAGGGGGTTGTGGGCGAATTGATCACGCCGGAACAGAAAGCGAAGCTCGTCAGCCAGCGCCAGATCGACTTTGCCTACAGCTTTGAGGACAAGGCCCGTTTTCGCGCGAACGTGTATTACCAGCGCGGCTATCTTGCCGCGGTGCTTCGCCTGGTGCCGGCGCAGATCAAGACGCTTGAGGAACTGAACCTTCCGCCCCTCCTTCATGATTTCTCAAAGCTTTCCCAGGGGTTCGTCCTCCTTGTCGGTCCCGCCGGACACGGAAAGTCATCAACCCTCGCCGCGATCGTGGACGAGATCAACCACACGCGTTCGGACCACATTATTACGATTGAAGATCCGGTGGAATATCTTTTTACGCAGGATCAGTGCATGGTGTCGCAACGCGAGGTCGGCAATGATACGCTCTCCTTCCACTCCGCCCTCCGTACCGTGTTGCGCCAGGACCCCGACGTTGTGATGATCGGCGAGATGCGCGACGCAGTTTCCATCTCCACGGCCATGACCTCGGCCGAGACCGGCCACTTGGTTTTGAGCACGCTCCATACCAACTCGGCCTCGCAGACGATCGACCGCATTATCGACTCCTTTCCGCCGGAACAACAGAGCCAGGTGACGTCCCAGCTTGCGGCGACGCTCGTGGGGATCGTTTCCCAGCGTTTACTCCCGCGCATCTCCGGCGGCCGCGTGCCGGCGGCGGAAATCATGATCGTGAATCCCGCCATCCGCAACCTTATCCGCGAGCGCAAGACCTATCAGATCGACCTTGTGATCGAGACGAGTCTGCAAGAGGGGATGGTGACGCTCAACCGATCGCTCGTAAATCTTGTGAAGAACAAAGAGATCTCATTGGAGAACGCTGAGCTCTATTCTTTGAATCCTGCCGAGCTTCGCATTCTCATGGAACGGATCTAGTGGGGGGGGTAACGCAATGTAATGAAATTTAAATATCAGGCCAAAACAAAAGAGGGAGAGGTGCAGGTCGGGTTTGTTGAGGCGGCGGACCGCGACGTGGCGGTTTCAATCCTCACGGGCCACGATCTTTTTGTGCTGAGCGTCACCGCGGAGGCGCCGCCGGATTTTCTTGACCGCATCTCGGCGTTTTTCGCCCGCGCGCGGCGCAAAGACCTGATCGTCTTCGCACGCCAGCTTGCAACACTGCTCGAGGCGCACCTGCCGTTGAACGACGCGCTTAAGATCCTCAACGAACAGACCAGCAATAAGACGCTTAAGGAGGCCATCTATCAGGTGACCGAGGACATCAACGCGGGACTTTCGTTCTCACAGGCGCTCGGGCGGCAGAGCGGCGTGTTTCCAAGCTATTATATCGAAATGATTCGCGCGGCCGAGGTCACCGGTAATATGAGCGAAATCGCGGCGTTCCTCGCTGACTATACCGAAAAAGAGGGTATCCTTGCGAGCAAGGTAACGTCTGCGCTCATCTATCCCGGCATTGTGCTCGGGCTTTTCGTCGTCGTCGCTTTCATCTTGCTTACCTTCGTGTATCCCTCGCTCGGCAGCGTCTTCTCGCAGAATGGCGTGGTGTTGCCGTGGTATACGCAGGTATTACTGAATATTGGGACATTTCTTTCCCGGTGGTGGCCGGCGGTCATCGTTGCCGCGGTCGCGCTTACGCTTCTCTTGGTAAATTATTTCCAGACCAATGAAGGAGAAGCATTGCTTGATGAGGCGAAGTTAAGGGTGCCGATCATCAATAAAGTGACGGCACCGGTCGTGATGGCGCGGTTCGGCAACTCGGCGGCGCTTCTTGTGCACGGCGGTATTCCCATCGCGCAGGCACTCGAGATCATCAGTCACATGGTGGGGAATTCGCTGTACCAGGATGTGGTGCACACTATCGCGCAGGATGTGCGGCAGGGCACGCTCCTTTCGCAGAGCATCGCCAAATATCCGGACTATTTCCCGCCCCTTGTTTCTCAGATGGTCGCTGTCGGCGAGACGACCGGCAAGATCGAAGATATGTTCACGCGCCTCGCGAACATCTACACGCGTGAAGCCGACGGGGTCACCAATAACCTTGTTGACCTTATCCAGCCGATCATGATGATCGGCATGGGCATCATGGTCGGCTTGCTCTTCGCCTCCATTTTGATCCCTATTTATAACCTAACGGCGAATATCCACTAAACGGCCGATGGTGGTGGGGATGAAGAACTAACAGCAGTATGCTATACTAAATGGACTAACTATAGAAGAGAAAGGTCGCAAATTTTATCTAAACATCCAAAGCAATGATTACCAAAGAACGCATTGATGTTCTCACTGTCAGGGGCAGGGGAAAGGGGTTCACCCTTATCGAAATTTTGATCGTTATCGCGATCATCGCCATCTTGGCATCCGTTATCCTTGTCGGTCTCGGGCCGACGCAAAAAGAGGGCCGCGATTCTCGGCGTATCTCCGATCTCTCCGAAGTGCAGAATGCGCTCGAGCTCTTTTATAACAACTGCGGCTTTTACCCCGGTTCCAGCCTCGATGTTTCTGGTGGGTGTCCTTCGAACTGGGCACTGTTGGCAGCGGGCACCGGAAGTTACAGTACTATGGCGACCGAAGTAACCGGGCTCACGAACATCGACATCCCCCAAATTCCGAACGATCCCACTTCTGGAGACTCGTATACGTACGAAAGCGTGACGGCAAATAGCTATACCCTCGCCGCTACCCTTGAGGATACGGCGAACGCCGCCATGACGAGCGATGAAAAGACTGATCCGAACGGCGGCACCATTAGCGGGTGCGGCACTACTGTCTATTGCGTGAGTTTGTAAGAACCATACAATCCCCGTTTTTCTTATCGCTCCCAAGGATCCCGCTCGGCGGGATTCTTGATTGTCTGGTAAAATAAAACCCATGGTGTGGCTTCTGCTTTTTGTATTCGGCATCGCGATGGGCAGTTTTTTGAATGTGGTCGCGGTGCGCTACGACGGCGATCATTTTTTATTGAGCGAGAAGACGATCGGCGGTCGGTCGCATTGCCCCCATTGCAAAAAGACGCTGCGGTGGTTCGAACTCGTCCCGCTCGTAAGCTTCATCATGTTGGGAGGAAAATGCGCGCGGTGCGATGTGCGGATCGGTTTCCAGTATCCGCTGGTCGAGCTCGTTTCCGGATTGGTTTTCGCGCTCGTGCCCTATCGCGTCGAAACGTTCTTCGGCCTCAGCGGCGCGGCGCTCTGTGGCGCGGCAGCCCTCTGGGTCGTTATCTTTGAAGCCTTGCTCGTGATGGCGCTCATCGACGTCCGCCTCGGCATCATCCCCGATGAGCTGAGCGCCTTCCTTGCCGTCCTCGCCGTGTTCTTCGGTATCTTCACCGTGGGGTATCTCGGTCTCGCAAACGTTTCACTCATCAGTTTCTACGGGCCCCTTTTCGGCCTTCAGCAGAATTTTTGGCTGAACCATATCTTCGCCGGGCTTTTCGCCGGCGCGTTCTTCGGCCTTCTTATCCTATGTACGCGCGGCAAGGGGATGGGCATGGGCGACCTTAAACTTGCCATCCCGCTCGGGCTCATTTTCGGCTGGCCGGACATTCTTCTTATCATCGCGTTCGCGAACGTGATCGGCGCGATCGTCGGATTGGCGGCGGTCGTCGTCGGCAAAAAAACCATCCACGGCACGATACCCTTCGGACCATTTCTTGCCATGGGCGCGCTCACCACGTTCTTTTTTGCCTACCCCTTGTTCCAGTGGTATTTCTCCATCATCGGCTTGCATTGATTGGTGATATAATGGAGAGGACAATGAAAAAAAGCCGCGCGGGATTCACGCTTCTCGAAATGCTCGTCGTGATCGGCATCACGACGCTTTTGGCGGCCGTCGCCATCACCTATAGTAAAGTTGGCCAGAACGAAACCGCACTCACCGTGGAGACCTCAAAGATCGCCGAACTGATCCTGCAGGCGAAGGAGCTTGCCATCAATACGTACGGCGCCACGGCGGTGTCCGGTTATAAGGCGTGCGGCTTTGGCGTCCACTTCGATTTTAGCGGCTCGACCCCCACGTATTCCTTATTTGCCTACAGCGTCGTTGATAATGGCACGATGGATTTGCCTTGTCCTTCCCTTGCGAGCACCACAGAGATAGGCCTCGTTGGTCCGAATGGCGAGGGCGGTATCGCTATCCCCCAGGAATATCAGCCGAGCAGCTGGGAGATTCCGCTCGCGCAGGGCGTTACGATGAGCAACACGCCGGCCAACACCCTTACCGACGTGATCTTCTATCCTCCCGTCCCTACGACGCTCATTACCCAGGACGATTCCGGCGGATACGTTTCGCAGTTCTTGAACGTGACCTCGTATATCCACCTTTCCACCACCGATGGCCGCAATTCATCGACGATCGCCGTAAGCCCCGAAGGACAGGTAAGTTTTTAACCGCGTATGAAAAATAGTTCCGCACAAAAAAATAACAGGAGAAGACGCGGGCAGTCGCTCATCGAAGCGCTGGTCGCGCTCACCATTCTCATGGTCGCGCTCCTGGGCATCGAAGCGTTGCTTACGCGTTCCTTCTTGCTCGATCGCGTGACAGCGGATCAAACGAAGGCTACCTATCTTGCGTCGGAGGGGATAGAGATCGCCAAAAGCCTTATCGACCATGACGTTTACGAAGACATCGCCACAGGGGGGAATGCGGGAGGGTGGGGCCACTGTCTTCCGCCGGGCGATTATCAGCTGGATTTCATGACGGTGAACTGCCCTTCGCCTAATAACTTTGACGGTACGCCTTTAGGATTTGATCCGACGATGGGGCTCTATAGCTACGATCACGGTCTTTATGGCGGCACGCTTACGCCGACGGATTTCGTCCGCCGGATCCATATCACGGAACCAAGCGCGAACGAGATCGACGTCGAGTCCACCGTCACATGGAGCACGGGCAGCGTCATTGACCAAAGCCTTACCCTGGAAGACCAATTCTATAATTGGAATCCCGGAGATTAATACGCGATATAAACCAGATGAAAAATCACCAGTATCAAAACAATAGTCCAAAAGGATTCACCCTCGTCGAGATGCTCGTTGCGATGGGCATTTTTACCATCGTCGTTGCGATCGCGATCGGCGGATTTATCAACTCCTTACGCACCCAGCGCCAGGTGGCGTCGCTCATCTCCGCACAGAGTAACGCGAGCCTCGTGATCGAGCAGATGGCGCGTGAAATGCGCACCGGCTTTTTGTTCTGCCATGATGCGGGCAACAATACGGACGTGAATGACAATTGCAATAACCCTCCTTACAGCGTCCCCGGCGATTCCGATTTTGTTTCCGGTTGCACCGAGATCGATTCCGGTTATTCCTATCCTTCCGCGCCGGATGCTTTGGCGAACGGCGATCTTCCTATGTGGGATTGCCCATCGTTCGATTACTTTACCGCTCAAGGGGAGGAGGTGAATTATTCCCTTCAAAACGGCGCGCTCATGGAGAGCGATTCGTCCGTGTCGACTTCCACCTTTGTCTCGATCACCGGCAACAGCGTACGGGTGACTAAACTCCACTTCATCATTTTTGGCAACATGGAAGGGGACGCATGGACGCCGCGCGTGACGATCGTGATCGGCGTCGTGCCGAGCTCCACCGACCCGGCGGTCAACAGCGACGTCCTTAATCTCCAAACAACCGTGAGCGCTCGCACCATCGATTGCACCCCCTCCGGTTCGTGCTAGCAGGCGCCATCTGCGTTATCCACAATGCTTGCGATACTCTTTCCCGCTGGCAGTGCTATCATAGACCTATGAAGGATTCAAAGATGGTCTGGGCTTGGGTAGGCGGTGCGATTGTAGTGATTGCCGTCGTTGCGGGCGCCGTATGGCATTTTTATGCCAAACAAGCCGTAACCGGTCCGGTGGCCGTACATGCTCCGGCGGGTCAATTGATATCCGGCTTTCCGGTGGCGCTCATTCTAGACGGTGCCCAGGTAAGCAACAGCTATTCCATTAATTATTCCACGAGCACCAACCAATATACCGCGGAATATTATTCCTCGAGTACGGTGACGACACTATACAAGGATTATCAATCATACTTGCCCAAAAACAATTGGATCGAGACCAACGTGGCTACCGCCACTTCAATGTTCGGTGCCATCGCGGCATCGCAGGGCGACAATCGGTTGCAAGTGGTGATCAGTGCTCAGCATGGAGAATCTCAGGTGACGATTACCTAT
>Ga0181516_10000968_pt1 | contig 23281 bp, 21 predicted proteins | sample PEATcosm2014_Bin_25_FD_121104 | JGI IMG/M metagenome (GOLD analysis project Ga0181516, IMG submission 121104) | Peatland microbial communities from MTU Mesocosm Facility, Houghton, MI, USA - PEATcosm2014_Bin01_10_metaG | ecosystem: Environmental > Terrestrial > Soil > Wetlands > Peat | place... | reverse complement strand
CGCTGCCGGGCAGCAGCGGCAGCGCATTCGCAGCAGCCAGCGCACGCGCGGTGTGCTTGAGCCCGAAGGCGCGCATCTGCGCCGGTGTGGGACCGACGAATGCGAGCCCGCGCTGCTCACAGTCCTCGGCGAACTGCGCGTTCTCGCTCAGGAAGCCGTAGCCCGGATGGATGGCCCGGGCGCCGGTCGCGATCGCGGCCTCGAGGATACGATCGGCGCGGAGATAGGAGTCCGCTGCCGTCGGACCGCCGATGGCAACGGCCTGGTCGGCATTACGCGCGTGTGCGCTGCTGCGATCGGCCTGCGAATAGACTGCCACCGAGGCGATACCCAGCCGGCGCAACGTGCGTTGAATGCGGCAGGCGATGGCGCCGCGGTTGGCGATCAGGACCTTGTCGAACATCCCGCGTGTTCAGCCCGCCGCCCAGACCAGAACCTGTATGGGCGTCGGATTGTAGGCATTGCAGGGATTGTTGAGCTGCGGGCAGTTGGAGATCAGCACCAGCACGTCCATATCCGCGCGCATCTGTACGTAGCGCCCGGGCGCCGAGATGCCATCGGCAAAGTGCAGTGCCCCGTCGCTGCTCACCGGCACATTCATGAAGAAATTGATGTTGCTCGGCAGGTCGCGCTTGGTGAGCCCCTGGGTTTGGCGTGCCAGCGCCAGCAGAAAGTTATCCCGGCAGCTGTGCATGTGGCGCTTGTCGATCGCGTAGCGCACCGTGTTGCTCTCTGCCGAGCAGGCGCCTCCAAGGGTGTCATGGCGACCGCAGGTGTCCTCGGTGATCGTCAGCAGGCTGGCGTTGAGGTTGGAGCGCAGCGAGCTGCCGCTCGTCAGGTAGATATTGCCTTGCGCGCGAATCGTGTCGACCGCGCTGTAGCGCTCCTCGGTGTCGTGCGCGTTGTAGAACAGCGTATCGACTGCCTGGTTGCCCTCGAGATCGACGATGCGCAGGGTCTGTCCCTGCCGGACAGTCCCGAGCCAGGGCTCGCCGGCCGGGATGACCTGATCCACGATGACGCGCAGCGATTCGAGCGGCGCCGCGCTCATGCGAGGAACATCATTTCGGTATTGCGGAAGCCGCGCGCGTTCTCACCGCAGCGCTCGCGACACGGATCACGGTGCGGCGCCGGTCCGGAAACCCAGGCGCTCAGCCGTGCCGGCCGCGGCCGGTAGCTCGTGTCGGGATCCAGTGGGTGCTGGCAGGTCGAAAGCACCAGCAGCGTATGCATTTCAAATCGCAGGTCGACATAGTCCTGTGCCTGGCAGTGGCTGCGGTCGAACTCGAGGTCACCACCGTCATCGACTGCGACGCGCGAGAAGAAGTTGATATTGGCGATCAGGTCGCGTTTGCCGAGCCCGTACTTGCCGAGTTCGTTGAGCATGCTGTCGCGGCCGTTCTTGTAGTAGTCGTTACGCTGTTCCTGGAAGCGAGTGCTGCCGTAGCGGGCGCTGACCATCTCGGCGTCGGACAGTCCGCACACGGTGTCGTGCCACCCACAGCTGTCGGCGGTGATGGAGCACAGCACGCGTCCCATGTCTGAATAACAGACGCAGCCTGCGGTCAGGAACGCGACGTGCTGCGCCTTGAGCGTATCGGCCATGTTATAGCGCTCGAGCAGCGACTCATAGTTGTAGAGCATGGCCGCCAGATTGGCGCCGGCTTCGAGCGCGGTCAGCCGCAGCGACGTCCCGCGCCGGAGAACACCGGACCAATGTGCGCCGGGTGCCAGCGTTTCATCCCACAGCAGCGGCTGCGGAGGCAGTGGTGCGGGTCTGATGTTCATCCCTGAGGGCCACACGCTAGATCAAGCCACGGGGTGCCGTAAAGGGCTGCACCACGGCCGCGCCGGAGCCGAATGTCGAAGCCCCACATCGGTGCATCGCCGCGCTCGCGCTCTACTGGCGTGGCCTGAACCTCTGCGGCACAGTGCTTGCAGACGGGGCCCGTGGCATTTCGGAACTCGTTGCAGATTCTTCGACCGCTGTCGCCGCGCGCCAGGCTCGTGGTGGGCGTCGCCTCGTTCGTCATGCCGATTCTGATCTGGAGTCTGGTGAGCTACGTACCCTGGATCTGGCACCCGCAGGTCATGGTGACCGATCCCGGTTCGGTGAGCTATCTCGACGTCGGCGCACATCTGCCGCGGGCTGACTTCGAGACCGAAGTCAGCGATGCACGGCGGGAGGGCCGCGAGCCGCCGCGAGGCGTGCCCGCCAATCCGGTCTATCTGCCGGCGCCAGACCAGGTGCTGCGGGCGTTTCACACCTCCTTCACGACGCCGCCGCCGACCAAGGATGGCCAGTGGCTGCATCAAAGCCTGTGGCACAGCATCCAGATCATCTTCTGGGGCTTCACGATTTCGTCGCTGTTCGGCGTGCCACTCGGGATCCTTTGCGGTGCCTATGCGGCCATCGCACGCCTCAACGAGCCGTTCGTCGAGTTTTTCCGCTACCTGCCCGCGCCGGCGTTCGGCGCGCTCGCGGTCGCGATCCTCGGAATCTATGACGGACCGAAGATTGCAGTGATCGTCATCGGCACATTCTTTCAGCAGGTGCTGATCATCGCCAACACGACCCGCAAGCTCGATCCGGCGCTGCTCGAGGCGGCGCTTACGCTTGGGGCGCGGAGCCGACAATTGCTGCTGCGGGTGGTGATACCCGGCATCCTGCCGGATCTGTATCGCGATCAACGCATCCTGCTGGGCTGGGCCTGGACCTATCTGATCGTCGCCGAGCTCATCGGCACGACCTCCGGCATCACCTGGTTCATCACGCAGCAGGCACGCTACCAGCACTTTCCCAATGTCTATGCCGCAATCGCGATGATCGGCGTTCTCGGACTCGGCACCGATCTGATTCTGGCGGCCTTCGGCAGACGGCTGTTTCCGTGGAACCGCTCGTGAACGAGCTGGTACTGCCGCGCGCGTTGCTGCCCTCCTATCGGGAGCAGACCGAGGCCGTGCGCGCGCGCTTCGAGCGGCTCAAGTCGCGAGAGGTGATTCTGACGGTGTCGCAGCTGAACAAGGTGTTCGAGAACGGCGACAAGCGCACGCTGGCGCTCAAGGACATCAATCTCAACACCCACCGGCGCGAATTCCTGTGCGTGGTCGGGCCTTCGGGCTGCGGCAAGTCGACGCTGGTGCGAATTCTCGCCGGACTCGAGCAGCACAGCTCGGGCCAGGTGTTGCTGCAGGGCACGCCGGTCTCGGGTCCAGGCCGGGATCGAGGCATGGTGTTCCAGGGCTATACCTTGTTTCCGTGGCTGACGGTGAAGAAGAACGTGATGTTCGGACTGGAGGTCAACGGTCTCGGCAGGCTCGAATGCGAGCGCGAGGCCATGCAGTGGCTGCAACTCATCGGGCTGGAGAAATTTGCCGATGCCTATCCGCAGCAGCTCTCGGGCGGCATGAAGCAGCGCGTCGCCATCGTGCGTGCGCTGGCGAACCAGCCGCGCATCCTGTTGATGGACGAACCGTTCGGCGCATTGGATGCACAGACCCGCTGTCGCATGCAGGCCCACCTGCTCGAGATCTGGCGCAAGATCGATATCACGATCATTTTCATCACCCACGATCTGGACGAAGCGATCTATCTCGCCGATAGAATCCTGGTGCTGTCGGCGCATCCGGGCGAGGTGCAGGAGCTGATCGAGGTGCCGGTGCCGCGTCCGCGCAGCGTGTTGCAATTCGTCAGCCCGGAATTTCTGGCCACCAAGGCGCGGCTCGAGGAGTTGATCTACATCGGCCGTCACGCGGTCGAGGAGGAGCAGGAAGAGGATTATCCGGTACTGGCGCGCATGAGCAATGTTGCCGACAATGTCGAACCATGAGCGTACGGCGGGTGCTTCGCATGGGTGATCCCCAGCTGCTGAAGATCAGTGAGCCGGTGCGTCATGTCGACAGTCCGCAGATGCGTGCGCTGCTGGCGGACATGCGGGACACGATGGCGGCACTGAGCGGCGCGGGACTGGCAGCGCCGCAGATCGGTGTGCCGTGGCGCGTCGTGATCTTCGGTACCGGTGCGCCCAATCCCCGCTACCCGGATGCCGAGGTGGTGCCGGCCACGGTGCTGATCAATCCCGAGCTGGAACCGATCGGCACCGAGCTGGAGGAGGGCTGGGAGGGCTGCCTGTCAGTCCCCGGCATGCGCGGAGTGGTCGCGCGGCATCGCGCATTGCGCTATCGCGGTCTGGATGAGCAGGGCGGCGCCATCGATCGGCGCGTCAGCGGCTTTCATGCGCGCGTCGTGCAACACGAGGTCGACCACCTGGATGGCATCCTCTATCCGATGCGCATGACCGACATGAGCCGTTTTGGCTTCAACGAGGAGCTGTTCCCGGGGCAGGCGCTGGAGGATGATTGATTTTCCGCGGCCCGTGCGCACGTGCGGCTTAGGTCCATCAGCAGCCTAGTCACCGCGGCGCGCGCGCAATTGGACCAAGCTGCCGTCGTCAGCGATCTCGACGCCCATTTCGATGGGCTGGCAGCATACCTGGCAGTCCTCGACGTACTGCGCGGATCCGGCTGACAAGTCCAGCTGCGTCTCGAATTGCTCGCCGCAGTAAGGACATTGAACGCGCTCGAACTGCGTACCCTCGCGGCGCTCGGCCGTAGAGGTGGCATCGGGCTCGTAGACCGGTTCGAGGCCATAGAGCGCGTCGATGTCGCGGCTCGTCTCGGGTCCGAGGCGTGGCTTGCGTGGGCGGCTGCGACTCATGTGCACACCCTAACAAAGGGCACGCCTCATCGCGTAAGATCCTGATGATGGTGGACGAGGAAACCGATTCGCTGCAGCAGGCGCTGACACGGCTGCACGCGGAACTCGCGCGTGCCCCGCAGCTGGATGAACGGTCGCGTCAGGGGTTGCGTCGGGCGCTCGCTGACATCGAGGCGCGCCTGCAGCAGAAGGACGCGGCAACCGGCGAGATTGCCGCGCCGCATGGCCTGGAGGCACTCGCGGTCGGTTTCGAGGCCGAGCATCCCTCGCTCGCCGCGAGCCTGCGTCAGTTCATCGGGCTGCTGGGGCAGGCGGGGCTTTAGCGTCTCCGCCGCGCTGCGCCAGCCGTGCCTGCCAGGCGGCGATGTGCCGGGTCAGCTCGGTCTTCTGCTCCGGCGTCAGCACGTTATACAGCTGCAGCTTCAGATCGCTCATGCGCTGGATGCGATCCGCGGCGCGCTTCTTGGCCGCTTGAACCGCGGCGTTGTAGTTGGGGTCGCCCGGGTTCATCAACGCAGCCATGTCCGGTGCGCCGCCGGGCTTGTGAGCGCCGGCCTGCTGCATCGCCTGCAGTCGTGCAAGTCGTGCACTCAGGATGATCGTACGCATCTTCAGCCGCTGCTCGGGCGTGAGATTCAACTCGTGGAACGCCGCGAGTCCCGGTCCATGGTGATGGCGATGATGGTGGTCGTAGCCATCGCCGCCGTCACCCCAGTCGTGGCCGCCGCGTTCGTCACGCTCCTGTGGGGATGCCCCCGGGCCACGATCACCGTGGTGCCAGCCGTGCGGGGGGCCGTCGGGCCCGGCGCCCGCGGGCGCTGTGTCCGGCGCAGCTTGCGCCCAGGCGCCCGCCGCGATGCCGGTGATGGCCAAGGCCAGAATCAGTTGCCGCACTCGATTTGTCATACGGTCGCCTCGTGTGTTGCGCGTCAGGGGTTCTGACAGGGTTCGAGTGCGACAGTGCCACGCGGCACGTCGAGCAAATCAAATTACAAGACAAGTTGCGTCAACGTTCGTGAAGACGCCCGCGATCAGCTTTAGACCGAGAGGGCGTCCTCGCGCGCGGCCCGCCGACGCTCGTGCTCCTTCAGGTAGCGCTTGCGCAGGCGGATGTTCTGCGGGGTGACTTCGACCAACTCGTCGTCGGCGATGAATTCGACCGCATACTCGATCGTCAACTGCACCGGGGGGGTCAACAGGATCGCGTCATCCTTGCCGGCCGCGCGAATGTTGGTGAGCTTCTTGGTCTTGATCGGGTTGACTACCAGGTCGTTGTCGCGGCTGTGGATGCCTATGATCATGCCCTCGTAGAGCGTTTCACCGGGGCTCACGAACAGGCGGCCGCGCTCCTGCAGCGCGAACAATGCATACGCCACGGCGGGGCCGTCTTCGTTGCTGATCAGCACGCCGTTGTGCCGGTCGGGAATCTCGCCCTTGACGATGCCAAAGCTGTCGAAGATATGGCTGATCAGGCCGGTGCCACGCGTCATCGTCATGAAATCGCCCTGGAAGCCGATCAGGCCGCGCGCGGGTATGCGGTAGTCGAGACGTGCGCGCCCCGTGCCCTCGATGGCCATGTCGGTGAGTTCGGCGCGCCGTTGGCCGAGCGCCTCCATCACCGCGCCCTGATGGGCTTCGTCGATGTCGACTGTCAGTGACTCGAACGGCTCGAGCACCTGTCCGTCGACGACCTTCTTGAGCACCTGCGGCTTGCCGACCGCGAGCTCGTAGCCCTCGCGACGCATATTTTCGATCAGGATGGTCAGGTGCAGCTCGCCACGACCGAGCACGCGGAACACGTCGGCATCGGCGGTATCCTCGACCCGCAGGGCCACATTGCTCTGCAGTTCACGATACAGCCGCTCGCGAATCTGGCGGCTGGTGACGAATTTTCCTTCCCGCCCGGCGAGCGGTGAGGTGTTGACCTGAAAATTCATCGCCAGGGTAGGCTCGTCGACGCGAATCGGTGGCAGGCCCTCGGCATTCTCGAGGTCGCAGATCGTCAGGCCGATGTTCACGTCCTCGACGCCGGTGACGGCGACGATGTCGCCCGCCGTGGCTTCCTCCACCGACGTGCGCTTGAGGCCGTGGAAGGTGAGCACCTGGGCGATCTTGGCGGTACCGCGGTCCTCCTCCCCGTATCGCAGCGCGACGGTGCGTCCGGCGCGCAGCGTGCCGCGGCGAATGCGGCCAATGCCGATCCGACCGACGTAGGAGTTGTAGTCGAGCGTGGAAATCTGCAGCTGCAGCGGCGCGTCCACCTCAGTCCTGGGCGCCGGCACGTATTGCAGGATCGCCTCGAACAATGCCGCCATGTCCGGGTCGCGCCGCGTCATGTCGGTGCTGGCCCAGCCCTGCAGCGCCGAGGCGTAGATGACCGGAAAGTCGAGCTGCGCGTCGCTGGCGCCGAGCTTGTCAAACAGCTCGAAGGTCTGGTCGACCACCCAACCCGCGCGCGCGCCGGGGCGGTCGATCTTGTTGACTACCACGATCGCCTTGAGGCCCAGCGCCAGCGCCTTGCGTGTGACGAAGCGCGTCTGCGGCATCGGTCCCTCGACCGCATCGACCAGCAGCAGTACGCCATCGACCATCGACAGCACGCGCTCGACCTCACCGCCAAAATCGGCGTGTCCGGGCGTGTCGACGATGTTGATGCGCGTGCCGCCATATTCGACCGCACAGTTCTTGGCCAGGATCGTGATGCCCCGCTCGCGCTCGATATCGTTCGAATCCATGACGCGCTCGCCGACCTTCTCATGCGCGGCAAAGGTGCCGGATTGCTTGAGCAGGCAGTCCACCAGCGTGGTCTTGCCGTGGTCGACGTGGGCGATGATCGCGATATTACGGATCGGGCGTTGCATGGAGGTCGGGAGCCAAAAAGGGCGCCGAGGGTAGCAGAACGGCGGTGATACTGTTAGACTGTTTGAACTACATAAAGATATCTTTATATGTTTAAAGGGTCAACCGCCAGTGAGGATCTGACGCAGGTGGTGCGCGCACTCAAGAGCGCCGCCGAGCCGACCCGCTTGCGGCTGCTGGTATTGCTGAGCCACGGTGAATTCACGGTGGGTGAGCTCTGTGCGGTGCTGGGCCAGAGCCAGCCGCGCATTTCACGGCATCTGCGCCTGTTGACCGAGGCCGGGTTCCTGGACCGTTTTCGCGAACAGCAGTGCGTGTATTACCGGGCGCCCGTCATGGGTCGTTACCTGGAATGGTCGCGTCAGTTGCTGTCCATGCTGGAGCCGGATGGTGCCGTGCTGCGCCGCGATCGTGAGCGCGCGGCGCAGGTGGTACGCGCACGCGCCGCGGTGGCGGTCCGCCAGCTGGCCGGCAGCGACACGGACAGCGTTGAGCCCAGTCCGGGCGATGAGCTGGCGAGCCTGCTGCTGGAGGAGCTGGGCCCCTCGAGTGTCGGCGAGCTGCTCGATATCGGGACCGGTGCCGGGCTGATGTTGGCGGTGCTGGGCCCGAAAGCCGAGCATGCGGTCGGCATCGACCTGTCGGCACCGGCGCTGCGGTTGGCCCGCACCCGCATTCACGGTGTCGGCCTGAGTCACTGCGAGTTTCGCCGCGGCGACATGTACAGCCTTCCGGTCGAGGACGGTGCGTTCGACCTGGTGACGATGGAACGCGTGCTGGCGCAGGCCCAGCCGCCATCGGCCGTGCTGCTCGAGGCTGCGCGGGCGCTGCGTCCCGGGGGTCGGCTGGTGGCGGTCGAGGATTTCGAACAGCTGGCGTCCCGCGGTGATGGCAACCCATTGACGCAGCTGAGGGGCTGGCTCAGCAGTGCCGGCTTCACCGACATTCGGCTGCGGCCCTGTGATCTCGCGGGCCGCCATATCGTGATCGCCGTGTCGCGGCTTGGCGCACAGCCTGCCGGCCTGGATGAGACTACGCTGCGGCGAGCCCACCCTCTCGTTCTCCCTCAGGGTTCTACACGCCCATGACAGAAGGCAATTTACCCAGCCACCTCGGCAGCCGGCTGAGCCGCCGCGCGCTGCCGGTGCAGGTCTCGTTCGAATTCTTCCCCCCCGGTGACGAGAAGATGGAGCAGACGCTGTGGCAGTCGATTCAACGCCTGCTGCCGCTGGCGCCACGCTTCGTCTCGGTCACCTACGGCGCGGACGGCTCGACGCGGGAGCGTACGCACCAGGTCGTCATGCGGGTGCTCAAGGAGACCTCGCTGACGCCGGCGCCGCATCTGACCTGCGTCGGCACGGATCGGGAACAGATCCTGGAGATCGCACGCGGTTACTGGCAGGCCGGGGTGCGGCACATCGTGGCGCTGCGCGGGGATCCACCGCAGGGCAGCGATGGCTACCGGCCGCATCCGAACGGCTTCGCGTACGCGGTCGACCTGGTGCGAGGCCTCAAGAGCGTCGCGGATTTCGAGATCTCGGTCGCCGCCTATCCGGAGACGCATCCCGAGGCGCCCAATGCACTGTTCGATCTGGACAATCTGAAGGCCAAGTGTGATGCGGGCGCCGACCGCGCCATCACCCAGTTTTTCTTCGATACCGACATCTTCCTGCGCTTTCGCGATCGTTGCGCGGCCGCCGGAATCGGCGCGCGCCTGGTGCCCGGGATCCTGCCGATCACGCGCTTTCCGCACATGCTGAAGTTCGCGGCGCGCTGCGGCACCTCGGTGCCCGATTGGTTGCGGCACCGATTCGACGGGCTGGAGCAGGACGCCGACACCCGGCGGATGATTGCGGCCGCGTTTGCGATCGGCCAGGTCGAAACCTTGAGCCGCGAAGGGATCGACGAATTCCATTTCTACACGCTCAATCGGGCCGATCTGACCTTTGCGATCTGCCATGCGCTCGGCGTGCGGGCACCGCAGTCCGAGTCCCCGGCGGTGCTGGAGCAATCGGCATGACTCGCACTGAACGCGTGGCCGAATTCCGGCGCTTGCTCGGGCAGCGCATCCTGGTGCTCGACGGCGCCATGGGTACGATGATCCAGAGCTACCAGCCCGATGAGGCCGCCTATCGCGGGCAACGCTTCCGCGATTGGCCCAGCGACCTGAAAGGCAACAACGACCTGCTGACGCTGACGCAGCCGGCGCTGATCCGCGAGATTCATGCCAAGTATCTGGCGGCCGGCGCCGACATCATCGAGACCAACACTTTCAATTCCAGCGCGCCGTCGCTGGGCGACTATCGGTTGGAGGGGCTGGTCGGCGAGTTGAACCTGCAGGCCGCGCGCTTAGCCCGCGAGGTTGCGGATCAATATACCGAGCGCACCGGGCAGCTGCGTTTCGTCGCCGGCGCGATCGGGCCAACCAATCGCACCGCCTCGCTCTCGCCGCACGTCAACGACCCGGGATTCCGCAATATCAACTTCGATCTGCTGGTGGCGACCTATACGGACGCTGCCGCCGCGCTGATCGAAGGCGGCGTCGACCTGCTGCTGATCGAGACCATCTTCGACACGCTCAATGCCAAGGCGGCGTTGTTCGCGGTGCGCCGGGTGCTCGATCAGACCCACTGCGATGTGCCGCTGATGATTTCCGGCACGATCACCGATGCCTCGGGGCGCACGCTCTCGGGCCAGACGGTCGAGGCGTTCTGGAATTCGATTCGTCATGCCGAGCCGACCGTGGTCGGTCTCAATTGCGCACTCGGAGCCAGACAGCTGCGGCCGTACGTGGAGGAGCTGTCGAACATCGCCGATGTCGCGGTATGCGCCTATCCGAACGCGGGGTTGCCGAACGCATTCGGCGAATATGACGAGCAGGCCTGTGAAACTGCGGCGCTGGTGCAGGAGTTCGCGCAGGCGGGACTGGTCAACATCGTCGGCGGCTGCTGCGGCACCACCGCCGAGCACATCGCGCACATCCGCGAAGCCGTGGCGCCGCTGCCGACGCGGGTACTGCCGCGCCTGGCCCGGCGCTGCCGATTGTCCGGGCTGGAGCCGCTCGACATCGGCCCCGACAGCCTGTTCGTCAATGTCGGCGAGCGCACCAACGTCACCGGTTCGGCCAAGTTCCGGCGCCTGATCGAGGCCGACGATTACGCCGCGGCGCTCGATATTGCGCGCGCGCAGGTAATCAACGGCGCGCAGATGATCGATATCAACATGGACGAGGGCATGCTCGATTCGCAGGCCGCCATGGTGCGCTTGCTGAATCTGATCGCGTCCGAGCCGGACATCGCGCGCGTACCCGTGATGCTCGACTCCTCCAAGTGGTCGGTCATCGAGGCCGGTCTCAAATGCCTGCAGGGCAAGGGCGTGGTCAACTCCATCAGCCTCAAGGAGGGTGAGGAGCAGTTCCTGCACCACGCGCGCCTGGTGCGCGCCTACGGTGCCGCGGTCGTGGTCATGGCGTTCGACGAGCGCGGCCAGGCCGACACCGTCGAGCGCAAGGTCGGGATCTGCGAGCGCTCCTACAAACTGCTGACCGAGCAGGTCGGATTTCCGCCCGAGGACATCATCTTCGATCCCAACATCTTCGCGGTGGCTACCGGCATCGAAGAGCACAACGGCTATGCGCGCGCGTTCATCGAGGCCACCGCCAAGATTCGCGAACGCTGCCCCCATGCGCTGATCAGCGGCGGCGTCAGCAACGTCTCGTTCTCGTTCCGCGGCAACGAGCCGGTACGCGAGGCGATGCATTCGGTATTCCTCTACCATGCGATTCGCGCCGGCATGAGCATGGGCATCGTCAATGCCGGCCAGCTGGCAATCTATGAACAGATCGAGCCGGCACTGCGGGAGCGGGTCGAGGACGTGATCCTGAACCGGCGCGAGGACGCCACCGAGCGCCTGCTCGAGATCGCGGCGCAGTACCGCGGCGAGAGTGGGCAGAAGAGGGTCGAAGATCTCGCCTGGCGCAGCTGGCCGGTGACCAAGCGGCTCGAGCATGCGCTGGTGCGCGGCATCGACGAGTTCGTCATTGAGGACACCGAGGAGGCGCGCAGCCAGTTCGAGCGGCCGCTGCAGGTGATCGAGGGACCGTTGATGGACGGCATGAACGTGGTCGGCGACCTGTTCGGCTCCGGCAAGATGTTTCTGCCGCAAGTGGTGAAATCCGCGCGCGTCATGAAGAAGGCCGTGGCGCATCTGATCCCTTATATCGAGCGGGAAAAGGCGGCCGGCGGCCACGAGATCAAGGCCAACGGTCGTATCATCATGGCCACGGTCAAGGGCGATGTGCACGACATCGGCAAGAACATCGTCGGTGTGGTGCTCCAGTGCAACAATTTCGAGGTGGTGGATCTGGGTGTCATGGTGTCGTGCGAGAAGATCCTCGAGGCGGCACGGCGCGAGAAAGCCGACATGATCGGCCTGTCCGGCCTGATCACGCCTTCGCTCGACGAAATGGTGCATGTCGCACGCGAGATGCAACGCCAGGGTTTCAAGTTGCCGCTGCTGATCGGCGGCGCCACGACCTCGCCGGCCCATACCTCGGTGCGCATCGATCCGCAGTACGAGCACGCGGTGCTCTACGTCAAGGATGCCTCGCGTGCGGTCGGTGTCTGCCAGCAGCTGATCGAACCCGAATCGCGCGCGATCTTCACCGCGCGCGCCAAGGAAGAGCACGCATTGCGCCGCGCGCAGCACGGCGCGCGTCGCGCCAAGTCGCCGCAGTACACGCTGGCGCAGGCGCGGGCCAACCGGCCGAAACTGGACTGGACTACGTACGTGCCGCCGGTGCCGCGCCTGCTCGGCATCAAGACCTTCGATGACTATTCGATCGAGGAACTGGCGCGCTACATCGACTGGACGCCCTTCTTTCAGGCCTGGGAGATGCGCGGCCGGTTTCCCGACATCCTCAACGATCCGAAATTCGGCGAGCAGGCCAGCAGCCTGTACGCCGATGCACGCAAGATGCTGCGCACGCTGATCCGCGAGCGTTGGCTCAAGCCGCGCGCGGTCATCGGCCTGTTCGCCGCCAATTCGGTCGACGATGACGTCGAGCTCTATGCCGACGACTCGCGCAGCGAGATGATTGCGCGGGTACATTTTCTGCGCCAGCAGAAGGATCTGCCCGAAGGCAAGCCGCACGGCGCACTGGCCGACTTCGTGGCGCCGAAGTCGAGCGGCGTGCGCGATTATTTCGGCGCCTTCGCGCTCAGCGCGGGCGAAGGCATCGAAGTGCCGCTGCGGCGCTTCGAGGCCGAGCACGACGACTACTCCGCCATCCTGCTGAAGGTGCTGGCGGATCGACTGGCGGAAGGCTTCGCCGAGCGGTTGCACGAGCGCGTGCGGCGCGAGTTCTGGGGCTACGCGCCGGCCGAGAAGCTCGGCAATGAACAGCTGATTCGCGAGGAATATCGCGGCATCCGACCGGCGCCGGGCTATCCGGCCTGTCCCGATCACACCGAGAAGGCGACGTTGTGGCGGCTGCTCGACGTGGTGGCGCAGGCGGGCATCACACTGACCGAGTCATTTGCGATGTATCCGACAGCGGCGGTCAGCGGCTGGTATTTCTCGCATCCGCAGTCGCGCTACCTCGGGGTTGGCCGCATCGATCGCGACCAGGTGCTCGACTATGCCCGCCGCAAGGGTGTCGCGGTCGAGGAGGTCGAGCGCTGGCTGGCGCCGAACCTCGGTTACGAGCCCGAGGCCGCAACGCTGCAGACGGCGTGAGCTCGCGACTTCGGCCGCCTCCGCTTGCCGCGGCGCCGCAGGCTGGCAAATCGGAAGTGCTGCGCGGATTCTTTGGCGTATTCCGCTACAGCCGGCGGGCGATCGAGCTGGTGTCGAGCACCAATCCGCGGCTGCTGGCGGCGCTGGCGGCGCTGACGGTGGTGGCGGGACTGCTGCCGGCGGGGGTGGCCTGGATCGGCTCGCAGATCGTCGATGCGGTGGTGGCGGCGCGCAACCTGCCGGCGCTCGGCGCGGCGCGGGTGCTGCGACTGGTGCTGATCGAGGGACTGCTGGTGGCCGCACTGGCCGCCACACAGCGCGGCCTGTCGCTGTGCCAGTCGCTGCTGCGCGCGCAACTCGGACAGCGCGTCAATGTAATGATTCTCGAGAAGGCGTTGACGCTCGAGCTGCGGCAGTTCGAGGACTCGGAGTTCTACGACAAGCTTACGCGCGCGCGACGCGAAGCATCGAGCCGGCCATTGAGCCTGGTGATGCGGACCTTCGGCCTGGCGCAGAATGCGATTTCGCTGTTGAGTTATGCAGCGCTGCTGGTGCGCTTCTCCCCGTGGACCGTGGTGATCCTGCTGCTGGCGGGTCTGCCGTCATTCATCGCCGAGACCAAGTTTTCGGGTGATGCGTTCCGCCTGTTTCGCTGGCGCTCGCCCGAAACGCGGATGCAGACCTATCTCGAGACCGTGCTCGCGCGCGAGGATCACGCCAAGGAAGTGAAGCTGTTTGGACTCGGCGCGCGTTTCCTGCAGCGCTACCGCGACATCTTCAGCCGTCTCTATCGCGAGGATCGCGCGCTCTCGATCCGCCGCGACAGCTGGGGCTTCGGCTTAGGGACGCTGGCCACGGCGACGCTCTACGGTGCCTATGCCTGGATCGCGCTCTCGACCATTCGCGGCATCATCAGCCTCGGACAGATGACGATGTATCTGCTGCTGTTCCGCCAGGGTCAGGCCGCGGTCACCGCGATCCTGTCGGCGGTCGGCGGCATGTATGAGGACAATCTGTACCTCTCGACCCTGTACGACTATCTCGAGACACCGGTCGAGCGTGCCAGCGGTGAGGCAAGCTACGGCCCGAATCGCGCTGACGGCGTGCGCTTCGAGCACGTCAATTTCACTTATCCTGGCGCGAGCTCCGCGGCGCTGATCGACATCAATCTGCATCTCCCGCCCGGCAGCAGTCTGGCGCTGGTCGGCGAGAACGGTTCCGGCAAGACCACGCTGATCAAGCTGCTGACGCGACTCTACCTGCCCGATTCGGGACGCGTGCTGCTGGACGGGCTGCCGTTGTCCGAATGGCGCGACGACGCGCTCAAGGCGCGCATCGGCGTCATCTTCCAGGATTTCACGCGCTACCAGATGCTGCTCGGCGAAAACGTCGGTGCGGGCGATGAGCGTTACTTTGAGGATGAGCCGCGCTGGCAGGAGGCTGCCGCCAAAGGGCGGGCCACGGATTTCATCCAACAGCTGCCAAAGGGCTATCGAACGCAGCTCGGCAAGTGGTTCAGCGATGGGCAGGAGTTGTCAGGCGGGCAGTGGCAGAAGATTGCGCTGTCACGGGCCTTCATGCGCACCGAAGCCGACGTGCTGGTGCTCGATGAGCCGACCGCGGCGATGGACGCGCGTGCCGAAGCCGAGATCTTCGAGCATTTCCGTGCGCTGTCCCGGGGGCGCATCACCATCCTGATCTCGCACCGGTTCTCGACCGTGCGCATGGCCGATCAGATTGCGGTGCTCGACCGCGGCCGTATCATCGAGCAGGGCAGCCACGAGGCGCTGATGGCCGCAGACGGTCACTATGCGCACCTGTTCTCGCTGCAGGCGCGGGGTTATCGTTGACTCGATTCGCCGCGGGGTCGCGCGAGCGCTACAATGGCCGCTTATGGATGAAGCCGCGGATACTTTCGATTCGGCCTTTTCCAAGGCCGTCGATCTGGGCAATCGCCTGGCGGGCAAGGACAAGGAAGCCGATCTTTGGGACATCGCCGACGGGTTGCTCGCCGGCGCCATCCAATACTGGCTGTACACGCGCCAGCCCTGCGGCGATCCGCGCTGCGAGGACTGCGTGCCGATCAGCACCGCCGAGGCACGCATGGCCGAACTCAAGCGGCTGATGGACCAGCTGGCCGCCGAAAGCGAATACTTTCACGCACCGACCGACGCCAACGCCGGTCGCGCGTGAGCGCGCATGCTCAGCCGGTCGCCGCCATCGGCGCGCCGCTGACGTCCGCAAACGCTGCCTCGAGCAGATCGAGGCCTTCATTGAGCAGAGCCTCCTCGATGGTCAGCGGCGCCAGAATCCGGATGACATTGGCATAGACCCCGCACGAGAGGATCACCAGCCCGCGGGCCGCGGCCGCCTGCACCAGGCCGCGCGTGAGCTCGGGATCCGGCTGATCGGCACGCCGATTCTTGACCAGCTCGATGGCGACCATCGAGCCGAGTCCGCGTACTTCCCCGATCGATGGAAACCTGGCCTGCAAGGTCTTGAGACGCGTCATCAAGTGTCCGCCGAGCATGCGTGCGCGCTCGACCAGCTTCTCCTCTTCAATGACATCCAGCACCGCAAGCGCGGCGGCGCACCCCAGCGGCGAGCCGGCGTAGGTACCGCCAAGGCCGCCAGCCGGCGGCGCATCCATGATCTGCGCCTTGCCGATGACGCCGGACAGCGGTACGCCACCGGCAATGCTCTTGGCGACCGTCATCAGATCCGGCTCGACGCCGGCGTGCTCGATCGCAAACAGCCGGCCGGTGCGTGCAAAGCCGCTCTGGATCTCATCCGCCACCAGCACGATGCCGTGGGTGTCGCACAGCGAGCGCAGACTGCGCAGAAAATCCGGCGGCGCGATATAGAAGCCGCCCTCGCCCTGGACCGGCTCGATGACGATGGCCGCGACCCTGGACGGCTCGATATCCGATTTGAACAACTGCTCGATGGCCGCCAGCGACTGCTGCGGGGTGACGCCGTGGTAGGCGGACGGAAACGGTACGTGAAACACGTCCGGCAGCAGCGCGCCGAATCCCGCCTTGTACGGCGCGACCTTGCCGGTCAGGCTCATCGTGGCCAGCGTGCGGCCGTGGAACGCACCCTGAAACGCGATCACACCGGAGCGACGAGTGTGATAGCGCGCAATCTTGAGCGCGTTCTCGATGGCTTCGGCGCCGGTCGAGAACAGGATCGATTTCTTGGGTGTGGGTCCCGGCGCGAGCGCGTTGAGCCGCTCGCACAGAGCGACATAACTCTCATAAGGGGTGACCTGGAAGCAGGAGTGGGTGAACTGGGTCAGCTGCTGCTGCAGCGCTGCCACCACCCGCGGGTGGGCGTGGCCGGTATTGAGGACGGCGATGCCGCTGGCAAAATCGATATAGCGGCGGCCTTCGACATCCCAGAGCTCGGCGTTCCGGGCCCTCTGGGTGTAAACGGCCAGCAGATTGGACACGCCGCGAGCGACCGCGGCACCGCGTCGACGATGCAGATCAGTATTGCTACCCATGGACCCTCCGGCCGGTTTGGTCAACTATAAGCCTTTATGGCCATAAGCTAAAAACCGGGATTGTTTGCCGCCCTTCGGGTGGGATCGCTAGAATCCCGCGCCCCCAACAACACTCACTCTGAGCGGAAACTCCTTGAGCGACACCATCATAACCACCGAAGTGGTCATTATCGGCGCCGGCCCGGCCGGTCTATTCCAGGTTTTCGAACTGGGCCTGTTAGGCATCAAGGCGCATATTATCGACTCCCTGCGGCAGCCAGGCGGCCAGTGCACCGAGCTGTATCCCGACAAGCCGATTTATGACATACCGGCGTTGCCGGTGTGCGGTGCGCAGGAGCTGGTCGACCGTCTGATGCAACAGATCAAGCCCTTTGGCGCCGGATTTCACCTGGGCGAGGAGGCTGTGGCGCTGCACCGGCAGGACAATGGCCGCTTTCGTCTGACCACCAGCGCCGGCACGGTCTTCGACGCCGGTGCGATCGTGGTGGCGGCCGGCGTGGGCTCATTTCAGCCCCGGCGCCTGAGTGTCGAGGGGGCCGATCAACATGAAGGCTCGCAGATCCATTATCGCGTCAAGAATGCCAGCGACTTCCATGGTCGCAAGCTCGTGGTCTTTGGAGGCGGTGACTCGGCACTCGATTGGGCACTCGATCTGGCGCCGAAGGCGGCGAGCCTGGCGCTCGTGCACCGGCGTGCGGAGTTTCGCGGCGCCCCGGCGTCGGCAGCGCGGCTGCGCGAGCTGGCGGCCGCAGCTCAGCTGCGGTTCGTGGAGGGCGTGGCGCATTCGCTGCACAGCGATGCCGGCAAGCTGCAGGGGGTGCGCGTCAAGACCGCTGGCGGCGAGGTGGAACAGCTCGAAGCCGAGCATCTGCTGGTGTTCTTCGGCCTGGCGCCGAAGCTCGGCCCGATTGCGGAGTGGGGTCTGGACATCGACAAGCGCGCGATCAAAGTCGACACGGAGCGATTCGAGAGCAACATCCCCGGCGTATTTGCGATCGGCGACATCAATACCTACCCCGGCAAGAAGAAGCTGATCCTCTCCGGGTTCCATGAGGCGGCATTGGCTGCATTCGCAATCCAGCATCATCTCTACCCGGCCAAGAAACAGTTCCTGCAGTACACGACCACGAGCCCGGCGATGCAGAAACGCCTGGGGGTCGCGGTGGGGGAGCCTGTCTGAATCATAAACGTGGCCGCGACCGCGGCAGATCTGAGCTCGGGCTGGAGTAGATGGAGCAACGGCTCGCCGGATTGGTGCGGTTGCTGGAGCTGGAGCGGCTCGAGGACAATCTATTTCGCGGCGAGAGCCGCGATATCGGCAGTCCACAGGTATTCGGCGGCCAGGTGCTCGGACAGGCGCTGCGGGCTGCCTATGCCACGGTCGAATCCGATCGCGTTGCGCATTCGCTGCACGCCTATTTTCTGAAGCGCGGGGACTTCAACGCGCCGATCGTGTACTTCGTCGACCGCAGCCGCGACGGCCAGAGCTTTACCAGCCGGCGCGTGACGGCGATCCAGCATGGCGAGCAGATCTTTCACATGTCGGCCTCATTCCAGCTGCCGCAGGACGGGGTCGAGCATCAGATCGAAATGCCTGTGGTCCCGCCGCCGGAAAGCGTGCCCGACGTGGGGCTGCGCACCAGTCGCGCCTTAAGTCAGCTGCCGGAGAAGATTCGCCAGTTCTACGCCAACGTGCACCCGTTTGAATTTCGGATGACCGATCCGATCGATCCATTGCAGCCGCGCAATGCGTCGCCCCAGCAGTACATCTGGATTCGCGCCATCGATCGGCTGCCCGACGACGACGCGCTGCATCGTTGTCTGTTCGCCTACGTGTCGGATTTTCATTTGCTCGGTACCGCCGTGCGCCCGCACGCGCTGAGCTTCGCCAGCGGCAACCTGCGGATCGCGAGTATCGATCATGCGATGTGGTTTCATCGCCCGATGCGCATTGACGAGTGGCTGCTTTGCGCCATGGACAGCCCGAGCGCTTCGGGCTCCCGCGGGTTTGCCCGCTGCAGCATTTTTTCGCGCGACGGACGACTGGTCGGCAGCACGGCCCAGGAGGGCCTGCTGCGTCAGGTCGACGCTGCGTCCAAGGGCCGCTAGCGCCCGGTTCTGGTGCGCGTTCTAATGCGCGGCTACTAATGCACGGCGCTGCGCAGCCCGAAACGGCCGCCGCGAAAATCCTCGACCGCCTGCTCGATCTGCTGGCGCGTGTTCATGACGAAAGGACCGTACTGCACCACCGGCTCGCGCAGGGCGCGCGCCGCCAGCAGCAGCGCCCGGGCGCCATCCGCACCCGCCTCGATACGCACGCTGGCGCCATCTCCCAGCACCGCAGCGGCCGCTCGCGGCAGCAGCGTTGCAGCGCTCGCCGGCCCGACTCGGGCCGCGCCTTCGTAGAGATAAATGAACGCATTGTGCTCGTGCGGCAGCGGCAGCTCGACGGCGGCGCCCGCCGGCAGCAGTAGATCCAGGTACAGCGGATCAGTGCTGAGCCCGGCGCCAGGCGCGTTGACGGGCCCGCTGATGCGCTGTCCGGCAAGCTCGAGCGTGCCGGCTATCACCTTGGCGCGACCGCCGGAGGGCAGCGTGGCCTCGGGTATCTCGGCCGCCGGGATGTCCCGATAGTGCGCCGGCAATAGCTTCTCGGTCGCCGGCAGATTGAGCCAGAGCTGGAAGCCGCGCATCCGACCGGCCGTCTGTTGCGGCATTTCCGAGTGGATGATGCCACCGGCCGCCGTCATCCACTGCACGTCGCCAGGTCCGAGGTCACCTTGATTGCCAAGGTGGTCCTCGTGCCGCATGCGCCCATCGAGCATGTAAGTGACCGTCTCGAAGCCGCGATGCGGATGAGACGGGAAACCCGCGATGTAGTCCTGCGGGTTATCTGAATAGAACTCGTCGAGCATTAGAAACGGATCGACGTACAGGCCCCGCTGGCTGCCGATGCTGCGCCGGAGCTTCACCCCGGCGCCATCAGAAGTCGGTACCGACTGAATGATCTGTTTGACTGTACGCATGGACGCTATATCAGGCTGCGGCGCGCTTTTCCAAGAGGCGGTCGATCTGGCTGCGCGCCGCATCGAGCGCGGACTCGCGCCGCTGCGCATCGATCGCAAGGCCTTCGGCGTAGACAAACTCCACGTCCTTGATGCCAAGGAATCCCAAGAAGTCGCGAACATAGGGGGTCTGGGTGTCGATCGGGGCGCCGGCGTAGAGCCCGCCCCGGGCGGCGAATACGTAGACCTTCTTGTTCCGCAGCAGGCCGACCGGACCCTGCGCGGTGTAGTTGAAGGTATGACCCGCACGCGCGATGTGATCGAAATAGGCCTTGAGCTGCGAGGGCACACCGAAGTTGTACATCGGCAATCCGAGCACGATGACGTCGGCGGCGCGTATCTCATCGATCATCGCATCAGAATAACCTGCGATGGCCCGCTGACTCTCGCTGCGCTGCTCGTGCGGCGTCAGAAAGGCGCCGAAGCGCTCGGCCGTCAGGTGCGGGACCGGGTCGGCGGCCAGGTCTCGGCGCACGACCTCACCCGCCGGATGTGCGGCGCGCCAGGCGGCGACGAATCGATTGGCGAGCTGGCTCGACTGACCGCTGTCGCCCTGAATGCTGGCATTGATCTGTAGCAAAGTCGTCACAGGGGTCTCCATTCGATCAAGGCGCGCCGGTTCGGCGCAGAGGCAGTAAACTATCTATTGGAATGATAGAAAAGTATAATAAATAGCGTCTATCAATCTACTGAATGGATAGATCATGGCACCTCGAATTTCGCTCGAACAGTGGCGTTCCCTGCAGGCTGTGGTCGATGCCGGCGGCTATGCGCAGGCGGCTGCTGCACTGCACAAGAGCCAATCCGCGGTCACGTACGCGGTACAGAAGATCGAGCGCCAGCTCAAGTTGAAGCTGTTCGAGATCCACGGCCGCAAGGCCCAGCTCACGGAGGGCGGTAAGCTGCTCTATCGCCGCGCGCAGGCATTGCTCGAAGAGGCCAGTGCCATCGAATCCGCGGCCGGTACGCTGGCCGCCGGCTGGGAAAGTGAACTCTCGCTCGCGGTTGAAATCGTGTTTCCCACCTGGCTGCTGCTGAATTGCCTGGCGCGCTTCGCACTCGAGCGACCCAACACCCGCATCGAGCTGTATGAAACGGTGCTCAGCGGCACCGAGGAGGCGTTGCTGCAGCGTCGCGTGTCGCTGGCGATCGGCCCGGTCATACCGCCAGGCTTCAGCGCTGAGGCGCTGCTGTCAGTACGCTTTGTCGCCGCCGCGCACCCCGAACACCCGCTGCACCGTCTCGGGCGGGAGCTCACGAGGGAGGACCTGCGTCGCCACCGTCAGCTGGTGATCCGCGATTCCGGTGCCACGCGCAGCCGCAGTGCCCCCTGGCTTGGCGCCGAGCAACGCTGGACTTTCAGCCACAAGGCCACCTCGATCCATGCCGCCGTCTTGGGGCTCGGATTTGCCTGGTTTGCGCAGGACACGATCCGCCGCGAGCTCGAGCAGGGCCTGCTCAAGCCGTTGCCGCTGCGCGAGGGCGCCGAGCAGGTGGCGCCGCTCTACCTGATCCACGCGGGCCGCGATCAGGTCGGGCCGGGCACGCTGCGGCTGGCGGAGATCATCCGCACGGCAGTCAAAGGAGTTTGCCAGGGTTCATGATCCCGTTGGGATCGAGCGCGCGCTTGATCGCGCCCATCATCGCCAGCTTGACGGGCGAGGCGTAGCGCTGCAGCTCCTCGCGCTTGAGGCGACCGATGCCGTGTTCGGCGCTGATGCTGCCGTGATAGCGTGCGACCAGATCGTGAATCGCCCGCCGGATCGCCGGCTCGCGCGCCAGAAAGGCGGCGCTGTTCGCGCCGCTGAGCTGGTTGATGTTGAAGTGCAGGTTGCCGTCGCCGGCATGCCCGTAGCACACCAGAATGCCTTCCGGCACCTGCTCGTGGACCCACTGCGATGCCTCGGTGATGAATTCGGGCAGTGATGCCACCGGCACCGAGATGTCGTGCTTCAGGCTTGGCCCGGCGCGGCGTTGCGCTTCGGGAATATGTTCGCGCAGATACCAGAAATCGGCGCGAACGCGCTCGCTGTTGGCCAGCACGGCATCGAGAATCCCATCGCGTTCCATGGCGGCCGACAGCGTCGTCTGCAGCAGCGCATCGAGGTCCTCGGGGCCGCCGGAGGTGAGCTCGCACAGGATGTACCACGGATAGGGATGCTCGAATGGATCGCGTACTCCTTCGACGTAGCGCGTCGCCAGCTCGATCCCGATGCGCGGCATCAGCTCAAAGGAGCTCAGGAATTCACTGGCCGCCGCGCGCAGCGATCCCAGCAACGCCAGCGCAGCAGCGGGGCTGTGCACCGCCAGCAGCGCGGTTGCACTCACGCGCATCTTTGGCCAGAGCTTCAGCGTCGCGGCCGTGATGACCGCCAGCGTCCCTTCCGAGCCGACCAGCAGCGACTTCAAGTCATAGCCGGTATTGTCCTTGCGCAGGGATTTGAGACCCGGCAGCACGGTGCCGTCCGCCAGCACCGCCTCGATGCCCAGCACCAGATCGCGCGTCATGCCGTAGCGCACGACGTTCAGGCCACCGGCGTTGGTCGCGAGGTTGCCCCCGATCTGGCAGCTGCCTTCCGATCCGAGGCTCAGCGGAAAGAAGCGGTCGGCCGCATCGGCGGCCTGCTGGATCTGCGCCAGCACGCAACCGGCTTCGACCGTCATCGAGTAATTGGCGGCGTCGAGGTCACGGATTCGGTTGAGGCGACGCAGTGACAGCACCAGCTGCCGCCCGGACTCGTCGGGAGTCGCCCCGCCGCAATAGCCGGTATTGCCGCCCTGCGGCACCAGAGCGATGCGGCGCTCATTGCACCAGCGCGTGATCGCCGCCACCTGTTCGGTATCCTTCGGCAGCAGCACCGCCAGCGCATGACCGCGGTAGAGCTTGCGGTGATCGATCTCGAAGGCTTCGAGGTCGTGCGCTGCCGTCAGTACGGCATCCGCGCCCAGCAGCGTCCGCAGCTCAGCGTGCGTTTGGCTCGTCAACGGCGGTGGCGCGGCTTGGTCAGCAGCATCTGCACGTCCCCGAGCTGCCGCTCGATGAATCCACCCTCGCAGTAGCATAGGTAGAATTCCCATTGCCGCACGAAGCTCTCGGGGTAGCCGAGCGCCCGCACCTGCGGCAGGTGCTCGAAGAAGTTGCGCCGCCATTCGGCCAGCGTCCGCGCATAGTGGGGGCCGATGTCCTCGAGGTGAAAGATCTTCATGTCGCTGCAGCGGCGGATCGCCGTCGCCAGGGCCGTGAGCGAGGGAATGAAGCTGCCGGGGAAGATATAACGCTGGATGAAGTCGACCGAGCGCAGCGCCTGCTCATAGAGCTGATCCTGAATCGTGATCGCCTGCAGCAGCATCGCGCCGTCGTCGGTGAGCAGCGAACTGCACTGGCGAAAATAACCGTCG
>Ga0181516_10000967_pt1 | contig 23367 bp, 19 predicted proteins | sample PEATcosm2014_Bin_25_FD_121104 | JGI IMG/M metagenome (GOLD analysis project Ga0181516, IMG submission 121104) | Peatland microbial communities from MTU Mesocosm Facility, Houghton, MI, USA - PEATcosm2014_Bin01_10_metaG | ecosystem: Environmental > Terrestrial > Soil > Wetlands > Peat | place... | reverse complement strand
GATCGGCGGACCAATCAGGATGAAGCGCGTGCGTTTGTCGCGCACCACCTGGATGAGTTCCTTGATCAACATCTGCTTGAGGCGTCCGAACATCGCTTCTCCTCTTAATCGATCCTGGTTCTATTCAAGCCTCTTGTGGAAGCTGCGCGTGGCCACCAGCCCGAGCAACAGCGCGAAACCCGCCAGGGGCAGCAGGTCCGCGGTGAGCATTGCGGCCGGCGTCCCTTTGAGAAATATCTTTTTGAGCAGCGTGACATAATAGCGCGCGGGAAAGATGTGCGTGATCCACTGCAGCGGCATCGGCATCTGCTCAATCGAGAACAGGAATCCCGACAAGAGAAACGCGGGAAGAAAGGTGATGATGAGCGCGACCTGGCTCGCGGCAAGCTGGTTTTTTGTGACAACGGAGATAAAGAATCCCAGCGAAAGCACCACAACCATGAACAACGCGGAGCAGAACGCGAGCGTCATGTAAGAGCCGCGGAATGGCACATGAAACCAGCCGATGGCGAGCACCGCGCAAACGGCCACATCGATCATGCCAAGGACAAAGTAGGGCGTGAGCTTGCCCAGCATAATTTCCATCGCCGTGACGGGCGTTGAGATCAACTGCTCCATGGAACCGCGCTCCCACTCGCGCGCGATGGTGAGCGAAGTGAGGAATGCGCCAATGACCGACATGACAAGCGCCAGAACGCCGGGGATGATGAAGGCGCTGCTTTCGAGGTCCTCGTTGTACCAGGTGCGCGTTGCGACATTGACCGGCGCCGATTGAAGCGTCAGCCCATGCGACCGAAGCCAGTCGATCTGCACTCCTGCGGAGTAACCCTGGACCACCCCCTGCGCATAACCCATCATTACATTGGCTGTGTTGTCGTCGGTAGCGTCGACGAGAGCCTGAACCTGGACTGGACCGCCTTCACTCAGCCGCCGCGAAAAATTCCATGGAATCACGACGCCCATCTTGGCCTGCCCCGAGTCAAGCGCGCGCGCGATTGCGGGTACATTGTCCACGGCGCGCACGATATGAAAGTACTCGCTGGCCTGGAAGAGCTTGAGCAGATCCTGGCTTTGCTGGCTGCCGTCCTGGTCGTAGACGTATACGGGCAGCCCCTTGAGATCGAGATTCACGCCGTATCCGAAGAGCAACATGAGGGTGACGGGCATGACGACAACGATGGCGAGACTACGCGTATCGCGCAGGATTTGGAGCAGCTCTTTTCTGGCCACGGCCAGCAAACGTGTCAGGCTCATGACTTCTGCTCCTCCGCCGCGCTACGGGTCGAGGTGAGCGAAACGAAAACGTCTTCGAGCGTGGGCCGTATCTTTTCAATACGGCTGACTGTGATGCCCTGGTCCTTGAGAAATGCGGCGATCTGCGGCTCGGCGGTTACTGCGTTTTGGACTACAAGATGCAGCGCATTGCCAAAGACGGCGGCGTCGCTCACGCCGGGCGCCGATTGCAACGCTTCCACCGCTTTGCCGAGCGGCTCGCATTCGACGAGAAGCAGTTCACCTTTCATGGAGTCGCGCTTGAGTTCGCCAGGCGTGCCGAGCGCGACCATCTTGCCGCGGAAGATGAGCGCGAGACGGTTGCAGTATTCGGCCTCTTCCATGTAATGGGTGGTGACGAAGACGGTGACGCCCTCTTCGGCCATCGAGTGAATGAGGTCCCAGAACTTGCGGCGCGAGATGGGATCGACGCCGGAGGTAGGCTCGTCGAGAAACAGAATTGGCGGCTGGTGAAGCACAGCGCAGCCCAGGGCAAGGCGCTGCTTCCATCCGCCGGGGAGCGTTCCGGTGATGAGATTCTCCTGGCCCTTGAGGTTCGCCATTTCCAGCGCCCACTCGATCCGTTCTTTGAGCTTCGCGGAGGGTACGCTGTAGAGCCCGGCGAACAGGCGCAGATTTTCGATGACTTTGAGATCGTTGTAGAGAGAGAATTTTTGCGACATGTAGCCGATGCGCTGGCGCACGGCTTCAGGCTTTCGGCCTACGTCGAAACCTGCGACCTGCGCACGGCCGGAGGTGGGCTTGAGCAGGCCGCACAGCATCCGGATTGTGGTGGATTTGCCGGCTCCGTTCGGTCCCAGAAAGCCGAAGACCTCGCCTTTGCTGACGGCGAGATTGAGGCGGTCGACGGCAACAAAATCGCCGAACCGCTTGACGAGATTCTCGATCACGACGGAGTTTGCGGACTCAGGCATGATGCTCTTCTCCGCTTCCGACCGCGTCCACAAAGAGGTCTTCGATGGTCGGCGCGACTTGCTGAATTGCGTCGTAAGCCACGCCGGCGCGCTTCAGCCTTGCTTCAAACTCTGGAATGCGGCGCGCGGCACTGTCGACGACGAGATGCACCCCGTCTCCGGTAAGCACAAGGCTCGAGATTCCCTCGGCATGTTCGAGCTCGGTACGCAAACGACGAGGCTCGGCAGCGGTAACCGAAAGCACTCCCTTTTTCATTTGGGACTTGAGGTTCGCGGGCGTGTCGCTGAATAAGAGCTTGCCCTGGTGCATGAGCGCAACGCGATGGCACCGCTCGGCTTCGTCGAGATAGGCGGTGGAGGTGAGGATTGCTACGCCTTCGGAGATGAGTTCGTAGAGGATGCGCCAGAAGTCGCGACGGGAGACGGGATCGACGCCGGTAGTGGGCTCGTCAAGAAGAATGACTTTGGGGCGATGAATGAGCGCGCAAACGAGGCCGAGTTTCTGCTTCATGCCGCCGGAGAGTTTGCCGGCCATGCGGGTGTGAAACTCGCTCATACCCGCGGCTTCGAGCAGTTGCGTTGAGCGTGTCTCGCGTTCGGCCCTGCGGACGCCGAAGAGATCGGCGTAGAAGCGGATGTTTTCGTCGACGGTGAGATCTTCGTAGAGGCCGAAGCGCTGGGGCATGTAACTGAGGGCGTGCTTGGCCCCTTCGGGATCGCGGATGACATCGCAGCCGGCGACTGTCGCCTGACCCGCGTCGGGAGGCATGATGCCGGCCAGCATACGGAGAGTCGTCGTCTTCCCTGCCCCGTCAGGGCCGACGAGGCCGAAGATCTCGCCTGCCCGCACGTCGATGCTTAACGCATCGACGGCGCGGACGCCGGGAAAGCTCTTGGTGAGCCCTTGAGCAGAGATTGCGGGCGCGCTCGCGGATTGGATCTGGCCGGTCACTGCTTGGCCGGCGCCGATGCGGGAGGGTTGACAGCGGGCGTGGCGGCAGCCAGTTCGACGCGAGCATCGGCGGGCATGCCGGGCTTGAGCTCGTGATTGGGATTGTCGATGTCGATCTTGATGCGATAAACGAGCGTGACGCGCTCCGTGTAGGTCTGGACGCTCTTGGGCGTGAACTCAGCGTCGGGGGAGATGAAGGAGATGCGCCCGCGGTATTGCTTGCCGGGATAGGTGTCTGTGGTGATGGCGGCTTCCTGACCCCAGTGGATCTTGCCCAGGTCGGTTTCCGCGATATAGGCGCGGAGCCAGATGTGATCGAGATCGGCGAGCGTGACAACGGGGGAGCCGGGCGAGACGACCTCTCCCAGTTCCGCCTGGCGCACAGTGATGACGCCGGCCGCGGGCGCGCGCAGGGTTGTGTATGTCTCGTCGATGCGCGACAGGCCGAGGTTGGCATTGGCCTGGGCGAGATTGGCGCGGGCGATGGCGATATCTTCCTTGCGGCTGCCTTCCTCGGCCTCGCTGTAACGCTGCTGCGCGGCGGCGTGGTTTGCCTCGGAGCGCTTGAGCGCGGTGGCGGCCAGGTCGCGGTCTTGCGCCGAGATTTCGTCTTTGCCGAAAAGCTGCTGTGCACGATCGTTGTCGGCTTTCTTTTGAGCGAGGTCGGCCTGGGCGTCGAGCACGGCCTGGTGCGACGCCTTCACCTCCTGCTCGCGAGTTCCGGCCAGCGTGAGAGCAAGGTTGGATTGGCGCACGGAAACGCCGGCCTCGTCGATCTTTATCTTCTGCTTGTAGTCGGCATCTTCAAGGCGCGCCAGCAAGGCGCCCTGCTCCACCTGCTGACCCTCTTCGACGGCCAGGTTGACGATGCGGCCCTGCACCTTGAAACTCACCAGGCTCTCGTGCGCTTCAATGTTGCCGGAGAGCGTGAGCTGATTTGCGGGCGCAGGCTTCTTTGCCAGGCGCGGATAAAAATAAATTCCGGCGGCAATGGCCGCGGCCAGCAGAATGACGATCAGTATGAGTCGTTTCATTGCATCCATCCTTGTTTGCGAGGCCCGGGTGCAGCCAATTCAAGCGAGGCAGCTTACGGTTTCATAAACTGCAGAATGTTTTTTTCGGTATCGCCCATGGCGCGAGCGAGGGCAAACTTTGCGTCCACGTGGCTGGAGACTGCGACGATATAGTTCTCTTCGGCGCGGGCCAGTTCGTCCTGGGCGGTAACAACCTCGACGTTGTTGGCCGTACCGGCCTGGAAGCGATCCTGGGCAAGCAAGAGTTCGCGCTGCGCCAGTTCCTGCCCTTGCTGGGCGACACTTACCTGCTCGGTTGCGGAATCAAGATTCAGCAGAGCCTGGCGGATATCCTCGTCGACGCCGCGCTCGAGATCGGCAATCTGATCGTCGATGCGCTTGACGCGGCTCGCTAGCTGGTCAGCTTCGCCGTTGCGGTCGCGATCGAAGACTGTGAAGTCGATCTGGCCCTGAATGAGGCCAGTTGTCTGCACGCTGCCTATGCTGCGGCCGAGCTCGCCGATGTTCCCGCTGAGGCTCAGCTTTGGATAATAGCGGGCGCGGTTGGCGTGCTGCTGCTCAACCAGGCTCTGGCGCTGGCTTGCGAGCGACAAATAATCGGCGCGGGCCTTGAGCGCAGCGGGGAGCAGGGCGTCCGATTGAGGTTGCGACAGAACCTGGTAATGCAGCGGATCGGCAAGTTCGAGGGGCGCGCCGGGGCTGATTCCAAGGTTCCGCGCCAATACCAGAAGCGACTGCTTCAACTGGTTCTGAGTCACCAGCAATGCCTGTTTGTCGTTGGCCAGCTGCACCTGGGCTCGCAATACGTCCACGCCGGTTGCAGTTCCGGCATCGTGCTTGTCTGTGGCGAGCTTGAACAGAGCAGTTGAGACCGTCACTCGCGACTGGGCGGCATCCGCGCGGGCCGATGCGGACTGTGCATCCAAATAAAGCGCTGCGATGGAGCGAACGATCAGATCGCGCGCGTCCTGCTCATCCATCTTGCCGGCATCCACCGCGAGTTGGCTGGCCTTGAACGCGCGGTAGCTCTGGAGATCGATGACATTCTGCTGCGCATAAAGGCGAAAGTCGTAGTTGGAAAACGGTCCGACCACGTTGGGGAATGGAATGCCCGGCACCGAAATGCCGAAGGCGCGCAGATTACGATTCTGCACGTTGGCGTAGGTTTCGGCGTTCACGCGGGGGAGCAGCGCGGCTGACCTGCTCCGCTCAAGCGCGCCTTCCGCCTCGTCCACGCGGGTTCCGGCGACGAGCACGTTAAGGTTGGCCTGCAGCCCCTTTTGAATCGCATCCTGCAAGGTCAGCCGGTTCGGTGCAGGCTGCGCCAAACAGAACGACTTCGGGAGGAGGCCTGCGGCGAGAAGTGCGGCCGGGCAGGCGATAGACAGAAGAGCGGTATTAAGAAAGTCTCGTTTCATGATGCCTGCTTTTTCGGGGGATGGCGATTGATCTCCAGAAGTGCTGAAAGCTGTCTTCGATCCATGCTTCGAGTGCGGGTTTTTCATGCAATGACCACAGCAGCACGGAGCCGATGCATGCCTGCAGGAACTGAGGCGCCACTTTTGCCGGTTTCAAATGCGGGTTGATTTCTCCACGCTTTTGACCTTCCGCTATGAGCCCCCCGATAGCTTTACGTCCCTCGTGCATGTTTCGTTTCAGGATTTCGCGAACGCTCTGGCTGGTCAGGAAGGAGGAAATGAAGGCGCGCGCGAGCCCAGGGCTGCGGCCGGGTTCCTCAGCGAGACGCCGCGCGAGCCGGCGCAGGACGGCGTAGATCGGCTGATTGTTAAGGAATGCACGCGATGCAGCGTCTCTCGCCTTGCCGAGCTGAACCTCAGCCATGACGCCGAGGACGTGGTCTTTGGACTCGAAGTAGTTGAAAAAAGTTCCCTTGCCCACATCGGCGGCTTCGGTAATGTCTTCCACCGTAACGTTTTGGAAGCCTCGTTTGGCGAAGAGCCGGAGCGCGCAACGGAAGAGGCGCAGCCGGGTTGCGGCCGCGCGGCGCTGGCGTCGTCCCATTTCCCGCGGTTGAGAGGAGGCAGTACCTGCGGTACGCGTAGTGCGAATCGGCTTAGACGAAATTGTCATATGACTGTTGCTCATAATAGATTGTTAACCATTATTGACCAACAGTCATATTATTCTCCATTTCGAATCAGCCAGTCAATATTTCGTTTTCGGGCGGGAGCACTTGGCGGCTTGGGCCGCGCGCAGCAAAAGGGCCGTTTCGGGTTTGGCAACGAGAATCGGAGAAATCGAAAAAGCGGCTATCGGTGTGCGAAACCGGTTGCGACGCCCACCGAGTGGGCCGCAAGCCCAATCGTCGGAGAGAGCACCCACAGCTTGCTGTCCCGCTTCTTCAGCTTGTAACTGACAAAGGCCCCGTAACCGACAAGCGCAAAATTCACGCCGAGCTGGCCGGCTTGTGAGGAAGGCATCAATGGATTGCCCTCTACGCAGTGGTGATTTGCTATGCAGCGCTGTGTCATTTCAACGTCGAAGACAGCCATGCCAAGGTGCAATCCGTTGAGCACGATGAATCCGGGGCTGAGGGTTCGGGGGGCTTTGGCGGCAGGAGGCACGAAAACGAATCCTGCCGACGAGGACGATTCGGAGAGCATTTCATGGGCGCGGCCGACCGCGGCCTCGTTGCCTGGCGCGGCAACACTTGCAGACAGCTTCACGGCGCGCGCGTCTCTTTCAATCTGCCGAATCGGAATCGAGGCGTTCTGCGCTGAACACGCTAACCCGCTTACTATCATCGCCAGGCCCAGCATGGTGCCTTGAATAGCCTTCATGGTCCCCTCCAACCGCCTTGCATTCGCGTGTGGAGGTCCCATCGGCAAATGACCGATCGGGTCTTAGAAATGCCCGATTTATGGCCATTTTTCAGGTATGGAATCTGAAGTGGAAACTGTTGCTGGGGCGCACGTCGCGGCCGCGTTTCGAGAACTTCGACGTGACGATGTGGAGCGCTCAGGGCTTACAGCCGGCGCAGGCTATCCATTGTTCGTCCGAGGGACGATTCCGTTGCGTCAGGAAAGACAGCCGGGCGTGTTGGCCGTTTCGACCTTCCGCCGCGACTTGCAATCGAAACAACCCATTGGCATACAATGGTCGCATTGCCCGTCGTACCCATCAGCGCGGATTCCGGCTTAACTAACCGGTCGGTCAAAACAAATCGGCATAGACCGATTGCTGTTGGCGCATGTCTGTTTCTTCTGCTGGTTTTCACCACGACTACTGTTTTTGTACGCGATGCCTGGGCACTTCAGTCATTTCAGATCGGCATCTTTGCCCTTCTGGCCGTTTACCTGCTGGCCGGCATTGGCCGCGGGCCGGAACAGGTCGCCACCGGCTTTGCACCGTGGCTCGTGTACCTGATTCCTCTTTGGGGCGTTCTCCAGCTGGTTGCGCACACCACGTCTTCCAGTTTCGAAACCCGCGCATCCGCTTTACGCTGGGGAGCTTTGGCAGGGGTGTTCTTTCTGACCCAGACGGTGGCTCGAAGCAGAGCGGCGCGGCGCAACATCCTGAGCGCATTTCTGATCTTTGCAACGGCGATGGCGGTGCTCTGCCTGGCGCAGCTTTTCACTTCAGGGGGAAAGGTACTCTGGATCTTCGAGAGCGGGCGGATTGACGTCTACGCGACGTTTCAGTACTACAACAACTACGCGGAATTTGTGGAGCTGGCCTTGCCGATCGCCTTGTGGCGTGGACTGCGCGAAGGCTGGCGATCCTGGTGGTATGTGCCCGCCGGCGGTCTGCTTTTCGGATCGGTAATCGGCTCGGCCTCGCGCGGAGGCACGGTGATCTGCACGGCGGAGTTGATTGCCATTCTGGTGATCGGGCTGGTGAGGTTGCGCGATCCGGAAACTGGCCTGCCGGCGCGATCAACGACTGCCATGCTGGTAATGGTTCCTGTTCTTGCGGCTGCTTTCACGCTCGCGGTTGGATGGGAACGCGTGTGGCACAAGTTTCAGCAGAGTGACCCGTTCGTGGTGCGCAAGGAGTTCACGCAGGCCGCCATAGACATGGCGAAACACCGGCCGCTGATTGGCAATGGCCTGGGGACCTTCCCTGAGGTCTACCAACGCTATGCGATTAAAGACTTTGGACTTTACGTGAACCACACCCACAATGACTGGGCGGAGTTTGCCGCGGACGGCGGAGTTCCCTTCCTGCTGCTGGTGCTGATTCCTTTCGCCGTTGCGATTCCCCTGGCCATTCGGAACCCCTGGGGTATTGGGTTGATCGCGGTCATGGTCCATGCGTGCGTGGACTATCCATTTCCCCGCCCTGCCGTATCGGGTTGGATGTTTGTGATGCTCGCGCTGCTTTATATGTCGCGAATGCCCGACGAGGCCGGCCGGCCGAGAGGCTAGCAGATCGTCGCGCGCGGCGCTTCCGCGCTGGAGCCTGCCTGGATCAATTTGGCAGAGATCCGGCTCCCGTCACGGACGAGCGGTTCCCTGGAATTGGTTTGGGGCGACCGGGGGAATGGCAAGGCGAATGCAGGCTGCGCCGAACCCCTACAACGGGCGTTGGGACACGGCGAGATAGTTGAGGAGAACCAGAAATACAGCGAATGCCAGCGCAAAGATTATGCCCATTGTTAGCCGGCGCTTCAGGCGCCTCCTGGATTGAAGGCTAGTGTCGCGTTTGCTGGATCGTTTGCTGCGCGCCGCTGGCGACGCTTGGTTCGAGTCCGAAGCCGGGGACTTCGAGGCATAGAATCGCTTGCCGCAACTGCGACAACGGTAAGCTCCTCTACCCGCCGCAAGATAAAAGACATCTCTCCAATGAGATCTGGAGGAAACACGGATATCGGCGCTGGTGCAGCCTGGGCATGTCATGTCTGGGGAAGTACCTGAATTTGGGTTGATTGCACGTCGAGCATGCCGGAGATTCGCGTTGTCCCAAGGACACGCCTATAGGCGAGGCGCAGCCTGAGAATCGAAACTCCAGGGGGAACGGTGAAGTCCAGTGTTGAATGTGTCACCGAGTCAGCGGAGAGATCGTCCGACTCAGCCAAAACCATGTTCGACTTCGCATCGATCACCTGCCACCGGATTCCAGTCATTGGAGGGATGTCGGAGGTGTGGTAGGCGTAATCCATCGTGTAATCGCCGGACGGGAGGACGACGGCCTGTTCGGCGATGATGCAGTCTTCGGGCTCGCCACCCGTGAATTCAGTTTCCAGGCCGGAAGATCCAGGCCAGGAATGCAGGCCCTCATACTCGGGAAATGACCAATCGAAACTGACCGGCATCGGCTCGCGCTGGAAGTTGGCGTTGTTGGGTACCGTCGTATCGGCAACGACCCAGTGCTGGTCGATCAGCTGCCGCCACAATCTTTTCGCTGCGTCCGCGTCGTTTGCGGCGACCAGCTTGTTTACCACGGCGAACTGCAGCCCGAGATCGGACGCCGGGTCGCCGAAATGAATCAGCCTTGACGCCACGACATTGGCGGCGGTCGCCTGGTCCATGGCGAGGAGAAAAATCATGTATTGGCGGATCAGTTCGGGCTTGTCATTGACGATTTCAGCAGTAACCTTGGCGGGATCGGAAGACGCGCGCCAGCACAGTTCAAAGAGCGCCCCAAGATCGTCGGGGGGCATTGCAGCGGCGCTGCGGGCCCATTCCCAAAATGCCGGCATGTTATCGCGGCGGAAATAGTAGTTGGCCAGGCTCCAGCGGGGCATGTACGTGTGATCTACATCGTAGGCCAAGAGCAGTTGCTTCTCGGCACGGTCGAAATCCCCGACGGCTTCATATTGCAGCCCCAACTCAATGTCCGCCTGGGCGTTGAAACGATTCAGTTGCAACGAGGTAGTCAACAGCTCCCGCGCGTGCTCCCGATCGAGCTCTGAGAGGCGCATATAGTATTCCCAACCGTCGGGCTCCACACGAATCGCCGCGCGCACCGTTTACGGCGTGTCCTTTTTGAACAGGTAGTCGGCCCGGGCGAACGTCAATGAACTCCAGACCCCAAAGCAGCACGCTCCCGCGACGATAATGCGCAAGGCCGAGCCAACTGATTGGCGGAGAGGAAGCATCATAGTTAACGACAAAGCATAGCACCGGAAGCCGAGCTGTAAAACCAAATCGTGTGGACGCTGCCCTGATGCCGTTTAGCCTGAGAGCAGAATTATTGCAGAGCGCGTATCCAAATTGACAAGAGGCCTCTGGAAAACCGGGGACTAATTGGCAAGTGCAACAGGGGTCAAATCATATCGGCGAATGTATTACAGAAGTAATGCGTAACTGATGTGATTTCAATGGCTGGGCTTCTTGTAGTGAGCTGCGATTTGGGGTATAAGGAGTGCAGGACTGCCGAGGTGTGCCTAGACCTTGAGCCGCGAGGGTAAGCCATGTTCAGGAAACTGCAAGTTACGGCAATTTTGTTATGCATGTTATCCAATGCAGCAGCCGGAACCGTTTCAATTGGCACCGTCAGCGTTCGTGGAGACATGCGCGTAGACAGCTACCGAATCAAGGGCAGTGCCACGCTCTTTGATGGATCTGTGTTGGAGACCGGGCAGGCAACCGCGGATTTGCGCCTGAATAAAGGTGCGCAGATAACCATGTCCACAAGCTCGCGCGGCACACTTTATAGCGATCATCTAGTTCTGCAGCAGGGAGAAAGCGAAGTGGCTGCCTCCAGTTCATTTCAACTCCAGGCGAATGGGATTCGTGTCACTCCGATTGGGCCTAATTCGCGCGGTGTTGTTTCACTGAAGGCGGGAAACACCGTGGAAGTTGCATCGTTGAGCGGCAGTTTCGGAGTCACGAGTGCAAGCGGGATTCCATTGGCAAACGTCCGCCCGGGCCGCGTCGTCACATTTGCAATGCAAGCGAGTGCAAACCCAGGTGCGTTCTCCGGGGTGGGCCTGGTCAGCTTTGAAAATGGCACTTACTATCTGACCACCAGCGAAGATGTGAAGTATGTATTGACGTGCAAGGATTCGCATAAGTACGTGGGCGATAAAGTCATGGTTTCCGGAACAGTCCAAACCGTCCCCGGACAGAACGGATCTACTTCCGCATCTGTGCTTTGCATTAAGTCGATTGATGTAAATGGCGGCAGCGGGCTTTCGAAGGGGACAAAGTGGTTGATCGCCGGCATTCTGGTTGGCGGTGGAATCGGCGCCGCAATCGCACTTGCTGGTAACGGATCGCCCTCTCCCTTGGCAAGTCCATAGACAGGGACTTAAGGGCTTAAACGACTCGATCACTCCGGATTCCGGGCAAGAAGTAATGTTGCACCGGTGAACGGATTTCTGAACAGTACATCTGCCTGAGCTGCTCTCTTGGCTCAAGTGTTCTATCTGCCTTGGCGTGACGATGGCCGAGTTACGGAGCGAAAACTCCGCTGGGGATTTCCCTGTGAATAAGTGTCATACAATTGATACCACTCGTCATACCAAGTGACTTTCACATGTACCGTCACGAGGGGAGTAAGTGCCCTGAAATAATGCACTTGAAATGAGAGTTGCGAGAACGGAAAGTGTCAAACTTCTGTCTCACAATTTTCTTGAATGTTTCGGGCGTGCGCACTGCTTTTGGGCATATTCTAAATCATGCAATGGGCAGCTTAGCGCGCTGCGGATTTTGAGGTTGGGCTGCGCTGTCTGCAGAGAACTCTCAGCCGTTTCGCGGGCGCGACTAGTCTGCCAAGGGTTCCATCAACAGTATGGGACAAACGGGGGCGGAGCCTGCCCTGAATCGATCCGGAAATCTCGAGCCATCGACAGTTCTCCCACAATAGTTATCCGACAGTTTCTCGTCTCACGGAGATGGCAAACGCCAAGCCCCTGGGAATCCCAACCACAACTCTCCGTTTCCAGTTGTCGCAGAATCCAAAATGACAGTTCTGAATCCGCGATCCCGCATGATCAGCGTGCGCCTCTCCGAAGAGGAGTATTCCGCCCTCAGACGCCTCTGTTCCGTTACCGGCGCGCGCAGCGTATCGGACCTTACACGCGACGCAATGCGCGTTCTCCTGAAGGGCCCGGGCCGGGGAGATGCACTCGGTGTTCACGCAGATGAGTTCCGAATGCAAATGAAAAACCTGGATCGAAAGATAGAACAGCTTGCGGCAGATATCACGTCGTTAAAGACCTACGGCAACGGTAAATGAGACTGCAGAAGCTGGGCCTGGATCGAACGGAAGACAAACGGCACAACACAGAATGGCGCCAGCCTGTACCAGGGAGTTGTTCATGAGATGTTTCGCCATTTCCCTTCTGGCATTTGCGATTGCCAGTTCAACTCCGGCACAGCCGCAGGCGGATTCGAGCCATGCGAGTGCTTTAAGTGCCGCTGTCAGCGATGGCCCACACCCCATCCGAGAGCAGTTCGGCAGCGAGGATGCGATCGGAATTTCAGTGTACGATTCACCGGAATTAACACGAACGGTGCGCGTAGATGCCGATGGCGATATCCGCTTGCCGATGGTCAAGCAGCACATCCACGCCTCGGGGCTCACGCCGGACGAGCTTGAGAGTGCCATCGCTGCCGCATTGGTTGACGAGAAGGTATTGGTTGCCCCCATCGTTTCGGTGACTTTGGTGGAATCTCACAGCAAGCCGATCACGATCATCGGAGCGGTCAGGAATCCAGTAACGCTTCAGGTGGCCGGCACGATGACGCTTCTTGAGGCAATCGTGAAGGCGGGCGGACTAAGCGACAACGCCGGCACAGAGATCGAGATAAGCCGTCCGACGCCGGGCGTGAATGACACGCAAGCTCTTCTGACAGAGCGAATCCCGGTGCGTTCCCTGATGGACGGCTCGGACCCAGCCGCGAATATCAAGCTGGAGGGCGGAGAGAATATTCGTGTTCTTCAGGGCGGCCGGATCTTTATCGTCGGCAATGTGAAGCGCCCAGGTCCGCTCCAGATCACGGAAGGATCGGATAACAGTGTTCTGAAAGCTATCACCCTCGCAGGAGGTTTGGACAGCTTCAGCTCAAGCAAAGCCTACATCTACCGAGTTGAACCGGGCAACGCGAGCACGAATCGGATCCCGATTGAAATAAAAAAGATCATGGTGTTTAAAGCCCCGGATGTTCCGCTGTACGGCAACGACATGCTTTACGTTCCGAGTGCCACCGGTCAACGGATTAGCGTGAAGGCCCTTGGAATGACCATGGGGATAGGCCTCGCCATCGCCGGGCTTTTGCTTTATCTAGTCCACTAGGATTTCTGAAGAGGAATTATGCCTGAACAAGCGAAACTGCCTGAGATATTCCCCGCGAGCTCTTCGACCAATCCGCCGCCGGTGGCTTACTATGCGCCGCAACAGGAATTTGAACCGGAAGTGCCGTCGATCCCGATATCGCACTACGTATGGATCATGCGCCGGCACCTTTGGAAGATGATCGCCTTCGTGGCGACGTGCGTTCTTGTGACCGCTTTAGTCTCCGCGCGCCTGCAGCCGATCTATCAATCCACGGCCACAGTGAATGTCGATTTCCAGGCTCCGTCGGGCGTTGTCGGCCAGGATTCAGCAACCGCATTTATCGATGATCCCAACACATTTCTTGCGACCCAGATCACTCTTATTCAGTCGGACGCAGTGCTTCGGCCGGTAGCTGAGCAGTTCCATCTGCTCAATACCAATGGAAAGTCCGATCAAACGGGCTCGACCAAGGCTCAAGCAATGGCCACCGCTCCGATCTCGCTGGGGCCACTTCAGGTGGTCCGGCCGGCCGGCACCAATCTTTTGCTTATCAGCTATCGATCAACAGATCCGCACCAGGCGGCAGACATCGCCAATGCGGTTGCGAACTCCTTTCTGACCCATACCTACAACATTCGCATCCGGTCTTCAGCCAGTTTGTCGTCCTTCATGGAAAAGCAACTCGATGAATTGAAAGCGAAGATGGAGCGCTCCAATCTTGCCCTGGCGCAGTTTGAGAAGGATTTGAACGTTGTCGATCCAGAAGACAAGTCGAACATTCTCTCAGCGCGGCTCCTGCAACTCAACACGGAATATACATCTGCCCAAATCGACAGAGTCAACAAAGAAGCAGCGATTGAAGCTATCAAATCGGACTCGATTGATGCCGCCGAATTATCTCCGCAGGGAGGATCGCTCTTAAAATCAAGCGATGCATTGATCCAGGCACGCCAGCATTTCGCGCTGGTCAAGTCGACTTACGGAATCAATCACCCGGAATACCGTAAAGCAGAAGCCCAACTGGCGGAAGCGCAAAAGCTGTTCGATGACGAGCACCAGGACGTCGCCGCGAAGCTCGAAGTGCAGTATAACCAGGCCATGAAACGCGAGCAGATTCTTGGAAAGACGGTCGCGGACACCAAGGAGGAATGGGACAGTCTTAACACGCGCTCGTTTCAATACCGGCAGTTCAAGCAGGAAGCCGACGCAGACAAGGCTCTTTACGACGAATTGGTCAAGAAGATTCAGGAAGCGGATATCAACGCGGGATTTCAGGATAACAATATCAGCATTGCCGATCCGGCGCGGCCGCCGTTGCACCCTGTTTACCCGAACGTAAGGCAGAATCTGCTGCTGGCACTTCTTCTTTCAAGCTTCCTGGCGATCGGCGCCGCTGTGCTGCTTGACTCGATCGACACCACGCTCCGCGATCCACAGGAGGTCAGCCGGTTCCTCGGCGTAGATGTCATCGGCACAATGCCGATTGACCGGACCGCCGCTCAGCTCCCCAGGCCCATGGCTGCGGCGCAGTCCGAGACGGCCCTCGCAACGGTGCCGCCAGGTCCCAATCGAAAGGGATACTACGGTGCGCCCTCGAGCTTTGAAGAGGCGGTGCGAACGATTCGCAACACCATACTGTTATCCGACTTCGAGGGACGGCTCCGTTCAATCGCTCTAACAAGCGCTGCGCCCTCCGAGGGCAAGACAACCATCGCCGCCCATCTTGCTCTAGCCAATGCCGATCGCGGAAAGAAGACTCTGCTTGTCGATGGCGACCTGCGGCGTCCCAGCCTGCACTCGAAGTTCGGAATCAACCCTCGCGAAGGTCTTTCCAATGTGCTGACGGGAGAACTGCCGTGGCAAGACGTGGTGCTTCCCATCGAGGGCAGGCCAAACCTGAGCCTGCTTCCCGCGGGGCCAGGCTCCCATCGCGCCGCCGATCTTATCGGCCCGCGGCTCTCCTCCATGCTGGACGAGTTCGCCAAGGAATACGACCTGGTGATTATTGATTCGCCGCCATTGCTGGGCTTTGCCGAGTGCCTGCAGATCACCAGCGCGGCGGATGGCGTGCTTGTGATCAGCCTGGCTGGAGAAACCAAGCGCAAAGCCGTCGCCGCCGTTGTTTCGATGCTGAACAGGCTGCGCGCCAATATCGTCGGAGTGATTCTGAATCAAGTGGGACAGAACACTTCTTCAAGCGGCTATTCGTACTATGGCTATAACTACTACGGCCGTTACGGTGAGGGGAGCAATGAACAAAAGGAGTAATGATCAGAGCCCTGACAGCACCTGACACGAGTGCGGCTCTGGGTCTTGTGGATTGTTTTTCTTGCTCCAGACTTGTGCAAGGTTCCTGAAGAATCGAATCCCTTTGGCAGCGACTGGTTGATCGAACGATCAATGGTCGCAACAGAAAGTGAGACCAGGCATGACGAGGGCGCGGCTGGGCGGCATGTTTCTGTTGCTGCTGGGCAGCGTGCTCTTTGTTGCAGTGGGCAGCGTCAAGGAACACATCTCTGGATCAATGTGCGATTTCAAGAATGTTTACTATGCCGGGCGATGCCTGCTTGAACATTGCGATCCGTACCAGAGGAACGAATTGAAGAGTGTTTATCTCACCTCTGGAGGAGATCATCCAACGCCGTTTCTTGTTGAGGCCGTAACAACATATGTGTACTTGCCGACGATCTTTTTGATTACAGGTCCGCTTGCACTACTCCCATGGGGGCCCGCGCACCTGCTTTGGATGGCTGTAACTGCCTGTGCCGTAATCTTCGCTGCGATACTGATTTGGAATCCCGGTGCTCAATATGCGCCGCTAATTACTGGTTGCTTTATCGGCTTTCTACTGGCTAACAGCGTATGGCTGCTTATGGTTGGCAACCCGGCCGGCATAGCTGTAGGCCTCTGCGTGGTGGCCGTTTGGTGTTTTCTGCAGGAAAGGTTTCTGCACTTCGGAGTGCTTTGTCTTGCGATAAGCCTTGTTATCAAGCCCCATGATTCGGGCTTGATTTGGGCCTATTTCTTATTGGCAGGAAAAGCGTACCGCAAGCGAGCTCTGCAGACGCTTGCCTTGGCTTTCCTCCTTTCTTTGCCGGGAATCGTTTGGATTTCGCACGTCGCCCCTAATTGGGTACACGAATTGAACTCGAATATCCTAGCGGCTTCAGCACGCGGTGGATTGAGCGATCCAGGGCCCGCCGGCCACGTTCCAGACTCCGCCAATGCCGTGATAGACCTGCAAACTGCCATAAGCGTCTTCTGGGACGATCCTGAAATCTATAATCCGGCATCGTATCTCCTGTGCGGAATCCTCTTGCTTCTCTGGGGACTCGCCACTTTACGAGCGCCGCCCTCGCCTTCCAGCGCGTGGCTTGCGCTCGCGGTAGTGGCCCCTCTCTCGATGTTGCCGGTCTACCATATGCAACATGACGCACGGCTTTTGCTGCTTACTTTCCCCGCATGCGCTTCGCTCTGGGCCAAGGGTGGCCTGCTTGGATGGTTTGCACTACTCATGAATGCCGCGAGCGTCGTACTAAGCGGAGATATAGTTTCGGTTCTTCGCATTCATCTCGTTAGAAACTTACTCGCGACTTCGAGCGGATTTTCTCAAAAGGTACTCACGGTCTTGCTAGGCCGTCCCGTCCCGCTCGCCTTGCTAGGCCTGGGAGTCCTTTATCTGTGGGTCTATATGGACCGAGCGTTTGGGTGGTCCGGACCAACGAATGCTCGGCATGGAGATTTCGACCATCGTCAGGTTCGAACAATAGGTGAGACTTAAGGCCTTTCATCTCTTAGCAGCTAAGTGAAAACCTCGACAAGCAGTGCAATTCGGAGAGTGTCATGAGCGGCGTTTTATCAGTCAGCCAAGCGGAGGCTGTGGATTCCGCGGCAGAGCAGGCTCGGTACAGACTAACGACGCTCATCTGTTGGAGTGTTTGCGCAGCGCTCGCGGCGGCCGATGCCTGGGCTGGACGGCAATACACTGATCCAGATGGAATCTCCTACCTCGACATGAGCGATGCGCTCCTCAAACACAATTGGCATTTGCTGATCAATCCGCATTGGAGCCCGCTTTACCCATTTCTGATTGGTGTGGCCACCTGGTTCGCGCGCCCTTTGGGCTATTGGGAATTTCCGCTGGTGCACGCAGCTAACTTCGTCATCTTTCTCGGTGCGCTGGCGTCCTTCGAGTTTCTGATGCGCCAGGCGATCCTGGTTCTCAGCGGTGGGAGTGGGCATAAGCGCGCAAGTTCGATGGGATCACTCCCAGCATGGAGATGGCAACTGCTGGGCTATAGCCTTTTTGCCTGGAGCACGTTTGTATTGATCAGCGGGCTCCGCCGCGTGAATCCCGATCTGTGTGTTGCTACGTTTGTGTACCTTGATGCCGGCCTTTTACTCAGGCTTCGCATGGACGCCGGCAGATCGCGCACTTGCCTGCTGCTCGGGCTGACTCTTGGATTCGGGTATCTCGCGAAAGCCATCCTGTTCCCCATGGCGTTCGTGTTTATGACTGTTGCTATTCTCGCGATTGGCGAATGGCGCAAGGCGGCTGTTCCTCTCCTGCTGACGATCCTCGTCTTCAGTTCCATCGCAACGCCGATGGTAATTCTGGTCTCTCAAATGGCAGGCAGGCCCAGTTTCAGCGAGTCCGGACCGCTGAACTTCGCCTGGCTCGCGAATGGAGGGGATGCGCTCCCTTTCAGCACATTTCGTTCTTCGCCAGATTTGAAGCATCCGATGAATCTCCTCAACAAGAGCCCGGATGTACTTGGCTTCAATGGGCGCACCGCTTCAACCTACTCGCCGTGGTTCGATCCGCAGTATTGGAATGCCGGCACGAAAGCATCATTCAGTGCGGAAAGACAAACTCGAGCGATCGGCCGAAACCTGACTGCGTTCATTGCAGGCTTCTATATGGCGCCGATGTGGGCGCTGATTGCAGGCGGCGTTGCACTTTTCTTCATGAGCCGGGGTGAGCCAAATCGCTTTCAGCAACTTGCTTCCAGTTGGCCGTTACTCATCCCGGGAATTGCAGGCCTCACCCTATACACGCTGGTGCTGGTTCTGCCGCGCTACATAGCACCGTTCCTGGTGTTGGTGTTACTCGGCTTCTTCCCATACATTTTCTTCGGATATTCCGCGCGCCGTGCGAAGCCAGTTGCCATCGTTACATCTGTTCTTGCAATCTCTATCTTTGTTTTTTCCGCAATGTTTGTTGTGCTGCATCTGACGGAACCCATACCCATTCTTCGAGGACCGGGCGGTGTCTTTTATCGGGCAGCCGATTCGCTGAATAAGGACGGCGTGCTCCCCGGACAGTCTGTCGGCCTCATCGGCTCCGGTTGGGACGCGATGATCTGGGCGCGCCTGGCGCGGGTTCGAATCGTTGCCCAAATGCCTCTCGAGGAAACGCGTGGCTTTTGGCAGGCATCCGACCCACAGGTCCAGACTGAAGTGTATGACGCCTTTGCGAGAGCCGGGGCAAAGGCAGTGGTTACAGCTCAAACTCCGCCGTCAACCGGCTTCACAGACTGGCAAAAACTTGGGGATACACCTTACTACGTGCATTTCCTGGCCCCACCTCATATCTGATCCGCAGGCAGAGACATTATGGCGACCCAGCAATTACAGATTGCCTCACCGGGTGATCCGTGCGTCCAGATTCTTGGTTCGCGCGTTCACCTCGTTTCGGCAAATCAAACGGTAGACTGCATCGAGCGCTGGATCCAGGAGCGCGACGGCCGTTGCCGCCAGGCGATCGTGACCGGCTTCCATGGGCTGCTTGAAGCGCACAAGAGCCCGCACATCCGGTCGATTCTCAATGAGGCCGAGCTTTGGGTACCCGACGGAATCGCGCCTGTGTGGCTGGCCCGGCTGCGCGGCCATCGCAATGTAGTCCGCACGCCGGGCACAGAAATCATGAAAGAGTTTTTGCGGCGGGCGAATGAAAAAAATTACAGCAGCTACTTCTACGGCGACACCGAGGAAACCCTTGCCGCGCTTTCTGAAACCGTCGCGAGCAAGTATCCCGGCCACAGAGTCGCGGGCGCCTATTCCCCGCCCTTCCGTCCACTTTCCGCGGAAGAGGAGGCCGATATCCTGGCGCGCATCAACGCCGCACGGCCAGACATTCTGTGGGTCGCGCTGGGCATGCCGAAACAGGATATCTGGATTCATGAGCGGCTGAAGCAGCTCAACGTGCCGGTCGCCATCGGCGTTGGCGCCGCCTTTGCCTTTGTCGCCGGCACCGTTCCTCGCTGCCCGGAGTGGGTGGGGCGCGCGGGCTTCGAGTGGGTCTACCGCTTCCTGAAGGAGCCCGCCAAACTCTGGCGACGCGACCTGCTGGACGGCCCACGCTTCATTTTTTATGCGGGCATGGATTTCTTTCGGAATCGAGAGTACTGATCAACAAAATGGAACTTGAAACCATAGACGCCCCAGTCACCATACAGGTTGAAGATTCGTCGATTCCTGTGACGATCATCGAGCCTTCCCGCGGATGGGTGGCGCTGAAGCTCGGCGAGCTTTGGGAGTACCGGGAGCTCCTCTATTTTCTTACCTGGCGCGAGGTCAAGGTCCGCTACAAGCAGACGGCACTGGGCGCCGCATGGGCGATCATTCAGCCGCTTTTCACCATGCTGGTGTTCAGCCTGTTTTTTGGACGGCTCGCCAAGGTTCCCTCCGACGGCATCCCGTATCCACTCTTCAGTCTCACCGGTTTGATCCCGTGGACCTTCTTTGCCAACGGCCTTACGCAGTCCTCCAACAGCCTGGTCGCCGGGGCGAACCTGATTTCCAAGGTTTACTTTCCGCGCCTTACCATTCCCTTATCGGCCGTGCTCTCGGGCGCGGTCGATTTTGCAATCTCGTTCATCCTGCTGGCCGGCATGATGGCCTTCTATCACCAGGCGCCGCCTCTGCGATGCATCTATCTTCCACTGTTCTTTCTGCTGGCGCTCGTGTCCGCCCTCGGGGTTGGCCTCTGGCTCTCGGCGCTCAATGTGGAGTACCGCGACGTCCGCTACACCGTTCCCTTTCTCACCCAGTTCTGGATGTTCGCAACGCCCATCGCCTATCCGGCCAGCATGCTCCATGGCATGTGGAGAACTCTTTACGGACTGAATCCGATGGTCGGCGTCGTGGAGGGATTTCGCTGGGCGCTGCTGGGGACCAACACCGCGCCCGGCCCCATGATCGCCGTTTCATCGTTTGCAGCCGTACTTATCCTGGTTGGGGGCGCATTTTACTTCCGGCGCATGGAGAAGACCTTTGCCGATGTCGTCTAACTGTTCACCCGCCGGCATTGCGGCACACGGGCCGACGCCCCTCTCAGTTCCCTGCCCCACGGGTTTTGATCGATGAGCGATATAGCTATCCGCGTAGAAAATCTCGGCAAGCAGTATCGCATCGGCGCTCTTCAGAAGGGCGGCGGGTACTCCTACAAATCGCTGCGCGACTCCATTGCGAACGCCGCCTCAGCGCCGTTCCGGGCAGCTCGCGGGCTAATGGGGCAGAACGGTACTCACGAGAATCACCGGGATGAGATTTTCTGGGCGCTCAAAGACGTTTCGTTCGACGTCAGGAAGGGCGAAATCGTCGGCGTGATCGGCAGAAACGGAGCGGGCAAGAGCACGCTTCTCAAGCTGCTCTCGCGCATCACGGAACCGACGACCGGGCGCGTTGAGATTCACGGCCGCGTCGGGTCTCTGCTTGAGGTCGGCACGGGCTTCCACCCCGAGCTCACGGGCCGCGACAACGTGTATTTGAACGGCGCGATTCTGGGCATGAAGAATGCGGAGATCGCAAGGAACTTCGACGCCATCGTCGCCTTCGCCGGAGTCGAGAGGTTTATCGACACGCCCGTCAAGCACTACTCGAGCGGAATGTATCTCCGGCTCGCCTTCGCCGTTGCCGCCCATCTGCAAACGGAGGTCCTGATCGTGGACGAGGTATTGGCAGTGGGCGACGCGGAATTTCAGAAGAAATGCCTCGGAAAAATGCAGGAAGTCAGCCGGGGCGGGCGAACGGTTATCTTTGTCAGCCATAATCTGACCGCAGTCAAGAAGCTTTGTGGCTCGGGAATCCTGCTCCGGAACGGCCAACTTTTGTACGAGGGATCATCGAATAGTGCCCTCGAGAGGTACATGTCCTCCGGTGTCGATACCAGCGGGAACTGGGAAAGAGATCCTGAAAAAGCAAGTCGCGATGAAATCTGGTTCGAATCGGTCCATCTGATGGACAGCGATGGAAATATCCGAGCGGAATTTGATTTTGAGGAAATAGTTCACGTGTCAATTTCCGCCAATGTTACGAAGCGAGTCGAGAATGCTCAATTTGCAATGCGTGTTTCGAATCATGAAGGGATCGCCGTTTTCACAACCTGCAACACTGACGAACCCAGGCGATACATCCCCTTTGAAGCTGGCCCAGTCACCTATACGATCAAGCTTCCGCGCAGGTTCCTCATGCCGGGGCGCTACATGTTGACGATTGCTGCCCATATCCCGAGAGTCCAGCTATTTGACCTGATCGACGACGAGATATCGTTCATGATCCACGAAACCTCAAGCTACGCGGGAGTTCTTCCGGATGACAGGACAGGAATAGTCAATGAGACCATCAATTGGCAACCCTGAGAGCGCGCCGCATCTGAGGCCGAGCATCCTTGACACTCTAGTTTTCCAACTGCTGATATCAACCTGCCGCTGGCAAACTCGATTCGGAGTAAGGCAATGGTGGAACAGAGCTAACGCAGCATTTGTAAAACGACGTCGAACTGTTTCCGTGACCATCCATGGCCGAAAAGTTTGGGCCGCTTTTGGCAATCCTTATCCCATAACGACCCGGCTTTACCCAACCTACAACGGCCCCCTCCTTGAACTGGTTCACGAGGTCTATCTATCGAAGCAGCGCCCAATTCGATTGGTCGATGTCGGGGCCTCCATAGGCGACACTGTACTTTTTGTGAATTCGAATTGCCCGTGCATGATTTCGGAGTTTGTCTGCGTAGACGGCGATCCAGGGTTCTTTGATTATTTGAATCATAATCTTGCCTTCCTACCAAATGTTCGACCAATCCTTGCACAGCTATCTCGGTCGGCTGGCTTCAATTCGTCTTTGGTGCGAATCAACCCTGGAGCTGCAAGCGCCGTAGGAACAACAAAGGTCAAGACCGCTCCTCTGGATGAAATGCTGAGCTCTCATTCGGTCGGACCCATTGATGTGCTAAAGATCGATGTAGACGGTTTCGACGGCGAAGTGCTGTCTGGAGCCGGAGAAACTCTCAAAAAAGATCGCCCATGCATCATCTTCGAATGGCACCCCATCTGGTGCCGCAATACAGGTAATGGTTGGCATGAGGCATTTAAGAGCGTTATAGCCGTCGGCTACTCGCGCTTTGTATGGTTCGACAAGTTTGGCAATTTCAGTCACTTCATGTTGCATTACGATTTCGCAACGATCGAAGCTCTGGCTCAATATTGTTTGAGGGATCTTTCGGCTGATTGGCACTATGATGTGATCGCTCTGCACGACACATGTTCCCTAGATTTCCAGGCGCTTGGGATGCTTCGATTTTCACGCAATAGAACCTCAGGTTGGTAGCAAGGAAAAGCGTGCTTATTGTGCCTAGCCCGCCGACATCGCAACGCCACGGGAATTGAAAATCATGGACAATCGAGATTCTGACGACCTTCTCTCAAGTAATGGCAAAGATATTTATGACCTGGAAAAGATAGCTGAGGAGATCGTAGAGTACACGGGACAGCCCGAGGCCACGGTGTGGAGGCGTCTCGCGCTGGAATTACAACAAAATGGTACCAACGTCGTGGTTGAGGCCGAGCGCTTTGGCGTCACGCCTCACGTATTCGACGAGAATCTCATCAGATTCTATTCAGAGTCTGACGGATTCATTTACGACACTTGCATTGAAAGCCGAAACCCAAATCGCATGTCGAAATGGTTAACAATTGCGCGTTTCAT
>Ga0181516_10000966_pt1 | contig 23369 bp, 19 predicted proteins | sample PEATcosm2014_Bin_25_FD_121104 | JGI IMG/M metagenome (GOLD analysis project Ga0181516, IMG submission 121104) | Peatland microbial communities from MTU Mesocosm Facility, Houghton, MI, USA - PEATcosm2014_Bin01_10_metaG | ecosystem: Environmental > Terrestrial > Soil > Wetlands > Peat | place... | reverse complement strand
CTCGTAGTTGCGCAGCACCACGCGGTCGGCGTTGTGGCTCAAGACGTATTCGGGATTGACCGGCACCTTGCCGCCGCCGCCGGGCGCGTCAATGACGTATTGCGGCACGGCGTAGCCGGTCGTATGCCCTCGCAATTGCTGCATGATCTCGATGCCCTGGCGCACGCTCGCGCGCAGGTGCGCCGAGCCGGAAATCAGATCACACTGGTAAAGATAATACGGCTTCACGCGGCACATCAAAAGTTTCTGGACGAGCGCCTTCATCACGGTGGCGTCGTCGTTGACGTACTTGAGCAGAACGCTCTGGTTGCCGAGCGGAATGCCGGCGTCGGCGAGGCGGCCCAGCGCGTCACGCACTTCCGTCGTGAGCTCGCGTGGATGGTTCGAGTGGACGCTCATGAAGAGTGGATGAAATTTTTTCAGCATCGCGCAGAGTTCCGGCGTGATGCGTTGCGGCAGAAACGTCGGGATGCGCGAACCGATGCGGAGAAATTCGACGTGCGAAATCGCACGCAGGCGGCTTAACAAATTTTCCAGCTTGTCGTCGCTCAACAACAGCGGGTCGCCGCCGCTCAAGAGCACGTCGCGGATCTCGGGATGCGCGGCGATGTAGGCGATCTGCTTGTCAAATTCGGGATGAAAATCGTAGCCGGTCGCGTTGCTCACGAGCCGCGAGCGTGTGCAGTAACGGCAATACGCGGCGCAGCGATCCGTGACCAAAAATAAAACGCGGTCGGGATAACGATGGACGAGTCCGGGCACGGGTGAGTGCGAATCTTCGCCGACGGGATCGCTCATTTCCCAAGGCGCGGTGTGGGATTCAGCGAGCTTGGGAATGACTTGCAGCCGGATGGGACAATTTTCATCCGCCGGATCAATGAGATTGAAAAAATACGGCGTGATGGCGAGCGCGAGCTTTGTGTTTGCGAGTTTTGCGCCGGCAAATTCCTCCGGTATGAGCGTGGGCAGGAATTTTTGCAATTGCTCTACCGTCGTGATGCGGTGTTTCAACTGCCATTTCCAGTCGTTCCAATCGGAATCCGAAACGTCGTGCCAATAGCCGCGTCCGGCAGAATGGAATTCTTTCAGGGATTGAGACGAATTGCCCGAAGGCGGCTCGTCGCCGTTGGAGAATGAATTGTCAGCCTGCATTTTTCAGTATGTGGACTATAAGTTTGAATCGCGTCCTGTCAAGTTGACCGCGCGGAGGACTGGACGTTCAAGTTAAAATTTCATCGTTGCAAGGCCGGGTTCATGGAACTGTCCGGTTGGATTGCGGATTCAATGGTTCGCCGTTGCGCGTCGAGCGAGTCCAGTTTTTTCAACGTGTCGCGAGTGTCCGCTTTTTGCGAGGCGGCCTGCGAATGTTTGGTCGTCGAACGCGCGGACCCGGTCGTTTTGCCCTGCCCGAGATAATCGGCGATGGCGCGGCGGTAGGTATCGGTCAACGCGGCCAGCGGCGCGGCGATCCGAAATTGCGCCATCTCAAGGTCGCGCAGCTTGTTCTCTAAAATCGCGGTCTGCCGCGCGGAATCAAAATTGAGGATGACGGCCTGCAGCGAAATCTCCGCGTGCGCGGGCAGGTCGTTCGACGACGCGCGGAATTCGACCGGCACGCCCAGAATCCCATCGAGTTTTTCGCGACTGGCGGCCGGCGTCCATTGCGGCCCCGGTTCGCGCGCGGCAAAAACGATGACGCGGAGCGCCCACCATTTCTCCACGTCGAGCGGGCGCGGAAAATCCTTGCGGAACGCGGATTGAAACGCCGTCTGCCAGTTGTAATATTGCGGCGAGGTTTCGAACATGGCGCGCAAATGCGCCTGACCATTTTTCAGGCCGAGCAGCTCGCTGACGAACAATTGAGCGCTGGCGCGATACACGCCGCCGTCCGCACCGGACAATTGCCTGTCGTCCGGCCAGCTCAATTGCTCAAATGTCAGCGCCGGTGAATTTTTCAGCACGCGCCGCGCATCGGCGAGTGGATCGAAGCCGCGTTCAGTCGTGTCAATCCGCGTGACCGAGAGGCCGTTCACGATTTTGTCCGGCGACGACAAGATGATTTCCTGCGAACCGGCGGCGAGAAGTTGCTCCGACAAGCCGTCGGCGAGCCACGCGGGAATCTCCGCAGAATGCGACTGAGCGTTGCGGTTGGCGAATTCCAGCAGCAACACTCCGGTCATCGCGCTGGTGAAGCGCGTGCGCGGCAAAACATCCGGCAGCCGGACCAGATAACTCCAATTCCCGTTGGAAGGCTTGGAGACAATTTCAACCTCCTCGTCGAGCGACTGCGCCGGATGCAGCGCAAGAAAAATCTGCCCGCGCCACGGCGTCGAGGAATTGATTCCAAGTTCGCGCCAGAGCGATTTCTTGATGCGCTCGGCGGAGATGGCGAGCAGCGCGGGTTGGAGCCGGACAAGATTAGTGTCGGCGGCGACGTTTCGTGAATTGGGCAGCGGTGAATCTTCCGCCGAGCCGATGACGATGAACTGGCCGGAAATGCTGCGGGCGGAACCGGCTTGCGGCGTGGAAAATTGAGCGCGGACGACCAGCGGAAAAAACAACGTGCAAAGAACAAGCAGGCGTTGCGACGACCGTTTCATTTTTTGTCCGGCTTGGCGGCGGGCTTTGCCGGGGCGGGTTTCGCGTCGCCGGAAGATTTGGCAGGCGCGGAATCTTTTTTGGCCGCGTCCTTGTATTTTTCGCTGCGGTAGTCGGTGATGTAAAATCCGCTGCCTTTGAAGAGCAGCCCCGTGCCCGCGCTGATTTTCTTTTTCACCTTGCCGCGTCCCCATTTTTTCTGCGCGCAAAGGTCTTCCGGGCAGATTTTCAGCGGCTTGGCAGAAATGGAGCGCCGGATCTCAAACTCGTGGCCGCATTTTTCGCAAATGTATTCGTAGGTCGGCATCGGAAGTTTGCGGACTGTTTTTAATCCGCGCGGCGGGTCGCTACGGCGAATTCGTCGTTGCCGCAGGCGCGTTGGTCGGCGGCGGAATGATGTGGATAGAGCCGTCGGAACCGACTTCGACGTTCAAATCGTAGTGCGGCGGGCGGGCGGGCGCAGGACGCTGCATCAAAAGCTCGGCGCCCTTTTGTTGCGTGGCTGGGTTGTTGCCGTTTTTCATCCATTCCAAGCGGCGGGCGGTGAACAGTTCGTCGCGCAATTTCCTGACCTGCGCGCGGACTTCGTCAAGGTCGTTGAACTTGTGCTCCAGCTCGGCCTTCTGCGCCATCTGCTTTTGCAGTTCGGCGGCAAGAAACACGTTGTTCGTCTCGGAGGTGGCGAGTTTTTGCTCCTCGTCGGTGATCTGCGCATCCAGCGACGCGATGCTGTTGGTGAGCGCGTCAACGCGTTCATCCAGCACCTTGTTCTGCGCTTCCAGGTCGTCGATGCGGGCGTTCAGGTTGGTGATCTGATTCTGCGCGCTTTCAAGTGAAGACTTCGCCTCCGTGAGTTCGCCGGAAGTTTCCATGAGATTGTTGGAAAGCGCCAGCAACGCATCGCGGCTGGTCGCCAGATCGTTCGTCAGCATGAGGTTGACCTGGCGCAAATCGTCAAGGCTCACGTTGGCGGTGGTCAACTGGTTGGAAAAATCGAGAATGGCGTCGGCGTCCTTTTTACGCTGGTCGTCCGCCGATTTTTTTGTCGCAATCAAGGCGATGACCAGTCCGGCGCAAACCGCGAGGAGAACGATGATTCCAATCTTTATCTTCATAACAGCCGCAAAAATGGCGCGACCGGGCAAATTTTGCAAGCGTCAACGCCAATATCGCTTACGGGGTTGCGGCGGGCGGGTTTGTGGCCGCGGCGTCCATCGCCGCCACCGCCGCCTTCAAATCGGCGTCAAGGATTTCAACGCCTGCGGCTTTTTTTAAATTGTCCAAGTAGGGCGGCGCGAGCTTTTCGGTCTTTTGCTGCACCAAGACATTTTTAATGTAGTCGGCAATGGTTGTGACGGACAGCGGCACCTTGTCCGTCAACGCCAATTGTTTCGCCGGGGTTTTGTCGAGCAACTGGATGATGTGGTAGCCATAGGCGGTGGTGACGACATCGCTGATGGTGTTCGTCTTCATCGAAAATGCGGCGGCTTCAAATTCGGGAACCATGGCACGGGTCGGATTAGCGCTCGCCTTCGCAAACGGCTGCAATTCACCACCGTTGTCCTTCGAGTCGGGGTCTTCGGAATATTGTTTGGCAAGCACTGCGAAGTCCTCGCCCGCTTTGGCGCGCTTGAGCAGGTCGTCAATCTGTTTGCGCTTGGCCTGTATCTGGTCGGCCGGCAAAGGCGCATGCGTCACCGGATCTATCGTCAAAAGTAAAATGTGGCGGACGTGCACCAGTTCCGGCTGCTCGAAATTTTCCGGATGGCCGTTATAAAAATTTTTTATCTCGGCGGGAGTCACGGTGATTCCAAGCTCTCGCGTCAAGGTCGCGGTCGCAACCGCCTCCTGGCCGATTTTCAGTCGCAAATCGTCCGCGCTCATGCCGATGGCTTTGAGTTGCCGGTCGAAGTTCTCCTGCGAACCGGCGTGCTCGAGCAGTGAGGCGATTTGTGCGTCAGCCTTAATTTTGCCATCCGCCTTGTCCGCGTCCGTGGACTTTTGCAGGAGAAGCTGGATCTGGATCAGCCGGCTGAGCATGTTGGCTTCGATGCCCAGCAACTGGTCCGGCGGGATCGTTTCATTGCGAGCGACGGCGGCGGATTTGATGCCTGTCATCACCTGATCCAAATCGCTCTGCTTGATTTCAAAACCTTCCCCCTTGGCGACAACCGGGTCGCCAAACAGCGCCGTCATTGTGTCGGCGGGCTGGGAATTGGTGGCCGTCGAGAGCATGGTCGCATCCGGCGTGGCGGCGTTGGCGCGCGGCAGCACGATTAAAGCGGCGGCGAGCGCGGTGGAGAAAGTCAGTTTCAGTTTCATGTTTTGGTTTGAGTGTTTTCGATTCGATTCGGTTCAATAATTTACAACCTTACCACTTTCACATTGCTGATGTCAGTGTCTTTCTGAAGTTCTTCGAGCAACGCCTGCGGCGGCACGCTGTCGAGGTTCAACACCGTCAGCGCCAGGCCGCCCGCCGTGTCGCGCGTCAGGCTCATGTTCGCGATGTTAACCTTGTATTTTGCGAGCAGTGTTCCGAGATGACCGACGATGCCCGGACGATCCTTGTTGTTCAACAGCAGCAATGTTCCCGAAACGGGAATTTCCACCGGCGTGCTGAACAGGCGCACAATGCGCGGATTGTTCGGCGAACCAAAAAAGGTTCCGCCCGCCGAAATCAATTTCTTCGCGCCGCTGAAAAGCTGGACGTGCACCCATTCGTTGAACGTCACCGGCTCGTCCGATTTTTTTTCCTCGACGGTGATGCCGATGCTCTGCGCCACGCTGCGGACGTTGACGTTGTTCACGTCCTTCAAATTGCTCGTGGACAGAAAGCCGCGCAGAATCGCGCGCGTCACCGGGTCAATGTTCGGCAACTGCCGCGCATTGCCGCCATAAGTGATATGCAGACGGTCGGCGGTCGCGGGCGAAAGTTGCGCGACCAGTTTTCCGAGCGCCTCGCCGAGCGGCAGATACGGCTTCACCTGCTCGTAAGTTTTCGCGTCGAGGTATGGCAGGTTCACCGCGTTGCGGACTTCGCCGGTCAGCAGATAGCCCGCGATGACTTCGGCAACTTCAATGCCACATTTTTCCTGCGCCTCTTCCGTGCTCGCGCCGAGATGCGGCGTTAAAATCAAATTCGGCTGCCTGCGGAACGGATGGTCGGCGGGCAATGGTTCAACCGCAAAAACGTCCAGCGCGGCTCCGGCGACCTTTCCAGACTCAAGCGCGGCGATTAAATCCTTTTCCGAAATGATTTCGCCGCGCGCGCAATTCACGATTTTCACGCCGGGCTTCATTTTTGAGAACGCGGCGGCGTTCAACATTTCCTTTGTTTCTTTCGTCACCGGCATGTGGACGGTGATGAAATCCGCCTCGCGATAAACGTCATCCAGACTTTCGGCAAATTCCGCGCCAATCGCCTTCGCGCGGTCTTCGGTCAAATACGGATCGTAGGCAACGACGCGCATCCCGAATGCGATCGCGCGCTTGGCGACTTCCGTCCCGATCCGGCCCATGCCCAGAACGCCAAGGATTTTTCCGGCGAGCTCCACGCCTTGAAACAATTTGCGATCCCACTTGCCGGCGATCATCGTCGCGGCAGCCTGTGGCACTTTGCGCGCGAGCGAGAGCAGCATGGTGAAGCTCAATTCCGCCGTCGTCACCGTGTTGCCGCCGGGCGTGTTCATCACCACCGTGCCGTGCTGCGTGGCGGCTTCGATGTCCACGTTGTCCACGCCGACGCCCGCGCGTCCGACGACGCGCAATTTTGGCGCGGCCTCGATTATTTTTTTTGTGACTTTCGTTTCCGAACGGACGACGAGCGCGACCGCGTCCGCGACGATCGGCAGCAATTCCGCTTCGGGCAGCCGTTTCGGCAGGACGACGACCTGGAATTCAGGCCGCTGTTGCAGCAGCGCGATGCCCTTCGGCGAAATCGGATCACAAACGACGATTTTCATATTGAAAAAGGAGCGCGAGTATAGGCTCCGCGCGCTTTAAGGTCAAATGGCGAATGTGTAAAATTCACTGTGCGTCCGGCGAAAATTCATTATCTTGCACTACAAAATGAGCAACAAGCTGCTGTTGATTGATGATGAAGAGGACGTGCGGTATTCGTTCCAGCGGATTTTTGATTCGCCGGAAATCGAATTCACCACCGCGTCATCCGGCGAAGAAGGAATAAAACTGATTCCAAAATTCAAACCCGACCTCGTGTTGATGGACGTTCGCATGGGCGGCATGAACGGGCTCGAAACCTTGCGCCGCATCCGCGCCGCCAACCCCAAACAGCTCGTCATTCTGATGACCGCCTACGGCACGACGCAGACCGCCATCGAGGCGATGAAGCTCGGCGCATATGATTATCTGCTCAAGCCGTTCGACGCGGTGAAAATCAAGGAGCTTGTCGGCAACGCCCTCAAAGCAGCGCGCGACATGAAGCAGGTCGTCTCTTACGAGCCGTTGTTGCAGTCGGAAGATTACGAACTGGGCATCATCGGCCGCAGCGGCGCGATGCAGCAGGTTTTCAAGCTCATCGGCCAGGTCGCCGTCAGCAACGCCACCGCGCTCATCACCGGCGAAAGCGGCACGGGCAAGGAACTCGTCGCCCGCGCCATTTATCATCACAGCGAACGCGCCGCGCAGCCGTTTCTCGCCGTGAATTGCGCCGCCATTCCCGAACAACTTTTGGAAAGCGAACTCTTCGGCCATGAAAAGGGTTCATTCACCGGCGCGACCAACCAGCGAGTCGGAAAATTCGAACAATGCAACAAGGGCACGATCTTCCTCGACGAAATCGGCGACATGACGCCCGCCACGCAGACGAAAATTTTGCGAGTGCTGCAAAGCGGCACGTTCGAGCGTGTCGGTGGCAATTCGCCCATTCAGGTGGACGTGCGCGTCATCGCCGCGACGAACAAGCCGCTCGAAGCCGCCGTCGCTGCAAAACAATTCCGCGAGGATCTGTTTTACCGCCTCAACGTCGTGCGCGTCCATATCCCGCCGTTGCGCGACCGTCCCGACGACGTTCCGCTGCTCGTGAATTATTTTCTCGAAAAAAACGCGCGCGAATTGCAACGCCCGCCGAAATCCGTCGCAGCCAGCGTCATCAAGACTTTGGAAAAATACCACTGGCCCGGCAATGTGCGCGAACTGGAGAACGCCATCCGCCGCGCGCACGTCATGGCCAAGAGCGACGCGATTCTGTTGAGCGATCTGCCGCCGGAAATTTCCGGTCAAGGCGGCGGCGCAATTTCGCCAAGCGCCGGAGTTGCCGGTGAAGCCGCGGCGACCGATGCCGCCGCGCTCGCGAGACAATTATTTCAATGGGCCAAGCGCGATCCGAAATTGAAGGTCATTCCCGCCGTCGAGCGCGAACTCGTGATCCAGGCGCTCAAGGAAACGAACGACAACCAGGTTCACGCCGCGAAACTGCTCGGCATCACGCGCGCGACGCTGCGCAAACGCATTGATAAGTTCGGCATCCAGCGCGAGCTCAATGTGAAGTGATTTAATTCTGCTCCGACTCCGTCGTTACCGGCTCGGCCTCGCCTTTCAACGCGGCCATTGCGGCGTGCCAAGCGAGAATCGCGCACTTCACGCGCGCCGGATATTTGTGGACGCCCGCGAACACCGTCAGTTTGCCCACGTCGCCGTTCACTTTTCCCGTCGTGACCATTTCGTGGACCTGACCGAACATTTTTTCCACGTCCGTTTTCGTCTTGCCCTTCGCAAATTCCGTGAGCAGCGATGCCGACGCCTTGGAGATGCAGCAGCCCGAACCGGTGAAGCTGATGTCCTTGATCGTGTCGCCATCGAGCGCGAGAAACAGTTTCAACTGGTCGCCGCAGACCGGATTGCGCCCTTGCGCCGAGCAGGTGGCCGCGGGCAATTCGTGGAAATTGCGCGGCTGCTTGCAGTGGTCAAGTATGACCTGCTGATAAAGGTCGTTGATGTCGTCGAACATGGACTTTCAGTATATCACAAAAAAACGGATTGAAATGAATCCGAGCAATCCATTTCTCAATTCTTCTCCGCAAGATGATGATTCGCTTCGAGCCGGTCCCAAACCAGTTTGTCCAATTCCTCGCGCACAGGCGTGCACTTCACGCGCTCGATGATTTCGCCGGCGAAGGCGTGGATCAACATCCGCCGCGCGCTGTCCGTGCCAATGCCGCGCGAGCGCAGGTAAAAAATGCTCTCATCGTTCAACTGGCCGATGGTCGCGCCGTGCGTGCATTTCACGTCGTCGGCATAAATCTCCAGTTGCGGCTTCGTGTCCGCCGTCGCGTCGTCGGAAAGCAGCAGATTTTTATTCGTCTGCTTCGCGTCGGTTTTTTGCGCAATCGGATGAACGTAAATCCTGCCGTGAAAAACGCCCTTCGACTTGTCGTCGAGAATGCCGTTGAAATATTCATGGCTCGCGCAATGCGGCTGCGCGTGCTCGACAATCATGTGATGATCGGCGAGCTGTTCACCGCGCGTGAGGTAAAGTCCATTCAAAATACACTCGAGACCTTCGCCCGCGAGTTTCGTGCGGATGTTCGTGCGCGACAGTTTTGCGCCAAGCGCGAACGAATGGACGGTCACGTTGCTCGCGCGGCCAAACTCGCCGGCAATGGTGGCGATGTGAAACGCGTCGAGCGCTTCATCCTGAAGTTTGATGTGCTCAACGGCGGCGTTGTCGCCCGCAAAAATTTCCGTCACCGCGTTCGTGAAATAGGCAACGTTGCCGGTGCTGATGTAACTTTCCACGACGGTCAATTTGCTGTTCGCCTCGGCGATGACGAGGTTGCGCGGCAAAATCACTTCACCTGAATTTTTTGCGGACGAAATGTAAATCAACTGTATCGGCTCGTTTACTTCGACACCTTTTGGCACAAAGATAAATGCGCCGTCGGTGAAAAACGCCTGATTCAACGCGGCGAAAGTGTTGCTCGCCGTGTGCGCGTATTTGCCAAGATGTTTTTCGATGAGCGCGGAATCTTTCGCGAGCGCGGCGGAAAGATTTTCAATCCGCACGCCGCCGGAAACAGGTTTAATGCTCGAAAGTTTCGCGCAGAAAAATCCGTTCACGAACACGAGCCGGTGGCCGGGCAGTTTGGTAAAAGCCGCCACGCCCAGCGCCTTCGTTTCCGAGCCGTTTACGGAAGCTTCTTTCGCCAGATGGAAATTCAATTTTGAAATCGGCGTGACGTTGGTGAAGCGCCAGTCCTCGTCGCTCAGCTTCGGGAAACCGAGTTCGGCAAAACCAGCCAGCCCCGCCTTGCGCAACGGCAGCAGCCATTTGGGCTGGGGCGCGGCGGCTTCCACCTGCGAAAATTTTCCGACCCACAGCTCCGTTCCGTTGTTTGCTTTTTGCGTCATAGTCAATTTTTTATCGAACAGACAGTTTTCCATGCAATCCACTTTCGTGCAAGTCTGGAGCGCGCTTGTTTTCGGATGCGAAGCTGGCATTTTATCCGCCTGATGCTTTCGCAAGACACAGTTTTGGACGCGCTGAAATCGGTCAAGTATCCGGGCTTCTCGCGCGACATCGTTTCGTTCGGGCTGGTCAAAGAAATTTCCGCCGCCAACAGCACGGTGAGCGTCACGATGCAATTAACCTCGCCAAATCCTGAAGCCGCACAGCAAATAAAAATTGAAAGCGAACGCATCCTGAAAAATCTTCCCGGCGTGAATCACGTTCACGTCGAAGTGCGGCAACCTGCCGCTGGGCAATCCGCTGGCGCGACCAATCCATTCGCCAATCAAAATAAAGTTTCCGGCGTAAAAAAAATTATCGCCGTCGCCAGCGGCAAGGGTGGCGTCGGCAAATCCACTTGCTCCGTGAATCTCGCGTGTGCGCTCATGCATCTCGGCGCAAAAGTCGGTTTGCTTGACTGCGATATTTACGGGCCGAGCATTCCGCTGATGATGGGTGTTCACGAAAAACCGACCGTCAACGAAGCCGAGCACCTCGTGCCGCCGTCCAATCACGGCGTGAAAGTGATGAGCATCGGGCTTTTGCTGACGGACGACCAGCCGGTGATCTGGCGCGGACCGATGATCACGAAAACCATCCAGCAATTTCTTCTCGCCGTCGAATGGGGCGAACTGGATTTTCTGCTCGTGGACTTGCCGCCGGGCACGGGCGACGCGCAACTTTCGCTCTGCCAGACCGTGCCGCTCGACGGCGGCGTCATCATCAGCACGCCGCAGGAGGCGTCGCTCGGCGTCGTGCGCAAAGGCATCGCGATGTTCCGGAAGGTGAACGTGCCGATTCTCGGCATCGTGGAAAACATGAGCTGGTTCACCACGCCGAACGGCGAGCGCGTGGAAATTTTCGGCCACGGCGGCGGCAAGAACGAAGCCGCGCGGCAAAAGGTTCCGTTCCTTGGCGAAGTGCCGATCTTCACTGAAATCCGCGAAGGCGGCGACCGTGGAATGCCGATTGTGGTTTCCACGCCGAATCACGCGGCGGGCAGGGCGTTCATTCAAATCGCGGAAACGCTGCGGAAAAATCTGAAATAATTTTAGCCACGGATGAAACACAGATTGAACACGGATAAAAAAGATTTTGCGTTCACGCTGGTCGAACTTTTAGTCGTTACTGCCACCGTTGGAATTCTCGCCGCACTTTTGCTGCCAGCAATTTCTCAATCCAAAGCAAGAGCGCAACGGACTCAATGTGCGAATAATGTGAGACAGCTTGGAGTTGCGCTCCAAGGTTTCTTGGCGGACAACCATGTTTATCCCTTGTCGGTGGAGAACCCCTCGGTTGGTGCTGATTGGAGAGATGCTTTGCAGAAACAAGAAGTCTCACCGATAAAAACTGGCAGCATCGCATGGATGCAACAAGGTGTTTGGAAATGTCCAAGTGCTGAAGAACCGACCGACTGGCCCGCAAATTCTGTATATCTCAGCTATGGCTACGACTCTGACGGCATGTCCCATCCAGATGATACCAATTCGCTTGGACTCGGAGGGCATCATACTTTTACTGCTTCACAATTGCCGACACCCGCCGTAATGGAATCCGAGGTTGTCAGTCCAAGCGAAATGCTAGCTATCGGTGACGGTTTTTGGGGCGAAAATAATGATATTTATGACGGCTCTGGTTACTTGTGGCGAGGTCGCACGATAGCAGGTTTGCCGACCACCAAACGAAGTTACGCGCGTCATCAAGGCAAGGCCAACGCGGTGTTTTGCGACGGCCACGTCGAATCGCCGACGCTGCAATTTCTTTTTGCCGACACCAGCGACGCCGCCTTGTCCCGCTGGAACCGCGACCACCAGCCGCACCGTGAAAAACTTTCGCCGTAAATTCCAATTAAGTTATTTGTCTTTAATTTGTGTCCACGCCGGTCGTCAGGCCCTTCGCGGCATTTGTTTGGGCGGAACAAATTTGAGAAACAAGGATTATGGCAACCAGACACAGTCCGATATTTAACACATCCGAAGCTATCTGCACATAGGTGGCTGTTTGTAATGCGTCAATGGTTTTCCCATTCACATTTATCATCTCACTGGCTGACACCCATGCTAACCAATAGACAATCCAAAGCGTCCACCATCCCGGCAATATCCGGCTTGCAGGAATGTCCTGCCATGTGAACGGATTTTGACTTGCCCTCCACAATTCTTTCATCGCCTGATAGGGTTTCCACAGGCAGATGATCGGAACAAAGAAACAACCGACAGCCCAACCCGGTGCGATTTTCAGGCCGTTTGCGCCAAGCGCCCGCACATTCCGATTGGCCCGAAAAATCCACCATCCAAAGATGACAGCCGTGAACAAAAGCAAGGCGACTTGCGAAATTTTAACGATGCTTTCCCTCGCATCATTTGCATTGCCCTCCGCTTCCGTATAACTCCGGCGTAACAATGTCTCTTGCATGACTCCAGAAAGGACGGCGACAGCCCCCAGAACCGCGCCAAGGATAAGAAAAAACTTGAGGAACTTTGTCAGACCGGACAAATCTTTGAAGGCATAGCCCGTGTTTGCCCGGGCGGTTTCCAGAACGGCGCTGGTCACGTCAACATTCCGCTTTTCAAGTTCTGCCCTGGCGACATTGATTATTTCGGCAGGCCAGTCGTTTCGCTTTGTGAGCATGGTCAATAACTCCTGGTCGCTTTTTCTCGCCACCTGTCCGGCCAAATCTTGAGGTGAAATCATGCCCAACTTTGCAATTTTCGCCGGGCATTGACAAGTCCGCCTTGAGCCGCTTGCGCCCTTGGAAGCCGGTTGAAATTTGCAAATTGACCCAATTCATCCGCGTTGTTAATTTCTTCACCCGTTTCCAAACGGTTTTATGCGACACACCATTTCAGTTTTGGTCGAAAACAAGTTCGGCGTGCTCACGCGCGTGGCCGGGCTCTTCAGCGGCCGCGGCTACAACATTGACACGCTCAACGTCGGCCCGACGCACGACCCCGAACTTTCGCGCATGACCATCGTCACGCACGGCGACGAGGCCACGCTGGACCAGATCGTCAAGCAGCTCAACAAATTGCCGAACGTCATCAAGGTGCAGGATTTCCGCGACGGCAACGAGTACGTGGACCGCGAACTCCTGCTGGTGAAAGTCGGAGTGGATTCGAAGTCGCGCGCCGAGGTGATGCAGATCACGGACATTTTCCGCGCGAAAATCGTGGACGTGCAGCCCAAGTCACTCACCATCGAGATCACCGGCAACGACAGCAAGGTGGAAAAATTCCTCGACCTGATGAAAACGTTCGGCGTTCAGGAAATCACGCGCACGGGCAAGGCGGCTTTGCCGAGGAAATAATTTTCATTCGTAAATCAAAAATCGAAAATCCAATTATGCCTGCAAAAGTTTACACAGACAAAGACGCAAATCTCGCGGTGCTCAAAAACAAAACGTTGGCGGTGCTCGGCTTCGGCTCGCAAGGCCACGCCCACGCGCTTAATCTCAAAGAGAGCGGCTGCAACGTCATCATCGGACTTTACGAAGGCAGCAAGTCCATTCCCGTCGCGCGCGAAAAAGGTTTCAAGGTCTATTCGACGGCGGAAGCCGTGCGCCGTGCGGACGTGATTTTCGTCGCGATCCCCGACACCAAGCAGCCGAAGGCTTACGAAAAAGATATCGCACCGAACCTGACCAAGGGCAAGACACTTTTGTTCTCGCACGGCTTCGCGATTCATTTCAAAACGATTGTTCCGCCGAAAAATGTGGACGTGATTCTCGTCGCGCCGAAAGGGCCGGGGCACATCGTCCGCCGCCAGTTTCTCGAAGGCAAAGGCGTTCCCGCGCTCATCGGCATTTATCAAAATCCGAGCGGCAAGGCCAAGGCCGTCGCGCTCGCGTGGGCCAAGGGCATCGGCGGCACGCGCGCCGGCGTCATCCAGACTTCGTTCAAGGAAGAGACCGAGACCGATTTGTTCGGCGAGCAGACCGTGTTGTGCGGCGGCGCGAGCGCGTTGATCCAGGCCGGATACGAAACGCTCGTCGAGGCCGGTTACCAGCCGGAGATGGCCTACTTCGAATGCCTGCACGAATTGAAGCTCATCGTGGATTTGATGAACGAAGCAGGCATCAGTGGAATGAGATTTTCAATTTCCGAAACCGCCAAGTGGGGCGACATTTCCGTCGGGCCAAAAATCATTGACGCCAGCGTGAAGAAACGGATGAAGGCCGCGTTGAAAGACATCCAGTCCGGCAAATTCGCCAAAGGCTGGGTGGCCGAATACAAGGGCGGCTACAAAAAATACAACGCGCTGATGAAAAAAGGCGCGAACCATCCCATCGAAAAAGTGGGCGAACGCCTGCGCGGCCTGATGCCGTGGATGAAAAAACGCTCCATCAAAGGCACGCAGGCGGCGTATTAAAATTGTAGCGATGGCCTGCGACCGCGGGCGGCATCCGTAGAAGGCAATAGATTGGGTTCATTTGCGAGGCTCTAGAATTAAGCTCTCTAATCACCACAAATCCACCATTAGAATTTGACACGTTCGCGGCTCGTGCTTAACGTAATAAGGCAATAGTGCCGTGCCAATTTGCCTTCGGATTGCAGCCCACTTTTGCAGCAGTTAATTTTAACTTTGAAGTTCCATGAGTGATACAATCGCAGAAGCGCCGCCGTCGGGTGGTGCGCCGAAAATCTCGAAGATCAACGAGGCGGTCATCCGCATCGCCGGAAATTCGCAGGACGGCATCCAGGCCATCGGCGGATTCCTCGCGCGGCTCGCGGGCCGCAGCGAGCAGGAAGTCATGACCTTCATGACGATTCCCTCGACGATCTCCGGCGGCCCGTCCATTTTTCAGGTCCGCATCGGTTCGGGCGAAGTCTTGAGTTCCGGCGACGAAGCGGACGTGCTGCTCGCGTTTTACCAGCATTCCTACGAAGACCATATCGGTTCTCTGAAAAAGGGCGGGATCGTCCTTTACGATTCCGACCATGTCGAGCCGAAGGAAGAATGGAAAAAGGATTATCATCACCTCGGCATTCCGATTTCCGGCCTGACGGTCGAAGCTATCGGCGGCACGGCCAAGGACAAAGGGAAAAATATTTTTGCGCTTGGCCTCATCGCCAAGATGTTCGACCTGGACCTGCCGAAACTCGAAAAACTCATCGGCGAGCGTTTCACCGGCAAAGACCCGAGCATTTTGAACAACGCGCTCGCGGCGTTTCATGCCGGTCACGCGAACCCGCTCGGCAACGTGCTGGAAACTTTCAAGTTTGTGGCCAGCCAGAAAAAGGACGGTCATCAGGTCGTGATGAACGGCAATGAGGCGCTCGGCTACGGATTGATTGCTGCCGGCGTCCGTTTCGGCGCGGGTTATCCCATCACGCCGTGGTCGGACATCATGGAACTGCTCCGTCGTGAACTGCCGAAATACGGCGGCTCATTCATCCAGACCGAGGATGAAATCGCCGCGATCTCGATGGCGATTGGCGGCAGCTACGCCGGTCGCGTCGCGGTTACGGGTTCGAGCGGTCCGGGAATTTCTCTGAAAACCGAGGCGCTCGGCTGGGCGGTCATGGCCGAAATGCCGCTCGTCATCGTGGACGTGCAACGCGGCGGGCCTTCGACCGGAATGCCGACGAACATCGAGCAGTCCGATTTGAACATCGCCGTCAATGGCGGGCACGGCGATGCCCCGCGCGTCGTCATCGCCCCCGCAAACGTCGAGGATTGTTTTTACATGGCCATTGAAGCCGTCAACATCGCGCGAAAATATTCCGTGCCGGTGATTATTTTGACCGACCAGGGCATCGCCACGCGAATCGAGGCGTTCACCGAGCCGAACCTCGAAAAAGTTTGTCAGGACATTTCGCCGAACTTCACGCCCGTCGCCGACCACAAGCCTTACGATTTGTCCGCTGCCGACGGCATCACGACACACCTCGCGCCCGGCACGCGGATTCAAAGCGGCAAATATCCCATCGTCACCGGCCTTGAACACGACGAACTCGGCCATCCGACCGGTTCGCCGAAATTGCACATGCAAATGACGGCCAAGCGCCGGAAAAAATTGCAGGCGCTCGGCGCATCGCTGCCGATCCCGAAAGTTTACGGCCCGCCCGAGGGAAATATTCTGCTTGTCGGCTGGGGTTCGACCGAAGGCCCGATCAAGGAAGCCGTTGACCGCGCGCGCGCCGCCGGCGACAGCGTTTCATCCGTCCACATCCGGCACGTCAATCCGCTGCCGAATGGTCTGGAAAATATTTTCTCCGGCTTCAACCACGTTCTCGTCGTGGAAATGAACGACGAAGGGCTTTACGGTTTCGGCCAGCTTGGCGCATTGCTTCGCGCGCGTTATTGCGACGCGAAAATCCACGGCGTCAACAAAACCGACGGCCTCACTTGGAAAGTGAAGGACATCCTCGAACGCGCCAAGAGCAATGTGTCCGCCGGATTGCGCAAAATTTGATCAACCACTTTGTTATGAGCCAAACTTTGACCGAAACCCCTCCGCGCCCCGGAAATATCGCTTCCGTCGCCGCACCGGCCTTGCCCGCCACTGAAGAACGCAAAGGGCTGACAAAAAAAGAAGTCGCCGCCGATCATCCGACGTGGTGTCCCGGCTGCGGCGACTTTTCCGTGCTCGCGCTTTATTTCAAGCTCATCGAAAAACGCAAGATGTGGCACGAAAAAATCACCACCATCGCCGGCATCGGCTGCTCCAGCCGCTTTCCGTATTTTGTGCAGGCGCACGGCGCGCATTACATCCATGGTCGCGCGCTGCCCTTCGCGAGCGGTATTTCACTTTCGCGGCCGGATTTGCACGTGTTCGTTTTCGGCGGCGACGGCGACGCGTTTTCCATCGGCGGAAATCATTTCACCCACACCGCGCGCAAAAATATCAAGATGACCTATTGCGTCATGGACAACTGGGTCTACGGCCTGACGAAAAAACAGACTTCGCCCACGTCGCCGCTCGGCTTCAAGAGCAAGACCGACCAATGGGGCGCGATTGATTATCCCATCAACCCGATGAAGCAGGCGATTTCCGCCGGGGCCACGTTCGTCGCGCGCACCACGTCCACGAATCCGAACCATGTTTTGCAGATGATGGAAGCGGCGATGGATCACGACGGCTTCAGCTTCATCGAATGCCTGAGCGAATGCGTGGAATTTTACGAAGGCGCGTTCGACGCGAGCAACCCGCGCAAGGGCGGCGTCTTCAATGAAATCCCGAAGACACACGACGTGACCGACGAACTCGCGGCTTACAAACTCGCGGGCGAGCCGTTCCCCGGCAGCTTCGGCATTTTCTACAAGGTCAGCAAGCCGACCAAGAACGCGAAGGAAGCCGAGATCAACAAGTCTTACATGGAAAAGGTCAAAGGCATGAAGGACTGGCAGATTCTCCAGAAGAATTTCGACCGGATGAAATGATCCGCCGCAAATTTTCAAAACCCCGGTGCAAGCCGGGGTTTTGTTTTTTAACCGCAAGGAAAAGCAAACTTGGTGTCTATGTGACTTGGTGGTAAAAATCCTCGTGACCGCGAATCAGAAAATCCGAAACACCGCCTTTGTCATCGAGGGGCTGAACTCCTTCGCCACGGTTCTTTATTTCAACTACCTCTACTTTTTCATGCAGGCGCGGTTCGGTTTCAGCGACAAGGGCAACCTCGCCCTCGCCGCGCTGCTGGGTTTCATTTACGTTTTTGCGGCGTGGCAGGCCGGGCGGCTCGCGCACCGGATCGGTTATTTTCACACGCTCAAGCTTGGGTTCGCGGTGATGCTCGCCGGTTTGCTCGCCGGTTTAGTTCTCGATTCGATGGCCGGAAAAATTCTCGCCGCCGCCGTCGTCACCATCGGCATGTGCGGCACGTGGCCGACGCTCGAAGCGCTCGTCAGCGAAAGCGAAACGCCCGCCGGCGTGCCGCGCGTCGTCGGCATCTACAACATCACCTGGGCGGTGACCAATGCCGTCGCGTATTTCATCGGCGGCACGCTGATCAAGCTGTTTGGGTTCAAAATCATTTTCATCGCGCCCATCGTCATCGTGCTGGCGCAACTCGTCCTGACGTTCTGGATGGAAAAATTCGCGAAGGAAATCGCGCCCGTCCGTGCCGGAAAAATTTCCGCGCAGCCGCCTGATCTAAATCGTCCGTCGCCGGCGCGAGCGAAAACATTTCTGCGGATGGCGTGGCTGGCGAATCCGTTCGCCTACATCGCCATCAACACGCTCATCGCCGTCATTCCCGGACTCGCCGCGAAATTTCAGATGTCGCCGATGCTCGCGGGATTCATCTGTTCGCTGTGGTGTTTCGTCCGGCTCGGCACGTTCATCGTGCTATGGCGCTGGACGGACTGGCATTATCGTTTTGGCTGGCTCGCCGGCGCGTTCGCGATGCTCATCCTGTCCTTTGCGGCGATTTTGCTCTCGCCGAATATCTATGCGCTCATCGGCGCGCAAATATTTTTCGGCGTCGCCATCGGGTTGATTTATTATTCGTCGCTGTTTTACTCGATGGACGGCGGCGACGCGAAGAGCGAGCACGGCGGCATCCACGAGGCGGCGATTGGTCTGGGCAATTGCGTCGGTCCAGCCGTCGGCGCGCTGTCGTTGCAATTTCTTCCGCAATTCCAGAACAGCGGCGCGATCGCCGTGAGCGTACTGCTGCTATGCGGATTTGGCGGATTGATTTCAATCTGGAAAACCGCCCGTTGATTTTGAACAACAAGGTAACGAAGGAACAAAGAAGCTAAACTTGTTTTTACTTCGTTTCTTTGTTTCTTTGTTGTTCACAACTTATGGAAGCTGAACGAAAAACTTTGGACGACCGCGCGAAGATGACCGAACTCGAACGCATCCGGCATTCCGCCGCGCACGTGCTCGCCACCGCGATTCTGCGCCTCTGGCCGGACGCGCAATTCGCCGCCGGGCCGCCGGTCGAGAACGGATTTTATTACGACGTCGAACTCGCGCATCGCATCGCGCCGGAAGATTTCGCCGCCATCGAGGCCGAGATGAAAAAAGAGATCAAGGCCAACAACACGTTTGAAAAAATCGTCGTCACGCGCGAACAGGCGTTGCAGGATGCGCAAGACGGAAGGCTCGCGGCTTTGGGCGCGAGGCGCGAGGCGTCGAAGTTCAAACTCGACATCGTCCAGAACATTCCCGCCGGCGAGCCGATCTCGTATTTCAAGAACGGCGATTTTCTCGACCTCTGCGCCGGGCCGCACGTGATGCGCACCGGCAACATCGGCGCGTTCAAGCTCACGCACGTGGCCAGCGCGTATTACAAGGGCGACGAAAAAAATCCGCAGCTCCAGCGCATCTACGGCACGGCGTTCAAGAACAAGACCGAGCTGGACGCGTATTTCACGATGCTCGAAGAGGCGAAGCGCCGCGACCATCGCAAGATCGGCGCGGAGATGGGATTGTTCGCGCTGGACACCGAATACGTCGGGCCGGGCTTGCCGCTGTGGCTGCCGAAGGGAACGGCGATCGTGGAAGAACTGGAAAAGCTGGCGAAGGAAACGGAATTCGCCGCCGGTTACGTGCGCGTGAAAACGCCGCACATCGCCAAGGAAAAAATGTATCTGACGAGCGGCCATTTGCCGTATTACGCGGAATCAATGTTTCCAGCGATGGTTTTGTTGGAAGAAAAAGAAAAAGAGCGATTTGAAAAATTTCGAGCCCTTCGCGAACTTGTTGTATCGCGTGTAAATGCAGCGTCCGATACAGCGTGGGAAAAAATTGCGGAAACCTTCAAGCGGACAAATCTTGTAGACGCGTCCACAAAAACATCTTTTATCGAAAGTGTTGATTCGCTCCGTCATGCAGAAAAAACTGATGATGCAAATGTGACTGAACTCGACAATTTTATTAACTCACTTGGCGAACGCTACTACCTCAAAGCGATGAACTGCCCGCATCATCACCGCATTTTTGCGGCTGAACCGCGCAGTTATCGCGATTTGCCATTGCGCCTCGCGGAATACGGCACTTGTTATCGTTACGAACAGTCAGGTGAATTGTTCGGCCTCATGCGAGTTCGTTCGTTGAACATGAACGACGCGCACATTTACTGCACGCCGGAACAATTCGCCGCAGAATTTAATGCGGTCAACGAAATGTATCTGAAGTATTTCAAAGTTTTCGGCATTGAAAAATATGTGATGCGTTTCAGCACGCACAGCGCGGATGGTCTCGGCAAAAAATACGTTGATGAACCGGCTTTGTGGAAACAGACCGAAGACATGGTCCGCAAAGTTTTGATTGATTCAAAAATTCCCTACGTCGAAGTGCCGAACGAGGCGGCGTTCTACGGCCCGAAGATTGACGTGCAGGTGTGGAGCGTCATCGGCCGCGAGTTCACACTGGCGACGAACCAGGTGGACTTCGCCGTGCCCGCGAAGTTCGGCCTGAAATATCGCGACCGCGACAATTCGGAGAAGACGCCGTTGTGCATCCATCGCGCGCCGCTCGGCACGCACGAACGGTTCATCGGCTTTTTGATCGAGCATTACGCCGGCAACTTCCCGCTCTGGCTCGCGCCGGAACAGGTGCGCGTGCTGACGCTGGGCGAGGACGAAAAATTGATCGCCTACGCAAAATCCATCGTGGACGAACTGCGCGGAAATTTTGTCCGCTGCGAATCCGATTTCCGCAACGACCCGATCAAGGCGAAAATCGCCGAGGCCGAGCAGGCCAAAGTCCACACGATGCTCGTCATCGGCGGCCGCGACATGGACGCGGGAGTGGTCTCCGTCCGCCTGCACGGCAAAGGCAACGTCGGCGCGAAGGCGAAGGCGGAAGTCGTGGCGGACATTTTGGCGAGCATAAAAGAGCGGCGGGCAAACTAAACACGTTATGAAAAAACTTTTTTATTCCACAATTTTCGCCAGTCTTTGTTTCAATCTTATGGCGCAAACAAATTCATCCGCTCCGGCCAAACTGACTTCCGCCGTTTATGACTGGGAGAAAATGCAGCCGATGACGGTGTCAAATGGCGTTCGTCGCATTGTGTTCGACGGGCCGACCGCGACGCTCGACGAGATCAATTGTCACATCACCACGCTCAACCCCGGCCAGGTAAGCGGCGCGCCGCGCCTGCATGTGCAAGAAGAAGTTGTCGTGGTCAAGGAAGGCATGGTCGAGGCGACTTATGACGGCAAATCGCAAACGGTCGGGCCGGGTTCGGTCATCTTTTTCGCCTCCGGCGCAACCACGCAGTTGCGGAATCCCGGCAAAGTCCCGGCCACCTACACGGTCATTTATTATTACACGCCGCTGACGCTAAAAAAGGCCGCCGCGAAACCGGGAGGTTGAGTCGGTCGTTATTTTGGTGGCGCTCAAAGAGCCGCGTGCGCGATCGTCTTGTGCTTGCATTTTTTTAAGAAAACAGATTTGCTGGTTGCAATATCACATAAGAGGCGAGTTCATTTGTCACCTCTTCGCACTTTTTGACCACTGATGCGATTATTGTAAATTTTATGGCTGAATTTAAATTTTCCTGCCCGCATTGCGACCAGCACATTCTGATTTCCGAAGGCTATGAGGGCGTCCAGATCAATTGCCCGGCCTGCCAGAAGTTGATTGTAGTTCCGCCGGCACCCGTCGCTGCCAAACCGCCGACACCACCAGCGTCGCTCGGCATTAAAAGAACGGTGGAAACTTCCGCCGCGGCTCCAGTTGCATCGCGCACGGCCTACAATCCGCCGCCCGCGCCCAAGGCCGGCTCTGGTGTGATGAAAATTGTTTTGGTCATTTCCGTCATAGTCGTTGCTCTTGCCGCCATTGGCGGTGGAGGCTGGTATGGCTGGAATTTATATTCGCAACACAAGGCGAAAACGGAGGCGGCGAAGGGAAATCCTGCGGCTCAAGTCCCGGTGCCGTCCGTCGCGTCCGCCGCCGGAGCGATGGATCTTTTGACAAAAGTGCACCAGGCTTACACAAATCTGGCGAGCTTGAGCGTGTCGGGAACTGCGGTGATGGTCATTGATCTTTCCGCAGTCACGGCAGCCGATCTTCCAAACCAATCTGCGACCAAAAAGAAGACGACGGAGAAAAAAATGACGCGCCGTCCGGCAAATCTTCCCAAAACGATGACGAACACGACCGAAGTCGCCATCAAGCTGGCACGGCCTGATTTGTATCGCATCGAAGGAATATCCCAAATGGAAGCCGGCAGAATGACCATGACCAACACCATGGCCACCTGGTCGTCGGGGGAAACCAATTATACGCTGATGATCGTCGGCGGCGGTGCGTACAAGAATTTCACGACGGTCGCGGACCGCAAGTCGGCTTTCATGGTGACCGCCCAATCCGGAGGACTGGCGATGACGATTCCAGAACTTTTCTTCGACGAAGCGAACGACATGGGCAAGTTCATCACCGATTGGGGGCAAACCGATGATGATGACGTGGACGGACAGGATTGCTACACATTGACGGGAAAAATGATGGGGCAGAAACTGAAAATCTGGGTCAGCAAGGACAGCTACATGATCCTGCAATCGCAAATCACGCTCGGCGGCGCGGTCAACGGCGCGGACATCGACGCGGCGATCACCATGAACACTGCCAACTCTAAAATGACGCCGGCGCAACTCGACAAAATAAAGGCGCAGGCAAAACAGCAGGCGGCGATGATCACAAAAATCCGCGGCACCATCACCGAAACCTACGACAATGTTCAAACGAACGAGACTTTCACCGCCGATGATTTTAATTATCCCGTGCCGAGCGGAGTCAGGTTGACGCCTTCAACGCGTTGATTTTCATTCTTCACCGCTCGATTCTGTTTTGCGCGGCCAGCGTGATTGGCGTTCCGGCAAACTCGTGTCCACTTTCGCGTAGTATGTCTCCTCGCCGAAACGCGCGTCGGCCTCGTGCTGCAATTTCAGCGACGGTGTGACGGCAAACCGTTCGTTCGTGTCCATGAAAACAATTCCGCCTCCGGGCTGCATGAAACAAAGCAGCAACGGACATTTGCCCGGATTCGCCGCGACGATTTCGCGGATGCCGTCCAAGTCTTCCGGTTTCACATGCGCGGTGTGCAACCGCAGGTGAACCTGCTTCGTAAATTTTTTCGGCGCGTCTTCAAGCGGCATGATTTCCTGCGGGAAAATTTTCGGACGGTCATCACCGGTGTTCACTTCGCCGATGACGAGGATCGCCTTGTTCGCTTCGAGTAGTGGACGAAATTTGTCGTAGTCGTTCATCACGAGCAGCTGCACCGAGCCTTCCAAATCCTCCAGCGTTACCATCGAATACGGCTTGCCGGATTTTTTCGAGAAGCCATGCGTGGCCGCCGCGATCATCCCGCCGATGCGCGTCAGGCTGCGGTTCGGCAGCTCG
>Ga0181516_10000965_pt1 | contig 23384 bp, 27 predicted proteins | sample PEATcosm2014_Bin_25_FD_121104 | JGI IMG/M metagenome (GOLD analysis project Ga0181516, IMG submission 121104) | Peatland microbial communities from MTU Mesocosm Facility, Houghton, MI, USA - PEATcosm2014_Bin01_10_metaG | ecosystem: Environmental > Terrestrial > Soil > Wetlands > Peat | place... | reverse complement strand
CGCAAGGTGCTGGAGTACGCATGGACCGTCGCCGATCTTGGCTGCTGCCCACTTTGCGAATCGTTTTCGATGCTGGGCCCAGTCCCGACAGGTTACGAGTTCGCCCCGACGATCTTTGCGCCGGGGGCGCATCCGGGCTGCAGGTGCTGGTTGACGGCCACGAAGTTTGCGGAGGAAGAAGAATGAGACAATGGCTGATCGAAATGCTAAAGCGGCTGGAATTCCTTGCGCCGCCCCCACCAAACTGCCACCATGCAATCACTTATGCCGAGTACGGAGAGCCGGGCGATTGGCATGAACGGCTGGCCTTGCAGGTCAATTATGGCGGAGAATTTCTCTGCTTTTTCCTTCAGGATGAGGATTTTGCGCAGGAGCCGGTCAGTATCGCCAATGAGGTCGCTGAGCAGATTCGCAAGGGAACGGCAGGGATGCAGCGCGGCGTAGCAATGGGGCAATACCTTGAACCCTGAACCCACCCGCCAACTGACCTTCAACGACGACGGTACCATTGACCTCGCACAGCTTGAAGGCTTGCCGGAGGAATTCATCGACCGCGTGACCTCGCCGGAATTTCAGGCCCAGGGGCGCCGCCAGATTGCGGCCCAGCGGATCAAAGACCATCTGGCAAGCTTGCCACCGGTGCCAGTGAAAACCGGCCGCAGGGAATCGAGGCGGCGGGTTCCGTTCCGTCCGGCAACCGCAGTTCCGAGAACCGCGCAGGATATTGCGCGCCGCCCCGAAGGTCTTTCCGGACGCCAAAGAAAGCGCATGCGCCGGGCAGTTCGGCAAGCTATCAAGGCAGAGCGTGTTAGGATTCAAAACGAAGTCCAGTCAGGCGGAGGGAGTTGAAATGGCAATCAATCAGGTCACCACGAATCCCGATCAGTTGAACGACCGGGTTACCGCTGTGCAAGTCGCACAAGCCCTCGACGAGCTGAACAACCTGGCCGTCACCGAGTACACCGCCGCTGGCGCAATTACGATCGGTGGCACAGCGTACCTCAAGGCTGGCGGTACTTCCGCAATCGCCATGACGATCCCGGCTCCGCTCGCCGGCTCGCAGTTGAACGGTGGCAACGATGGGGCGGTTCTGGAGATCATCGCGCTCGATGCGGCGCTCTACACTGTCACTGGGCCGGCCGATTGCATCAACGGCGCCTACGACACCATCACCTTTGGCTCTTCGACCTCGCTGGCTGGCCTCGGAATCAAGCTCAAGGCTTTCGGTGGCGTCTGGTATACGAGCGGACAGACGACACTTGCAGGCGCGGCGAGCAACGGAACGGTTAAACTGCAAGAGGTCTAAGATGTTGGGAATGTGCTCAGTTTGCGGGGAGAAGGTCTGGATTGTGATTCGCCGGGTCTTTTTCATCCGTCAAAAGCTCTGCGCCGATTGCTTCATGGATTGTCGCAAGCTGCTCCCGAAAGGCATCACCCGATGAACCTCGTGTTAACCAACCCGAGCGAACCGCCCGAGACGCTGAAAGCGATCATTCAGGCGATCAATCTGGATGAGGCCGCCGCCGTAACAACCCAGGCAACGGTGGCCTCGCAGGGCACGACGATTGCGATGCAAGGTGGAGAAATCTCCACACTTCAGAGCACCGCTACCAGCCAAGGGGAGGCAATCACAACCCTGCAGGGCGTCCCGATTCTTGCTCCGACCACGATCTACAGCGCAGCAGGCACAGCTTTACCGGCGGCTTCCTCGGCCCTGAAGGGAGCGCGTGCGGTCGTCAGTGACGCCACGCTCCCAACCTTCCTCGGAGCCTATGTCAGCGGCGGAGCGGTGGTTTGCCCGGTCTTCTGCAACGGATCAGCATGGGTGACGGCATGAAGAAGGAATCCTACACAGGATATTTTTGGCGCATCGGAGACTTGCTTTGGTTCGATTGCTTCAATTGGCTGTTGCCGATCAAGGTCAGGTTCTGGTGGTGGAACGTATGCTGGAACTTGAAAGGTGAAGAAAGGGTGAAGCCATGAAGTTCACCAAATTCGTTCCACTGGCGAAGATGGAGGAGCAGTCCGACGGAACGCTCCACGTCTATGGCCTGGTAACAGAGGAAAAGCCGGACCTCGACAATGAGGTCTGCGATTACGCGACGACCGCCCCGCTCTACCAGAAGCGCACCCAGGAACGTCAGGCACTCACCGCCAAAGTCGAGGGCATGACGCCTTCCCTGATGGCCATGCGCGCGCAGCACGATCCAAAGCAGGCCATCGGCGCCGGAAGATCATTGGTCTGCGACGACACCGCCAAGACGATCAAAATGGGCTTCCATATCGTTGACACTGAAGCTGTCAAGAAGTGGAAAACAGGTGTTTTCGTTGGTTTCTCCCAGGGCGGAGAGTACGTCACGCGCTGGGATGATCCGGTGTTTAAGGGCTGCACGCGTTACACAGCCGATCCGATGGAGGTTTCCTCTGTTGATTCCCCCTGCCTGCCATCGGCTCTGGCTGAATCGATGAAAGGCCGCACCGTGACGCTTTTCAAGTCGGCAGGTACGACCGAGGAAGTCAGTCTTCAGATCTTGCCTGAGCATGAAGCGCGCCTCGTCAAAGCCGAGCGCGAGATCGAGACCTTGCGGCAGTTGCTCAAGGATGCCAAGACCAAGACGGTTGATGGCGTGGCGCTCACGGCCTCATGCTTCGCCCACGTCGGAGACCCCGAAGACCCTGAGACCTGGAAGTTGCCGATCAAGTTCCCCGGCGACGATGAGAAGACCAAAAGCCACATCCGCAACGCTCTGGCGCGGTTCGAGCAGACCGAAGGGATGTCGGCGGAGGAAAAGAAGGCAGCGAAGAAAAAGATTCTCGCCGCGGCCAAAGAGCACGGCATCGAGACCTCGGACGCCGACAAAGTAGCGATCTCAAGGGTTTGTGCTACCATTTCGGTTGAAAAGGGCCTATATGAAGTCGGCTGGCTTGGCGATCTCATTGAAAGCCTTCACTGGCTTTGCCTCCAGACCGAGTTTGAGCGGGACATGGAGGACGACGGCAGCAACGTTCCCGCTGAGATGCGCGAGACCTGGCTGAAGCTGATCGAGACGTTTAAGGCAATGGCAATCGAGGAAGCGGACGAGCTGGCAGCGGCCGGCAAAGGAGAAAAGGGCATGAAACTCACCGACCTGGACAGCTTGAAGAAGGCTGCAAAGACAATCGCCGACCACCTTGAAAAGCACATGGAGATGCACAAGGCGCATCACGAGAAGCTCGAAGCGACGATGTCCAAGGAGCATCCGCTGGTGAAGAGTTCGCAGGCCATGATGGACCACTGCGAGAAGTGCATGAAGGCGGCCAAGGACGGGATGGAAGGTGAGGAGCCCAAGGAAGAGGAGAAGAACGCTCCAACCGGCGATCTGGTCAAGGCTGAAGCGCGCATTGCTGCCATGGAGAAGAGCCTGGCCGAGACCATGGAATTGCTCAAGAAGCTGCCTGCCAATACCGTCATTCCCCACACCGGGGTGGGCGGGGCGGTATCGAAGGTCGCCGAGTTCGAGTCTCTGCTGACCAACTAAGTTTCACGGCTCCCCACAGAGCCCCGCTTCACCAAAATCACTGCGCCGGTAGAAGGAACTCCTACCATGCACCCGACTGCCGTTCAGGATGGTCACAACGGAATCTCCCAGGCGCAGTTTGCCGAGCTTATCTCCAAAACCAACATGGCCAAGATCGAGCGCATGGTTGCCGAAAAGGGCGTCGATGCGTGGCGGCAGTTCGTCAAGGAGCATTCGAAATCGCTTGCGAAGGCGAGCTCGACCGGCATCACCACCGGCCTGGGTCTGAACTTCATCGACCTGCGCGCGCCAGCGTACATGCTCGATCCGATCTTCTCGCATCTGCGCAACACGACGCCGCGGTGGGATAAGGTCAATGCCGGTTACGGCGTTCAGCCGCAGTGGAAGGCCATTACCCAGATCGACGGAGCATTCCAGTTCCCCGGCGTCTCGGAAGGCAACACGAACTCGAACGGCACGTTCACTTCCGTCAACTACTCCAGCCCATATGTGACGCTCGGCACAGACGACTTTGTGACCTACGAGTCGATCTCGGCCTCCGAGGGCTACGAGGATGCGCTGGGCGACGGCAAGATGTGGCAGTTGCTGCGCTTCATTCGCCAGCAGGAACGGACGATGCTGGGCGGCGCTGGAAACACCGCATCGAACGGCGCATTGCAACTCGGAACCACGAATACCCCAGTCGCCAGCTTGACCGCGATCAACAACGCTGGCAACAACTCCACGAATCTGCCGACCGGCTCCTACGCAGCGGCCTATGCCGTCGCGCTCAATTACCGCGCCCAGGCGAATCCGAATAACACAGTCGCCAACGGCATCACGACCCAATACCTCCGCACCAATGCGGATGGGTCAACCGATGTCATCAACGGCGGAACAGCGATTGTTTCGGTGGCATCGGGAGTTGCCGGGCCGACGGTCAGTGGAACCAAGAACGTGCTGTTCGCCTGCACACCGCAGGCTGGCGCATGGGGATATGCGTGGTTTGTCGAGGTCAACACGTCAGGAAGCTTTACGCCGGCAAAGGCCAGCGCTTTTCTGACCGGCATCACGCCCGCTTCGTACTTCGTCTACAGCGGCCAGACCCAGGGAACGCAGACTGCGGCTTATGCCGGTTCTGGCGGATATGCTGGCTTCGCAACCGATCTGTCAACCAACGCGCTCGACTATGACGGTCTTTTGACCATCGCGTCGAACGTGAATTACACCACTGGCCTTCCGGTAGCGTACTATCCGGCAACCTCTGGGCAGACTGCTTTGGCCGGCGGCGTTGACCTCCATGGCGCTGGGTTGACCAATGGCGGACAGGTAGGCGCGATCACAGAGATCGATGCTGTTCTCTTCGCAATCCAGCAGGCTGCGTTGACCGGCCCGACGAAGATTTACCTTTCCACGGACCAGGTCAAGGCATTCCGCGCCGCCTTCATGGAAGGGGCAACGACCGGCACCGCGCTGAATTACTTCTTCAACAATGGCGGTCCGGAAGATGACGGTTCTGGCATCAGCGTTAACGGGCGCATCGCCAAGTATCACAACATCTTCGGTCTTCCCGGCGGCGAGTTCATCGATGTGATTCAGCATCCGTACCTGCCCACCGGCACGATCTTCTTCGACGTGGACAAGTTGCAGGAAACCTACGCAAACAGCCGGTTGGGTGAGACCCGCGGCGTCTTCGTCCGGCGCGACACCTACGGAATCGAGTTCGCGCAGACCTCACGTAAGTATCCGTTCGGCGTGTTCTCGGAAGAGGTTCTCGCAGTCAAGACCCCGAACCTGATCTATTACATCAAGGGCGCGGGTGCCTTCGGCGCGACGAACGTCTTCTAAGGAATGGACTCGCGCAGCACCGGCGCGGCGAGGGTCCAGGCGGTCGGCTGTGGGGCTGGCCGCACATCTTGAGCGAGAAGGCGAGGCCGTCCTATGGCGGAGCGGCCGGACCGAGCGGGCGGCGGGCTTCAGAGGCCTTCCGCCCGTGCCTTTGAGAGGGCCGAATGGCGCATCTAATTGACCTGACGACAGTAGCGGCGGTCAATGGGATTTTGAATCAAGGCTCGACCGTCGATCAGGGCTTAATCCAGACCTACATCACCGATTACAGCCAGAGCGTACTGACGCGCACCGGGAGATCATTTCTTTCTGGTGTCCACAATTATGTCGATCGATTGAACGGGTCGGGCAGCGAAAGCCAGGCGCTCAAAAACTATCCAATTCTTGCCGTCTCGCTCTTGACGGTGAACAACATCCAGATCCCGCAGAGCCCGGATTACGTTCAATCGGGCTGGGTGATCGATCAAGACGGATCGCAGTCGTTTCTCTCGCTGGTCGGTGGAAATCAGGGCCTTGGCTGGGCCGCTGGAAACGACCGCTGGGCTCCGCACGGCAATTGGGGCAGCTACGGCAACGCTCCGCCACTGGGCCAGAGCCCCTACCGCTTTCTGCAGGGCATCCAGAATGTCATGGCGCAGTACACCGCCGGTTACACGGTCGAGGCTTACGGGGAACCGCAAACCGTTCCTTCGACGCCTGGTCCTTACATTGTGGCCGTCAACAATGCGGCAAATTTCTGGCAGGATAACGGGGTTTCGTTGGCGGGATCGCCGTTGGAGGCCGTCACTGGAACACCAGGCCCAGGCCAGTATTCAGTGAGCGGCTATGGGACCGCGACACCGGGCGTGTACACGTTCAACGCCGCGCAGCAGGGCGCCGCAGTCCAGATCAGCTACACCTACGGCGCGCCGCCATACGACCTTCAGCAGGCGGCTGGGATGCTTGTGGCTCAGCAGTATCGCCGCCGGCAGTGGATCGGCCAAAACTCGCAATCTCAACCTGGGATTGGCCAGACGAACTACGAGCGCGCGGAGATGGATCTGAACACGGCCGGCATTATCCAGCGATATAGAGACCGGAGACTCGCATGATTCGGCTCACCATCCATTCGCAGATGCTTGTGGAAGAGCTGGGTGCCCGCGGCGAAATGCTTCAGGCGGCGATCCTTGAGACCATGGGCGGACTCGGGGAAAGGCTTCAGGAGCTGGCGCAGTCGAAGATCGCGCCGGTTATCAGAACCTCAATCGGGCAGGAAATCTTTGATTCGATCATGGTTCAGGCGGCAGCTTACGTGGATGGGGTTTGCCAGACTTCGGTGGGCATCGACAACGACGGGCAACCGAGCTACATCGTTGCTTACGTTCGGGAGTTCGGCGGAGAGAAGTGGTACGACATCTACCCGCATGAGGTCGTTTTTGGAGCGGCAGGGCTGGGCGGCGCGGGGCGAATTTCGCAGCATTCTGCGGAAGGTTCAATCGCAGCAGAGGAAGGGCGCTTGCCACACTCGCTAGCGTGGTCAGAGGGTGGAACGATGGTCTTCGCGCGGCACGTCTGGCACCCGCCGGCGCTCGAAAGAAGCTACCTGCGAAGCTCGTTGGATGAGATGCAGGGCGAGGTTCGCGCGGCGCTGGTTGAGACTTTGGCGGGGGTGCTGGCGGCATGACGACCGAACCGATCTTCCAGAATCTCTACAATCTGCTCTCTCAGGCGCAATTGCTCACCGCTGGCGTTCCGAACGGGACACCGGCCTTCGTCACGACCTCACGCAAAGCACCGCAGGTCTCTTCGGTCGGAGCAGCTTTGCAGCCGGCCATGTACATGATGGAAGGCGGAGTCAGGATCGCGCTGCGGAAGGGTTTGAACCTGCCCCGGTACACATTTGAGGCCGCCTGCATCATCTTTTTCCGCAACGAGGGCGGGGATTCGGGGATTCCATCGACGCAGATGAACAATCTCTGGGACGCCATCGAATTCCAGATGACGCAGCGGACTTTGAAGGCGGACGGGACGACAGTTATCCCATTACCAGGCGGAATGCGCCAGCAACTTGGGGGAGTAGTTTATGATGCGTATGCAGAGGGAACAGCGATCAGGAACGAGGGGCTTTTGAACCAGCAGGGCGCTATCGTCTATCCGATCACGATCCTGACAGGGATGTAAACGGGGCTCTGAACCCCGCCAACTAAATCCGCCCGAAGGAGATCATCCATGTCTATTCTCGGCGGCCTCGGCTTTGGTTCCGGCGTCATCTACGCAGCCCCGCAAACGAGTTCCGGCAACCCTGCCACCAACCCAACGCCGCAGTCTCCCGGCGTGATCCAGAACGTCAAGTTCGACCTCGACGCCGAGATCAAGACGCTCTTTGGCACCGGCGAGTGGGCCGTAGACGCAGCGATCGGGAAGCGGACGATCAAGGGTTCATTCGAATTCGCGCAATGGACCAATGCGGTCGTTTCGCAGCTGTTCCTCGGCTCCGATGGGACTGTGACGACGGGATCGGTTGAAAATGCGTTGTGGCCCGGGGAGGCGCACACGGTTCCTGCGAGCTCGACCTACACCATCACCGTCACCAACGCCGCGGATACGCCTCTGGTCGATTACGGCGTGACCTATGCCGCGACTGGCATCGCATTGCAAAAGGTCGCGTCCCTGAGCGCCGCCGGGCAGTACATGGTCAATTTGACGACCGGCGTTTACACCTTCGATTCTGCCGATGCCTCGGGCGCCGTGCTCATCAACTACAGTTGGACCATCATGACAGGAACTACTTTGACGGTCGGCCAGACGCCGATGGGCAACGGGCCGGTTCTAGAGATGAATGTCGTGATGCCGTATGAGCAGAATCAGGGCGGTGCGCAGTCGATCATTTTCAACTTCCCCAATGTGCGGCTGGGCAAGATTTCAGCGGCAACGAAGCTCGACGACTACACGATGTACACCTGCGAGTTCCAGGCCTTCGCTGGAGCCGCAGGGAACCCGTTCAACTGCTACGCCGCAAACTAAGGAGCAATTCCGCCATGAGAAAGACCTTCACCCTGGGTGGCAAAGAAGTAGACTTTGCCACCGTCACCGTCAATGTCGCCGAGCAAGTTGGGCTCGGCAAAGGCCAGCAGACACCCGCAGAGTTCAACAAGAAACTGGTTCTGGCTTCTCTCAGAGCGGCAGGGGATTTAGAGACGAGTCTCGAATCCCTGGGCGAGCACTCCTTCTTCGCAACTGCCGAAGACCCGTTCGATGCTTACATTCGGGCAGCATTTGAGGTCAATGGGATTCAGATGGCGGGGGAAAAACAGCCGGAAGGACCGGCGACGTTGGATTCGACTTCGATTGGATCTACGGCAGCTTAGGACGCTGGTTCGGGCTCAAACCGTCCGAGGTCCGGGATTTGCTTCTCACCGAGGTCTGGCGATATGAGCGGTTCATGGTCCAGCATCCGCCGCTCGACATCCTCTATGCCATCCGTCACGGATTCAAGGCGCCTGACTCCAGAGACAGGCCACGGTCCATTCAGGAGGCCGCGCGCGCCAACCGCGCTGCGATGTCAAACCTGCCGCCGCGCCTTCAGTTGAATCCAGAAAGACTGCCCAAACTCCCCGCCCATCTGAAGACGCCGGAGTTGTTGAGTATCATTGACGAGATGAGGCAGAATGGCACTCGATAACGAAATCAGGGTATTGATCACCGCCGACACCACAGGCCTGCAATCCGGTCTGACGGAAGCGCAGAGCGAGGTCGCTGCCTCAAGCGATACCATCGCCAGCAGCGCGCAAACGGCAGCGGCAAGCACGACGACCCTTGCGCAGGCCCAGACAGCAGCGGCGGCAGCAGCAAAGCACCTGGCGGCGGCACAGGAGCTATTGGGGGCGGCTGCAAAGGCCGGGTCGGCAGGGGCACAGAAAATCATCGACAGCTGTGCGGCGGAGGCAGCGGCGGCCGATGCTGCGGTGGCCGCCCTCACCGAACATACAGTCGCTCAGGAAGTCGATACCAAGGCCACCTACAACCGCGCGGAGGCCATGGGGGTCGCCCGCGTCTCCATGGGGGCGATGAGCGGCTCGCTTGGGTCGATGGAGATGGGGCTGGCGCGCATGGCGGCCGGCTCTCAGGTTCTCGGACCATTGCTCAATAACCTCATTCCGATTGCGCTCTTTGCCGCAGGCGTCGAGATCATCTACGACGTGGGGAAAGCGATCTACACGGCCTTCGACATGGGCGGAGAGGCCGCGGCAAAGCTGCGTGGAGACCTGGCCGAGACCGGACTTTCATGGCGGGAGCTGTCCGACAGCACCCAGGTTGAGATCGATAAGCTCGACGCCGCGAACGCGAAGCTGGAACACGTTCCGAATCCCAACGCTCAATACGAAGCCATCCATCTCGCTTCCCTTGAGGCCGACAAGCTGGATCAGCAACTTTCGGAATTGCTGACGAAGGAAGAGAAGATCACTGCGCAGTTCGGCGCGCCGCAACTAAAGCAGGTTCTGACCATGGGCATGGGCGGGACCGGCGTCAAGTACGAAGACACGCTTCTGCAGGAACACATCCGGCATCTCGACGAAGCGACGACAGCCCAGCAGATCAACGATGAGGAATTGCGGCACGCAGCATCCCTTCAGACCCGATTGAAGGAATTGCAGCAGTGGCAGGCGACTGGTGGCGGTCCGGGGATCGAGACAGATTACTCAAACGAAATCGCCGCGACTGAGCACCTGATCGCAGTCCAGCAAAAGGAGATGAATCAGGTTCAGTTGATGAACGAACTGAATCAGGCCAAGACCACGCACGAAGCTCTGACCGGCGAACCCAAGGACAACGAACCCAAGGACAACCTTCCCGAGCAGATCGCCAAAGCCAGCATTGAAGCCCAGCATGCAGCGGATGCGCAACTGGACCCGATGCAGCAGATTCTTGGCACGCTCGATAAGGAGATCGCCCTGAATGCCGTCAACGCCCAATACTCTAAGGAAGGCACGGCACAGGAGCGCGCGAAGCTTCAGGCGCTGAAGGATGAAGCGGCGACTGCGAAAGCGGTTGCTGAAGTCAATCGCGCAGGCAGTGAGGAACTGGCCAGAACGAATGAGGCCAGCGTCAAGGCGCAGGACGAAGCCGAGCGCCAAGCCGAGCGGCAGCAAAAGCGGACAGCGGAGGAGTGGAAGCGCAACCACGAAGAACAGATCACGATGGCAAAGCAGACCTCCGATGCCGAGATCAAGGTTGCCGACGACCTGTTTGAATCGACAAAACGCGATATCGCGATGCAAGAGGAGTTGGGCAAGATCAGCCATCGGACGGCGATGCAGATGCTTCTCGACGCCCAAAAACTCAAGGAACAAACGACGCAGGGATCGCTGAAGAAGGTGACCGAGCTTTACGATCCGAATCTTGGCCAGAAGGAACTTGCCGAATTCCAGCAGGCCGAGAACAAAATGACGCAAGAGGCGCGCAAAGCCTCACTGGAACGGCAGCAGATCGAGCGTCAGGAGCAGCAGCGATTCATCAAGGAATGGAAGCAAGTTACCAATGAGTTCAATCGCGATTTTACGCAGGCTTTCAATTCGTGGATGACGCATTCGGAATCGGCTGGGAAAGCTTTCGGCTCGATGCTGGGCGAACTGGAACGCCAGACGATAGACTTCGTGGCCATGTACCTGCTGAAGAAGGCGGAAATGTGGGCAATGGACGAGGCAATGCAACTACTTGGGATCGGCAAGCAAAAAGCGACCCAGGGGACTGCGAACATCGCAACCGTGATATCGGATGCCGGAGTCGCTGCAGCCGGCGCGATGGCTTACTATTCCGCCTCTGATCCGGACATGGCGCCAGCCCTCGCCGCTGCACAGTCTGCTGCAACCATGGCCTATGCGCCTGCCAGTTTCGCGATTGGTGGCGTCGTTCCCGGTCAGATGGGCTCGCCTTTACCGGCAATCGTCCACGCCGGGGAACGAGTTCTGACAGCCTCGCAGAATACGACCTATGAGAATCTGGCAAATTCATCAAGCCGTGCATCGACGGTCAATTTGCATTACTCGCCCACGATCCATGGCAATGCCGATCCAGCGATGCTTCAGGATCACAGCCGACAGATGGCCTCGCAGGTCCGCAGGATGGTGCGGCCGGAGGCGCTTGCATGAGCCTGCCCGTCTTTCCATCGCTTCCCGGCCTGACCTACACGAGCGTGAAAACGCCTGCCTTCAAGACGCTTGTAGCCGATGCACCGAACGGCTACGAATCCCGCGTTGCCCAATATCAGAATCCGATTTGGGAATGGCAACTGATCTTCGATTTCCTGCACGATTTCTTTTGGGGCAGCTTCACGTCGGTTTCCGAGTTGCGGACGCTGATGGGCTTCTTCAATGCTCAGTCCGGCCAGGCGGCGTGGTTCCTCTATACCGATCCTGACGACAACTACGTCGGACCGGCGCTGGTGTCGAGCGCACCAAATACACCGCTGGCTCAATTGCAGGTCGTCAACGACGGGGCAGGCAACTACTATTCGCCGATTCAACGGACTCTGGACGGGGTTTTCTATGAGGACATCACGGATCTGAACGGAGCCATCGCGGTCTACGCCAACGGAACTTTGGCATCGGTTGGGACCGGATCGGGACAGTACGAGGTCATGGGGCCTGGGTTGGCAATTCCGGGGTACGCCTTCGCGGGTATGTACCTCAAGTGGGGATCTTCACCAGCAACCCCGGTGACGGCGCAGTTTCACTTCTACTTCCGTGTGCGGTTTTCCGAGGACAATCAGGATTTCGAGAAGTTCGCTGGCCAAGGCGCGGCCGCCGGACTTCCGCCAAGTGGTCAGGGCGGCGGCTGGTGGACGGTCGGAGGTTCGGAATCACAGAACGGAGCCAGCGTGCTCAAGCTGCGCACGGCGAGGCCGAATCCGGCATGAGACAGGTCATAGGCGGCAACGGCACAGACACCACGGCGGCAACGCAAAGCTACCTTCTCGGGACGCCTTCGCCGCTGGTGCGCGATCTGTATGTCATTGGACGACCTGGAGAGCCCAACACTATCTACCTGACCAACCACGAAGCTCCATTGCTTTACACGCCCTACGGGACGTTCAACCCGGCGGTCGTCTCGCGCGATAAGGTGACGGTGAAGGTCGGGCTCGATTCCTCGGAAATGGCGATCACCTGGGCACCCGGAAACCAGGCAGCAACGTCGAACACCGGAACCGCATCGCCACAGCAACTCGCCCAGCTTCACTTCTATGACAACTGGCCGGTTCTGATCCTGCGATGTTTCATGCCGATGCCTGGAGACGCCAACACGCTTGGCTGCACCGTCTGGTGGGGGGGGAGGGTCCATACGGCGGCTGTCAAGCGCAACAGCCTCGTTTTCAACTGCAAGGACTACCTGGACACCCTTTCGCAGAAAGTGCCATCGGCGGTTGTCGAGGTCACCAATACCCTTGCGTCCTCCGCCGCGGCGACCCTTCCGACCTCGCCGGCCGGCCTGCCTGTCTTTGAAGTCGTCACCGGATCAAGCGAGAACAACATCATCGGAGCCTGCACTTCGCCGTCACCTGGCAACATCTACGGAACGAACCAGTTCGCTGGGGGCTACATGGTCTTCCTCGCCGGGTCTGGAGCAACCCTTGCCGGGTGCTGGTCGGCTATCGGACAAAATCAGGAGTTCAGCGTCGGGCCGGATCATTACAACGCCTTCCAGATTTACCAGCAGCTTCCCTATCCGCCGACGCCTGGAGTGGATACCTTTTACGTTTCGATGCAGGCGCCTACGGACATCACTGAGACGCCAGCGAGCGGTTTCCCCTACGTTCCAACCCCACAGCAGGCGGTCTGATGAAGACACGTCAAGAGGCCGTTAACGCCGCGCGTACCTGGAAAGGCAGCCCCTACCGCCTCGGGGGTCGAGTCAAGGGCGCGGGCGTCGATTGCGCTATGCTTCTTTTGGGCTATCTGATTGAGATTGAGGCAATTGATTCGAAGAGCCTGGAAAACTATGGTCCCTACGGCTCGGACTGGTTTCACCACACGAACAACGAACGATACCTCAAGGCGCTGATGGCCTATGGAAAAATCGTGGCCGAGACCCATTGCCGCGGCGGTCAGAACATTCAGCCCGGTAACCTTGTTCTTTTCAAGGTTGTTGGATCAAAGCTCTACAATCACGGGGCTATCGTGACCGCTTGGCCGATGGGAGTTCATGCCGCGCGCGAGGGCGTCTGCGAAATTGATCTCATCTGCGATCCGCTGACGACAAATAAGCAGATGGGCATCTTCGATCCCTGGAGCAAGTGATGGGCCACTCCTTCAAATCGCAAGGTCAGAAACAGCCGACAGCAATGGGCTCGCTGCTGCAAAGCTCGGCCTACGGCTCGGCAATTCCCGTGATCTACGGAATGACGCAGAGTCCTCCTCTGGCGATCTGGGCGGCCAACATCCGGCAGGGCGGAAATAAAGGAAAACTGAAGCAATACAAGAAGGGCATCACGCAGTACGTCGAAGACATTGACTTTTTGATCGGGCATAACCCGGTGCGGGGAATCAATCAGATCATGCTCAACGGCTCGATCTTGCCCTTGTCGCCACAAGTTCAAAGCTTCAGTTACGCCGGCGGCGGTTCAGTTGAGGTAACGGACCCGAACTTCTACAGCGTCATCGGCGTGACCTGCGTTCAGTCCTACTCATTCCCGATCAACGATTACGGCTCGCAAGGCCCTCAAACGCTCTCAGGGACATTCGAGGTTCCGCTTTGGAACGTACTTGAAAACGGGCCTGATCCAGCGGACAATTCTGCGACTCGGAACTTCCCTTTTTGCTACAACTGGCAACCATCTGCTTACGGCGTTTCAGGCGACGGGCCGACGGTCAACATCGAAGACAACGGCCAGCTTTCGGCCTCGACGATCAAGGTCTATTACTACGCGATTGAACCAGGCGTGCTGGTAGTCAGCGGCAACACGGAACCGCCCCTCGGTTATGTTCAGTGCTTCTTTGAGAACAAATTGGGTTCAGGCAACGAGTACAGCGATGCCGGCCTTCCGGCCCAGCAGATCATCTACGAGCAGTTCGCGGGCATGGCTTCGACGCAGATTAACCTCGGAACGTCCGGGGCGCTTCCTCAAATCCTGCCCGAAGTCGCCGGAAAATGGAGCGTCTATTCCACAGGCGATTGTGATTTTGTGGACATGATCGAAGATATCTTCAAGTCTGGATTGGCACAGGGGGCGCTCGGTGGCTAACTATACCCAACAGGAGCGCGGGCTGTCGAGCTATCAGCTTCCCGGTTGCATTCAGAAGAAGATCGCCGGGCCGAGTTCCACTGGCGGAGGATCGACCTCGGACGGCTATCCACAGATGGGCTCGGCCACGTCCAATGGGCCGGGAAACAGTTCTTCGGTCAGCACTCCGGGCAACGCTCCCGGCAGCGGATCGGTGAGTTTCAACACGTCGCTCTCGCTGCCGGGATACTTCGCCACGGCGATACTTGAGGACTTTACCCTCCCTGATCTGCCAGAAGGCGCGACAATCACGGCGATCAAGGTCTACGTGACCTATGCTTTCGGGACCATTCCGCCGGCCGTGGCCTCCGATGTGTCGTATGGCTACGTGGGGGATTTGGGCAACATTGCCAGTTCAGGCAGTGGAACCTTCACCAGTCCCAGCCTCGGAACTGATGCAAGCGTGCTTACAGGCCTGATCGTTCAGATCACCATCTATGCTTCAATCTTTGCCAGCGGCCTGGGGGCGACGGGAAGTTGCACTGCGGAGATTTTGGTCGAGTACGACGCCCCGCCATGGACCGGGATCACATACGACCGCCCGGTCACGGAAGGCAATTTTCTTGTAGCCTCCGCCGTTGCTTCGACCGGAACGATTTCCAGCGGAACCCTCACCGATTCGCTCGGCAATACCTGGACGGCAGTTTTTTCAACGGGGCTCGCTTATCAGGTCTGGCACACCCAAAGTGGTGCCAGCGGCAATTGTGCCATCGGATTCCCTGCTTTGGTCGGTGCGGAGTGCGCGCTCTTTGAAATCTATGGCGTAGACACGCTCGACACCATAGTCACTTCAGGGCCGGTGACGACCTCGAACGCGCCGGGGTTCTTCGGCTACCTGCTTAATCTCGGCCTGGCAAATGGCGCCGCGACACCGGCGCTCGCTCCCTCCGGCTGGAACGCTGCCTTAGAGCAGGCGAACTTCAATTCTCCGGTTGTCGGAGCCGATTCCTCTCCGTACATTGTGGCGCAGGATCGAATCACGCGCGCTGGCCTGACGCTTCCGCTTGCGTCACCCTTTGCATCTGGCGGGGCAGCGTTTGCAGTGCTGGCTTTCAAGGCCACGACTCCGAATTCCTTTCCTTTTCCCTTGGGAGATTTCATTGACAAGGCAAGTTTCGACCAGACGCGCCAGCAGTGCCGCGCGTATGGTCTTTACGGCTCGCTATCGATGAATTCTCAATCCGCTGGCTCGGATTGGCTCAAGTCTCTTTTCGCGGCCGCCAATGCTGCGCCGGTCTACCTGGGAAACAAGCTCTATTCGATTCCCTACTCCGAGGTCTCCGCCGCAGGGAACGGCGCACTGTACACGGCACCAACGGCGTCAGGGCCGGTTGCCGAACTGAACACGAGCGCCGGCCAAGGGCCTTACGGAGACTTCATGTCGGACGGAACGCCGGAATCCGATCCTATTGACAGGATCGAATCGCCGAACGTCCTCCAGCTTCAAATCGTCTGCCGGGAAAACAACTATAACGAGCTCGTCGTGACCCAACCCGAATCGGCAACGCTCTCGCTTTATGGCATGCGCAAGGCCGATCCCGTGGTGATGAACTGCGTGCAGGACGCGCTCATTGCCCGAATGCTTCTGGGCATCATGATTCGCAGGCAGCAATATATCGATAACTGGAAATTCACCTTGAGCCCGCGGTGGATGCTGATTTCGCCAATGGACCTGGTGACAATCACCGATACGCTTGCGGCGATCATCGGGAAGCCGGTTCGCATCCTTTCGATGGAAGAGCAGGACGACCTTTCAATGGTTTGCTCTGCGGAGGATTTCGTCTACGGCGCATGCGTACCGACTCCCTTCACAACGTCAAGTCCGGCTCCGAACGGATTGAACACAGGAACCACTGCGGGCGACATCACGGAACTCATCATCTTCGAGCCGGTTCCCGACTTGTGCGCGCAGCAGAATCAGGCCCAACTTTGGTGCGTGATCGGTTCGAATGCGGATAACTACGGCGGTTGCCAGGTCTACGTTTCAACCGATGGGGGAGCGAGTTACGATCCCGCCGGCGATCCGGTGATGGGAACGGCGGTGATGGGAGTCCTTTCTGCCGTCTGGCTCGCTGATACCGACCCGGACACGACAAACAACCTCAGCCTGGACATGACGCTGACCGCCCAGCCGATCAATTCGATTACAGCCCAGCAGCGGGATCAGTTTGTTTTGCCCTGCATTGTGACCGGCGCAGACATTATCGTCGAGAACAACGGAACCTCCGTCGCCTCGTTCTCGCTGCCCAGCTTCGAGAACAATGGAACGCTGGTCTGCGAGAAGTCTCTCGCTTGGAACTATGAGCTGATGGCCTACAACGACGCCAATTTGACCGGCGTGAATGCGTATGAACTGATGGCCACGGGATCGGGAAATGAACTCCGCCGAGCGGTCTATAGCGCGCCCGGCTCGGCCGGAATCACGCATTCTGCAGGCGAGAAATTCGCTGTTCTCAATCCAAACAGCCTCGGTATCTTCAAGATCAATCTGCCCTCGCAGTGGATCGGCGTTCCTCTCTACTTCAAGTTCCTCAGTTTCAATTCCTTCGGTTCGGCGCTGCAAAGCCTCTCGGATGTTCCGGCTTACAGCTACACGCCAACCGGGGTGCCATACTAGGAGACGCGATGACTCTGGCCACAACGCTGAATTTTTCGCCAACGACCCCGGCCCCGCCATCGGGCCAGCAGAATGTCACGCCGCAAAACGACGGGGGAAGCCCAACCTGCAACCAGAGCTTCTACGATCCGTTGATGGTGGGGGATTCTGGCTCTGGCGGAACAGCAGGAAATGTTCCAGCGCCGCCCTCGGGAGCTGCGGCCGCAGGGAAGTTCCTCAAGGCAGACGGAACCTGGGAAGTCCCGCCGGGGAGCGGTGGTACTTTTCTTGAAGAGGTCATTTCGTTCACCGGCACTTCCGGTTCGTTCTCGCATGCCCCCATTCAGCTCTATGGACTCTTTCGCAATGGAATCAGAATGACGGATCTGGCAGGCTCCCCGGCGATCCAGAGTTTCAGTTATACCGGCACAGCCATCACCCTTTCAGTCACAGTAGGAGGATCGGATGTTTTCATCGCTGTCTACACGCACTAAGGTTCTCGCCGTCTTTGCCTTTTTGTCCGCCATCGCACAAGCCCAGATTCAGCCGAACCAGATCAATAATTTCGTCAACGGCTCGAACAACGCGAACACGGTGAATCTGAACAGCGCCATGCCCCATGCCGATAACGGCTGGCAGAATGTCAAGTTCCGCTACGACTCCGCCGGCAACGTCTCGGCCGAGATGCCCGCGCCTGGCACCGAGTTCACTCCAACGAACTTCGTCTTCACCGGGCCCACGGCCACGACGGTTGTGAATTTGCAGCCGTCGAGCTTCATCATCACGGCAGACCCGTTGACCTCCGCCTCGACCTTCACGACGTACAGTCCCAGCTCGCCGGGAACGGTCACCGTGAGCGCAGGCGTGGCCACCATCGCTGGAACCGGCGCGACGGATACGGTCATCGCCCAGACCGTCTCGTCGTTCACGCTCCCCAATGCCTTCGTGTCCACAACCGTGTCACATAATGGAACCGACTCGTCAACCTCCGACTATGCCGGCGTGGGGATCGCGGAGAACGCCAACAACTTCGTCATCGGCGAAGTGGACCGCATCCGCAACTACGCCCTGATTCACATTCGCATCGGCGGCACGGACACTATCACCCATGTCTCGTTCACTCCGCCGTCCGCGCCGTACACCATCGGCTTCTCGCTGGTCGGCAATGACGCCAGCCTTTATGTCAACAGCGGCTCTGGTTGGGTCTGGGAGATCAGCGCTCTCACGACTTCGGAATACGACTTTCGGACGGCCGGAAATCTCTCCGGATGGCACGGCGCCATCGAAGCCGGCAGCGGCGGCTCAGGAACCACGTGGGAGTTTTCTGCCCCTCTAAATATCGGGTACTTTGGCGGCGTCGGTCTTTCCGACATCTACGCGGTTATCACGCCGGATGGTAGCCCGTACATCAACCAAAATCTGGCTTACTTCACCGCGTCGTGTCCTGACGGCCAGGGCTATGCCTCGTCGACGTGGATGCTCTACATGTGTACCTTCAGCTACAACATGCAGAGCGGCGCTGTGACTCCTCTGGGCGGTGTCTTCTTTACCCGCGGCGGCAAGAACTACAACGATGTATCGGGAAACATGGTCTTCAGCGAGGCGACGGGAACCTACTACGTGGTCGCCACCCAACTTTCATCGAGCCCAATCGCTTTGGAACTCGCCACGACGACGACCAATCTGCTCTCGGGATTCAATGCAGTCACGGCGACGACGCTGACTCTGCCAGGAACGAGCGGATCTGTCGGCGCGGAGGATGGATCGCTCGTGTACAACGGGACCACTGCGCTCTGGAACCTGTCGTTTTCGCTGGTCCCAGCTGGCTCGGGAACCTTCTATCCGGCTCTGGCTTCCTCGTCAAACCTGACGAGCTGGAGCTCTATCGGTACGGATTCAGCATCGACCGGCTACGAGGAGAGCCGCGTCACGCTGAACAACGGCAACCTGTACTTCATGTGGGGCGGTCCTTATGGAACTGGCAACACGGTGCGCGTCTACAACTCCGCGATGAGCTACCAGGGCGCGTTGAATGCCACCATCGGGCCGACCTCGATCATGGACCCCGGCGCAACCGTCTTCGGATTCGGCAACACGGAGTATCTCTTCTACTGGAATCAGACCGGCTTCAACTCGAACAACTTTACCTGGGGCCCGCTCGTCGTGCAGACCGCGCCGCGCTATCCGGTCACGAATGTCACCAGCATCAATGCAGCATCGCCGCTCACGGCGAATGGTGTCTCGGGCACGGCCGAGAATGGCGTGGTCACCATCGCCTGCACCGGCTGCAGCGGCGGCGGTGGAAGCACTGTGACGCCTGCGCCGCCATATATCGAGGTCGGAACCACCTTCTATGACTCCGATGGCTACGCAGTGACCAAGCCTCCGTCGAGCCCGAGCTGGGTCAACTCTGTCACGCCGGCAACGGTCACCACGGGAACCAACGGCAATTTGATCCTAGGCGCGAGCAACACGACGGTTTATTTTCAGGAAGAGACAGGCTCGACGAGCTCCGAGGTCACCGGCCGCATCTTCACTTCGGGCGGAACTGCCATCATGGGCCCGTGGGTCTGGGACTCGACCAACAACCTCATCTGGACGCTGAACGTCTATTTTTCCTCTTCGACTGGAAATGCTGTGGGTTTACAGTGGAACAAGTACGGCTATAGCGGCAGCGGAAATCCGTCGTTCAGCGCCAGCTCGTCTGCAGCCTTTGGAGCGAACCTCGTCGGCTCGCGCGTGCATCTGCAGCTCAAGAAGGTGAGCAGTACGCTCGATTTCAACATCAGCTTGGACGGAGGGGCGACTTACCAGACCATCTACACGCAGTCGGTGGGCACAATCTCCGATGGAGGGATGGTCTTCTACGCCGGCGGCGGAAATACCGTGGTCAGCGTCGAGAGCGTCAAGGTTCAGTGATATCTTTGCTTTTCCCGTCAGCCCGGCTGGGCCGGAGGCGGTGTATCGGCAACTGTCCAGTAATCGGCCCGTAAAGCCGGGATGCCGACAAATCCGATGAGGGCAAAAGCAATGGCACCGTTGATGCACAATAGCCCGGAATGGACCCAGATGATTAAGGACGTGGCCGGGTTGTCGGCGAGCTTTGAGGCAGACCGAAAGACGCGCGACGAGCAGCACCGGGAAAACAAAGAGGCCCTTGCTGCGGTTTTGGCCGATGTTTCCGAAATCAAGGAAACCATCAGCAAGAGCTACGGTGGTCTCTCGGTAGGGACCAAGATTGTCGGGGCTGGGGTGATCCTTCTGACCCTGGGGATTGGCATAGCTGGCCTCTGGTTGCAAATCCGCCATGAAATGCTGCATCCATCGGTAACATCGATTCCCCAGGTGTTTTCGCAGCAGCAAGACTCAGAGGTACCACCAATTGATCTTTCGCGAAAATAAGGAGGAACCAAGATGCCTGAAGACCAAGTAGTAGACGGGCCGCCCAGTCCAACCGGCAACCCAACCCCCAACCCCGGCGGCGATCCTCAACCGTGCGTCGAAGAGCCCGCCAAGCCTGAAGAGGAAGATGAGGAATAATGGCCGATTTTCTTCCTGCTTTCGAGTACGTCATGCAATACGAGGACTCCCGGCATTCCTGGGCTGTCGTCACGGATAACAACAGTGGGCAGGTCGTTGCGGGGATCAACTCGAAAGCGTTCCCGGAAGAGGTTGCCGCTATCGTCGCCGTCGCGCAGGACCAGCGCGAGTCGCTCATTCAGACCTTCTACCGCAATAAGCTCTGGACCCCGATGATGCTCGGTGCGCTAGACTCGCAAGATCTGGCGAGTCGGGTGATGGACATGGAAACCAATGCCGGGGAAGGCGCGGCCGGCCCAGAGCTTCAAAACGCAATCAACACCCTCACGTCAAATGCCGTCAAGGTCGATGGAAAAGTAGGGCCTCTGACCATCGCGGCGGCGAACAACCAAAACCAGGCCGCTTTGCTGAATGCTTTCCGCGCACAGCGAGTTGCCTACTACAATGAAGTTGCGGCCAAGAATCCTGACGACGCCCAGTACCTGAAGGTCTGGCTGGCGCGGGCGGCTGCATAGGAGACGCCAATGATTAAGCCAACAGTCGGACGCGTGGTATGGTATCACGCACCGCTCCCACCGAATCACGATCAGCCAAATGCTGCACTGGTAGCCTTTGTATGGTCCGATACATGCGTAAATCTTGCCGTATTCGACTCGGATGGGGTCACTTCCCATCAGACTTCCGTGTATCTCTGGCAAGGCGATGGACCACGGCCTAGCTCGTCGTATTGCGAATGGATGCCCTATCAGCAGGGCCAAGCCGCAAAGACCGAGGCTCTCGAAGCCAAACTCAAGGAGACAATATGACACCCAACAGCTTCTTTGGGATCAGCCGAACCACCCTCAATGGCTTCCTCGTCCCGATCATGATCGCCTGCGGAGCTGTCACATCCTATCAATTCGCCTCGGTTCAGGCTCCGCATTGGTGGGTTTGGGTTGTAGCCTCCGCAGGCCTCCTCTCGGCAATCATACATGCCATCGTTGCTCAAGGGCAGGGCGATGCGCCGGCCAACCCTCCCGCACCTTCAAGCACACTCGCTAAAGCGCTCATTGCCGCGATTCTTTTGGGTTGTGGCGCATCCGTAGCCGCCCAGACGCCCGCAAGTACCGGAAATGGCTTCAGCGCCGCCAGCGGCCCTTGTGGCCTTTACACCAAGCAGGCCTGGTCAGCCTGTTCGTTCACAGCAACCGCCTTCGACTTTGCCGACCTGGGGGCAACGAAGAGCACGCATGTGTTCATCTTGAACAACGACTTGTTAGCGCCGGGAGTTTTCTCGGTCTACACCGGCGGGCTTGGCGTCCAGCCGAATCTCTCCGGCCTGCTCAGTAAAACCAACGTGACGCCCGGAAGTCTCCAACTTGGCTTCGACGCAACGGGCGGTGTCGGGATTCCGGTCGGAGGCCAATCGGTACCAACTTGGCTCGCAGGCGGCGTTTTTAGCTGGCAGATCACGCCCAATCTGCAATGGAACACGATTCAGGCCCACTATGGCGCGGTCGGAACCCAGCAGTTCGCCGTGATCTCGACTCAACTGGAATACCTGTTTAACCCAAGCGCACAGTCCGTGGCAGCCGCGCAAGCGAAGCGAGTTGCCAAGGCTCAAAAGACGCTGGCCAAGCAGGGGATAACGGCGCAATGACCTTCACCAGCATCGATCCTGCCCACTTCGAGCGCATGTGCCAAGTATGCGCGGCGGAAGGTGTTCCCATTGCAGGGCCGCAAGGAACCGCGGCCTACGACGGCGCGAAGATCGGCTGGAGCTACGACGGTTCTTCCACGCTCACCATCACGCCGCTGAACCTGAAGGCCAAGCTAGGCAGCGGACTGATTGAGTCCAAGATGCAGGGGTTTATCAAGGCAACCGGATCATGAGAGGAGGCGCGGCAGCCCATCGCGCCGCAGCCCGTTCTTCCGCTGGTGTCATGCTCATGCCCCTCCTCCGCTCGCCCACGCGAACAGTTCAATCGGCAGCAGCACGATAAACAGCACTGTCTTTCCGGTGTCCTCTGCCGTCACCGCCATCGCGTGCCTGACGGGATGCTTATGGTGGACCCGCGCGTGATGTGTGCGAGCCTCAGCTGGGGCGCAGAGCGAAAGGGCCAGCAGGATTACGATTGCGTGCCTCATGCTCTCCTCGCTTCCCCGGTCCATGCCGGATCGCGCTCGGCCTGCACGCCCTTCTTGGGATCGCGCTCGGCTTCCAGTGCTGGCAGGGCGCCCCAAGTGCATTCCCGCGGCGGCAAGAGCAGCAGATGGTTGCATGACAGCGCATCCGCCAGCCTGAGCAGGTTCCACATATCCACTGGGCTTTCGCCCTGCTCCCATCGCAGTATCGTGTTGCGGTGGACGCCGACAATGTAGGCAACGTCCGTCTGCGTCATGTGGCGCTGCTTGCGCTTGGCCTCGATCAGCTCGCCCATCCGGCGATAGAATTCAGCTTCGATCTGGCCGTTCATGCCTGCACCGTCGCATCCTTCAACTCCGAGCCGTGGATTGATAGCACGTCGCGGATTCGCAACTCGCCGGGCCTCTCATCGACTGTCACGCCCAACTCCCCCCCGCACTCGACGCCTCCGCGAAACACCTTGCAGTGCATTGGCAGAGTCGCGTCGGCCGGATAGTAGGCCGCCGCAGTCAGTTTGCAGGT
>Ga0181516_10000964_pt1 | contig 23390 bp, 20 predicted proteins | sample PEATcosm2014_Bin_25_FD_121104 | JGI IMG/M metagenome (GOLD analysis project Ga0181516, IMG submission 121104) | Peatland microbial communities from MTU Mesocosm Facility, Houghton, MI, USA - PEATcosm2014_Bin01_10_metaG | ecosystem: Environmental > Terrestrial > Soil > Wetlands > Peat | place... | reverse complement strand
TCTTTGAAAACAATGTCGTCCTGCACGATGCGATGCGTGCCGATGACGATGTCCACCGCGCCCGCCGCGAGATTTTTGACGACCAGATTTTGCTCGCGCGGCGTGCGATAACGCGAGAGCAGCTCGACGCGGATCGGATAATCCGCCATGCGTTCGCGGAACGTGTTGAAATGTTGCTGCGCGAGAACCGTCGTCGGCACGAGAATCGCAACTTGTTTTCCGCCCATGACGGCCTTGAACGCGGCGCGAATGGCGACTTCGGTTTTGCCAAATCCGACGTCGCCGCAAATCAGTCGGTCCATCGGCTTGGCGCGTTCCATGTCGGATTTGGTCTCGGCAATCGCGCGGACTTGGTCGGCGGTTTCCTCGTAGATGAACGCGCTCTCAAATTCGCGCTGCCAGTTCGCGTCCGGCGGAAACGCGTGGCCAGCCTGCGTTTCGCGCACGGCCTGGATGCGCAAAAGTTCAGAGGCGACATCGCGGACGGCGCGTTCCGTCTGCTCCTTCGCCTTGTGCCAGCGCGTGCCGCCGAGCGTGTTGAGTGGCGGATGCGCCCGGCCGACGCCGACATATTTGCTGACGAGATGCGCCTCGGTGACGGGGACGTAAAGTTTCGGCGCTTCGTCGCCGGAATTCGCTGGCGCGTATTCGATGACGAGACATTCGGTGGAAGTTGATGTTTGAAAATCGAGAGTTGATGGATGACGGCTGTTGCCAATCGGCATCGTTTTCAAACCAAGGTAACGCCCAATGCCATGTTGCAGATGCACGACATAATCGCTTTCTTCGAGATCAGTGAAATCAATGTCGAGCGCAGAACGTGTTGCCAGCGCGTGCGAAGATTTTTGTCGGCGCGGACGCTGGATTTTGTAACGTCCAAAAATCTCCGCGTCGGTGACAACGACGAGTTTCGCTTCCTCGCAAATGAAGCCGCGAGCCAACGCGCCGATTTGAATTGAAAGACCTTTTTCGTGAGCAAAACCGTATTCTTTCCAAATTTCCTCAAATCGCTGCCGCTCGCCGTCGTTATTGCAGAAAACGTGAACCGCATAATCTTGTCGCAGCCAACGGTGAAGCTGTTGGAAAAATTCGCGCCGCTGCGCTTCGGCAATCTGAGGTTCGGGCATTCGGTCAGCTAGCGGACGAAACGCGTCGAGGCTTGCGAAAAATGAGGTGTCACCTTCGTCTAATTCAACCCGCGTTTTGCCACTGGTGTCGAGCGTGGCGAGAAAATCCGGCCATGAAATGAAGAACGGATCGTTTGCGGGAACTTGCTGCGCGTATTCATCGGCACGCAAAGCAAGTTGCTCCGGCTCGCATAAAATAAAAACGGTTTCGCGCGGCAAATAATCCAACAACGTGGCGAGTGACGGGCGGCGGGTGACAAGATTTTGATTACGCATATCCGCGCCAGTCTCCCGCCACTTGTCACTTGTCACTTGCCACTGCTTCAAGATTCCCAATTCACCGGCGGGCGGCAGCGTGATGCCGGTGATTTCGCCGCGGGAAACTTGCGTGAGCGGATCAAACTCGCGCAACGACTCCAGCTCGTCGCCGAAAAATTCTAGACGCACCGGCCACGGACTCGTCGGCGGAAAAACGTCGAGAATGCCGCCGCGCAAGGCGATTTCGCCTTTCTGCGAAACTTGCGCCTCGGGTTCGTAGCCTTGTTCTTCGAGAAATTCAACCAAATCAAGCGGGGCTATTTTGCTGCCGCGCTCAAGCGAGCGCGTGCGTTTTTGGATTTCGCCGGTCGGAAAAGTCTTTTGCAGTAATGCGGTGACGCTCGTCACGACCAGTGGCGAGTGGCGAGTGGCGGGTGACGAATTTCCAGAAAGTGCGACGAGCGTTTGCAATCGGTCGCTGATGACATCGGCGTGCGGCAATTTTCCTTCGTGCGGAAAAGTTTCCCAAGGCGGATAGAAAAGCAGTTGAGAGTTGAAAGTTGAAAGTTGAGCCAGCCATGTTTCAACGTCCTGCTGGAAATTTTCCTGCGTCTTGAGGTCGGTCGTGACGATGACGATTGGCCGGTTCGGGAAAATTTGCCGGAGCTGCGCGGCGAGAAATGGCTGCGCGGGCGCGCAGATTCCGGGGCAAGACAGCACTCCGCCATGCTCCAGTCGCCGGGCGAGGGATTGCACGGCGGGAGCTTTCAAGATGTCAGCGAACAAGTTGCCTGTCGCTGACGACGACGCGTTTTGCGGCAAGCGCAGGGAAGTTCGCAGCGGAAAACGTATCCGTCAAGCTTGCGACGGTCGCAAATCGTCACTGCAGGGAATTGGCCCTCCAGCCGGTGGCTTTGAGCATCTGGAGGTCTTCGTAGGAATTGACGTAGCTGTTGGTCTCGTGATCCACGCGCTCGAATTGCAGGCTGTGGCCGGCGAGAAAAAATGCGGCTTGTGACTGCCACGCGGAGGAATAGGGCGTGTCCGACCAGCCGGACATATTCAGGGGCGGCGGCACCGGTTCCTTGACCGCTGGCGTGCCGGGTTCGGGGATGGCGGTCGTGCCGACGACCCAGACGCAGTGGCCGGATTGCAACGTCGCGGCCATCCGGTCGAGCATGGGTTGGATCGCGTGGGGCGTCTTCATTTTTTCGCGGAACAAATCGTAGCGATGGGTGGAGTGGTCGGCCAGCGCCGGCAAGGTCTGCCACGGTGTCGCGCTTTTGAAATAACGCTCGAAGCTGATGCCGCAATACCACGGGGCGACGACGATGAAATCCTGCGGCGACGCCTCCGCCGTCAATTGCTGCGCCAGTTTGTCAACGTTGGTGAAGTGGCGGTTCAAACCACGCTGTGCGAGCGGCGTGCCGATGAGCGTGGTCGCGGCGATCAATGAAAACACCGCCACGCGGGCAAGCCGCGGCAGTGACGACAGCGGCACGCCCAGTTCAAGACAGACTGCGGCCAGGGCCGCCGGCGGGATAAAATACCACGGTTGCGTGGGCAGCGCGGCGAACCAGAGGAAGCCGGAAAAACCGGCGAACGCCGCAATCAAGGTTGCCCCGGCAAACAAGGGCAGGTCGTCCGCCAAAATTTCATTGGCGGCGCCGCTGGATTTTTTCCCGAGGATGAACAGATTCGCGCAGCCAAGGCAAATCACGGCGAGCGCCAGAAATTCCCAGATGTTGAGGTAGAGCGGCAGCGGAAAGGCAAGGACGCTCTTGAAATTCATCAATGCCAAGGCTGGCAGAAATCCCACCCGCAGCGATGAAGCGGCTTCGGGCATCCCCAAGATATTTTTCCAATACGGCAGCAGCGACGCGGCGGCCACGAACGCCGCGGCAAGGATTTTCCACGCCGCCGGAAAATTTTTCCGTCGCGCGCAGGCCACCCACGCGCCGAAGCAGATGGCGGCGAAGAGGACGGCGTTTTGATAAAGCGATTGCACGCTCAAAACCGCCGCAACGGTCAGGATTCCCGCGCGCGGCCACGACGGTTTTTTCAGGAACGCCCACATGGCTGCGACCGTCAGCACAATAAAAAAACTTCCCAGACCATAGGCGCGCAGCGAATCGCCATAAAAAATGACGGTGGCATTCAACCCGAGAAGTGCGAGGCTCAACAATGGCGGCGCGCGCCGCGCCGTCCATGCCGCCGCCCAAAGCGCGACGGGAATCCCGATGCCGGTCAAAATTCCCAACAACCGCAGGTTCAAATCATTCCGGCCGAGTCCAAGCGCCGACCAGATGCTGACCAGGAACGGCATGAGAACCGGGAATGAATCCTTTTGCATATCGGCGAGCGAATGGCGGCCGGCGAGGTTGATGAGGTTGACTTCGTCGCGCCAGAAAGCTCCCGCGTGAAAGAGAAAATAAAAATGCAGCCAGACAACGGCGGCGGTCATCAGGATGGCCGCGAGCCATTCGGGCTGGCGGAAAAGGTTTTTTTGAGGAGTCGCGGTCATGGATCATTTGCGCTGGTAGATTTCCAGCGCGCTGCCGTGGGGTTCGGGATAATGTGCGATCCAGTTTGTTCCGAATGCGTAGATCGTGTTCGTCGGCGAAAGAACGTCCGCGATGCCGACGAGCGTGTAATTGGTCTGGTATTTGTTCCACCAGTTGAAAATCGTCTTATCCGAATCCGGGTCGTTGACATACTGCCCCCACGACATCTCGTCGGAGACGAAAACGACGAACTGCGGCGAGCCGGCTTCAATCTGGCCGATCATCTCCTCCTGCATTTGATGGGCGAACCGCTGCGGTTCCAGCAGGCCGTAAGTGTAGATGTAGCTGGTGGCCGAGTGGCGCCGGGAAAGGAAATAAATTTCCGGCTCCGAGCCGATCACGGCCACGCGCGCGGACGGCTGGGAATTGTCGTGGATGTATTTGGCGACCACTTCCGCCTCTGGAAACGGATCAGCCTGATAAGTCGTGCGAGAGATTTGGGCCGGTGTTTGCACTAACCAGATGTCGCGGTTGGTAAAAATCGTGAACGCCAGCGCCAAGGCAAAAATCAAAACGGGCCAGTGGTCCGGTTTCGAATCGCCGTTTTTTTTGTTCCAAAGGAAGCGGGTTCCGCTGACGGCGCAACCGGCCAGCATTGCCAGCGCCGGCAGCGCCAGAAGAAAATAATGTTTCCGAAAATAAAAATCAGGGCAGACGCTCAAGGCAAAAGCCGCGCTCAAACCCAGAAACCAGGCGCGATTTTTTTGCAGCCGCCCGTCGAACCACATCAAAACGAGTCCGGCGGCGGCCACCAGCCAGAGCAGAAAATCCTTATGCGTCACCCATGAAAAATTCTGCCGAAAAATTCTGGGCGCCTGGTCAATGGGCACGATGGACGCGTATTTCTCCGCGTAATCAACCGTCCAAAACCAGAAATTTTTGAAGACGCCCGCGTGCCAGAGAACCAAGCAGCACAGCGCGAACGGAAGAAACATTCCCGCCGCGCATGCCGCGACCGCCAAAAATCTTTTTTGCAGCGGCGCGTCGGTTTTGCGGAAACAGGTGATGGCAAGACTGATTCCCGCCCACGCGCCGATCACGACCGCCTGTTGCTTCATCAAAACCGCGATGCCAAAAAGAATCCCCATCCCGAGAGCCGCCGGCCAATCTGCATATTGCCGCGCCCGCCACATCACGCACAGCCCGGCGACAGCAAAAAACGCGGCGAAATGCGTGGCGTGTCCGGCGAGGCCGAGCATCGAGGGACTGGCCGCCAGCACAGCGTAGGTGGTGGCCGCGACGATTCCCGCCGTCTCATCAAGAATTTTTCTGCCGAGCCAGAAAAGCATCAGCGCGGTGGCGGTCGTCATCAGCAACACGCCGAAATGGATTCCCGCCGAGGTTTCGCTGAACAGCCGCATGATGACCGCGTAGGCCGCATATGTGCCGGGAAGTTTCATGTTGTAGGCAAGTTCGTAGGGCGGGATGCCCTGAAGCATGAGCTGGCCGGAATAGGCGTATTCGCCCTCGTCGCGCTCCAGCGGCAGATTCAGCAGTCGAAGACGGACAATGGCGACGAGAACCAGCGCTGCGACCATGAACCACCATGTCCAGCTGCGTTGAAAAATCGGGGAACGAACATGCGGCGTCGCGACGGGTGGTGGCGTCATGCGTGGCAATTGAACAAATCAGCCGCCTGCGGACAAGTGAATTTCCGGCGCGCGATGGAAATTATTTGAACAGGTTTATCGGTATGTCAATGTATGCGCCGAGCCAGAAGGCCGAATCGGTGTTGCTTCCGTCAAAAGTTTTGCGCGCGTGAAATCCCATGCGGATGTGCCGCTTGGACGTCGTGTAGTTGAAGCCAAAATCCACCGAGTCGCTGATTTCCCGCACGTCGGTGGGATACCAGTTGGAGCCGACCGTGACAGGACTGTTGTAGGTTCCCGAGCCGGTTGCCGGGCCGAGAACAATGTCTTCGCCCGAAAGCGTCTGCAAATGCCGGTAGCCGAGGTCCAATTCCCAGTTTTTTATCTGTTGAAAGACCCCGACGGACGCGATGTATTGGTCGGCGCCGTCGGTGTGTTCCCAGCGATACAGCAGGTCACCCCAAACACCAAAGCCCGGCCAGCCGAGATGTTTTCGGAAAAGAATGGACGGTTCGATGGCCGCCCCGTGGTTGCCGGGCGCAAACCCAAGCTGCTGGTCATAAAAACCCGGCAGTATGGCGCCTGCGCGAAAGGTCAGCGTCGGCATCCACGCCGGGGCGTTGGATTGATTTTCGTTGAAAATCTGGTAACGCACGCCGAAAGTCGGGTCGAGCATGCCCGTCGTTTTTTGGATCGTCCCATTGTCGAACGGACGCCATCCGACCGTCGTGGCCCCGAGGTTCAAATCCGCCGCCCATTTTTTCGTGATGCCGTAATCAAAGGTGAAATAACCCTGCCGCACGTCGATGCCGTAGTTTTCATCGGAAGTCCGGTAATTCGCATTCATGCGGTTGTTGCCCTGCTCCCAGACATGGTAGGCCTCGGATTGTTCGTAAAAAGTGCCAAACAGCAGTTGCCCCGGATCCGGCAGATCGGCCCATTGCGCGAAAGGCCGGCGCGATTCATCTTCACCCGCCCGCAGATTTTGAGCCGTGGCGGACAGGAATAAAATCCCAAGCGCGAGCGTGGAATAGCCGGCAAGAGTTGATGCAAATTTTTTCATAAGCGTAAAATTAACTGCCCATCATTTTGTCATTCAGGTGAAACTCCAAATGATTAAACCGATAAACGCGGAAAACGATATGAAGCACGCGCCGGATTTCAAGCCAAATTTTCGGGCGTTTCTGTTTGACCCCGTTTCACGCATCCGAGCAATCTTTCGTCCATGAGTCACGCTGCGCCTTGGCTTTCTTCCGCAGTTGAATATGTGCCGCGGATGTGAAACATTTCCGTGCGCGCAGCTTCTTGCCACGGGAAATCGAAGCTGCCGTGAGGCCGGGAAATCAGAGTGCGCACACTTTACAACATCCTGTTCATCATTTTTTTTGTCCTGACCTCGCCGTATTATTTCTGGCGGATGCGTCGGCGCGGCAACTGGCGCGCGGGGTTTGCCCAGCGCTTCGCGAAATACGAGGCCAGCCTCAAGCAGGCGCTGACGAACCGCCACGTCATCTGGCTGCACGCCGTCAGCGTCGGCGAGGTCAATCTCTGCACGCAGATCATCCGCGCGCTGGAGCCGCGCGTGCCCAACCTCAAGATCGTCGTGTCCGCCACGACGACGACCGGCATGGCCGAATTACGCCGCCGGCTGCCCACGCACGTCAGCAAAATTTATTATCCGGTTGACCGGCGGAAATTCGTCAGCCGCGCCCTGGCGACGATCAATCCGCAGGCCGTCGTGCTGGTCGAGGCGGAAATCTGGCCGAACTTCATCTGGCGGCTGAAAAAACTCGGCATCCCGCTTTTTCTGGCGAACGCGCGGCTGTCCGACCGCTCCTGTCGCGGCTACAAGCGGTTTGGATTTTTGTTCCGGCCGTTGTTCGCGTCATTTGCCGGCGTCGGCGTGCAAAATGAAGCGGACGCCGCGCGTCTGCGCGAAGTCGGCTGCCGGCCTGAAGCGATCCATGTCCTGGGCAACCTGAAATTTGACGCGGCAAGACTGGATGAGCTCCGCACGCTCGACGCGCCCGCGCTGCTGCGGCAGCTTGGCGTGCCGACGGACGCGCAAATCCTGGTCGCGGGCAGCACGCACGACGGCGAGGAAAAAATCCTGGTGGAGACCGCGCGGAAACTGCGCGCGCAGTTTCCAAAACTGTTTTTGATCCTGGTGCCGAGGCATTTCGAGCGCTGCCGCGAACTCGCGCGGCAGTTGCGCGAGCGCGGCGTGAAGCTTTTCAACCGCAGCGAGGTTTCCGCTAACACGAAATTCGGCGAGGGCGAGATCGAATGCCTGCTCGTCAACACGACGGGCGAGCTGCGCTTTTTTTACGAGCTTGCGACGGTGGTTTTCGTCGGCAAAAGCCTGACGGCCGTCGGCGGGCAAAATCCGATCGAGCCGGGCGCGCTGGGCAAGGCGATGGTGTTCGGGCCGAACATGCAGAATTTCGAGGATGTCACGCGCAGTTTTGTCGCCAGAAACGCGGCGGTGCAGGTGCGCGACCCGGCGGCGCTCGAAGAGGCCGTCCGCGGACTGCTCGCGGACAAAAACCGCCGCGCGGAACTGGGACGGAACGCGCTGGAAGTCGTCGCGGAAAACCTCGGCGCGGTTGACCGCACGGTGGAGATGATCCTGGAACACCTCAAGCCGCGTGAAATCTACATCGTGCCCAAAAAATAATTTGCAATCTTTTCGGCGCTTGACGAAATTATGACGCCTTTCCATATTCCCGCCCGCTTTCGGTTTGTGGATCGGAAGTGCAGAGTCGTATGTTAAAACAGAAGGTTCGCAAACCCGGAGCGAATTCATCCCTCAAAAAGGGAAGAGGCAGCGCCGCAACTTCAGCCGGCCCGCCTGCGGAAGCCGCTTCGAAAAAATCCCTCGCCGAAATTTTGCAGAACAGCCCGGACGCGGAGATGGCGGAAAAGATCAAGGAACTCGTCCGGCTGGCGCAGGAACAGGGGCATCTGACTTTCAACGACATCAACGAGGCTTTGCCGGAGAATTTCGTGACGCCGGAAAAACTGGACGAGGTTTTTTCAAAGTTGCGCGCGCTTGAAATCGAGATTGTGGACCAGGCGGACGCGGACAACGTCAAAAAGCCCGAGGTCGAGGAGGACACGGCGCGGCTGGATATTCTGGACGACCCGGTGCGGATGTATCTCAAGCAGATGGGGCAGGTGGCGTTGCTGACGCGCGAGCAGGAGGTGGAGATTTCCAAGCGCATCGAGGCCGCCGAGGCGGAGGTGACCAAGATCATTTATAGCCTCGGTTTTGCGGGCAAGGAACACATCGCGCTGGCGGAAAAACTCCTGGCCGACCCGCCGCGCGAGCGGTTCGACCGCGTCGTGCTCGACAAAAAAGTGGACGGTCGCGACGCGCACCTGCGAACGTTGCGCCGGCTCGTCGGTCGCGTCCGGGAGATAGACGCCGATGTTGACGGCAAATACACCGCGTGGTGCCACGCGCATATAAAAGCAAAAAACCGGCACGCGCTGGCGGCGTTCAAAAAGTCCGACCAGAAACTCCAGGCGACTTTCCAGAAATTTTGCTTCAAGCAAAAAGTCGTCGAGGAGATGACGCTCGTCGCGGAAAATATCCACGACAAATTGCAATACAGCCTCCGCGCGCTCGCCGATGCGGAATCACAGCGCGAATCCAGCGCGCAACTGCATCTCGTCGAGGCCGAGAAGCAGAAAACCAAGGCGCTCGAGGAATTTGTGCGGATGCCGTTCGGAAATTATCTCAAGGCGTTCGACAAGCTGCGCGAATTTTCCACCAAGGCGCTCCAGGCCAAGACGGAAATGGTCGAGGCGAATCTGCGGCTCGTCATTTCCATCGCAAAAAAATACACGAACCGCGGCCTGTCATTCCTTGATTTGATCCAGGAAGGCAACATGGGTCTGATGAAGGCCGTGGAAAAATTCGAGTATCGGCGCGGCTACAAGTTTTCCACCTACGCGACGTGGTGGATACGGCAGGCCATCACGCGCTCGATCGCCGATCAGGCGCGCACCATCCGCATTCCCGTCCACATGATCGAGATCATCAACAAGCTGATGCGCGTCCAGAAAAGGTTGTTGCAGGATTTTGGACGCGAATCCACGCCGGAGGAACTTTCCGACGAAATGCAGATGCCCGTGGACCGCGTGCGCGCCGTGTTGCGGATGGCGCAGCAGCCTATCTCGCTCCAGTCGCCGGTCGGTGACGGCGAGGACGCGAACTTCGGCGATTTCATCGAGGACAAGGCCGCCGAAAGCCCGTTCGACATGACGAGCTTCAGCCTGCTCAAGGACAAGCTGGGCGACGTGTTGTGCAGCCTGAACGAGCGCGAGAGGCAGGTTTTGGAACTGCGCTTCGGCCTCGGCGACGGCAACGCGCGCACGCTTGAGGAAGTCGGCCAGCAATTCCGCGTGACGCGCGAGCGCATCCGGCAGATCGAGGCGAAGGCGCTCCGCAAAATGCGGCACCCGACCCGACTCCGCCAGTTGCACGGCTTTTTGGAACTCGAAGACTTGGAATTCGACTGAAGTCCTTCAACCGGACTGCACCATCAATTTCATCTGGCGCGGCGTCAACAGCCAGGCCAGCATCGCGCAACGTCCGTGACGCAACGATTCAATTTCCAGTTTGCACAGCCCGCCTTTTTTGAAGTCAATCTCCATGTCCGCGTTCCCCGCCGCGAGCAGTCCGATGAACCGGCTTAAATAAGGCTCGTGCCCGACAATCAAAATATTTTCCGGCGTCGGCTTGATTTTATTGAGCTGTTCGATGAGAGACTTCGCGCTGCCGCCTGGCATCAATTCGTTTGAACACGCGAGTTTTTTTTGCCGCTTGAAAACATCGGCGACGATTTCCGCCGTTTGCAGCGCGCGCGGGAACGGGCTGGAAAAAATCAGGTCGAAGGACAATTTCATTTCGCGCATGGCTCCGGCAATTTGCCGGATGCGGCGCCTGCCTCTGGCCGTGAGCGGGCGGTCCGCGTCGTTGTCAAAACCGGGCGAGCCCGGTTCAACGGCAATCCCGTGGCGCAAAATGAAAAGGTTCATTGGAACTTTTTGTGGCCGTGCTGAAACAACGCACATCGCTGCAAAGCATTGATTTTATTGGTTAAAATCAAAGTTGGAGCGGGTGAAGGGAATCGAACCCTCGTCTCAGCCTTGGGAAGGCCACATTCTACCATTGAACCACACCCGCGGATGAAATCACTTTTACCAGACCGGCGCGCGGCTTGCAATCGGTTTGCGTCCGAGCCTCACTTCGCGGCCTCGAGATGGCTGATGGCCTGGCGCAGTTTGTCCTCAATCAAAAGACGCCGCGCCGGTGATTCGATTTTGCCGCCGTCGAGTTCGCGCACAAAAAAACTGTCGATTGCCGCGCCGCGCTCGGTCACGATGCGCGCGCCCGCGATGTCCACCGCCAGTTCGGCGAAGGTCTGGGAGATGACGTAGAGCAGGCCGAGCCGGTCCTCGGTTTCGATCTCAATGAGCGTGCGCGTTTCGGAAGCTTCGTTGTCAAAATGGATTTCCGTCGCCATGCGCTCGCCAGCGTAGGCCTGGTAAACCGGACGGTTGGTGATCTGGCGGACAATGAGCGCGCGCAGGTCAACGTCCTCGCCGGTCAAAACTTTTTCGAGCAGCGCGGCGAATTTGTCATGCTGCTCGCGCGTGGCGAGGTTGCCGGTGCGCGAGTCGTTCACAAAAAAATCGTCGAGAGCGATGCCGTCGGTGCGCGTGAAAATCTGCGCGCCCAGAATGTTCATGCCGGCGGCGCTCAACGAGCCGGCAATCTTGCCGAACAGCCCCGCCCGGTCCCAGGTGCAGATCTTGACAAGATTGTAGCCGCGGTCGGGTTCGTCGAGCCACGCGGTCACCGGCACGAGCGCGCGGTCGGTTTCAAAGACCAGCCGCCGCATGAAGCGGTGCGCGAGTTCGAGGTCGTCGAGGATTTCCAGCGCGGTGTGGATTTCAAAATAGCGCGGCTGCAGCGTGTTGAAATGCGCGTGCAGTTCGTCGTCGCCGACCGGTTCGGACGCGAGTCCTCGGACCTGTTGCAGGAGTTTCTCCCGCTGTTCCTCCGAGGCGCGCAGGAATTCCGTCCCGCCCGTGAGCAACGACGTCGCGCGCGAATGCAACTGCCACAGCAGCGAATCCTTGAAGCCGTTCCACAGCTTGTCGCTCGTGCCCTGCGAGTCGGCGAACGTCAGCAGCGTGAGCAGGTTCAAATTTTCCGGCGTCTGGATCTGCCGCGCAAAAATTTTTATGACTGTCGCGTCGTCGAGGTCGCGCCGCTGCGAAGTACTCGCCATGAGCAGGTGGTTTTCGATGACGACGCGCAGCGTGTGCGCCGCCGAGGCGTCAAGGTGCAGCCGTTTGGCCGCACGCATCGCCATTTCCGCGCTGGCCTCGGCGTGCTTGCCCTTGCCGTGCGGCTGCGCCTTGCCGACGTCGTGCAACAACAGCGCGAGGTAAAGCAGTCCGGGGCGCGGCAGGCCTTGAAACAGCGGCGCATAGTTTTTATACGGCGGTTCCTTGGCTTCCCAGGTTTTGTCGAGCTGTTCGAGGCAGACGAGCGTGTGTTCGTCGGCGGCGTATTGATGGTAAAACTCGTGCTGCACGAGGCAGGTAAGCTTGCCGAACTCAGGGATGTATTTGCCGAGCAGGTTCACCTCGTGCATCGCGCGCAAAACCGGCGCAACCTCGCCGCGCCGCTCGAACAGCGTCAGGAAGGTTTCGCGGATGTGCTCGTCGTTCAAAAAATCGCGGTCAACGAGTGAAATCTGGTTGCGGATGAGTTGCGCGAGGTCGGGATGCAGCGTCAAATGCCGCTGCTGCGCGTGGAGAAAAACGCGCATGAGCCGCCGTGGCGAATCGCGGAAGATGCGGTTTGATGCCGCGTGGATTTCGCCGTCAATGAATTTGAAGCCGTCAACAATTTCCGGCTCGCGTTTTCTTTTCGGCAGCCATGCCCGCAGGGAAAGCCTGCTTTGCGAAGGCGCGACCAGCGCCATGCGCTGCTCCAGCGTGCGCGTGATGAGAAAAATATTCCGCGTGTGCGTGTAGAGGTCGCGCATGAATTTCTCGATGCGCGCGCTCGGCGAGCGGTCGCCGTAGCCGAGCGCCAGCGCGATGGCGGGCTGCAGGTTTTTGCCGAGCACATCCATCGTGCGATCCACGTCGTAATGCAGTTCCGTCCGCGTGCGCAGCAGGAAATCGTAGGCGTCTTCAAGCTGTTTGCGCTCGGCCTTGCTGACGAATTCCTGCTGCTCCAGTTCCGCCAGCGACCGCGTGCGGTATTTGAAGAACGTCATCCACAGCAGATTCTGGAAATCGCGCAGGCCGCCGCAGCCGTTCTTGACGTTCGGCTCCTGCATGCAGGCGGAGTTGCCGTATTTCGTGCGCCGCGTCGCCTGGTCTTCGAGCCGCAGGGCGATGTATTTTTCCTCGAAGCCGACGACGCATTTCGCCACGAGCGTTTTCTGGAATTTTTCGAACAACGTCGCGTCGCCGATGATCAACCGCGCCTCGATGAGCGACGTTTTGGATTGCATGTCCGTGTTCGCGACATTCACGCAATCGTCAATGCTCCGCACCGCATGGCCGACCTTCAGGCCGACATCCCAAAGCGGATACAAAACGCCGTCGATCAATTTGGAGAGATACGGCAGCGGCTTGTTCGCCGCGATCTGGCCGTCGTGCAGGAACATGAAATCAATGTCGCTGTGCGGGTTCAACTCCGCGCGGCCGTAACCGCCGATGGCCACCAGCGCGAGCGGCGGAAATTCCTTCTGCGCCTGCGGTGAAAGGCCTGATTTCGACACTTCCCAAAGATGTTTTAAGAGCGCGTCGAGCATCGCCGCGCGCGCCGCGCAGATTTCCCGCCCGCCCGCGCCGCCGCGATGCTGGATTTTCAGCCGGTGCGTCTCGACTTTCAGGAACGCCTTGTAGCGCGCGAGTTGTTCCGCCGCGTCACCCGTCGGCGGCAGCGGCAGGCGCTCCGCCGCGTCCTCTTGAATTTTTCTGATTAAATCTTCCATCCGGCGCGCATAAGTTGCGGAGAAAACATTTTGAAAGCAAGCGCGCTCGCCGTTGCGCGAAACCTTTTCGTGCGCGCGGCGTCTGTTACAATCCCCGCGCGATGCCACTCCAACCCGACCCTGATGCCGTCCTGATGCTGCGCGTCAAGCGCGGCGACCGCGCGGCGTTCACCGAGCTGGTCGAGAAATACAAACAGCCCGTGATGAATTTCGTCTATCGCTCGCTGCGCGACGAAGCGGAGGCCGAGGATTTGGCGCAAAATGTTTTCCTGCAAGTTTTCAAATCCCGCGCCCGCTATGTGCGCACCGCGAAATTTTCAACGTGGCTCTTCACCATCGCGCGGAATTTGTGCCTGAATGAAATCCGCCGACGCGCGCGCCATCCCGCCGAATCGCTGGAGGAGACGCACGCCGAACATGAAGACCAGCCGTCGCGGCAATATGAGGACAAGAAAGTTTTTCTGCCGACGGAAAATGTCTTGCACGGCGAACTCGCCAAAAAAATCGAGGAGGCGCTGGCCGAACTGCCGGAGAACCAGCGCACGGCCATCTTGCTCTGCCGTCAGGACGAATTGAGCTACGAAGAGATCGCCGAGGTTTTGGATTGTTCGCTCTCCGCCACGAAATCGCTCATCCATCGCGGACGCGAAACGCTCAAGGAAAAACTCAAGCCGTATCTGCAAACCGGCGAGTGGAGCGAGTAATAAATTATCGAATTTATTTTGTCTGGTCTGACTCTTTCAGTTTCGACACGGTGTAAACTGCGCGGTCATTAGGATTCGTGTCAGGGCTGTTAGGCCATTTCAAACCCAATCCAGGTCCTTCAATTTGAAATTTTTTCTTTTCCAGTGTTATGTCCAAAGACTTGCCTCTTAAACCTATAAATTGAAATAAGCCTTCCGCATCTGTTTGAGTTTTGTGTGTGCTGCCAGCACCAATTATCAATCCAATATTGGCGGTGACATCTGCTCCAGCCACTGGCTTTCCATTTTGGTCAATTACTTTGCCGTAAAAATCTTGAGCTTGGTTGTCTGTTAGCATCCAAATCTCACCAATAGCCACGCCTTTGTCTATTTTGCCATGATGATAAGCAGCGTCAACCGCGGCTACTTGGTTGGTGAAATCTTTTTTAGAAAGAGGCGCATTAGTTGCCAGATTGGTTCTAAATGCGTCCAATATTTGATTGCTTGCCTTGTCTTCCGCTGATTCAGTCGCCGGGTCAGGCATGGAATTGTCCGATTGGCAAAACACTTTTGTTTCCAAAAGCAGAATTGCCGCGATGCTGATTAAAATTATTTTTTGCAGTTTCATTTCTCCCGCTTCAAAAGAAATTCCGCCAGCGCTTCGAGGGCGACGGCGCGGCCATTGAAAATTTTCAGCGCGGCAAACGCCCTGGCCGTCAGTTGCGCCGCGATCTGTCGCGATTTTTCCAGCCCGACGATCGCCGGGTAGGTCGCCTTTTGCACGGCCACGTCCTTGCCCGCCGTCTTGCCGAGCTGCTCGCTGGTCTGCGTCACGTCGAGGATGTCGTCAATCACCTGGAACGCGAGGCCGACGTGATAGCCGAAGTCCGTGAGCGCGCGGAGTTGCGCGGGCGTGCAGTTCGCGCTCATGCCGCCGAGCCGCACGGAACAGCACAGCAGCGCGGAGGTCTTGCGCTCGTGGATGAATTTCAATTCGGCGATGGAAAGTTTTTTGCCTTCGCCTTCCAGATCGGCGACTTGCCCGGCGACGAGTTGCAACGAGCCGGATGCTTTGGCGATTTCCAGAATGATCTGGTCGTGCGGATAGCGCGGAAATTTTTTGCATTGCGCGGCGATTTCAAACGCCTGCGTCAACAGCGCGTCGCCCGCGAGAACGGCAATGCCTTCGCCGAAAACTTTGTGGTTGGTCGGCTTGCCGCGGCGGAAATCGTCGTTGTCCATCGCCGGCAGATCGTCGTGGATGAGCGAGTAGGTGTGGATGCACTCGACGGCGCACGCGAGCGGCATGGCGGCTGCGTCGCTGCCACCACACGCTTCGGCGGCGGCCAAGAGAAGAGCCGGGCGCATTCTTTTTCCACCAGCGAAGAGCGAATAGCGCATGGCCTTGTGAATTGTGGCGGGCATGGTTTTCTCGCTGGGCAGGAATTTGTCGAGCGCACGATTGACGGTTTCGGTGCGCGTGGCGAGAAATTGGTTCAAATCGAATTTGGTTTTCGCGGGCATAAAATTATTTTCAGAAAATGCCCGAAAGAAGGGCAAGTTTGAAGGGAATTTTTGTTATTGCCTTCGGGCGCGCAACAATTAAGCTACGCGGCTCGATTTGAACAGAAAAAACATGAACGCTGAACTTGTAAAACAGGCCGCCGCAAAAGTCGGCAACCCCAACGTGCTGGTGAACCTCATCTCGCGCCGCGTGCGCCAGTTGAATTCCGGCGGCGGTGGTTTGAGCCGTCCGCTCATCGCCAATGTGGGCAACCTCGGCGTGGCGGACATCGCGTTGCGCGAAATCATCGAGGAAAAGATCGGCTGGGATATGCCGGAGATCGTCGCGTTGACCCGCCCGGTGGCCAAGAAACGCAAGAAGCGCTGATTCAATTTACGATTGGCGATTTACGATTTACGAATCGCCATTCGCTTCAAATTCTCTCGTAAATCGTAAATCGTAAATCTAAAATTGGTCATGGTCGACATCGTGACCAACCACAAAGCCCGGCGCGATTATCACATCCTCGAGACGTTCGAGGCGGGCATCGTGCTGCATGGCACGGAGGTCAAGTCGTTGCGCGCGGGCAAGGGACAGATCGCCGACGCCTTCGCGCGCGTCGAGAAGGACGAGGTCTGGCTGCACAACGCGCACATTGACGAATACTCGCACGGCAACCTCCAGAACCACGCGCCCAAAGCGCCGCGCAAACTGCTCCTGCACAAATCGGAGATCCGGAAATTGTTCGGGCTGATCGCGGTCAAGGGCAACGCGCTGATCCCGCTTTCGTTTTACTGGAAGAATGGAAAAGTAAAAGTCGCGCTCGGCGTCGGCAAGGGCAAGCATGAATTCGACCGGCGCGACGACATCAAGAAGCGCGATTCCGACCGCGAGTTGAAACGCGCGACGATGAAATTTTCAAAGGGAAAGTGAATCGTTAAAATGTTGAATTGTTAAATCGTGAATCGGATTTGTAACGCTACGAAGCGAGGATAATTTTAAGAGATTGTCCATCTCGGACAACGCGTAACATGGTTTCGCAATCAAGGTCATCGCTGTCCAAATCTCCAAAAACTTCTTTTGCTTTAATATCCGTATAAAAAAGATGATTAATCATTCTGGGGGCGACACCAACACTAACAATGCACAAACGCTGTGTTCCATCGGCAAGAGGGTAGAAGCGGCGAGAGATTTTAAGAGTTCGAGAATCACGCTTACCAATTTGCAAGCGTGTGAGGTGAAGAATCCCAAAATAACAAATGAGTAAATCATCGTGATTATCGTCAATTGGTTTTGTGTCCATTCCCAAATCAACAACAACCTTTCGGAGGTCTTCGATTAAGCATTTGCCATGAAGTGGCATTGCTACTGAAATACTGATTACCTGCTTCCCGTCTTTGGGAGGAGAACTCTTAATACTAAATTTAGATAAATGCTCAAGAATGATTCCTTTATCTCTTATTGGATGAGCAATGAAATCTCCAATTTCACGAGTAAGCCTTCCTTTCGGGGCATATTCTCGAATTGTGATAAGAAGACTCTGCAACGTCTCTTGGTCAAATTGCTTTTCCGCAATCTTCTTAAGGGAATGCATGATGTCCGATTTCGACTTCGCAGAAAGCGTCATAATTTTGTGAAACAGCAAACGCCGTTTTATCCGTTTTGCAAGGCAATCCCTGAATAGACTGCAAAATTTCCTGCGCATTTGATACTTCGCCCGCTGTTTTTGCAAAACAAAAAAGCGAGGCCGATTGACCTCGCTTTCGTTTGAAATTTAATTTCGCGTCACGCCTTCTTGGCTTCTTCTTTTTTCCAAGTGCGGCGCGGCGCCTTGGTGACGAGGCCTTTTTTGATCGCGGCGGCGGAGACGCGGATGTAGCGGACTTCGCCGCTGGGCATGAGCGCCTTCACGCGCTGCAAGTTCACGTTGAACTTGCGCTTGGTGATGGCGGTGACGTGCGTGCCGATGCCGCCGGATTTCTTCGACTTACCCGAGCGCCAGATAATGCTGCCCTTCATCGGGCGTTTGCCGGTCAATTCACAGATGCGTGACATAAAATTCTTTCGTTAAGAGCCGCGAAGGATAGCAGTGAATCCGCCTGTGACAAGTTCTTTTTCGGGAAATTCTGCGTGCCTCGAATCGAAATTGTTCGTAACTTTACCGCTTAACTTTTATGGCTACATTAAAACCATTTGCAGCGCTGCGACCGAAACCCGGACTGGCGGAAAAAATCTGCGAACTGCCCTACGACGTGATGTCGTCGGACGAAGCGCGCGAAATCGCCAAAAACAATCCCTTGAGTTTTTTGCACGTCAGCAAGCCGGAGATTGATTTGCCCGTCGGCACGAATTTGTATTCGCCGGAAGTTTACGCGAAAGGCAAAGAAAATTTTCAGAAACTGATTTCGCAAGGCGCGCTGAAACAAGACTCGCAGCCGAATTTTTATTTGTATCGGCAAATCATGGGCAAGCATTCGCAGGTTGGCTTGGTTGCCGCCGCAAGTTGCGAGGAATATTTGCGCGGCGCCATCAAAAAACACGAATTCACGCGACCGGACAAGGAAGACGACCGCGTCCGGCACATCGAAACTTTGAACTCGCAGACTGGGCCGGTTTTTTTGACCTACAAATCAATCCGCGCGCTGGATGAATTTGTCGCAAGGAAAATTTCGGAGAAGCCGGAGGCTGATTTCACGGCCAAGGACGGTGTCCGGCATTCGTCGTGGAACATTTCCGGCCCAGATGAAATCAAATTTATCGAATCGCAATTCGCGCAGATTCCATTTCTTTACATCGCCGACGGACATCATCGCAGCGCGGCGGCCGCGCGGGTTTTTCAAAGTCGTAAAGGTGCGGGCGAAAGCGGAAAATTTCTCGCTGTGACTTTTCCCCACAACCAGATGCAGATTCTGCCTTACAACCGCGTGCTGAAGGATTTGAACGGAAATTCGCCGGAACAATTGCTGAAAAAGATCGAAGCCGTTTTTGCGGTTTCAAAGAACGGAAATGCGACGCCAAAACAAAAACACGAACTCGGATTTTATTTTCAAGGCGAATGGCAGACGCTTTCGTTCCGCAAAGAATTTTTGCAATCGAAGGACGCGATTGAAAATCTGGACGTGACGCTGCTGCAAAAAAACATTCTCGCGCCGATTTTCGGCATTGATGACCCGCGCACGAGCAAAAAAATAAATTTCGTCGGCGGCATCCGCGGCACGGCGGAGTTGGAAAAGCTCGTGAATAGTGGCGAATACGCCTGCGCGTTCTCGATGTTCCCGACGAGCATCGAAGATTTGATGAGCATCGCCGATGCGGGCGGAATCATGCCGCCGAAAAGCACCTGGTTCGAGCCGAAGCTGCGCGATGCGATGTTCTGCCACATGATTTGATTTGTGGCGGCGTTCCATGAGCGACGTTGCGACGGTCGCGGATCGCCGTTACAATTGGTGCGTGCAGCCCAATCGCCTCCAACGCAGCCTGCGCGCCACCTTCATCGGATTGGCGACCAATGTTTTTCTCTCGGCGATAAAACTGGTCGCGGGCGTTTTCGGCCATTCACACGCGCTGGTGGCGGACGCCTGCGAATCGCTCACGGATATCTTCAGCTCCATCATCGTCTGGCGTGGCGTCGTCGTCGCGGCTGAACCGGCGGATGAAGACCATCCCTACGGCCACGGCAAGGCTGAACCGCTTGCGGCGGCGGTGGTTTCGGGAATTCTCCTGTTCGTAGCGGGTTGGATCGCGATCGAAGCGGTTCACAACCTCGGCCAGCCTCGGCCCGCGCCAAAAATTTTCACACTGCTGGTTTTGTTCGGCGTCATCGTGATCAAGGAATGTCTGTTCCGGTTTGTTTCGCGGGAAGCCAGATCGATGGAAAATTCCGCCGTGCGCGCCGACGCGTGGCATCATCGCAGCGACGCGATCACGTCCGTCGCGGCGGCGATCGGCATCAGCATGGCGTTGATCGGCGGTGAAAAAATTTTCTGGGCGGACGATGCGGCGGCGATAGCGGCGGCGGGCGTCATCGCGTGGAACGGCTGGCGGCTGCTGCGCCCGACGTTCGGCGATTTGATGGACACGGCGCCCGACCGTGAAATCAGAAATGAAATCCGGCGGCTGGCCGGGACGGTTTCCGGCGTGGCCGGCGTGGAAAAATGTTTCGTCCGCAAGATGGGTTATCAACTTTATGTGGACATACACGTCGAGGTTGACCCGCAGATGACGGTGTTGCGCTCGCACGAAATCGCCCACGAGGTGAAGGATAAGATTCGTGAGACGATGCCGTCGGTAAGCGACGTTTTGGTTCATATCGAACCGCTGGGAATCGCAGCGCAAAAAAAGAGAAACACATAATTTGTCACCTTTTGCCTTGGGCGGACACTTATAGGTGGGTGATGGCCTGCAAGAAGGCGAACCCGGCGCTGGGCCAGACAATTTAACGCTGGACAAATTTGATTCGTCGGTGCGTCATTGGATTGAATACCACGAATTTTCTCCGGCATGAAAACTTTGAAACGAATTGGCTGCGGCGGTGTCTTATTGAGCATGAAACCGGGGCGCGCATTCACGTTGATCGAACTCTTGGTGGTCATCGCCGTCATTGCGATTCTGGCGGCGATACTGCTGCCCGCGCTGGCGGGCGCAAAACGGAAGGCGTTGCAGATCAATTGCGTCTCCAATTACAGGCAGGTCGGCGTGGCGTTGCACATGTATCTGGACGACAATCAGGATTGGCTGCCGCCCGGGCCATCGCCGAACAATCCGGATTCGCCCGCCGCGCTCGACCTCACCGAATCGCCCGACTACAACAGTAGTTCGGCGGAATATAAAAATTACCTGCCTTATTATCTGGCCAGCGACCTTTCACTGTCGTCGCCGGATCAGGTCGGCGCGAACGCCACGAACGCGGCGAAGATTTTTGTTTGCCCTGCCTATCTGGCCACCGTGTCGGGCAACAGCTATGCGCATTACAGTCCCGAGCCGGACAATTTCGCGCACGCGTTCTCCTATTCCGTTTCGCGGATCGACGACTACCCGATGTCGCAACTTACGAATTACCCGTTCGGCAAGTCAAACCAAGGACAGTCGCCGTTCCAACTTTCGGGGATTGCGGCGGTGATTCCGTTGAGTGATGCGTGGGCCGTGGCGGATTTGGATTGGGCCGCGGTTGGCGGATCGCTGGATGCGATTCCCACCAGTTTGGGCGACAACAAATATCCGTTCATGGCCATCAATCCGCCGCACAAAACCGTCCGCAATTTTCTCTATTTCGACATGCATGTCGGTTCAAAGAGAGTCACCGGAGACGATGATTATTGAATGACAGCATTAAGCTGAATCCAAAAGTTTGAAAACGATTCAAAAACAATTTTCTTCGACGAGAACCGGCGCGTTCACCTTGATCGAGCTGCTGGTGGTCATCGCCGTCATCGCGATCCTGGCGGCGATTTTGCTGCCCGCGCTTGCCGCCGCGAAAAAAAGGGCCGCGCAGGCGCAGTGCATCAACAACCTCAAACAATTGGGCACGGGCATGATGATGTATATTGATGACAATCAGGACGCTTTTCCAGGACTGGCTTCGTTGCACAATGGATTCCAGCCGTCGGACTGGATTTACTGGCGGACAAACTCGGCGTTATACCCGCCGATTGAAAAAAGTCCGATTGTCATCGCGCTGGCTAATGCGAGTAGCAATTTGTTCCGTTGTCCGCTTGACATCAGCGACAGAGACCGGCTGTCGCAGGCGGACGCTGACAATGGTCCTTATCTCTACAGTTACAGCCTAACCGGTTATGGGATGTCTGATGCCAATGACGGCATGGGTCTTGAAGGCGACATTAATTACGGCATGGCGTCGGTTTTTACAGGCAGCGGCAGCAGTGCCACCGCGTATCCGTTCAAACAGTCAGGCATTCGCAATCCGTCAGGCAAAATCATGCTGGCGGAAGAGCCGGGATCCGTCAGCGATAATCCCGACGGCGATACCGTGATTCAAGATGGCCGTTGGATGCCGCCGGATCCCGATCCTTTGACGGATCGTCACAGCGGCAGGGCCGACGTGACTTTTTCGGACGGCCATGTGCAACCGGTGACTTCGGAATTTGGTGAAGACCAGACAAACTCCAGGCCGGATTTTTAGGAAAAAATTACAGGAATATTTTCACCAATGCCACAAAGCGCACGGACAAAAGGATTCACTCTGATTGAATTGCTCGTTGTCATTGCCATCATCGCGATTCTGGCGGCGTTGTTGCTGCCGGCGTTGTCAAAGGCCAAACAAAAGGCGTGGACGGCGCAGTGCCAGTTCAATCTCCACCAAATCGGTCTGGGCATGAAAATGTATGCGGACGATTTCAACGGGATTTACCCAGAATCCGGCGGCACCATTGCGTGGGATGCGACGGATTCGCAGACGAAAAACTACAGTTGGTTGCAGCAGATTTTTTCCTTTGTGCAGAACACCAACGTCTATCATTGTCCGGCGGACAACGTCTGGCAGGTCGGCTTCTTCAATTATTTCAACGGTGTGCGCGCTGCGTTTGTGCTCACCAACGGGTTCGCCTCGGTTGACAGCAAGCGGATACGCTTCCCGTCCGCCTTCGTTTTGTCCGGCGACACCATCGGCTCCACTTTCACCTTGGACAACGCCGACAAGGATGATTACACCTACAACTGCGTTGGTGGCGACGCGAACGGAACTCCGTCCGAAGAATGGCAGGCGCACGGTAATGGCCAGAATATCCTTTTCGAGGACGGCCACGTGAAATACTACGATGGTTACAACGCGAACGAGATGACCTTCCGCTACGATTCCATGTCCGGCTGGGAATAGATTCGCGCTTCGACATTCATTTCCACTTTGCGTTTTTGGAGGCTTGACGGTTTAATGTCGCAATGAAAATTGTTCTGGCTTATTCGGCTGGCCTCGACAACTCGGCGTTTTTTTTCTGGATCAAGAAAAAATACAACCTTGGATTTGAGCCTTACAAGACGGGGTTTCCGTTCCAACGGGTAAGTAAGTAAATGAGCCGAAAATCGAAGAAAAAAGCCAGACCGGAAAAAGCCGCTGCCATGCCTTCGGGCATGACTGGTTTGAATGAACGCTGGACGGTTCTTGGCGTCTGCATCTTCCTGGCAGCGATTGCATGGCTGGTCTTCAGTCAGACGCTCGGACACGAGTTCGTTAATTACGACGACAACATTTATGTCTATGAAAACCCGGAAGTGACCCGGGGGTTGACGCTCAATGGGATCGTCTGGGCATTCATCCATATTCATGCTTCCAACTGGCATCCTTTGACTTGGATTTCCCATATGCTGGACTGCCAGTTTTATGGATTGAGCTCTGGCGGCCATCATTTCACCAACGTCCTGCTCCACATGACGGTGACAATCCTGCTCTTTCGGGTTTTGCGGAAGGCAACCGGAGCCCTTTGGCGCAGCGCGTTTGTGGCGGCGGTGTTTGCAGTTCATCCGTTGCATGTGGAATCGGTGGCATGGGTGGCGGAACGCAAGGACGTGTTGAGCGGCGTTTTTTTCATGCTGACCATCGGAGCATATGTGCGGTATGCACGACATCCATGGTCGCCTGCCCGTTACGGACTTGTGGTGTTTTTGTTTGCGCTGGGTCTG
>Ga0181516_10000962_pt1 | contig 23415 bp, 20 predicted proteins | sample PEATcosm2014_Bin_25_FD_121104 | JGI IMG/M metagenome (GOLD analysis project Ga0181516, IMG submission 121104) | Peatland microbial communities from MTU Mesocosm Facility, Houghton, MI, USA - PEATcosm2014_Bin01_10_metaG | ecosystem: Environmental > Terrestrial > Soil > Wetlands > Peat | place... | reverse complement strand
TCTTGCAGAAAGTGGCGTTGGAGTATCGGTGATTGCCGAAAAACTCAAATCACCGGCACGCCTGGGCAACTTTCAGATTCGAGTCGCATGCCCCGTTTCTCTCACCGAAGAGCAAACGGAAGGGCTCATGCGCTCCGTACATCATTGCCTGATTCACAACACGTTGCTTTCGCCCCCTGAGATTGAGATTGAGTTGACTACAAGCGAACCCGTCACCTCACATAGCTGAGGTCTCAAACCGACAGCGCAGGGTTCTCGAGGGTCATTTGCTTCGGAGGCGCGGTAGCGGTGTTCTAATCATAGAATGGCGAGCCTCGAAAATTTCCGTCTCGTAGTCTTCCGGGCAGTTGCGGAGCAACTCAGCTTCCGCAAGGCCGCCGAAGAACTGTATCTCACGCAGCCCGCAGTGAGCCTTCAGATCAAAGCGCTGGAAGAGGATATTGGTGTTCAACTCTTTGATCGTACGGGTGCGCACATCACGCTAACGGCTGCAGGGAAGATTCTTCTTAACTATTGTGAACAGGTCGAGACGCTTCTCGCCCAGACCGAGTTCGAGATTGCGGCGTTAAGCGAAGAACATGCCGGGCAACTGGCGCTGGGAGCTTCCACAACCATTGCACAATATGTGTTGCCTCGGCTCTTGGGGGAGTTTCGTCGAGAGCATCCCCGTGTTCACCCCACTCTGATCAGCGGCAACACGGAGCACATTGTGGAGGCAGTCGAGAAGCAGAAGATCGCATTGGGCTTCATCGAAGGTCCAGCGCGAAGTCGCGAGGTTAAGACCAAGCCATTTCTAGAAGACGAGCTGGTCCTTATCGCACCCACTGCGCATGAGTGGGCCGAGCGCACTTCGGTTTGCAGTTCTGAAATCGCCTCAATTCCATTGCTCATGCGGGAGCGCGGATCAGGCACGCGGCATGTGATTGAATTGGCGCTGGAGCGGCAAGGCGTCAAGCGGAATTCGTTGCACATCGTGATGGAACTCGATTCGACAGAAGCCATCAAATCCGCCGTGGAAGCCGGGCTGGGGGTCGGATTCGTCTCCCGCTGGGCAATTGCGAAAGACCTTAGACTCGGCAACAACTTCAAGATTGTCGAGATAGAAGGAATGAGTATCAAGCGCCAGTTTCTTGTTGCCTATTCATCCGGTCCCGAGCCGCAGGGTCTAGCCATTGAATTCCACCGATTTGTCGCCGCACGCGCAGGCCTGCAAAGAACTTCAGTCAGGACCAGCCGATCATAACCAGCCGGAAGCAATAAGAATCGCAAATAGGGCATGATTACTTCTGCTTGGACTGCGAAGCGTTCTTCGAGAACACTGGAAGTGTGACTAAGAACGTATTCTTCATTGGCTTGCTTATTGCCGCAAGTGGCCTGGTATCTCCACCAATTGCCTTGGCTGGCGGTCTCATCTACGGATTCAGTTTCGTGCATCCCTTTCATCTTGAGGCAAAGCAGTTATCGAAGTTGCTGCTACAGGCATCGGTGGTGGGGCTCGGTTTCGGAATGGACTTGCAGCAGGTTATGCAAGCCGGCCGTTCCGGATTCATCTATACCGCAGGAAGCATTAGCATTGCCCTGCTCCTGGGTTGGGGTTTGGGAAGACTCTTGAGGGTTCGACAGAGAATCTCGTATCTCATCTCGGCCGGCACCGCAATCTGTGGCGGCAGCGCCATTGCGGCGATTGCCCCAATCACCAATGCGAGCCAGGAGGAAATTGCCGTCTCGCTCGGAACAGTTTTTGTTCTGAACTCGATCGCCTTGCTCACCTTCCCAGTAATAGGGACAGTGCTGCACATGACGCAGACCCAGTTCGGCCTTTGGTCGGCACTCGCCATTCATGACGTAAGTTCCGTCGTCGGCGCGACGGCAAAATACGGAGCGGTGGCTCTTGCCGTTGGCACTACCGTCAAATTAGCTCGCGCTCTATGGATCGTGCCGCTTTCTGTCGGAACCGCATTGGCAAATAAGAGCAAGGCGCGTATTCATTGGCCATGGTTCATTCTCTTTTTCTGCATCGCAGCGGTCGCCAATACCTACGTTCACATCTTCCAGCCGGCGTATCCGGTGCTGAAACATCTCGGTGTTATCGGCCTGACCGCCACGCTCTACTTGATAGGAACGGGGCTCTCCATGAAAACTCTTCGGGAAGTCGGCATTCGTCCGTTCCTTCAGGGAATCCTTCTCTGGCTCTTTGTCGCGCTGGGATCGCTCGCGCTGATCCGCGGTGGCTGGATTCATCTTTAGAGACTCCCAGTCATTCTTCAGGATTGCACTTGGACTGAGGTTGCAGCTCAAGGATGGAGAAGAGGCTTAAACTGCTCTTCGATTGAGTTCAAATCGGCTTCCCCACGAAATCGAGCCTGAACATTTCCCTGACTATCAATCAGATAGGTCAATGGCAGGCCAAGCACACCTCCGTATAGTTGTCCAAGTTTCTCGTCGCCCATCGCCACTGGATAGTTCAGCTTCATCTTCTTGTACAGTTTTCGCGCCAATGCCGGATCGTCGTCCATGGAGATGCCGATGATCTGCAGGCCACGCGGGCCGTACTGGCTTTGCCAGGCAACGAAACGAGGCATTTCAATCTGGCAGGAGGCACACCATGTGGCCCAGAAATCGAGCAATACGACCTTGCCCCTATAGGCGCGGAAGTCCAGTTTCCGATTCTCCAAATCAGTGCGCACGAACAGTGGCGCTTGTTTGTGAAGGATCGATGTTGTTGCTACCGGGGATTGCGCTGCGCTCACCCCAACACAGAGGCCCAAAAGCAGCTTTACTGTGAATGAGCGGCGGAGCGTGCATGGCACATTCCCTATGGCCTTCGGAATGCCTGACACATCTCGCCGCCGTACTTCGTCAGTAGCCTTGTTCAACCGGGTACCCCTTGTCGGCCCAATCGGCGCCAAAATTGTCGGCCAGATAGAGGGCCTTCACATTGGTAAAACCCATCTCGCGCAATTTCGCGAACGCTGGTCCAAGGTTCGGACAATGATTCCAGGGACAGCAGCCGCAATAAAGCACAATGAGCTTTTTTCGCGAAAGTGCGTTCACTCGATTCTGTAGTTGCTCGATTCCTGCTGGCTGTGATCCCGGCCCTGCGTATTCCGATCCGGGGATATGCGCCTGGGCGAAGAGCATATGCGAGCCAACTTGCAAGATCAGAGGCTTGTCTTTGTTCGTCGTATGCAGCAGTTGGACCAACGCCTCCGGTTTCAGCAATTGAGCTTCTGGAATGGAAAAAGCGCTTCCCGCAGGAGCCGGGGTAAACTGCGCTCGGCACTGCGCTGGGAGGAAAAGAAAAGCGAATACAAGAAAAGCGGTGATCCCCGATCGCCCAACCAAACCGATTTTCATAGTGCTCCTCCGAAGAGAGTTTAACCCATTTGGTCCAGGCTCACTCGATGTGCCCTGGACCGTAAAGCTGCTTCGTCTTGTGGCCAACTCGCTATTTTCGAACGGCTTATGTGATCGTTTGCTCATGCAGATCCTCCCACTGGATGTTCCTGGGAAATCGCCCAACTGATCTGTTCCAGCCGTGCCAAGGCCATGCGGAGGAGCTTCCTGAATCGATGTTCATACGCTCGACAGCGACGGCGTCCCGTTGTCCATGTTCCGATGCCCACCAGTTCGATAGACTTTTCTTATGGCGGATAAGAAAGATTCGTGCAACTTCTCCGCGCCATTGTGCGATCTAATGCTGTAAGGTCTGTTTAGGGCCGCATACGCATATGCGTTGTGGCGGATGGTTTGTCCAGAAGTGGCTTTGAGTTGCGGTGACTGTGAATCGTTGGAGCAAAAGTCGGCCATTCAGCCTCTTTGGGATGCTTGCATTCCTGGGATTGGCCTTCTGCGTGTTTGCCTGGGGCTTGCAATACAAGCTTTCCCTCTATGATCCACCTCAGACTGCGTCCCATCAGATTCCAAAGGCCAAGCTTCTATCCAGAGACGAGCAATCCAGTACAGCGAAAAGCCCTCTAGTAGTTCGGACCAAAACATCCACCAGTGTGATCTACACCGCGCCTACGGCCGTTTTCTTGACTCTATTTCTGGCCATCAACGTGTTGAACCCGCCGGCGTCAAGAAGAGTTGAGAAGCGGGCCAATAGGTTATTCCATCTACACCGCGCTGTATTGAACACCCTCTTCGTTCGTCCCCCTCCCGTTCTCGTCTAGACATCCCTTCATCGCCACTTCTGAAGCATTCGATCAAGTTCCGTGATCGAGTGCAACAAGACCTATTCTCCATCGGAGAACCTGTCCTGTCGTCGTAACCAAGGAATCACAACTTCATATAGAGGTGCATTCGAGATATGCGAAAGCGAACCTCCTTGATCGTCGCCGCGGGAGTTGCACTCCCTGTTCTGGCTGGCATCATTGCATACAGTTTCAAGGATCGGCACTCAGCAACGATTGCCGCAGAGATTCCCTCCGCAACAGTAGTCGCGGTAACACGCGGCACGATTGCGCATACCTTGAAACTTGCCGGGCAGTTCCAGCCTTATCAGGTTGTAGACGTTCATGCCAAGGTATCTGGCTACATCAAGCACATCTATGTAGATATCGGCGATAGGGTACGAGCCGGCCAGACTCTTGCTGTTCTGGAAGTTCCAGAGCTGAACGCTCAGTTGAAAGGTACAGTATCGCAGTTTGGCCGCAGCAAGGACGAGATCACCCGTGCGCAGCATGAGGTCGTACGCGCCGAATCCGAGCACAGCGCGGTTCACGCCGATTACCTCCGCTTGTTGCAAGCCTCCACTGCGCAACCTGGGCTGATTGCACAGCAGGAACTGGACAACGCCCAGTCGAAAGATCTATCGACTGCTGCTCAGATTGATGCTGCCAAAGCAACCCTATCGGGGGCAAGGCAGGGAGCGGACGTAGCAGATGCTGATCGAGAGCGCGTGCAGGATCTCAACGACTACACGCACGTGACTGCGCCACTGAGCGGGATCATTGTCTGGCGGTACGCGGATACAGGCGCGTTGATCCAGGCCGGCACTGCGTCCGACACCCAATCTCTCCCTCTCGTAAAGCTCTCGCAAAGCAGCCTGCTTCGCCTCCGTCTACCGGTACCAGAAGATGCCGTGTCGTATATCCATGAAGGCGCTGAAGTGAACGTAACGGTCGATGCCATCCACCGTACCCTCATGGGCAAGGTGGTTCGCTTCACGCGAGATGTCAGCTTAGCGACGGGGACTATGGAGACGGAAATCGATGTCGAGAACAACGATCTCTCACTCACGCCCGGCATGTATGCAAACACAACCCTGGAGCTGGAACGCATGAACAATGTACTGCTCATTCCAGTGCAGACGGTCATAAAAAACGGCGATCAAGCATCTGTACTGATGGTTGACAGTGGGGGTCGGGTCCAGGCACGCAATGTTGCTCTTGGTATGCAGGGCACCACGCTGGTTGAGGTGAGAAGTGGCCTGAACGAGGGGGACAAAGTCATTACTGGCGGCCAGTCCAACTACCAGCCGGGTGAAGTTGTAAGACCGAGACTTGAAGACATTTCCACGGCAGACGTGAGTCAAGAGCAGTCGGGAGGCGACAAGTAATGCCTAACTTCTCACTCAAATACCCCTTCTTCATCATTATGGCCTGCCTGGTCATTGTAGTCGTGGGCGTGGTCAGCATCGCATCGATGCCCGTGGATCTATTTCCACAAATTGATATGCCAGTAGTAGTTGTCGCGACATTTTATTCTGGAATGCCCCCGCAGCAGATAGAAGCTGACATCACTGATACATTTGAGCGGTTTTTTACCCTTGGCAGCAACATCGACCACATCGAGTCTCGATCGCTGACTGGCGTAAGCCTGATCAAGATTTACTTCAAGCCAGGAACAGATGCAAATGCAGCGTTAAGCAATATCGCCAATCTGGCCATGGCTGATTTGCGACGACTACCCCCTGGAACGTTGCCGCCTGTGGTTCTCGGCATGGACGCTTCGAGCCAACCTGTTTGCCTGGTCACGTTGAAGGGTGAGGGCCTGAACGAGACCAACCTCAAGGATCTGGCGCAGTTTCAGGTCCGCAATCAAATCGCCAGCGTACCTGGAGCTTCGGTGCCACAACCGTTTGGTGGGCGATACAGGCAGATCATGGTCTACGTGGATCCGCTGAAACTTGAAGCACATAACCTCAGCCTCATGGATGTTGTCAGATCCGTGAACGATTCGAACCTGATTCTGCCAGCTGGCGATGTGCGTATCGGACCAAAAGATTACAACATCTACGCAAACAGCCAGGTTCCGACACCGGAACTCATCAACGATCTTCCACTGAAGTCCGTAGGCAATGCTTCAGTACTTGTAGGCGATGTCGGAAAAGCGGAGGACTCTGGAACCATTCAGACCAATATTGTTCGCATCGACGGTCAGCGGTCGGTCTATGTGCCTGTACTGAAGCAAGGTGGGGACAGCAACACTATCACTATTGTGAACGGCATGAAAGCCGCAATCAAGGATCTTGTGGACATCCCATCCTCGCTCAAGACGGCCGTAGTCTTCGACCAATCGGTCTTTGTGAAGACTGCTCTGAAGAATCTTGGCAGCGAGGGCGGGATAGGCCTTGTTTTGACTGCTTTGATGATCCTGCTCTTCCTCGGGAGCGTACGCGCCACCTTCGCTGTCCTTCTGTCCATTCCACTGTCCGCGTTAGCGGCCTTTATCTGCATTCGCATGGGCGGAGGATCGATCAACACCATGGTTCTGGCGGGTTTGGCGCTGGCATTCTCTCGCCTCATCGATAACTCGGTTGTAGTGCTTGAGAACATATTTCGGCATCTGGAAATGGGAGAGTCGCCTGAAGTCGCAGCAGAAGCAGGCGGCAAAGAAGTTCAAATGGCAGTATTAGCCGCAACTTTTACAACTGCTATCGTCTTCTTTCCCGTTGCGCTTCTCTATGGTGTAAGCCGGTACCTTTTCACCGCACTTGCTCTTTCGGTCGTCTTTTCTCTCTTCGCCTCCTATGTCGTCGCGATGACTGTCGTTCCACTGTATTGCGCGCGGTTCATCAAGCCGCACAAGGCGCATGCCTCTGAAGAGCAAGAGATCGATGAAGAAAGGCACATCGAGTATCTCAGACCGGCAAACCTCAACCTATTTCAACGGATTGTCAGAGGATTCAACGGCCGATTCCAACAAATGCTGGAGAAGTATGTATTTGCTGTAAACCGTTCGATACTGAGACCGGTCGCAACGACTCTCGGCATTCTCGGTATGGTGTTACTGAGCTTTGCCCTCTTACCGTTCCTCGGAAGATCATATTTTCCCCGCACGGACCCCGGTCAGTTTGTGATTAACATCAAGTGCCCAAGCGGCACCCGCATTGAGTTAAGCAATCAATACATTGCGCGTGTGGAAAGTGAGATTCGTCAGACGATCCCCTCACAGGATCTTGACATGATCGTGTCAAACATCGGCATTACACCCGATCTATCGGCCATCTACACCAGTAACTCATCCATGGACACGGCTTTCGTCCAGGTGAGCCTGAAGGAGGGTAACAAGCTTGGCAGCTACGAGTATATGAGGCGGGTCCGTCAGAGGCTTTCCGAGGATATGCCTATGCTGAATACCTACTTCCAGGCGGGTGGGCTGGTGGACTCAGTGATCAATCAGGGATTGCCCGCGCCGATCGACATTCAGGTCAGTGGAAATGACCTGGACCAGTCATTTGCGATCGCAAGCCAAATTGCTGCAAAGGTGAGGGGTCTCAAGAATGTCAGCGACGTTCTCATTCCTCAGAATCTCCGTTTTCCAGGCCTTGAGTTGAATATTGACAGGGAGCGCGCCAGCTTAATCGGTCTGTCGCCAAAGGAAGTGGTTGACAACGTCATTACTGCATTGACATCAAACGGGATGATTGCGCCCAGCTACTGGATCGACCCGAACACAGGTAACAACTACATGCTCACAGTTCAGTACTCCGACAACAAGATCGGGCATATGAGCATGGATGATTTCAAGCAAATCCCATTGAGGGGCGCAAGCCAGGCGGACTACACTCCATTACGGTCCGTCGCGGACATCACGGAAATCAACACTCCGACCGAAGTCGATCACTATAAACTTCGTCGCGTCATTGATGTGTACGTCATGCCGTCTACCGAAGCTTTGCAAGCAGTCAACAGATCAGTCAACGATGTGATCGCGGGAATCAAGGTTCCGGGAAATGTCCGCGTCACGGTGCGCGGCAGTGTGGTAAGCATGAACGAGTCGTTCAAGAGATTCGCCATCGGTCTGATTTTGTCGATTCTGTTGGTCTATCTCATTCTGATGGCGCAATTCGCGTCATTCGTCGACCCATTCATCATTCTCATGGCCATTCCGCCTGGGCTGTCCGGAGTGCTGCTCATTCTGCTTTTGACCCATAGCACGATGAACATCATGTCACTTATGGGCGTGTTGATGATGACGGGCATCGTTGTATCGAACAGTATTTTAATCGTAGATTTTGCGGGGCATCTTCAAAAGGAAGGTATGACTGTGGCTGAAGCGGTTGTTCAGTCGTGCAAGATACGATTGCGGCCTATTCTGATGACCTCTCTGGCAACTCTGCTAGGCATGATTCCAATGGCCCTCGGCTTGGAGGCCGGCAGTGAGCAATATGCTCCGTTGGCGCGGGCCATTATTGGTGGACTCGCTGTGTCTGTTGTCGTAACTGTCTTCCTCGTTCCCGCTGTGTATCTGATCATTCACGGCAGAGAGCAGAAGAAGACACTTGTTGAGGGAGAGGTGTAGAGAATGCTCAGACAGGAAGAGAGGCTAACAATTCAACTGGTGAAGTTTGGCCTGCTGGCGTTGGCTGTATCGTCTACCCTTGTTGCGCAGACGCGAGCCGTCCAAGACCAACTTCCAGACGCGCCGCAAGCTCTTTTCGCGTCTCTGGATGAGGCTGGGCCAATTGGTCAGATGACATCGAGTGCTGCGGCTCAGGCTCCAACGACGCCTGTTGACACTCAGACCGCAAGCTTCAGCCAGCGCCTCACGCTGATCGATGCTGAACAAATGGCCATCAAAAATAACCCTCGTGTGAGCGTTGGACGCTTGCTCGCTCTGGCCCAACAACAGGTAGTGCGTGAAACAAGATCGGCGCTACTTCCCACGGCAACTGCTGCCATCACGGCCGTGGATGCGGAAAATGGGTCGCGTATCTCCGCGGGTTCGCTCACGGCCTCGCGCCTGTTTGAGCACGCAGGGGCCGGCGGAGGCTTTACGCAACTGATTACAGACTTTGGAAAGACCGGAAATCTTATAGCGTCTTCAAAGCTGCAAGAGAAAGCGCAGAATGCCAATGCGCTTGCCACGACGGAAGATATTGTCATCGCCACCGACCAGGCATTCTTCAATGCGCTACAGGCGCAGGCACTGTTGAAGGTCGCGGAACAAAACGTCAGCACCCGGCAAACCACGGAAACACAGATCAGCGAGTTGACGAAGAATAAGCTCAAATCTACCCTCGATTTGAGCTTCGCCGATGTCAACTTGTCGCAAGCCAAGCTGTTACTGCTCGATGCTCAGAACAACGTCGATTCGACAATGGCGGCATTGGATGCGGTCTTGGGACTCGATCGGCAGACAACGTATGACCTGGTCGAAGACGATGCGGCCGTGCAAGCGCCCCCTACCGATGCGGATCAACTCCTGCAACTCGCTTTCAAGCAACGGCCGGACCTACAGGCTATGACTTATAGCCAGCAGGCAGCGGTCAAGTTCAGCCATGCGCAGCGAGATCAAATGCTGCCGAGCATCAGTGCTGCCGGGACCGTTGGCAGCGTTCCTATCCGTCCCGCAGCGTACTACCTTACGAATTGGTGGGGCGGAATCGGAGTGAACATGAATATTCCGATCTTCAATGGATTTCTCTACTCGGCCCAGGCAAAGGAGGCGTCTATCCGCGCTCAGGCCGCTTCGGAACAGAGCCGCGACCTGCGTGACAGGATTGCTCGGGATGTTCGCACTGCGTGGCTTGCTGCAAATACAGCGTATCAGCGCGTAACTGTTTCAGACGAACTGCTCAAAGAAGCGGATCTTGCTCTGAAACTTGCACAAACACGCTACCAACTAGGACTCAGCTCAATCGTCGAGCTAAGCCAGGCGCAATTTCAACAAACAGATGCCGCTATCGGCAGCGCAGACGCGCAATACCAATACCGGCTTGCCCTCGCCACGCTCAACTACCAGACAGGAGCAACTCCATGATTGAAAACTTCAAGCTGAAGGTCTTTCGCGTGGTTGCGGACAATCTGAATTATCGCCGGGCTGCGGATGAACTTCATATTACCCAACCTGCAGTGACAGCGCAGATCAGGTCACTGGAAGAAGGCCTTGGAATCGCGCTCTTCGACCGCGTTGGTCGTGAGACCAGTCTCACCTTGGCTGGAATAACGCTCTTGCAATATGTGCGACAGATCGAGGCAGTCGCCAATGACGCAATTGCAGCACTTGCGCCGTTTGGTGGACTCGAAGGGGTTGAGCTGAGTATCGGGGCATCACACACAATAGCCGACTACTTTCTGCCAACTATCTTGCCTCAGTTGTTGCGGGAATGGCCCAAGCTCAGAATCCATGTCACAAGTGGAAGCACAAACGATGTCTTGCAGGCTCTGAGTTTGCATCAGATCGGAATCGCTTTGATCGAGGCTCCCGCGCATCGCCCGGATCTGAAAATTGAAGCATTTGGTGAAGATGAGTTGACGCTCATTGTCAAGCCCGATCATCGCTGGGCAATGAAGCGCTCTATAAGCGCCGTCGAATTAGTTCAGGAACCAATTATTCTGCGGGAGGTCGGGGCCGGCATGCGTCATTTTGTCGAAGACTATCTTGAACAGAATGGCATTCTACGGCAGCAACTTCAGACTTTCTTCGACATCGACTCGACGGAGGGAATCATATCCTCGGTGGAGGCCGGCCTCGGTATTGGTTTTGTCCCCCGCATCGCGCTTGAGAAAGCGATTAGGCTGGGTACCGTCAAGGCAGTCCGGCTCGAAAACGGTCCAATCAAGCGCGAACTGAGCATTGTATTGCTCAATGGTCCAGATCCAAAAGGGCCGATCGGGATGTTGTTGGAGATTGTTCGCGACCACGGCTCGGGTAGACGACACTCCCAATCGAGGATTTCTGTGCACGAAGATTCAGAAAGAGTGGTCGTCATGAGCGGTGTGAACTCAGCAGAACATGAGAGAGTTGCCTCATAAATGAGTGTCCTCTTGCTGTTCGCATGATTGCGGGGAGATAGCCATGATGCCTGTCAAAGGTGACAAGCCTGTTCTAAACCTGAAGTCGGTTGTGTACGCGACCGATTTCTCTCTTAGTTCCCAAAACGCCGGACTCTACGCGGCGCGAATGGCAGCCTATTTCTCAGCGAGGCTTCTTATTGCTCATGCTTTCACGCTTTCACAAGCTGCCTTGGAAGTTGAGATCTGCGATCGAAAAGTGAGCCAGCAGAGACTCGATCTGAAGCGCCTCCTGTCAAATGAAGCGAATCTCCTCGGAATCGATTCCGTGGAAGCCATTCCGATTCTTTTGGAAGGTAATCCGAAAGACGCGATTACGCAACTCGCCGATAGAAATGAGCCTTCCATGATCGTCTTGGGGACACATGGGGGGAGCAGACTTGAACGTGGGATTATTGGTTCTGTCGCCGAGAAGATCTTGCGGTCTAGCAGTTGGCCTTCCCTTACCGTTGGCCCAAAGGTCAAACCCGTTTCTTCAAAGACTCTTTTATTAAAGAGGATTCTCTTTGCCACCGACTTCACGCCTGTCGCCGCCAGCGCAGCAACCTCTGCAGTGATGCTGGCAGAATCTTTTGGAGCCAGGATTGATGTGCTCAATGTGGTCCAGGATGGCGTTATTGAGCGCGCAGAACTACTGTCCGATCTTCGGAATCGCTTCTATGGCGTTCTTGATGGCCTTCTGCCAAACGAGGCATTGGAATTCTGTGATCCGGGAACCTTTGTGGCGGTGGGTAACGCACATGATCGAATTCTGGAACACATCAGAGATCGATCCATTGACCTGTTGGTGCTCGGTATTCGGAAGACTTCGCATCTCGGCATGGAGATGAGAACATCTGCGGCTTTCCGGATCATCGTGGGTGCGGAGTGCCCGGTCCTGACGATTAGAAGGTAAGAGATTGACAGCTCTGCTGGTGATGTACATGGCACAAAGGAAAAAGAAAACAAGCAACGAGTATAGTCACACGCCTACAACGCTGCTTGTGGCATTGTTCGGAGGTGCTTGTGCGTTCATCACCGCTGAGAGCATTTGTGGAGACGCAAACGACGCGGGGTGGCAGCAGATGAACAGACTTCCGGCTTGGCAGGTCCATATGGGATCGGTCTGCGTGGGGATCATGACGTTCTTTGTGTTCCTGTTTATTCTGGAATTCCTGGAGACAAAATCCAGGATAACGGCATGGAGATCAAGTGCGCCTTGGTTGCCTCTCGTCGGACTCACGGCGTTGGCAACAGTCGTTCATATACCGATTTACGTTGTTTTCCTAGTTGGTGGCAGCTATGCCGTGTGGGCATACCGTCGAACGTGCAGTGTTCGCCGCTCACCAGTATCCCAAAAAGGAAAGGAGATAGCATGATCTTACTCACCAGAAGCTTTACTACTTGTAGACAATACGGGTTGCCTTGTCCTACTAGGTGCCAGCCGCATTATTGATGCAGAATTACTTCAATGTTTGCGCTAATGGGTCATTACATAATGTTATTTTCACGCCACGCAACTGAGATTGGCGCCAAACCCACCGGTAACACAACTTTTTTCGGTTGTCAGTCTCTAGAAGAATAGAGGTGAATGGACATGAAAAGCGGTTTGACAATGATCGCGCTACTGGGAATAGGAGTTTTGTGCGCGCCGGCATTTGGCGTAGTCACGGAGTCCGCCAACAGCGCAAATATGGCTCGCCCCGGCACAGTGAACTATATGGAGGGGGCGGTTGTCCTGGAAGGAAGGCGACTGAATCAGAAGGATGTAGGCAGCATTGAAATCAAACCCGGCGAGGTGCTGACAACTGGGACGGGGAGGGTGGAGATTTTGCTCACGCCCGGCGTCTTTCTCCGGCTCGACGATAACAGCGCGGTGAAAATGATCTCTCCCGATATTACTCCGACCCAGGTGGAGCTCGAGCGCGGGCGAGCAGCAGTTGAGGTGGATGAACTTTACCCACAGAACAATCTTGAGATCGCGGACGCGGGGGTAAACATACAACTTGTAAAGACTGGGTATTACGAGTTCGACGCCAGCCACCCTACTGCGATGGTATTCAAAGGCAAGGCCGCGGTCGACGTGGGCGACGGGAAGTACAAGGTGCTGAAGAACCATCACGAGATGGCACTCGGTGACGACATGAAGGCAAAATCGGCCAACTTCGATGCCCGTGGGGTGAAGGACGATCTCTATAACTGGAGCAGCCTGCGGTCGCAATACCTAGCCGAAGCCAACAACGAGATTGCCGGGGAGTACGCCGGTGTCTCTGGCTTTAATCCCGGCTGGTATTGGAACCCCTATATGTGGGATTACACCTTTATCGGCATGGACCCGTACTGGAGCCCATTCGGATTTGGCTTTTATCCCCCATGGGGTTGGTGGGGCGGCTATTGGGGTGGCGGGTTCTACGGAGGCCGGCACTATGGTCGAGGATTTGGCGGCCGTGGGTATGGCGGTGGCGTGGGCCGAGGAGGCTTCGGTGGCGGAGGCTTTCATGGCGGAGGCAGCGGAGGAGGCCACGGCGGTGGAGGTGGTGGCGGAGGGCACCGCTAACTCACTCTTTCGGCGCCTCCGAAACACTGCGCAGAAATGGAGCATGAATATTGGCATCAACGCTGCAGTGTGTGTTCAGGGAGTTATAGCCAGACTTAAGCAGAGCGGTGTTCCAATGTACGAGGTCTGTTTCTCGTGAGCCTCTCAGTTCTGGGGGCTCACGAATGTGAGCGATGTCTTCGTTACCTTCATTAGCAGAGTGCGGCTTGAATGACACTGGGTTTTCGGGACATTGCCGATCAGAGTCTCCAATGGATTGGAAGAATTTCTGTTTGGCTTCTGTTGAGCAGGCGTTGTGCAAGAGACGAAAGTGCTTTCTGCGCCGTAACAGGCGGTGCGCTTCTATGTACGGGGTTCGGCGGAGTCGTCGGATTCGCTCCTTCTGACCATTCGCGAAATATAGGCGCGAATGGCGAAACGACACTTGGGGTGTGGCAGATGTGTGTATGGGATTCATCTTCAGAGCGCCTTTGAAACTGCCAGTAGCAGGATCAAGGACCTGCTGAGATCCATGGATTCGAAATAATTTTCAAATCGAGACATGGAGGTTCACATTGGCCATACTCCATTCAGTTAACCGTTGCGTCGTGAGGAGGTAGAGATGAAACTTGACATGATTTGGATCCTGATTGCGATGCCGCTAGTGGGTTTAGTTTGCTTCGTCTGCCTGATCGGCCGAACGGGAAGAAGACACGGACCCTAGCTTTTGAGCGGATTGCAGAGTAACACATTTCGAGCCCAATAAGGCAGTTGATGCGAACTGGACAGATAGGTCGCGTCTTCACAAAAACGATCGACTACACAAAACCATTTTATTCGGAACTGCGTCTAACCTAGGTTAGGCTTCTCACGCAGACAGAAGGGCTGTTCGACGAATGGCGGCCAGGAACACATTGTCGATAATCGCGAGTGCCATGCGGCAGAGTGGCCTCAGGACGACAGTGCAGGCGCTGGCACGTTATCCCTCGTGGAGACAGATAATGAAACCCTATGCTCCCGGGATTCTCGGGCTGGCAATCGCTGTGGGGCTCTGGGGATTTGGATACAAGTTATCGCTTTATCATCATCATGAGGCCCCTTCGTCCCAGATCCCTGTCGCGAAGTTATGGATCGATTCGCGTAGCGCTTCTGCGTTGATGTCTTCCGGGCACAAAGCCCAGTCGCATCTCATCTCGGTTTCACAGGCATTGTCAGGGCCCATCCAACGGTTTCCCCACCTCACCCGTGCCGCCGTAGGCATGCTCCCCGCATGCTCGCCCATTATGGCATATTTTGATTCTCTGATCCCATTCCGCTCTCCCCCTCCACCTCACTTCTTCTTCGCATACTTGGCTTCGCGGTTCCGTCTCTGAGTTGGCGCCGTTACCGCGTGCTCTGCAACGAAGTGTATCTCGAAGCATTTTCCCAGTGGAGGAACACACTATGTATTTTTTCTGGTTCCTGCCCGCAGTTCTGCTGGCAGTTCCGTTGTTTGCTGTATGGCGGATTCGGCAATCTCGAAAGCTCGAACTCCGCAACAGACTTCAATCCGTTATCGAACAGAGTGCCCTTGATGAGGTCGTACCCGAGCCTGTCGGCGCGGAAACTCGACAGATGAAATGGATCTCAATCAACGAGCTTATGAGGATTCTCGCTGAGTGCGGCGATCTCATCGTGGTCGATCTAAGAACTGACGATGAGCGAATCCTGTATCCGGTCCCAGCACCGTCCGTGCTTCCGGTCACCATGGACGACCTGGATAGCGTACTGGGGTGGCTCCCCGCGGACAGGAGCGTGGCGTTCTGCGGCGCTTGCAACCTCTGTATCTTCCTTATCGAGACGAGCCCATGCATGAGGGGCTCAGCGCCTCTATATATACTGAAAGGCGATCTTCGCCTTGCGGAGGTTGCATGAACAGTCTCTGCAATATTGCGAAAGACACCAGCGAAAATGCTATGAAAACTTTGGACAGGGAGCATACTCAGACGGCAAAGACGATCCACGTGCTCTCCGTAGGTCCGGTGGATTGCGGTAGCATGGTCCACGATGCGCTGCTGGGTGGATCAAACTTTCGTCTCACCATTACAGCTGATTATCGGAAGTTATGGGAAACGTCTACGCAGGAATCTATTCAGGTAGCGATCCTTCACAACACGCTCTCCGCGTTCGAAAGCGAGGCTGTTTGCCGATTGATTCGCCGGCGATGGCCTCACACCAGAATCCTCGTGATCTCGAACCGAGAGAGCATCCTTGAGGATGCTCTCTACGATGATCGCGTGGCGCTCGCAGTGGCTCCAGAGGTTCTACTCGAAGCAATTGAGCGGTTAACAGGGGAATGACCTGAGTGGAGGTTTTGAAATGTGTAGCTCGGAAATTCCGGAGGTGACCGATACGGCTCCTCTGTCCCTTTCAACCGGGCAGGGTGAGACTAGAGTTGCCCTTGCTTACAACTCCGAAGTTGGCAGACCAACCGTGGATAATGATTCCATGATCGCAAGAAAAGACCAAAAGCAGATCACCTTGTACAAAAGGAGCAAAAATGAGGACTTGTCGAACACCATAACTGCTGCGGGCGCTGAAGCGGGTCCGGCCGGTTGGGAAGACAAGCTCGGGATATTTCTGCAGGCATCTGAACAATGCCGAGCACAGCTGTTGTGGCAGGCACAACGCTTTACAAACAGCCGCGAGGAAGCCGAGGACATTGTGCAGGAGGCCCTTTTCAGGGCATTCAAGAACCTGCCGCGGTTCCGCGGTGAGTCGCAGATGGGCACCTGGCTGCACGTGATTGTGCGGAACATCGGACGCGAATGGCTGCGAAACCGAAAAGGGCGAGCGTACCTGCCACTGGAGCATGCTCGAAACGGGGATGACGAACCTCAGATGCTGGATTATCCCGATCCCGGTCGTAATCCAGAGCAGTGTTGCGAGTGCAGAGAGATGGAGAATATCTTGCTCACGGAAATTGACGAGCTTAACTCTCTATGTAAGAGCGCTATTCAGATGTGCGCCCTTGAGGAAGTCTCGCAGCTTGAGGCAGCGAATGCGCTCGGCGTAAACGTCTTCACAATTAAGTCACGAATCTTCCGTGGAAAACGTACGCTAAAACGAGCTATATGCCGCCGCACTGGCGAGCGCATTTCCGTGGAACCGGCGTTATTGCAATCTATGGGATGAGGGAAACTGTAAGATGACTAACCTGAGCCGCGGCCAGGACTCTCTTGGTGCCCGCTATTGTTTGATATGGCCATATCGGTCGATACGGCCGCCCTGAAAGAAGCGGTGATGCACCATGCTTTGGGCAAGCAAAAAAACGGCGACTGCCAAGGCGACTAGAAACAGGAACTGTCCCACTTGGAACCAGGGTGACTTTTCCCTTCCAGGGCCTTTCGGCTTCAAATCGTTTGTCATCTGAGCGACCTCCCCGCAAATAGGGCACCTGCCATGGTACCGCTATTCATGCATCCGTCATTTCCCGTGTCGACGTCAGACTGCATCTGTCCTTAGACGTGGCGCCAGTAACGGCTCCATTCTCTTTCTTTGCAACTGGTGACAGTAAGGTGGCGGCATTGAGCTATTGATCTGTTCAGTTCTGCCTCCGATGGACCTATAACGTCACTTCGCCAGCAGCTTCTTGATTGCGCGCAATTCGAGACGCCTCTTTGCGGTGGTTTTGGGATATGCCATCTTGAGTTCTCCCAGCGCATCAAGGACGATTTGGGAGACGATCAGGCGTGCGTTCTCCTTGTCGTCGGCGGGAACAATGTACCATGGCGCGTGATGAGAGCTTGTCGCATGGAAGCAATCCTCGTAAGCCTTCATGTAGTGTTTCCAGTACTTTCGCTCGTGAATGTCTGCTGTGCTGAACTTCCAGTTCTTTTCCGGCTCATCGATGCGCTCAAGAAATCGCTTTCGTTGCTCATCGAAAGAAAGGTGCAGGAATATTTTGACGATTTGCGTGCCGTTGCGATGAAGGTGCTTCTCCAAATCGACGATCGAACCATACCTCTGCACCCAAATGTTTTTGCCGTTGCGCAACTCCTGGGCGAGCCCCTGGCCGCGGAGTAGTTCCGGGTGCACTCGAACGACGAGCACCTCCTCGTAATAGGAACGGTTGAAGATGCCGATCCTTCCGCGTTCGGGAAGGCGGCAAGTGGTGCGCCAGAGAAAATCATGTTCAAGCTCCTCGGCGCTTGGCTGCTTGAAGCTGAATACCTCGCAGCCTTCCGGATTGACCCCGGACATGACGTGGCGTATGGCTCCGTCTTTTCCGGCAGCATCCATGCCTTGGAATATCAGGAGCAACGCTTGGTGGTGTGACGCGTAGTGAAGCTGCTGCAGAGAACTCAGCTTCTCCAAGTGGCGAAGCAGGATTTCCTTATACTCCTTCGTAGACTTGTAATAGGGGTCGACAATCGTCGGCCACTTGCCGAGGTCGACTTTCTTGTCTGGCGTCACGCGATAGTCTTTCGAATCGGTGGTCATACTTTCCTTTCGGTGCTCCAAGTCTTTCCGGTTCGGGGTCTCGCGAGCGCGTTAGTAAGGGACTATGTTCAGTGCTCCCAGAATGCCGGACAGTACCAACTGCGCCGGGGTGCTCATGAGATGCGGAGACGAGCAAAGAGCGGAATCTTGATCACATCCAGGACCACGCCGAAGGCAATCGCAGCGGTAAACTCGCAGGCGACAACCGCGAGGGACAGTGGCGCCATGGCAATCCCGTAAACAGCGAGCGTTGAGATGATAAGAACGTCGGCAACGGAAGAAAGCACAAGCCAAATGCTGGGCCGCAAGCCCCACAGATGTTGGCGCCCGCGAATGACATACGTCGTGGCCTGGCTCCCAAACACAATGCCGACTACGGACAGAGTTCGGAGTGCATCGATATTTAGATGCAACTCAAATTTGCCAACTGCCAGAATCGCCGTGGAAAAGGCAAGGAAAGAGGTTCCAAGAATAACTCCCGCGATCGTAATCCCGCCGATTTGCCAGGAGTTCGGCGTCTTCGATGGCCTCACCCTGTCCGCGGTGAGCGACATAGCGAGGAAGTCTCCGGTGATCATCACAATAACCATGAGCATGGGAGTGAGGACAGCCTGTCCAGTCATGACCAGACCGACCGCCAACAGCAGCACCTGCAATATCTTCTTCATTACCGAGTTCAGCGTGTAGGTGAGAATGCGCTGAAATGTGATCCTGCCCTCTTTCACAGAGGCTACAATGCCGCCCAGGCCGGCTTCAGTCAGTACGACCCCTGCTGCCGACTTGGCTACGTCTGTCGCGGTCGAGACGGCAATGCCGATTTGCGCCTGACGGAGCGCCGGTGCGTCATTGGCGCCATCGCCGCACATTCCAACCGCGTGCCCGCTCTTCTGGAATGCCTTGACGAGGTCATACTTGCCTTCGGGAAGAATGCTCGCGAATACCGCGAAGTCCTCTGGCTTGACGGCATCGGGAAGCTTTCCGGGCGGGCAAACAGCGCCGTTCAATCCAACGTCGTGAGCTACGATTGCCGCCGTGGCCGGAGCGTCTCCCGTCACCATCACCGTGGCCACACCGAGAATATGCAACTCGGAGATGAGAGAACTGGAATCCGATCGCGGCGGGTCGCTGAGGGCGATCATGCCGACAAGCTGAAGGGAAGCCGAGGGCCCCGCGGCTACCGCTAAAACCCTGAAGCCTTGCTTCTCAAGTTCGTCGACTATCGCAGCCGAGGCGGGCGACGGAGCAGTGAGGGCGACGACCGCAGTATAGGCACCCTTGATGATCCGCTCTGCGGCCCCCTTTGCATCTGTTGCGGTCGCCTCCGATGTCTTCTTCGCTGGGTCGAATGGCACAAACGTTGCGAGCTTTGGCAGGTCCTGCGCCGGCTTTTTCGAGGCAGCAGAACGAATCGCTGCATCGACAGAGTCCTGACCGCCCTCGGAACTTGCGAGAGCTGCCAACCCCAGAACGTGGGCTTCGTCGAAACCGGGCAACGGGCGAACGCTGGTTACTGAAAGTGCATTGAGGGTTAGAGTTCCGGTTTTATCCGAGCACAACACATCGATCGAAGCGGCCTCGTCCACGGCAGAGAGCCGTGTCGGCAGCACACCCAGCTTTGCCAGGGCACGAGCTCCGATCGCGGCGGCAAGAGTGAAGGTCGCAGGCAATGCTACCGGGATGGCCGCGAGGACCGACGTGAGCAACAGAGGAACCATCTCACTCCAAGGCATCGCATGGGTATAGGCATATGCGCCCATAGCCAGAATCAAAATGCCATTGAAGATCGCCAGGTTCCGCACGATCTTGAGCACAGCCTTCTGCTGTGTGCTTACCACGTGCGCAGTGCGAACGAGTTCCGCAGTGCGGCCGAATTTGGTACGGGCGCCGGTGGCGGTGACCACGGCCGTTGCTTCTCCGCGCTTGACGAGAGCCCCCGCATAAGTGTCAGCACCTGGACCGGCATCAGTGGGCAGGGATTCGCCTGTGAGCATCGACTGATCGAGTTCGACCGAGCCACTGGTCAGATGCACATCGGCGGCAACCACACCGCCAAGCGACAGCTTTACCAAGTCGCCACATACCAATTCCGCTGCCGGTACGGTCTTCCAGACACCATCTCGCTGGACAGAGGCGTTGAGCGCTAGACGCGACTTCAAGGCCGCCAGCGTTGCCTGGGCGCGACCCTCCTGGAAGTAGGCAAGCGCCGCATTGAAGACCAGTAGGGCCGCGATGACCGCAGCTTCGTAATACTTGTGCAGAACAAGCTCAAGCACAATGGAGGCTTCAAGCAACCATGGAACAGGCGCCCAGAATTTGGCTACTGCATTGCGAAGCGGATGAGCAGACGTATCCGGCATTGCATTGGGGCCGTCTTTTTCAAGACGCGCACGGGCCTCAATGCTCGTGAGCCCCTTCGAAGTGATGTCATGAACCGGCTTTGTCGGTTGACTAGGTGGTGCGGGGGTGATAATGGTTGTCGCACTCATGATGAGCCACCTCTACCAATGTTTTCGCTACCACCTTTCCGAAGCGCGTCCGGATGGAATCTTCGCTCCAGTCTCAGGCTAAGCCGAACGAAGAAGCAATAGCGGACATTGCACGAGCTTGACGATCTTCTCGGCAATCGACCCGAATACAAATGGATGCCATCCGGACATGCCGTGGGTGGAAATGACGACCATGTCGATGTGTTCGCGCTCCACCACTTCCATCATATTCCCAACTACGTCATTTCCAATCTCTACGCTTGAACTAGACTTGACTCTTCTGGTCAAAAGAGCGGCCTGACATTTCGCCAGATGGCGCTCGGCGAAGGATCTCGCCTCCTGAATAAACTTGCCTTCGGAAACGGTGTCAGGGAGCAATGCGGTTCCGGGAACCATGTCGGGGTAAGTTGTGGTTGGAAAGAACGGAACGACATGAACCAAGCAGAGTTCTGCGTGAAAATGCAGAGCAAGATTAGCCGCCATCTCCAAGGCCGCCTGGGATGATGGGCTGAAGTCGATGGGCAGCATAATCTTCGTGGGGATGGATGGGAAAGTGTGAACCTCAAACATGACGATCTCCTCGCCGAAACATAAAGTCGTTGGGGCTTCATTATTCTCTAATTACAAAGTCGAAGGCTGTGCTCTTTAGGACAAGAGTGACAAGCAATACGAGTGTAGTCCTGCGGGTATTCATTACGGGCTGCCGCACTAAGACCTTTCCCTGAGATAGGGAACGGCTCTTGTGCGGCTTACCAGGCAATCGATCTCGCTTGTCGCAGACAGACGTGGGTGTTGAAAAAGTCGGCGCCGCTTTCAGGCGTTTTGTGGATTGAACTGTGCAGTTAGCGCACCGCGTAGAGGCGCGCCAATACCCGTCGGGTTCTATAAAAGGGGATGTCAAGAAAAAACACCCTTCCTCTTCCGCTAGGAGGGGATATTTTTCTGACATCCAGCCCCCATCCGCAGATGCACGAATCCTGGCCGAGGCGCGGCTGGGCCGAACCGATTTTGCCGGTGATTGCGGGATCATGAATTGATGCGTTCCTTCGCGTGGCCTCATTGCGTCATCAAGCAGCGTGCTGGCAATTGCCAACCATGGTTCTATCTGAGACTCGTGGCCTATGGCTTTGTTGGGTTGTCCGAGGGGGCATATGGTGGGCCTGAAACTTCGCCTCTTGAAGGCGTTGGCTTAACCCGACGGAGGATACTCACCCTCGAACCCGAGCGCTCAGTGCCGGCGAATCGCGCATACGATCATCTCGCATTCCGACAGGCTCTGCGCGCTCAAGCTGCTTTTGACTTCAGATGTTCGGCGTCGAAGGATTCTCCTTTCTTCCAGATCTTCAGGGCAATGGCGGCGATCTTGCGCGCCAAGGTCAAACGTGCCATCTCCGGCCGCATTCCTTTCTTCAGCAGCCCAAGGTAAAACTCGCGAAATACTCCCTGTCCAGTGCTGGCCGCGTTGGCTGCGCCTTTGAACACGTTCTTCAATTCGTGGTTGTAGTTCCAGTTCAGCCCACGGACCTGTGCCGGTCTTTTCTTGCGCTCCAGTTGTCCGTCAGTCACGCGGTACTCTGCGCTGTCGCGGGTCTCCAGCGCCAGTCCGCAGTAAGTCCAGAACTGGCGCTTGGTGCGGAATCGGTGCGGCGTCTGCACCCGACCGATCAGCACCGCCGCACGCAGCGGACCCAGAAACGGCACCGTCTGAAGCCACTTGGCCTCCACGTGTTTCCGGCACTCGACGATCAGGTCGTGCCGCCAGATACTCGCCGCGGTGCTTGGGCCCGTATAGTCTCCTCCCAGTAAAGGAAATCGCCTGGCCGCGAAACACAGCCTTCAATCGCCCCATAGCGCGAGTCGTATCTTCGGTGAGCATCAAGTAACTGCGCGCCAGTTGCTGAACCTCCAAGGCGTTTGTCTCACCGTGATAGACCGGCGACAACAAACCCGCACGCAATAGATCGGCCAGCTTGCGTGCATCGATCGCGTCCCCCTTGTTGCCCGACTTCAGCAGCGCGTTCTTGCGTGGATTGCACACCACCAACTTGTCCACCCGCCGCGACAGCAGGTCGTAGAGCCAGGCCGAATGCGTCCCTTCTTCAAAGGTGACATGTAGAGAACCGCGCACTCCGCCGATGAAATCCAGAATCGCCGCCGTCCGCGTCATCAACACCGACTGTTGGAGCAGTCGGCCACTCTCGTTGAGCACCGCCGCTGAGATCGTGTCCCGATGGACATCCAGTCCGATGTATTTGATCTTATCCATCTGAGCGTTCCTCCTTCGCTCTCTGGTTCTCGTTAGAGAACAGAGAAGCAGATATGCTTCTCATGATGGACCAACACCCGCAGCGAGGATGGCAGTCAAGGACGCGCGTTCTGTGCGCGCCGCGCAGCGGTCGAAGATCCTTGACGGCCACCGCAGCGGAGGGTACGCGCGCCAGCGCGCCCTCTCTACTAGCCGCAACAGCTTGCCGCGAAGGGCGCCCTTTTATAATGCGTGGGCCAATGAAGTCGCTCTTGCTGAACGGCAAGAGCATCAAGAGAAGGGTGGGTAGACGGCCAGGGAAATCGGCATAGGGGGAGCGGTCTCCCGCTCTCCCCTGCCACACCACCGGACATGCGGGTCCGCATCCGGCGGTTCAAGAAGTTGAGGTCAACAGAGACGGGGTATGCCCAGCCTGTCGGC
>Ga0181516_10000961_pt1 | contig 23429 bp, 23 predicted proteins | sample PEATcosm2014_Bin_25_FD_121104 | JGI IMG/M metagenome (GOLD analysis project Ga0181516, IMG submission 121104) | Peatland microbial communities from MTU Mesocosm Facility, Houghton, MI, USA - PEATcosm2014_Bin01_10_metaG | ecosystem: Environmental > Terrestrial > Soil > Wetlands > Peat | place... | reverse complement strand
GGGCTCGACCGCGCGTCGTTCTCATTGATTCGAACGACACGCGGAGCGTCTTCCCTTCGAGCCCCTCTGGTCCCTTATGAGAAAAGCCGCCTGACGGCGGCTTTTCGGGACCAGAGGGGCTCGAACCCCCGACCTGCTGCTTAGAAGGCAGCTGCTCTATCCTGTTGAGCTATGATCCCCGGTGAAGATTCACTCTTCCTTGGCGCAAAAAGCCCCAGTCAACGACGTATTCTACATCGTATTGTGAAAGAAGGGAATTACCGCGGCGCTTCCTTTCTGGGCGAATACACAAGATTTATCATATTGTATAATGATTTATCTCATTGCGTCAATGCACGAAGGCTCCCGCGAATCAGACTTTTGGCGGTGGCTGCTCTCCGCGGAATATCGCCGCATGGCGCGTGGCGAAATCCGAGAAGCTGGTCGCGGGCCGCTTGAATATCGTCGGAATCACCTGCGAAACCAGGGCCTCCTTCCCTCTGCGCCGCTCGGCGAACAGCTCGGAGAGAGCGTCAGCCATGTAAGGCGTCATTCCGGCGGCCAGCCTGGCCTTCTTTGCGTCCTCCGGAGAGACATTGACGTATCGTACAGTCCTTCCGGTCGCGGAAGAAAGCTTCTCGGCGACCTCCGCCATGCCCAGCGACTCGGGGCCGGTGATCGGATAGGCCTTCCCTTCGTGACCCGGATCGGTGAGGACGCTCGCCGCGACTTCCGCGATATCGCCGATGTCTATCGAGGCGATCCTCGCGTCTTCCATCGGAAGGAACAGGGCCCCTTTGGTCACGATCGAAGGAACCTGGCGAAAGTAGGCGTGCATGAACTCGCCGGCGCGAAGATGCGTAAAGGCCATCCCCGAGCCCTCCAGCCTCCGCTCGATCTCCGCGTGCATGCGGGCGAAACGGAAGGGAGAATCTGGATCCGGTATTATCCCGGAGAGCTTGACGACGTGCCTGACGCCGGCCTTCCTGGCGGCCTCGATGAAGCTCGATTGGACTTCCAGCATCGCGGGCTCGGAGGACGAGATGAGCATCGCCTTGTCTATCCCATGCAACGCTTCGACGAGAGTCTCCGGGCGCGCCATATCGCCTTCCGCGATTTCGACCAAGGGGAGAGACGCCAAAGCCTGAGCCCTTGCCGCGCTTCTTACCAAGGCCCGCACGGGCACGCCCCGCGCGGACAGTCGACGCACCAGCTCGCTTCCGCTCAATCCTGCGGCGCCAGTCACGAGAATCATAGTCTATCCCTTTTCCTCCCAATCGAAATATACGCATGGAATCCCGTCAATTGAACGATAAATCGCCGATTACACGGCGAATGACCGGGACAGGACTAGAACTCCTCGAAAGAGTCGTCCGCCCGATCCCGTCGGACGGTAATCGCCGTCTGCGCGACCTTAGCGTGCCCGAGCCGCGGCGATGCGGGCGCCGTCCCGGCGGATTCGGCTCCGGCGAGCTTGAAGAAGGCTATAACTTCCTGCAGGCCGATCGCCTGTCCCGAGAACTCCTCGGCCGATGCGGCGAGCTCTTCCGAGGCCGCCGAGTTCTGCTGGATGACGGAGTCGAGCTGCGAGATCGCCTTGGTCACCTGCTCGACTCCGCTGCTCTGCTCGCGGCTCGCCGCGGCTATCTCCTGCACCATGGCGGAGGCCTGCTGAATGTCGGGCACGACCTTCTTCAGGAGCTCGCCCGCCCGCTCCGCCACGCCCACCGACTCCTTCGAGAGGACCGATATCTCGCCCGCCGCTTTCTGCGAGCGCTCGGCCAGCTTGCGAACCTCGCTCGCGACCACCGCGAAGCCTTTGCCGGCCTCCCCGGCCCTCGCGGCCTCGATGGCGGCATTGAGCGCCAGGAGGTTGGTCTGCCTCGCTATCTCCTCGACGATCGAGATGCTCGAGGCGATCTGTCTCATCGCCTTCACCGTATCCTCTACGGCCTTTCCGCCTTCGAGGGCGTGGGCCGCCGCTTTGCGGGAGAGCTGCTCCGTGGCGATGGCATTGTCGGTGTTCTGCTTCGTGGTCGCGGCCATCTCCTCCATCGACGCGGAGACTTCCTCGGCGCTCGCGGCCTGCTCCGTCGATCCCTGGCTCATCTGCTGGGCGGTGGAGTTGATCTGCTGGCTCCCCGCGCTCACGTTCGCGGCCCCCGACTTGACGTCCGATACGATTCCGCGGAGTTTCGCCACCATCCCGCCCATCGACAGGAGGAGAAGACCGATCTCGTCCCGGTGGGCCATCGGCATGTCTATGTCCAGGTCTCCTCCGGCCAGGCGGTCGGCCGCCGCGGCCGCCGATTTGAGCGGCTTCAGCCTGCCGCTCATGAAGACCGAGATGATCACGAGCGCCAGGACGATTCCCGCGACGCCGACGAGCACGAGCTCGATCGCCAATCCCAGGGCGCTCTTGTTGATGTCCGAGATCGCCAGGGAAGCCAGCACGATGAGGCCATGCTCCTCGTCCTTCACGAAGGTTTGGACTTTGTCCACTCCGTTGAATTTATAGTAGACGATCGATCCCGACGGACTCGAGAGCACCTTCCTGCCCCAGTCGGTGGCGGAAATGTCGACCTTGAAGATGTTCTCCTTATTGGGGTGGGCGATGGTCAGCCCTGAGCGGTTCGCGATGACCGGAAAGCCGGTCTTGCCGATGGTGACCTTGGAAACCAATCGCTCGGCGAAGTTCCCGAGGTCCAGAGGGAGACCGAATATGCCGACGACGCGATCCCCATCCATTATGGGCGCCGTTATGAGCACGACGGGCAGGCCGGTGCTCGGCGACTTGGTCGGCTCGCCGACCCAGGTCTTGCCGCCCAGGGCATTGGATATATTGGCCTCGAAAGCCGGGCTCCTCCACTTCTGGCCCACGGCGACGTCGAGGGCGGCCGCGACGATCCTCGTATCCTGCTCGGCCGTGGATATGAAAGCGTTTTCGTAGAGCTTCTTCTCGGCGAATATTCCCTTCAGGGCGGCGGTGGCCTGATCCGTCTTGCCGCCGCGGGCGGCGCTTTTGACGAATTCGAGTTTCGCCAGGAACTGCGCCTCGTTCAGGTTGTCTTTGTAGAAGGAATCGACTTGCTCGTCTATGTCCTTGGCGAAATTTCGAAGTTCGTCGAGATATACGTCCTTCACCCCGTCGTACGCCGAATAGTACGCGATGACGCAGACGGACGCGACCAAGATGACGACGATGAGTCCGATGATCAGGGAGAGCAATCCTCTCAGTCCGACGATTCGTTCGCCGCTTTTCATGACGAGCCTCCTTGGCAGATTTGAGACCCTTGCATTGCCGGATTTTTTATAGGTCCGCGGATACCCGTCGCGGAACGGTAATGTCCCCGGGGAGGTGATACTTTAGCAACTCCCGATGCCACCCACAGAAAAGTCTATTCAACTGCCTTCATCTGTCAATACCGATTTCGGCCTCGGCTCATGCGGAAATACGGCCGCCGCTTGGATAGGGGATTCCTATCCCGATGGCGGCATCGATATCGTAACGGCCACCCCGGCGTCGCCCGAGATCGTCATGGTCCCGCCCAGTTGGGTCGAGAGCATATCCACCAACTGGAGCCCGAAGCTCCTGCACACCCTCCAATCGAAGCCCGGAGGGAGACCCACGCCGTCGTCGCGCACGCAAAGCAGCTCGGCGGACTCCGTCTTCCTCAATTCGACGGCGATCCGTCCGGCGCGGGCGGATGGGAAGGCGTACTTGATCGCGTTGACGAACAGCTCGTTGACGATCAGTCCTATGGGGACGCATTCCTTTACGTCGAGCTCGAAACTGTCTATGGCCGTATCGATCCGTATATCGCTCCTGGCGTTCGCGTAGATACCGCGCAGCAGCCGGACGAGGTCATTCACGTAATCGGCGCTGTTGAGCCGGTCGACGCGGGCGGAATGCGAGAGAACCTCGTAGAAAAGAGCGATGGACTCTATGCGCAGCTGGGCGTCGGCGAGGACCCGCTTCGAATCCTGGTCGGTCACGCGCTGGGAATCCAGGCAAAGGAGGCTCGAGATGATATTGAGGTTGTTCTTCACCCGGTGCTCGAGCTCCCGCATCAAGAAGTCCTTCTCCTTCCCCGCCCTGTCCAGCTGATCCTCTACTCTTTTCTGTTCCGTGATGTCCATGAAGGAGACGAGCACTCTCGACCAATCTTCCTCGTGGCCCGGCACGACCGACATGCGGAGCTTTACCCACTTGATGTCCGACGACAGGAGGTCGTTGGGAAACTCCCGTTCGAAGGGCAGTCGCCTCTCCGCCAGGGCGAGGAGCTCGTCCCGGAAACCTTCCGCGGCGCCGCCGTCCCAGTCCATATAGGGCGCGAGAGTAGGATGGATATCTTCCTCGCTCTCGGCTCCGACTATCTTGAGGTATTCCTTGTTCGTGCGAACTATCCTGACGAGTCCTGCGCATCGGATCAATTCGTCGGGGCGCTCGACGAAATAGGCTCGGAGGTCGGGAACGCCGCTCTTTTCGAGACGGGCGACAAACTCCCGCACGGCGGAAAAGTCCTCCTCTACGATGGCGTTCGATGAATCCTCGAATAGCGAGCGGTAGCGGCCCTCGCTCTCGCGCAGCTTCTCATGCTCCCTCTCCTCGTCCGTAATGTCCTCGAAGACCGCGAAAGATCCCTTGAATCGGCGCTTATGGTCGAATTGCGGGCTCACCTTTATCCTGATCTTCCTGATGGCGCCGCCGGCCTGGACGATCTCCTGCTCGTAGACGCTTCTCTCTCCTCTCCTGCGGATCGCGTTCTGCCCGCGGACAATCGCGGCATTCCGGGCGTCGACGAACTTCGCGAGCGGTTCGCCCGCCAAGCCTCCCGGTCCGACGCCGAATATCGAGTGGGCGACCGGATTGGCGAATACGAAATTATCGTCTTCGTCCATGAGGGATATTCCTTCCTGGATATTCTCGATCAGATCCCGGAACCGTCCCTCGCTCTCTTCTATCCGTCGATGCGCCTGGTGCAGCCTGAAGGCCATCTTGATCGCCGCGAACAGCACTGTGTTCTCGAGGTTCTTTACGATATAGCCGTAGTTGGTTATCTTCTCCGTCTTGTCGACGATTTCCTTTTGGGTGTGCGAAGAGAGGAAGACCACGGGGATTTCGTGGTGCATCAGGATTTGCCGGGCCGCCTGCGTCCCATCGATCCCGCCCCCCAGGTCGATGTCCATGAGGATGAGATCGATTCCCCCTCCCGACTCTCCTTTGACCCTGGCCACGGCCTCTTCTCCCGAGAGCACATGGATGACCGAATATCCTTCTTTGGTGAGCGCCTTGGATTCGGCCAGCCCGATAAGCGCTTCGTCCTCGACGAGAAGCAGTGTCTTCGGACTAGAGTTCATGAAACCACCCCTGGCGGAACTATTGAAGCTGCTCAAAGTATAGACGAATCGACCGAGAGGGGAGAAGCGCTACGCTTCATCCCGATCGATCGCCGATCCCGGTGGTCGCGAAGGGGCAAAAACTCCCGGCCCATGCTACACTGGCTCAGAAAGGAGAACTATGGCCCATCGGATCTTGAAGACGAGCTATGAAAGGCTGACCGAGCCACTCAATCGCTTTCCCCTTCAGCGACAGGGAGGCCGAGCTGGCGGGCAGGGCAATTCTCGTGGATGTGGAGAAGGACGGGCGGTCCGTATGCTGCACATGGGCCGCGCCTGCGACGCGCCGATGGAGATATGCATGACCTTCAACGGCTCCGCCGAGTCGCTCACGAAATACGGCCATGCGCGAGCCGTCGGCGCCTCGGAATGCATGGGACTGCCCGACGAGGCCTACGAGCGCGGCCTGGTCCAGTTCGGCGAGAATGTCGGGCGGAGCGTCAACTTCATCTGCAACCGCTGCTGCTGCGAAGCCCTCTTCGACAGTCTCGGGGCATAGCGGTTCCCCTCGTCGTCATGGACACCAGACGCGCGCCTTCCATGGCCGAAGCGACGACCCTCGGGATCGTCGCGTCCTTGTTCTTCGCGTTTACCTTCGTGCTGAATCGGCAGATGAACGTCGCGGGCGGGAGTTGGGCCTGGAGCGCGTCGTTGAGGTTCATCTTCATGCTGCCGATCCTCGCCGCGATGACGATCGCGAGGAAGGAGCTGACGAGGGTCGTCGCCGAGATCGCGCGGAAGCCGATGCAATGGCTTCTGTGGAGCATGGTAGGCTTCGGCCTCTTCTATTCTTCGCTGTGCCTCGCGTCGACCTACGGCCCCTCGTGGCTCATCGCGGCGACTTGGCAGATAACGATCATCGCCGGCGCCTTGCTGTCGCCCCTGTTCGTCGACGGCTCCCGGACCCAGCCCGGGGGAGCTTCGGTCAGGCATCGCGTCCCGCTGAGAGCCCTCCTCATGTCCACCGTCATTTTGGCCGGAATACTCCTGGTCCAGTTTCAGGAGGCGCGAAGGGTCTCGCCGCGCGATTCCCTGATCGGCGTCGGGCTCGTGGTCGTGGCGGCCTTCGCCTATCCTCTCGGGAATCGAAAGATGATGGAGCTCTGCGGGAAGCGGCTATCTACGATCCAGCGGGTCTTCGGCATGACTCTATGCAGCATGCCGCTCTGGATCGTCTTGAGCGCCGTCGGGATCGGCCTTCGCCGGCCGCCGAGCGAAGCCCAAATGTTCCAGGCCTTCCTGGTGGCCGTATTCTCCGGGATAGTCGCGACCTTGCTGTTCTTCAGGGCGACGGACCTGGTCAGCAGCAGCGTCCACAGTCTGGCCGTGGTCGAGTCGACGCAGGCCGGAGAGCTCGTCTTCACCCTGCTCGGCGGAGTCCTGGTGTTCGGCGATCGAGCGCCCTCGCCCATCGGCTACGCGGGACTTTCCCTCGTCGTGCTGGGGATGATCGCGAACAGCCTGTCGGGGAGCGCCGAGGAAGTCGGGAATTGAGCCCGGGCGGGCGCGCCGCGAAGAGCGGTCAGTTCATATCGAGCGTTTCGCTCCCTCCCTCCTTGAAGAGATAGGACTCCCTCAAGTGCTTCATCGAGTGCTGGACCGCCGCCGGAGGCAGGCTGATCTTGTTCCTCAGATAGTTCTCGTAATCGTCGAGACAGGCCTCTGTCGTGATATTCTCGCAGCCTTTGTGGAAATCGATGTATTTCCTGACGACGAAACCGGTAAAGCCCCCACCCCCCTCGATCATGTGCTCCCCCTAGTAGGCAAATATAACGACCATAATGCCGACCGAGAATATAATCTTTGTCGATTCGGCGGGGTCGACCGGCGATATCGATTGACGATGCGCCGACTTCATGGTAGTTTAGGTTTGCCTAAATAAAAGGTTCGGAGGTCCAACATGCGGAGCGAGACCGAAGAGAACTACCTGAAGGAGACCTATGCCCTGCAATTGGAGCACGATCAGGTGACCACCTCCATGCTCGCGCATCGCATCGGCCATTCGGCTCCTACGGTGACCGGCATGCTCAAAAGGCTTTCCGGCCGCAAGTGGGTGACCTACGAACCGTATCGGGGGGTCACGCTGACCAAGTCGGGCAAGACTGCGGCCCTGGACGTGATCCGGCGCCACAGGCTGCTGGAGACCTTCCTCACCCGGGTCCTCGGCGTCCCGTGGGACCGGGTCCACGACGAGGCCGAAAAGCTGGAGCACGCGCTCTCGGACTACCTGGAAGGCCGGATCGACGAATACCTGGGACACCCCGCCCATGATCCGCACGGCTCTCCCATCCCGGCCGCCGACGGGTCGATCGAGGAGCCCGAAAGGCTGCATCTCTCCGACCTGCCGGCGGGATCCTCGGCTCAGGTCGTCGAGGTGGGCGACCGTGAGCCCGGACTCCTCGCGCGTCTCGATGGAATGCATCTCGGGTTGGGGACGAAGCTCCGGGTCCTCGAAGTGGAGCCCGTCGACGGTCTCGTGACCATTCGCGTGGCGGGGCGCAGGCGCGTCCTGGGAAAGAGCGTCGCGAGTCAGATCATCGTTCAAAAGCTCGAAGGAGGAGAATGAGATGCCCAAGACAAGCGCCGTCGTCGAGAATCCGACGGACCCGCACCCAAAGCTGCAGACGGCCGCGAGAGAGTCGATCAGCGGCAGGCGCAGAGGGCTGCTCGCCGTGCTGCCCTTCCTGGGCCCGGCCTTCATCGCCTCGATCGCCTACATCGACCCCGGCAACTTCGCGACGAACATCCAGGGAGGCGCCCAGTTCGGCTATGCCCTCCTCTGGGTGATTCTGCTCGCCAACCTGATGGCCATGCTCCTGCAGAGCCTCTCCGCGAAGCTGGGGATCGCCACCGGCAAGAACCTCGCCGAGATGTGCCGGATCCGCTTCCCCCGGTGGGTCTGCTTCGCCATGTGGATCACCCAGGAATTCACCGCCATGGCGACGGACCTGGCGGAGTTCCTCGGGGCGGCCATAGGGCTCAATCTGCTGTTTCACATCCCCTTGTTCGTCGCGGCGGGCATCACGGGTATACTCGTCTTCGCCATTCTAGCGGTCACGCAGCGGGGCTTCCGCGGACTGGAGCTCTTCATCGGCGGCGCGGCCGGGGTGATCGCCCTGTGCTACGTGGTCGAGACCCTCCTGGCCAAGCCCGATTGGGGCCAGATATTCGTGCATACCTTCGTGCCGAGCCTGCCGGGGAGCGACGCGATCGTCCTGTCGGTGGGCATAATCGGCGCCACCGTCATGCCGCACGTGATCTATCTCCACTCCAGCCTTACGCAGGGCCGCGTAATTCCGCACGACGACCGGGACAAGCGCAGGATCTTCTATTTCGAGAAGATCGACGTCATAGTGGCGATGGGCGTGGCGGGCCTGGTGAACATGGCGATGCTCTTCATGGCCGCCAAGGTCTTCAACCTGACCGGGCACGCCGACATAGCCGAGATCCAGACCGCCTACCAGACGCTCACCCCTCTGCTCGGCGGAGGGGCGGCGGCGGTATTCCTGATCTCGCTGGTCGCCTCGGGGATTTCCAGCTCGCACGTGGGGACCATGGCGGGCCAGGTGGTCATGCAGGGCTTCGTCGGCTTCCGCGTCCCGGTCTGGATCCGCCGGATCGCGACGATGGTCCCGGCGCTGATCGCGATCGGCCTCGGGCTCGATCCGACGAAGACCTTGGTGCTGAGCCAGGTGGTGCTCAGTTTCACTCTGCCTATCCCCGTGATCACTCTGATCATGTTCACGAGGAACCGAACGCTCATGGGGTCGCTCGTGAATCGACGCGTCACCACTATCTTCGCCATCGTCTGCGCCGTGGTCATACTTTCCCTCAATATCGTGCTTCTGTACCAGACCTTCGGCGGGCAGTTCAATATCGGAGGACAGAATGCAGGCTGAGAAGGTATTCAGCTCCATCCTCGTGCCCTTGGACGGGTCCCAGCTCGCCGAGTCCGCCCTCACGACGGCCGTATGGCTCGCCGGGAGGATGGACGCCCAGCTGACCCTCGTCCACGTCATCGAGAGGAACGCGCCCCGCGAGGTCCACAGCGAGAGGCACCTGGTGACGCCCGAGGAGGCATCCGCCTATCTCGAGAAGCTCACGCGCCTCCCCGCCCTGTCCGGCCTGCGCGTGAATACCCACGTGCACACGGCGGAGGTGAGCGACGTGGCGCGCAGCATCGCGGAGCATTCCGCGGAGCTGGCGCCCGACTTGATCGTCATCTGCACGCACGGCAGCGGCGGCATCCGTAGGGTCCTCTTCGGCGTCATCGCCCAGCAAGTCATCTCCCTCGCGACGGTTCCCGTCCTCATAGTGCATCCTTCCAAAGAGGCCGAGGCCGTCGGAGCGGAAGCGAACTTCAAGACCATCCTGGCGCCCATCGACGGCGATCCGAGCCACGAGAAGGGCCTTCCGCTCGCGTCCGAGCTCGCGCAAGCCTTCGACAGCCGCCTGCGCCTCCTCATGGTAGTGCCGGAATTGCGAGATCTGACCGGTCCGCGGGCGGCCGCGTCCTTCATCCTGCCGGGAGCGATGCGGGCCGACCTTGAAATGGAGAGCGCCGACGCGCGGACCTATCTCGAGGGGCAAGTCGCGAAGCTGGGCCAGAAGGGAATCCGCGTAGAGGGCGATACGTCCCGCGGTGACCCCGCCCACGCGATCATCGCGACGGCCAGGCGACTGTCGGCGGACCTCGTGGTCATGGGGACCCATGGTCGAACGGGAACCGAGGCGTTTTGGGAGCGGAGCGTCGCCGCCCGCGTCGTATCGCGCATCAAGGCTCCGCTGCTGATGGTTCCCTTGGGCAGGGGCGACGAAAGCATCGGTTAAAGAGAGGCGCGTATCCGAGTCGCCTGTCGAGGAGTCACCAATGGAAGCTTCCATCCGCATCGCGAAGGAAACCTGCACGAGCTGCGGCCTCTGCGCCGAAGTCTGTCCCAACAAGATACTGGTCAAATCGTCGGCCGGGCCCGTCGAGATCCGGGAAGACAGGGCTCCCCTCTGCTTCGCCTGCGGACAGTGCATGTGTGTCTGCCCCAGCGCGTCGGTCCAAGTCGATGGCCTATCGTACGATAAGGACTTCTTCGCGGCGCCGGAGCCGAGGGACCGAAGCGACAGCTTCTTCGATCTCATTCGCGGCCGGCGGGCGATCAGGAATTTCAGGGACAGGCCCGTGCCGCGGGAAGTCCTGGACAGGGTAGTCGAGGCGATAACCTTCGCCCCGCCGGGCTTCCCGCCCAACAAAATTGATCTCGTAGTGGTTCGGGACCGAGACAAGATACGCGAGGCCCTCCCCGCGATGATCGATTTCTACGGATCCCTTCTGGGCGCGATGAAGAATCCCTTCGCGCGGATGGCGATCCGGAAAAGCGTGGGCGGGCGGACATTCAAGACCATGGAGGGACATCTCGTACCGCTCATGCGCTCGCGGATGTCCTCTCTCCGGGACGGGACCGAGGACACGCTGACGCGAGGCGCGCCGGCCTTGATCCTTTTCCTTGCCGAACGGGAGGGCGAGGACGTAGCGGCGGACGCCTACATCGCCGCCGCATTCGGGATGCTCGCCGCCCACTCTCTGGGCCTGGGCGGAAGCATCATGGATATCCTGCCGCCGGCGATCGATCGCAGGGCCGATCTCAGGCGCCTGTTCAAGATACCGGAGGATCGCGAGGTCGTGACGTCGATGATCCTCGGCTATCCGAAGTATCGCTATCTGAGGAGCGTGCGCAGGGCCTTGAGGAGCGTGACCTGGGCGTGACCGGTCGAGGATCGCTCACCTTTGCCCTTGAGCCAGGGCCGCTTCCAATACGTCCAGTTGCTTGGACATCCAGGACTGGTAATGCCCTCCGGGGGGCATGGTCTCGGATACGGGCACCACGGGGATGTTGAGGATATGGGCATCGTCCTGGAGCTTCGTCGTGATTGTGGTCACGGTTTGGACGTTATAGACGAGGATCTTCGCCTGGTGGCTCGTGAGCTCCTTTTCCGCCTCGATCGCGTCCGCGGGCGTCGGGTCGTTGCCCTCGGCGATGGCCTTGTCGAAGTCCCAGGGCGTCAGGACCTTGAGGCCGATCAGCTCCGACTGGTAGAGGAAGATCGTCTCGGTGAGGGCGATCGGCGTGTTTTCGAACTTCGCCTTGAGATCGGCGAGGCGCGCGTCGAGCTTCTGGATGGCGGCCTTCAGGACCGCGAAGTTCGTGTCGAATTCCGCGCCGTCCGCCGGGTCTTTCTGCCTGAGGACGTCCAGGATCTTCTGGGAAATCGCGAGCACGTTGTCGGGGTTGTACCAGACGTGCTCGTTTTCCTTGAGATGCTTGGGCGCAATGTCGAAGGCCTTGATCACTCCGCGCTTGCTGTTCCGGGTGGTGGCCATGAGCTTGTCCATCCAGTCGTCGTAGCCGCCCCCGTTCTCGACGATGAAATCGGCGTCGGCGATCTGGCGCGCGTCGTCGACGTTGGACTCGTACTCGTGGGGATCGACATTGGGATCGGAGATGACGCTCAGCACGTGGGCGTGGATGCTGGCGATCTGCTGGACGAGGTCGCCGTAGGTATTCTCGGCCGCCACCACGTCGACTGTTTTACCGCCGGTTCCCGCGGCGAGAAGGAAGGCCGAAAAGGCGAAGGTCAAGGACGATGCAATAAGAAATCTGAGACGAAGGGATTTCGCACCAATCATTGCGCTACCTCCCGATCAGAAATAGATGGTTCCGTTCAGAATGAACTTGTCGTATGCCGTCTTGGAAGCGTCGAGATCGTAGTTGTAGGCGTAACCTAGGGCGAGAATGTGGGATTTGGTTCCCAGGGACAGCTTGACCCAGGGATTGATCGTCACGTTCCTATCAGTTGCGGTCAAGGTCCCTGGACTGGTGCTGTCGGTCCCAGGGTAGTTGTTGGCATAGTTCAGGTCCAGATCCAGGATTAGATCGGCTCCGGAAAATGCCTGGGAGAAAGTGTAGAACGTCGTAAAGTACTCTTGGATCACGCTCGTCCCCGAGGCGGGAACGAAGTAGAACAGGTCATCGCTGAATGTGAGGGAGTCCCCGGTCTTCTCGTTGGGGAAGACATAGCTTACTGTCGCTGTGCCGTAGTTTTCCACGGCGGACGAGTCGGATACATCGAAGTAGTTGCCGTATTCGGCCCCCAGAGTCAGATTCTTCACGGCTAGAAGGGCCACATTGAGGTACCCGAGGTTCGTCCCCCGTGCGGGCTGGACCAAGGTGCCGCTTATGTCCCCATTGTACGAATTCCCATAGCCGACATCGAGCTTGAAAACCTTGGGAGTAGTAAACGAAACGTTGACGTCGGTGCGGCCGAAGCTGCTGTCGGCATTCTGTCCATTCCCCGTGTCGTCCCAGGGGACGAAAACAGCCAGTCTCAAGTTATCGATCGGGGTCAAGGCCAGCTCGGCGCCGGTCAAGCCTTCGATATAACCGCCGATGGAGTTTCCTTGGATGAGGCTGGAAAACCCGTTGGAATTGTAGGCCAGGGCGTAATCCGTAAGGTCGGCGAAATCCCCCATGGAAACCTTGGCTGTCATGAATTGGTCGAAGAGGGACCAATAGAGGAGATAAGTTCCATAGGCATAATCCAGGCTGATCGGGACGGGAGCGACAGAAGCATTGGTGTCGGTCGGCGGGAGGAAAAAAATCCTCGAGTTGAAACCGACGTTTCCATCCGCCAAGGTGGGGGAAAGCTTCAATTCGGTGGGCTTGTCCGTCGTCGTCCCCGCGACGGTGTCGTAGGTGGCGCCCACGTCGAGCTCTCCGGTAATGGTGAACTTCGGCGGTGGGGGATCGGCAAAGCCTGCAGCAACAAAAACGATTAAAGATAGTATCTGGATAATTTTCCTCATGGAATCTCTCCTTGCGGTGATACGAGGTATCAATATCCAGACTATACGAATACTTTTTTCGACTGTCAATAAGACTATGTATCATTAAACAAAAATTAATGATACCAGGTCCCATTGACAGCCCTTAATCGAGAAAGTATCTTCCATTTGATAAAGCGAGGAAGGATGAGCCATAAGACCGATGAGCGCGAGGCCAGTGTCAGCCTGAACCAGGTCTCTATCCGTCTCGGGGGCAAGACGATCCAGGAAAACATGAATTTCCAATTGGCCCATGGCGAGTTAGTCGCCATCCTCGGGCCGAACGGAGCCGGGAAAAGCACACTTCTAAAAATCCTCCTCGGTTTTTTGCGTCCTTCGGAGGGGGAAGTGCGGGTACTGGGCAAGACCCCGAGGACGGGAAACCAGCTCATCGGCTACCTCCCCCAGTTCCAGAGCTTCGACAGCATGAACACCCTCAGGGCCAGGGATATTGTCGGTTTCGGACTCGACGGCCACCGATGGGGCATCGGCCTTCCAAGCAGGAAGCGCGAGAAGAAGCTGAACGAGGTCCTCGAAGAAGTCGATGCTCTGGGCTTCTCCAAGGCCTCCTTCGACGAGGTCTCGGGCGGAGAGCGCCAGCGCCTCCTCCTGGCCCAGGCCCTGATCTCCGACCCGCAGCTCCTCCTCCTCGATGAGCCGCTGGCCAGCCTGGATATCGGCCACGCCCAGGAAGTGATATCTTTGGTGGCGCGGGTCTGCCGGACGAGGAAGATCACGGTCCTCCTCGTGACTCACGACGTGAATCCCCTTCTGCCCCACATAGACCACGTCCTCTACCTGGCTAACGGTCAAAGCGCCCTCGGCAAGCCCGAGGAAGTGATCACCAGCGAGGTTCTCACGAGGCTCTACGGATCCCGCGTCGAGGTGGTGAGCGCCCAGGGCCGGCACTTCGTCGCGGGAGTGGAAACCTAGATGGAGCTCTTCGAGCTCCTCGGCTACGCCTTCCTCCAGCACGCCCTGATCGCATCCTGCGCAGTGGCGGCCTGCGCGGCGGTAGTCGGCTACTTCCTCATCGGAAGGGGCCTGACCTTCGCGGGCCACGCGCTTCCCAACATCGGCTTCGCGGGAGCGGCGGGCGCCGTCTTCTTCGGCGTAGCGCCCGTCCTCGGGCTCTTCGCCTTCACCATCGGAGCCGCCCTGGTCTTCGCCTTCCTGGGGAAGGAGCTCCACGACCGGGATCTGGGAATCGGCGTCGTCATGACCTTCTGCCTCGGCTTGGGCCTCTTCTTCCTCGCCATGTACTCCGGCTACGCCGAGAGGGTCTACGGCATCCTCTTCGGCACCATCCTCGGGATCAGCGAGGCCGAGGTCCGCCTGACCCTGATCAGCAGCCTCGTCACCCTCGTCGGCATTGCGGCGATATACCGACCCCTGTTGTTTTCCACTGCCGACACCGAATCGGCCTCGGCCAGGGGCGTCCCGATCCGCCTCTTGGCGGCGATCTTCCTTGTGCTCACTGCCGTGACGGTCTCGCTGGCCGTCCAGGTAACGGGGTCCCTTCTCGTCTTCACGCTGCTGGTGGGACCGGCGGCCGCCGCCCGGACCTTTTCGCGCCGCCCATCGGCCGCCATCGGCCTCGCCATTCTCTTGGCCGAGGCCTATGTCGTCGTCGGAATCCTCCTGGCCGCGATCACGAAGACACTACCCGTCAGCTTCTTCGTCGCTTCCCTATCCTTCGGAGTCTATGTGCCCTCCCGCCTCCTCCAAAGGAGGAGAACTTGGAAGAGATAATCAGATCAGAGATCTTCCGGAACGCCTTTCTCGGAGGGAGCTTGACCGCCGTCCTCTGCGCCGCGGTCGGGTACTTCATGGTCCTGCGGGCCCTCGCTTTCGCGAGCGAGGCCCTGACCGATATCGGCTTCGCCGGGGCCACGGGAAGCGCGCTGGCTGGATTGAACCCCTTCTGGGGAATGCTGGGCCTCAGTCTCCTGGCGGTCTTTACCTTGGGCGCCCTGCGGGATCGGTTGAAGGGGCGGGACGTGGAAGTCGGGATGGTCCTCTCCTTCGCCCTCGGCCTGGGGGTTCTCTTCCTCAGCCTCTATTCCCATTCGAGCGCCACCCACGCCTCTTCCGGAGTGCGCATTCTCTTCGGCTCGCTCATGAGTCTTTCCGGATCCCTTCTTCTCATCCTCTTCCTCGTGGCCACAGCCGTGCTCCTCGTCCTCGCGGCGATCTCCCGTCCCCTCCTTTTCGCCTCCGTGGATCCCGACTCTGCCCGAGCGAAAGGGGTGCCGACCAAGGCTTTGGACTTCGTCTATCTCGCCCTCCTGGCCGCCACGACGGTCGTGAGCATCCAGGCCATAGGTGTCCTCCTCGCCTTCGCCCTGCTCTCGGCGCCGGCAGGGGCGGCGCACAGACTGACGCGCAATCCGGGCCTGGCCTTCCTCGCATCCATCCTCCTCGGCCTCGGAATCGCCTGGTCAGGCATCCTCTTGGCTTTCTTCGGGCCGTGGAGCAGAATACCCGTGGGGGTCTACATCGCGACTTTCTCGGCCCTCGTCTACGGGCTCGCCCTTCTGAGGGACCGGTTCAGGATCCGTTCGAGACAGGAAGTCCACCGCCATCGCGAGAGGGAAACGAATGATTAAGGACAGGCTCCAGTCGGTGTTCTCCGAGCTCGGACAGAGGAATTCCACCCCTCGGCGCCTTCTGATCGAGGAACTTTCCCGCATGGCGGGCTCCCTCGAGGGTTTCACCGCCGATGAGCTCTGGCAAAGACTTCGCAAATCCGACCCGACCATAGGCAGGGCCACCGTCTTCAGGGCAATGCGGCAGCTCGTGGAGAAAAGGGCCTTGGACTGCATCGACTTCGCGGACGGAACCAGACTCTATCGGGTCTGCGGCGGACGGATCCTCGACTCCGACGAACACCACCACCACCTGGCCTGCAACAGCTGTCATCGCATCATAGACTTCCATTACTGCTTTCCCGACGAGGAACTGAACCGGATCGGCGATAAAGAGGACTTTTTGATCGAGGACCATTCCCTCACAATTTACGGTGTCTGCCAAAATTGCCGGAACCGCGCGAAGGAGGTAACTGCCTCGCCCTGATTTATATAAGGTGTAGTGGATCCGGTTCGGCATCGCCCCTGAGCGTATCGATCCAGGAGCCTTGCAGCGAAACGGCCGCCACGCGCGCATGCGAAATGGCATTTCGAAGGGATCTTCCCCGAGAGGATAGAAATCATGTGTCCAGCCGCTTGTGCCACTTCATAATACAATCGAACGAGGACTCCAGACAAGCTTATTTTGGTTCCATTATGAGGCTGAGAATGCTCCGTATTCAATTCAGTTTGTTTTATTTTCAGCCTGGATTTTTTTCGTATTCAGTCTCAATATCTTTCGTTTCGAGCCTCAATCGCCGGATCTGACCACTTGCGTATAAAGCTCGGAGGGCTATCGTGGCTATTAAAGTCGCTTTGGTCGGAAACAATATCCGCAAGGATGGGAAGCTCGCACCACGCCGCGGGGTTCCCAGTTCGAGTCTGGGTTACTTGATCTTTTATAACCCGTTATCAAGTATGGAATTATTTGTTGCACAGTATGTGGACCGTTTGCCGAAATTGGCGACTGTTGCACTATAATTGATACGGGTCCTCCTTACTCGCCCCTCCTCAACCACGGCGACATTTGTTCCAAGGCGTGAAAACTCGGGTATGACTTTGCCAAAGACCAGGCCCATCCAGACGATTTCATGGCTTCCCACGCTGTTCTCCTTTGGCCACCTTGGCCAGAAGGGATGCGGGGTCGAGTAGTCCCGCTCCATCGAGAAGATCGATGTGCTTCATACGATGTTTGAGATCGGCGATGAAGGCATTACTGGAATGGGAAAGGAAAATATTGAAATCGTCCGACAAAGCTTCCACGAGCTTTTCCGTCGCTTTTGCCCGGGTGCTTGCGGCCGCTGCCTGGCCGGTGGTCTTCTTGAGGCGCTGCGCAAGCATTACCGCGAGCTTATATCCGAAGGTGGGAGCCTGGTGGACAGCAGCCTCAAGTCGGGCGCCTGGGATTACGGAAAATCGGCAGGGCTCTAGCGTCTTTATAGTAGCCGACCGAGGAAGGCCGGTCAGGACCGACAGCTCGCCTATGTACGTACCACGCTCGTCGATCTTCGATACAAGTATGCCGTCGACCCACACCGCTACCGATCCCGCGTCGAGAAGATAGATCTCGTCACTTCGATCACCCTGTTCGAAGAGGATTGTATCCTTGTCGTAGGGTATCTTTATCATGGCCGTGGCGCCGTCCGTCTTGTCTTTCTCGAGGTGCACACGCGTGGTCTCAATTATCTCCTGGAGGCCCAGGACGGGCTGAACAACGATCTGAAAACCGGGCTCCACTTTGCGCACGAGGTCGATGAGCTGCTGGGAGATCACCTTCCCCGCGGGGATCAAGATCTCGCGGGTCTGACCGTCAGCCTTGAACTGGATTGACTGAGTTTTGAGGGTCGTAAGTCCGAATGAATACTCGATATCCACCGAGGGCATGTCACTCTCCTGCTGATCCGGCCTCGCTGCCTATGATCATAGAACCCGCGGCCTGGAGGGCCTCTTCCTTCCGCTCCGAGTGGGTGTTCCAGCCTGGCTTACTGGCGTCCTCGTGAGGGATTTCCCACCGGCTTCGACAAGATGAATGTTAATAAGATAGCGACCGCGGTGGTAGAGGGTTGGGATGAGCGTGTTCAGCCGCACCTTGTTCTCCGGAGTGCCTTATATCCGAGTCCGGCTCCTGCGGCCAGACTTCTTGCTCAGTATAATCCCACATTCTCTATTAGAAATAGCTTTTCGTCCCAGAGTTCGGTGCAGTCGGGCCGCGGTTTATCCGGCAGGAAACCGGAGAAACCTATATTCTCGATAGACTGGCTGCGAAGCGTCGGGGGACCCGACACGTAGCCACAGGCCGCGAGGTGAAGGGGACGAGGGAATATGGCGAGGACGAGGTAATAATGCGGGTCCAATACAGCTCATTCTCACTGCCAACCATTAACGATACCCAATGTTTTTACATGTCGAATAGCAGTAATTGGTTATACCATATAGCATTACTCTCAAATAATCTCATTTTGGCGGATCGGCAAAGCCTCAATCGCAGGCACATCCTCCCCGCTAAATTTATCGCCCCGACCATGTTGAAGGCTCGGGACATTTACAGTATCTTTCGCCGCCGGAGGCATACGAATGAATAACCCCACCGAGCAAAGCAACTCCCTCGACGATGAAGAGTTCGACGGTGTCGAAGAAGAACAATATGAAGACGGTATGGATGAGAGCGACGATATTTTCAATGATTTCGAGGACGAGGATGACTCCGAGGATGACTCCGAGGATGACGATGACGATGACTACGAGGAAGACGAAGATGATGAGGATGGCCTGAATGAGGACTTTTAGACGTCTGCCCGGCTTTATGGCTGGGTAGTTTGAGGTTCTCCCTGAAATCTTCGAGTGGAAGTCAAAGGCGGCGAAGATCAGAAGCGTTTCACGGAGGCTTACCAACCACATGTTTAAGAAGTATAATCACGACATCCTAGGTCGAAATCCGGAGGGTAATCATGAAGGGCTACACTCTAAAAATAAAAGAAGATGCTACCGATAAGCGCTTTGAAGTAAGGGTTGATGAGTCTGGCGAGCCTACACAAATCTATGCGAGCAGTAGTAAGGAAAGCCTCTACTACCCAATCACGCCGAAGGAAAAGGAACTATTCCATTCGTGGCGCAATCTAACGCCTTGCCCCTTTCTTATTGGTATCGATATGCCGGACGGATATACTTTCGTAAGCAGGGCATGAAGCAAAACTTCCGTCGGGTGTCAAAGGGCCACCCCTAATAGGCGATATGATACCGCATGTCCCCATCCTGCTCAAAGAGCAGGGCTATGAAATCCTCATTTTATTCAAAGGAATAGTTTTATATCTTTAGAATAGTTAGGTTCTATCGTGGATCTGCTTTTACGAGAGGAGCTGCGGGGTATGAGTCCCTCTTCCGAATTAAAATCCTCTCAATCGTTCTCCACTATATCGGTATGGCTATCCTCCCACCGCCTGACCATCAAATAAAACGTCGGCCTCTTCAACTTCAATTCCTTCGCGGCCTCCGTTGGGCTTTTCTCCCCGTTCTTCCAACTTGTGTAGCTTGTCTCCCACCCCTTCGGGAACCCCATCGCCGGCCTCCCAAGCTTCTTTCCCCGTGCTTTGGCGGAGGCTATGCCTTCCCTCTGCCGGGAAAGGATATTCTCTCTTTCTAGTTCAGCCAAAGCGCCAAAGATGGTCAGGATGATGCGTCCTTGAGGGCCGGTAGTATCAATATTCTCTTTCATGCTGACGAAGCCGACGTTCTTGCGGAAGAGAGTATCGATAATCGAGAGCAGGTCCCGAGTCGAACGGGCAAGGCTGCCGATGTCGGCGACGACCACCGTATCCCCTTCCCGCACGTAGTCCAGCATTTTCTTCAACTCGGGACGATTGGAGTTTTTGCCGCCGATCTTCTCGATGAATATTCGATGCGTTCCAAGCTCGGCCATTATGTCGTCTTGGCGGGCCATGGTTTGGGAATCGGAGCTTACGCGGGCATACCCAATCTTCGCCATTCTTTTCCGGCTTCAAATGTGTCAATAACCTTGTCTAACAATACCAATGTGCCGGAAAATCGTCAAGGATATTTCCCGACACCGCGATCTCCTGACTTGCAATCCTTCTATGGCTCACGTATCCTGTTTATCTGGTCAAAATGTCCTTGGAGGGACAAATGTCGCTCAAGAAGCAAAAAACACACATGGCCGTCGAGGTCATATGAAAGCCTCTGGCCTAAATGAAGTTGATAAATCTCCCACAAGGAAAACTATCCATGCCTTTACTTTCAGTATCCTAAGTTTAGGAATCCTAGCTTGCATCGCACCCATTATTTTTTTCCTCTATCAATATCATCTATTTCAGAAAACATCGAAGGTATCCGAAAATCTAGTTTTTTTGACTCAGGCTTCCTCCATTTATTCGGGGATAACTCTACCGTTGATACTGTTCCTCTTGGTAATCTCAGTCCTAATCGGAGCAAGAGCATATATCAATAGGACCAAGGAAGAATCCCTAAATCAAAGACAAATAGAAACTACAAAAGTTGATCTTATATCAATTCAGAACGAATTGATGCTCGCCGAAATGAAGAAGGGAGAATTATCAAAGGTTTTTTTCGATTTACTGAATTATAAACTGGCATTGTCAGAAACGCTTTCGTTCGTTTTCAACGAGGAAGAGTATAAGGGAAAATCCGTTCTCGAAATACATAAGGCGAATTTTCTTGACTATATTGCAATTTACAGAGGGAACAAAGAATCGGTCGAAACAAAAATATCACGATATGAAAATGGATTCGTAAGCAAGAAGACTTTGAGCGCAATTATCGATAAGATCGTAAAACCCTTAGGTGAACTTGAATTGCACACGAAGAATATCCGCGCCTACGTAAAATACATTCTTATGATCTATAAGACAATCAAATTATCCACAATATCCTTAGTCATTTCTGATTATATCGCCTTGTTTTTTTCACAGATAAGCGAAACTGAGCTATTTGTAATTGCGTATTATGGCATTGATCTTTTCAATGAATATGGGATTGATCCTTACGCTTTTTTTATCGAGGCAGATTTAGGAGTGCAACTGGTGTCCGAACTTATAGGATATGGACATGATTTAAGTAAGGCATTGGCATGGAAAGACACTTTAAGCGAAATACAATCATCGATCAATATTAGTACCTCCATCGGGGACAATTAAACGAGGCGCCTCTGTCAAGCAAGGGGTCGATCTCCCCCACTTCGATGTACATCCCTGACGCCCGGCCGAGAGTTTACTTCCGATGGTGATTTTCCAACTGATCTGCGCTTGCGCCAAAAATCATGTCGCTTGCCAAATTCAGGAACCCATAAGGAAAACCTAGTTCGATCTTGCTAACCTCATCAAGCCTTTTCAGGTGGGCGGGTTCAAGATGGATTTCCAGCGACTTTAGGTTGTCGCTGAGCTGATCCGGCGTTCGCGCACCGAGTATAGGAACGATTACCCCCTCCTGCTTTCGAAGCCACGCTACCGCAACCTGACTCGTGGTGGCTCCGATTTCCTTGGCGATCGACTCCGCTTCTCTGGCTATGGTCAGCGATTTCTCCGAGACTGGACCCCGCAGCTGGGCGCGGCCTGACGCCTTAGCATCGGAGTTGTACTTGCCGGATAGCACGCCGCTCCCCAGGATTCCCCATGGAGTGACGGCCAAATCCAATACCCGCGCCATCGGCAGCAGATCTCGCTCCGGAGTCCTTTCGATGAGGCTGTATGGGATCTGAAGCGCCGCGAAAGGCGTCCACCCTCTGAGGTCCGCCATCGTATTCGCTTGGCTGACGATCCAGGCGGGAGTGTCGGAGATTCCGAGATAAAGAACTTTGCCGGAACGCACCAAGTCGTCCAGGGTACGCATAACCTCGTCCAAGGGAGTTGTGAAGTCCCAGGCGTGAAGCCAAAGCAGGTCGATGAAATCGGTCTTGAGCTGGGTGAGGCTTTGTTCAACCGACCGCATCAAGTTCTTCCGGTGGTTACCGCCGAAGTTGGGATCCGGACGGCGAGTATTGAGCGTAAACTTGGTTGCCAGGACAAAGTGATCCCGGTCGCTGGATATGAAGTCGCCGACAAACTTCTCACTGGTACCATCGGTATAGTTCACCGCGGTGTCGATGAAGTTCCCGCCCTGGCTGGCGTACAGGTCGAACATCTTTCGACTCTCGTCCTTCGACGCACCCCACCCCCAATCCTCCCCAAAGGTCATCGTGCCCAAGGCAAGTTCAGACACCCTGAGTCCGCTCCTGCCGAGCAGTTTGTACTTCATCATTCCCCCTCGCATCTTTAAGTATAGTATACGGATTTGCGTCAGCCCATCCCACATTTCCCATTTGAAATCGTAAAATGCCGAACGGAGCATGGTACAATTCTTTATCGCGAAATGGGTAGCCGAATCCGGAAACCGGAAAAGCGGAGGCCCCAATGGGTGAAGGCCGAAAACATGGCTTAGGAATGCATTTTGATGAAAAATTGCTATGTCGGAGAGTTTAAGCAATTAAAGTATGAGTTTGATCGCGGTTATCGCCGTTGCCGCGATCACTACTATCCTAAATGGTCTTTCGTTTATTCTCTTGATGATGTAGGCTCCTATGAAGGCTCCAATGAGAATGGCAGGAATCATCAGGGCGGATAGTTCCAGGGTTCGAATGTCGATATTGTGCCAGAAAAATACCTGCAAGGGCACCTTGAGCAAATTGGATATGAAGAACATCCAGGTGATCGTCCCTAGGTAATTGTTCTTGTTTTGGCCCTTCGCAATCAGATAGAGAGTAAACACGGGCCCGCCGGCATTTCCGACCATGGTGGTAAAACCCGTGACGATTCCCGTCAACACGTAAAACCACAACCTTTCGGGTACCTTCAGCGTTCCGCCTTTGATTTCGCTGATTGTCATGATCAGGAGACAGACGAGAACCGAAATCGTTATAAGATATTTGAAATAGCGACCGTCGATATACTTCCCGACTGCCATACCAATCACCAGCCCCACTACAAGCCAGGGAAGTATTTGCCCGATGATTTTCCAGTCCGCGTGGCGACTGTAATAGACGACCGCGATGACGTCCCCTACCAATAGCATGGGAGCGAGCATTCCAGTCGACGCTTTGGCGCCGAAGCCGCTGGCGATGATCGTAACGGAAAGCATGAAGATACCGTTGATCCCGGTCTTGGAAAACCCAAGGATGAGCGCGGCCGAAAGCAGGGTTATCCATTGAATGCCTGAAAAATCAAAGCTGTTGATGATTCCCATGTGCCTTCGCTCTCATTCCGATACATCGAGATTCGCACCGACCATGATTCTACATTAGTCCCAATACCGCCTCCCCGATGCGCTCGGCCGTCAGGCCGAAACGCTCCTGGAGGTACTCCTGGGTGCCGACCTCGCCGAACTCGTCGCGGACGCCTATGCGCGCGAACTTGACGGCGAGACCCTCCTCGAGAAGGCTCTCCGCGACGGCCCCGCCCAGACCGCCCGAGGCCTGGCCGTTCTCGCAGGTGACGATGCGCCCGGTCCCGGCCGCGAACGTGCGCAGCGTCTCGAGGTCGAGGGGT
>Ga0181516_10000960_pt1 | contig 23462 bp, 15 predicted proteins | sample PEATcosm2014_Bin_25_FD_121104 | JGI IMG/M metagenome (GOLD analysis project Ga0181516, IMG submission 121104) | Peatland microbial communities from MTU Mesocosm Facility, Houghton, MI, USA - PEATcosm2014_Bin01_10_metaG | ecosystem: Environmental > Terrestrial > Soil > Wetlands > Peat | place... | reverse complement strand
GCGGCGGCGCTGGCTTTGGCGCTTCGGTCGAAAAATACAAAGTGAATGTGATTTACAGACAATTTGTCGAGACCGGCTTTGTTTGCGCTTATTCACGGATTGGCAGTCCTGTTTCGTAATGTTGGATTTGATCCTGAATATTTCCAGCCAATGCACTGTCGGGCGGAAGAAGCCGCAAGGCTTGTTGAGCAACGGCAACCGCGTTGGCGAACTGTCCATTTTCAGCATAAGCCGCTGCCAATGTCCTGAGTATGAGTGGATTATTCCCACCGGAAAGCTTTTCCGCACGTTGAGCCAGCTTAACCGACTCGCCCCCATTGCGAATGTTTGGCCGGGAACATGTTGCCAGCACCCATGCAAGATTGTTTTGTGCTGGCACAAAATCAGGGTGAATTTTCAAGGTCTTTTCCAAGACGTGAACCGCCTCCTCCGTTTGACCGCCTTGAATCAGTGCAGTTCCAAGATTGTTATTTGCATCTGCAAAATCAGGCTGGGCGTCCACTGCTCTTCTTAAATATCCAATCGCCGGTTGTATCTGCCCTTCACCAAGAAGTGCATTACCGAGGTTGTTCAAGGCTTTGGCATGTTCAGGCTGAATCTTCAGGACTTTTTGCCACTGTTGAATTGCCGCGTCGAGTTCCCCCTTTTGCACAAAGGCATTGCCGAGGTTGTAAGAGGCGTCCGTCAAATTAGGTTCAATGGCCAGAGCCTTTAGCAGATACGGAATCGCTTCATCCGCCTGTCCCTGCTTGATAAAAAAATCGCCCAGATTATTGTAGGCTGGGGCGTAATCAGACTGGATCGCCAGTGCCCTTTTATAACGAACGAGCGCCTCTTTGCTGTCACCATGCTGGAGCAAGGCGCTGCCAAGATTGTTTTGGGCTGTGGCATTGTCCGGATTGATTTCCTCCGCCCTTTGCAAATGAAGCAATGCCTCGTCCGTTTGACCTTTGTCAAGGAGCATGAGGCCCAGATTATTGTGCGCCAGCCCGCAGTCCGAATTCTCAGCAATTGTTGCACGCCACAATGTTTCGCTGTTGGCATATATGCCGCATTGTCGCCAAGTCAGCGTCCCCAATACCAGCAGGAACCCCGTTATTATTGCCATGCTCCAAATTTTGGCGCCCGAATCCAATAATTTCATGATTCCTGCCGCGACCACCGCGATCACGCTCATGCAGCCGAAATATTGCCAGTGATCGGACACAAACGAATAGCGCATCATGAAAAGGGTCATTATCAGTATCAGCATTGAGGTGCAGATATAAAAGTGCATGGCAGCTACCCATATCCCTTTGCCGATGCGTCTTCGCGCTTTCCATAACACGCCCAGAATCACCAATACTGCCACTGGATATACATACTGCCAGACTGATCCTGCATCTATCTTCCATCGCTCATAGATGAACGTTAGTTGGTGTGGAAAAAATAACTTTCCAAGGTAAAACCAAAAGGAACGCCCCGAAATCAAGATTCGTTCCGCAAGATTGAGGTTGAATTTGTCGCTGGAGGCCGCTTCACTATGATGTTCCATGGAAACAGTCACCAATCCCATCACGGCCACAATCCCGATCATTGGAACCACCGTCAGCACATCGCGCCAATTGATCCGGCTCCGCTGCCACCATATCACCAATAAAAGAGTGACTGGCAAGAAACTTACGGCCGTTTTTGCGCACATCGCCAGCAGGAAAAGAATCAGCGCTAAAACATAGTAAAGCCAGCGACGCCTTGCATTGTAACCATCTTCCGTCCCCAAACCTGAAAATCGCAAATAGGCGTGGCCCGCTCCCAGCGCCAAAGCCGTGGACAATGTGTTTTTTAACTCTGTTACCCAGGCCACGCTCATCACGTTCACCGGATGCAGGGCAAAGATCGCCCCGGCTAGCCATGCTCCCGGCACCCGGAGTCTCCGCAGAATCCGCCAGAGTAGAATCGCATTGAGCGAATGCAGCAACACGTTCACCAGGTGAAAGCCCAGTGGATTTAATCCCCACAGATGGTATTCCAGCCAAAAAATGGTGAATGTCAGAGGATAATACTGCGAGGTCACGCCCGGCTGAAACCAGATTTGCCACAGGCCCGCCAGCGAGTGCAGCGTGGCGTTGTCAGTCACGTAACGGTCGTCATCCCAGATAAAGCCCGCGTGCCAGACCGGTTGATAAGCCAGCACAGTGACTGTGATCAAAAACAGGCCAAACATCCACCCTCGACACCACGAACCTGGAGGGAATTCTCCCGCTCCATCCTCTGTCCCGGGCAACGGCAAAACCTGTGATTCAGCCTGCCTTTTCCATGGATGCTTTTTCTGCCGATTCATTGCTGCTGATGCTAGCTTTCCAACAACGTCAGTTCAAATACTGAATTCTTTCTGCTCAAACCAATTCCATGTCAATGGCAGAATCAAACAAGTGATTCTTGCTCGGGCGACCCGCAGGGGATTCATCATCACCCAGACGGGCGTGCATCATTTTCCGCGAAGGCATGGCAGGCAAACCGGCTCAAAGCCCGGTGTCATATTTCGCGCATTTTTCGAACTCGCAAAGTTTTACAAACACATTGACTGAAATGTTTTTCTTGCCCGACGCTCACGCTCCTGTCCAACATGACCAACCGGCAAATCCCGGAAGTTACGCCCCAGACCTGGAACAAAATGCAACTGCCAGTGCAACGGCTCGCATCATAGACGTCGTAGCATATTATCTCTCACGCTTACGAAACTGCCGCTATAGTTACTCTGTCAAGAAGGTGCTTGGCGTGACGCTTACGCTTCCGCAATCAATCTTTCAACCTCAAAATGGCCGCTTTTAACCGCTCGCTAACACAAATCGAGTTTAATTTGTAGAATGGCCAATGCTGCTTTGCGGCTGGTTGGTATTTTTATACCTTAATACCCAAGTAAGATTACTTCGCACATAATACATAGTTTTTGTGTGATCCAAAAAAACGTCCCATAAACCGTCACCATGGTTATCTATATATGTGTATTTCATTTGCCCTGAATCATCGTCATAAGACATTATTCTCCTTAAAACTTTCCCATGGTTATCACGTCTTGTCAGCATGACATGATAGCCATTTTCGAAATGCGTGGTTTCAATTGTATTTGACTCGGCATTTTCTCTTAAAACTACACACTCATTCCCTTGAAAAACTGCGTAATCAGGAATTTTATTGGTGGACGTAAGATCAATATAGATCTGAAGAGGACCATGATTCCCGACTAATTGGAGTTTTGTCCCATGGATAAATTGCGGTGGGGTAAAATTTGATCCTGCGTGTAAACGTAGCCCAACCCAAACTAATGCCACAATTGCCACAATAACTGCTATCGCTAATGTTTTATGTTTCATGTCTAAGACATTTTGTTATTTGGTGCATTTGCATTTATTATAGGTGCCCGATAAGAGTGTAATCTTTGGACCCCATGTATTATTACACGCTGTTTGTGCAGCTTCTTGTTGTTGGCCTGTTGGAAGATCTAAAGCGGCAGTTATGCAGCTTGTTTGTTGCGCTTCAGCCCATGCAAGAGCTAAGCCCACAGATTCGCAGGCACCGAATACTTGAAGTGCAGCTGCAAACTCGCCGCCGGGAAGGCCAGCTAACACCGCTTCCTGCGCCGCCGCCTGCGCAGCATCAATCGTGCTCCCCCAATCTGTTAGCCCCAAGTAATCTATCTGGTCAAGGGGATCATTATTTACAAATTCATATACATTCGCATTGCCAATGGTCAGGTTTGTATTTGTATCTGTATTCCTATTGCATGACGCACAGTAATTATGATTTGAGCTACTCCTATATCGCTTTATCCATCCATCCTTCAATAATATAAATCCAAGCTCTCCCTTGGGGTCTTTATTTGGCCATGTTCCCGTGCTTGGATTATAGAAACGATGGCCGTAATAATAGAGGCCCGATTCCGAGTCGTAATACTTTGTGGAAAAGAGGAACGGATTGTTCTTGGCCATCGCGCCGGTTATGCGGATCGGTTCACCAAAGGGGCCATATTCATAATTGGCCACAGTCGTTCCATCCGCCGCATTGACTACACCCACTACATTCCCGTTTCCATCAAACGCCGGGAAGCAGTTCGTCGTTGCCGCGCCGTGATAACTGACTTCCAACAACCCGCCCACGCCACCCGCGCCCTGCATTGAGCCGGACAGGTCGCTGCCCCACATATAAGAAGATTGGAGCTGGGAGCTGGGAGTTAGGGCAGCAACCAGATTCCAGCCGTCGTAAAGGAAATTGTTCGTGTATATCCCCACACCGTTTGTCGAGACCATCTTCTGAATCCTCCGCCCCTTGGCATCGTAGGCAAACGTCAGTTGATACTGCGGACCGACACTTGTGTTGTTCGTCATGCCGATCAGCCGGTTCTCGCCGTCCCAGGTGTAAGCCCAGCGCCCGTCATTAGTCAGGTTTCCGTCGGCATCGTAGCTGAACTGCTCCGGCTGCTGCGCCACATAGACATGGCCCGTCACGCTGTTCCCGGTGCCATTTGTCACAACAACCGGCAGCCAGAACGCACTGCTGCTGTTGTTGGTTCCCACGGTGCCTTGAAAGTATTCCTTCTTGCGGTATGCCGGCACGCCATTGACGCTCACGCTGTTGGTGGCCAAAACCGCCCCGACCACGTCATTGGTTCCCGGCACATCCCGCTGCGTGATCTGGTTCAGGTTGTTTGCGGTGTAGCCGGCCGTGCGCAGGCTGGCTGATGAACCAGTCGCATCGCCGCCGGATTTTGTCTGTGTGCGGTTGCCAATGGTGTCAAACGCGTAATCAAACTGCTGCCCGGCGACGGCAGTCCCGTCCGCCCAATATTTGCACCCGCTGATCACCTGTCCAAGGGTGTCATATTGATAAATCCAATAACTGCCGTCCACCAGCGTGTCCTTCGTGCGCTGGTTGGCGTTGTTGTAGTTGTAATTGAAATTGAGCGGCAACTGGCCGCTGCCGGTTGGGGCGGATGAAATCTGCGTCAGCCGGTTCAGATAATCGTATGACTTGGTGGTGGTCATCCGCGTCACGCTGTTGGATTTGAACGTAATCTGGCCCACCAGAGGCGAATTTGCAAGGTAGGCGTATGCGGCGTTGTTCGTGCCGTCCGTAACGGTTGAGAGCCGCGAAGCAGTGTCGTAGCCGTAAACCGTTGTGGCCAGCGCTGACGTCCCGTTGAGAGATGTCAGATTGGTGCGGCGCAGATACTGGTCGTAATAGTTCGTGATGGCCAGTCCCGCAAGGGATCCGCCGGAGAAGGATTCGCCCAGCAGTTCATTGGCCAGATTGTAGGTGAGCGTGTCCATCATGCCATTGCAGACCACGGAACTCAACCGGCCCAGCCGGTCGTAGCTGTTGGTGACACAAGGGGTTGTGCCATCGGAATAACTGACATTGGCGAGGCTTCCGGATTGGTCATAAGAATAGCTCGTGACCAGAGGCTGGCCTCCAACCAGGCGAACCCATGTGCGCGAAGCCAGCCGTCCCGCCGGAGTGTAGGTGTAGGAGGGGCCGTTGCCGTCGGCATTTGTCTTGCTGTTCAGCCAGCCGCGTTGACTGTCATAATTCCAAGTCGTCACACGCGCACCGGTGCCGCCAAGGCCGCCGCTCCAGTTCGTCATCGTCTGCATCCGTCCGGCATAATCGTAGCTGTAACCGACCGGATAAGTGCGCGAACCGGATTGCTGCCCCAGTTCGCCCGTGAGAAGATATGAACTGCTGACGGTGGTGTAGTCAGGCTGCGTCACGCTGGTCGCCTGCATCATGTTGTTGTAGGTGGTTGTCGTCGTTTGCGGCCCGCCGCCCATGCCGCCCGGGCTTGGCGTGGTTGTGGTCACCACCTGATCGGCATTGTTAAAGCCAAACGTTGTCGTGCCGTTGCGCGCATCCGTCATGGTGTTCTGCCGACCATGGGCATCATAGATATATGTCGTGCCACCAATCTGCGAGCCGGTGGAAGCTAACCGTGTGCTGGAAACGAGCCGGCCGTAGGAATAAGCGTTAACAGTGTAGGATCCATCCGGCATTGTGGTTGTCACCGTGCGCGAAACACCCGGCACTGTATGTGTATGGGTCGTCACCGTCGTGCTCGTATCGCGATATTGCGTCTGCCAGGTGTCGAGGCCGCTGGCGGAGGTTTCCACGGAAGAAACGAGCGTGCCGGTGGATGAGCCGTCCAGCCAGACGAAGGTGCGTGAGCGTCGGACAACCGTGCCGAGGATTGGATCGTTGATCACGTCATTGGTGGTCTGGGTGATGCGGTCGGAACTGCTACCGCTAAAGTCGATGCTTGTTTCAGTGGGACTCATCGCTGTCGCAGAATAAGCCGGTTCGCCTTTGCCGTTATACTGGTAGAAATTTGTCACGCCATCGGGGTCAATCTGTTCGGAAAGTTGGCCCAGACTGTTGTAAAATGACTGGCTGTAAGAGCCGTCGGCATAAAGGGTCTCCGTTGTTCGTCCGGCGGCATCGCTGTAAGTGGTGGTATACTCAGAACTGGGAATCCCGCCGGCGCTGAGATTTGTTTCAATCGTGTAGGTGCAGATGTTGCCATTGGCATCGGTGCCCACTCCGTAGCTGTAACCTTTCCCGTGCACGGCGGTTCCGATGATTTCCTTCATGGATCCATCGGCATAGTAATAGTTGGTGACACCACCGCCATTGGGATAAACGGTGGTCCGGATGAGGCCGCCGGTGGTCGGATCGTTCGCGCGGCTGTAAGTGGTGACACCATTCAAAGCGTTGGTCTGGGCGATCAATTCACCCGCCGTATCGTAGGCCGACTGGCTCATGGTGATCGTTGAACTGTCCGAGCCGATCCGTTGCGATTGAACAACGTGTCCGGCGGCATCCAGCGTGTTGGTATAGTTGACAACCACGCTGCCATAAATCTTTTCATAACCCACCGACCGTTTGTCCGTGTCATAGTTGAACAAGGTGCCAAGACCGTCGGGATCCGTGGTGCTTTCGAGCCCGCAGCAGGCGTATTGCGTATAGTCCGTCGTTCCGTCGAGATGCGTGACCTGCTGGGGCCGGCCATAACTGTCAAAATTGCCGTAGGTGTCTGTGGAAAGGGCGTATCCTGAAAGCACATCATAGCTGGCCGCAGAGACCATGTAACCGGAAACATTCAGCACGGTCACATTCGACACGCCGTCCACAACATAAGAGCCGGTCGAATCCGGCTGGCCGGTGACGGTTATGTTGGTTCGATACAGCGCATTGGTGATGTAATTGTAGGTGGACATGGTGCCGTCGGGACGAAGAACCGCCTGCAATGCGAACTGGTTGGGTCCGCTGGTATAGAAAAAGTTTGTGGTAATAAGATTGCCAGGATCACTCCATCCATCGCTAGGATTAGGCTCGGTGCATTGGACTTGCAGACTCGTGCCAACCGAAGGAAATATCGCGTATTGACGGGAAACTTCGTTACCGCCAATTTTCTGAACCACCAGTCGCGGAGTATAGATATTAAGGGTGCCATCATCGCCGGTGTCAGACACCTCCGCTGAACTTGGATCATAAGTATAATCGGTCTCCCGCCCATTCGATGTGTCGCCGACCGCCGCGTCCTCAAAGGAGGAATAAACGGTCGTTGCCCGCCCTAGGTTGTCATAGTTGGCATAATATTCCCAAGAACCATCGGGGTGAATGACGGTGTTCTTGAGGGTAAGCGATGTTAAACCAAATGTTGCCGGATCCCAATAGGTGTAGGTGGTGGTTCTGGCGGAAGCCCCTGTTCCAACGGTGTTGGTCACCAGCGACACGGTTGTGCAGGCGCTCCAGTTACAGATTTTGTAGGTGTTCACTGTCTGCTGCGCCACCATGCCTGACGCATTCTGCACAGTGTCAATGATCTGATAAGTCTGCCCGTCCAGGTTGGTCGTGACCATCGTTTCTTGAATCCCGCCCAGCGACTGCACCGTCCAGCCGCCGTTAGTGGTGGAGTAATCGTATGTCCATTGCTTCATCAATCCATAACTGGGGTTGATACCTAATTCAGAGATCTGAAGCTCAAAGGCCGCCGAGGGATTGGAATTGGTGATCAGCCAGGTAATGAACGGTGTCCCGGAAACCTGATATGTGCCGTCCGCATTTTGGCTGCCGACATTGGTGGCATAATAAAAATTGATGGCATAACCATTGGTGGTCGGAGGTGTGGGAATGTCCGCCAGGATTTGCGGAGTCAATATCTGACGAATGACGGCATTCGTGGTCTGCGTCGTGACAGTATTGGTAAAGACCGTGTCCGTGAAATAATACATTAAATTGGTGCTAACCGTGCCCACAAAATTGGTTGAGACCAGTTGATTTGTCGTCAATACCGCGTCAGTTTCCACGATGGTTGCCAAGGTGGTGGTGATGATATTCGTGGTCACAACCTGCACATCCGTCCGGGTCGGGGCGTCGAATTGCAGCATCGCCGGCGTGAATAGCTGCGCGTCTGGAACGCTGCTGTTGAAAGTCAACGAGCCGGCCGACTGCCCATACTGGGCAGCTCCCAGCGACACCTCAAATTCAGGGCCAACATCATTGCCCGTCGAACCGCCTGCGCCAAAGCTGCCGCAGGTGGCGCAGGCACCCAAGGCACCGTTATGTATCGCCATGGACACCGCGATGCAGAGAAGTAACAATGTCCTTTTCATATGATAAAATTCATTCTTTGAGTTTTGGCATCAGCCGGGTTTTGGGCTAGGTCCACCGCCACCCGGTCCACCGCCACCCGGTCCACCACCGCCACCACCGCCCTTGGGTATGGGAGTTACCGTTGCGCTCGATTCAGTAATTGTGCATGGTGATCCCGGCACTTCCACTTCCGGCAGTTCAACATACTTGATATGAGGATCCCCGTCTGAATGCACAACTTGTTGCAGCCAGTCTGTTTCTGGCGGTTGATTTGTAGTATTCGGAAAACAAGCACATGAATTAGTTGGATACGTTGTCGTCTGTGACCACTTAAGCAAGTAATCCTGGTCTTTTACAGAATTATCCTCGCTGCACAAAACGAAGCGGTATTTCATCTTGCTGCCGCTGCATGCATAATGGTCGCAGTCAATCGAATAATGCGCGTCACCGCCGTTGGCGTTGGTCCAGTCAGGATAAGCCGGCAACCCCCCGATCATGTCGTCATAAAGCATCTTGTCCGTGTATTCATGCGACAGACCCGTCAAAGACGTTGAGACCAATGTAAATGCACTTTGATTTTCATAATCTGGATCACCAGCATACGACCCCGATGCTACAGTGCCGTAGGTTGTAGAAGTGCAGTTTGTCGTAATCATAATTTGACATTCACCTTGCGAATATAAATAATATTCACTATCCAAATCTTCAGAACCATCGAAAATAGCATTTCCCCCTCCGGCATCCCACTCGCCGGTGCTGGAATTTGTTATGCTTCCGTTTTCTTGAATCCATAAACCAGAGAAAACACCATTGGTGTAGCCATTGGCTATATAGGCCGCAGTTCCAGAATAAACGGTCGTGGGGGAACGGGATTGACGATCCATTGTTGAAACATCTATTTCGTTATAATTGTAGGGGTCAATGCCTACAAGCCACCCTAATGAAGGGCCGCCATTTACATAAACATATGTGGAAGAAGCGCTTGCGGCGTAAGTGCTCATCAAATAATATTTTGGCGGGCAGCTCACCTGGCAAGGCCATTCGGGCCAGCCGCATTTGTTGGTGGTGGCAGACGACGAGATGATTTCCACCGGTGCCGTGCTGCATTGGGCCTGGCTTTTTTCAGCCAGCATCAGAACTGGCAGGGCGAGGAAAAATAAAATCAACCCTGTTGAACGGCAGCCGGACAACAGGGGGCAATGCGTGACTTTCATATTTTTTTATAGGCTGTTTCCATGAATTGTCAGTTTTACCTGGTTGCGGTCAACCTATGGTTTCAACGGCGTGAACACCTGCAATCCGTTGGTGGAGGTCAGCCCATTGGGCGAATTATAAACATACGGGTTGAGGCCCAGTTCATTTTCGATGATGTTGCCCAGCCCGTCCCCGTCGCTGTCCAGATTCACCGCCGCCTGATAGCTGGCCGCGATGGCCGTGGAACTCAACGCATAATTAAATGTCGCCAGATCATCAAAAACACCTCTGGCCTGATTGGTTCCCGAAGCGCTGCTGCCGATGGTGAAGCCGTTGGTCCGGACATTGAGGGCGGGATAATAGGCAATGCCCGTTCCATTGGTCACCACCGACTGGCCGTCAACATACAGCGACGAGTTGGTCGGGTTATACGTCAGCACCACTTGATGCCAAACATTGGAAGTCCAGCTCATTGTTGCCGTCAGATTGGTGGTCAATGTGCTGCTGGAATTGGTCTGCGTGCCGAAATAGATGTTTGTTCCTGTGGAATTAACCGCCAATCCCCACCAGCCGTTCGTGGTTCCCTTGGTTCCCATTTCAATGAATCGGCCCTCACCCTGCGGGCCGACGCCTCCAGCATTGGTGCTTGACCAGTCCGGCTTGAACCAGAACTGGACGGTGCCGTTACGCAAGTTGATGTTGGCATTGCCGCTGGTCTCGACATCGCGATATTTGAGGATGGCCGGGTTGGTCGAATCAATCAGCACGGCATTGGTGTCCCAACTGGGAACGCCCACCACGTTGGTCGCCAGAAGCGGCAACTGTCCTTCCGCACCCACCCAGGTGTTGGTGTTGTCAAAGGGCCAATAACCCAGAAGGATTTGAGGAACGCTGTTGGGGTTGTTGGGGTCGGTGCGATCTGCCAGTTCCTGATAATCACTTATGCCGTCATAATCTTCGTCTAAAGTGACATTGACAGTGCCGGGTGCTCCGGCCGGGTAAAGATATGGAATTTGGTCTGAAGGAATGGCGGCATTGCGGAGCGCCAGGCTGTGATAATAACCTCCGGCAATCGCAACGACATTGGTAACACCAGCGGGAACCGTGGTCTGGCCGTAACCGTTGTTACCCCAGGCCGCCACCGTGCCGTTACCCTTGAGCGCCAGGCTGTGATAACCACCACAGGCAATCGCCACCACGTTGGACAATCCGCCGGGAACATCAACCTGGCCATTATTGTCGAGGCCCCAGGCCACCACCGTGCCGTTACCCTTGAGGGCCAGGTTGTGATAACCGCCACAGGCAATCGCCACCACGTTGGACAATCCGGCCGGAACATTGGTCTCACCATCTGCGTTGTTACCCCAGGCCACCACCGTGCCATCGCTTTTTAGCGCCATACTGTGTGCATAACCCGCCCCAATCGCCACCACGTTGGACAGGCCGGCGGGAACATCAACCTGGCCAACATTGTCCAAGCCCCAGGCGACCACCGTGCCATTTCCCAGGAGCGCCAAGCTGTGGCTGTCGCCTGCGGCAATCGCCACCACGCTGGCCAGGCCGTGGGGAACCGTCGCCTGACTCCAATTGTTCCAGCCCCAGGCCGCCATGGTGCCGTCACTTTTGAGCACCAGGGCATGATGGCCACCTGCGGCAATCGCCGTCACGTTCGCCAGTCCGCCCGGAACAGTCGTCTGGCCGTAAGAGTTGTCGCCCCAGGCTGCCACCGTGCCGCCACTGGTTAGCGCCAGATTGAAATTGCCGCCTGAAGCGATGGCCACCACGTTGGTCAATCCGCCCGGAACATTCGTCTGGCCATAAGAGTTGCCGCCCCAGGCAACCAAACTGGAGGGGGTTAAAGTTGAAAAAGGCAGAGGGACATGGTTCAAGGAGGCGACCTGCAAGCCGGAGATCATGGCCACGTTGCTTATTCCAGGGCTGATGGTGACCGTCATGCCCTGGCCGTTGGTCAGAAACACATTTTGAAACGCGACATACTGCACGCCCTGCTGCCAGGCCAATGGCGTGGAACGCGGCGAACCGTCGTGACAGGTTTGGGTGCCATAATCGTTGGTGCCCACCTTCAGGTCAAAGCTGCCGTCGCTGGCATAGAGATAAATACTCCAGGTTCCGCCCGGCAGATTGGTGAATGTCAGCGTGGCCGCCGCCGAATTAGTGCCCAGATAATCGTTATACATTGCATCGGACGAACCATTGGTGTGAAGCGTTGGCAGGTTGGTCACCAGCAACCCCACGGGCGAAACAATCCCGTTGGCGGTGACAAGGTTGGTCAGGGAACCTGAAGCAACATTCGTCTTTGCATATCCATTCCAAAAATCCGACGTTGAATCGCCGATCACGGCGTAGCCGGTCTTAAGGCTGTTGGTGTGATTGCCAAAATCCACGTCGAAGAGCACGTCGGGGTTGTTGGTTGCGACACTCACGCTGACCGTTCCCAATGTGTTGGTCAGCGGCGAACAGGGGCTGCCGTTGGCGTTGACGTAGGCGGTGTAGGTGTAGGTTCCCGGCGTCCAGATGGTTTGCGGGATGGCGGGAACGAAATAAAGGTTCCCCAAGGCATAGCTGAAGGCATTGGTGATGGGATGATCCAATTCGGGTGTGCAGTCATAAGTGACCATGCTTGATTCCAGGCCGTTGGTGATGGACAGGCCGGAAGCCGTTGGAAGGGGAATCAACTGGCCGACCCCGGCGCTGGTCGAAGAAAGCACATAACCTGTGGACCACGATCCCGCCGACAAGCAGGACATCCCGTTCGTATAAGGGCCGCCTTCGGTGCACATGTTGTCGGCGATGACAATGCCCGGAAGCATGGTCAAGGCCATCAACAATCCCCAATATGTCAGTTTCGTCTTCATGATCAGTTCGCCAGACGCCCCGCCGGGACACCAAGCGAGGCCATGCGCGGTTGCTGCAGCCGTTGTTCGATCCGGCCCAGCGCGTGTTGTGCGGGCAGCTTCAGCCGGTCAATGTTGCCTTCAAGCACACCGTTCAAGAACGGTATCTGCTCCGACCCGCCCAGTGTCCCCAGCGCCGCGATCGCCGAGATCTGCACCGGGATGGTCTCGCCCTGCTGCGCCGCAGCTTGAACTGCGGGCAGTGCATCCTTGTTTCCCAGGCTGGCGCACACTTGAAAGGCGGTGATCCGGGTCAGCTCGCCGGCGGTGCTCTCACCGGCCAGTTTAAGTGCCGCAGCGCTGATCTTGTCCTGCTCAAAGCCCGGCCAGCCTTGCTGCGACAACTGGCTTAAACCCAGCAGCGCGGTGCCGGCCATGCTGCTGTCGGTGTTGGCAAGCGCACCCCAAAGTGTTGACTGCGCCTGTTTCAATTCATCGGCCTGGTCATCCACCCCCGACGCCGAGGCCATCTGCCGGTAGAATGCGGCCATGTGTTGAAGTGCATAATCGCGCAGGACGATGTTCTGGCTGCCGTCCTGATAGATTTGTGACAGCAGCTCGCGCAAGCCCTGCGGCGGCGGCTCCATCTGGCACAACACATTCATCAGGTCATTTTTCAACACCTGCCCCAGCTGCCGGTCGTCGGCTGAATCATGTTGCCGCAGGAAGTCATAGAGCGCCCCGCGGTCGGCATCGGTCAATTTTCCAGTCAACCCTTGAAGGGCCTTCTCCCGTTCCCGGTAACCAGTCCCATCGAGGATGGTTTTCACGACGGCAGACAGTTCCGGGGAAGATTGGGCGAGGGCCGGCACCGAAACGGATGGCAATACTGTTGCTGGAACAGGTCTGGATGCCGTTGCAACAGGAGTGGATGCCGGATTTTGTTCCCGGGATGCGACAGAGACCAGATGTGCAGATAATGGATGACGGCTATGCCAGGCGGCAAAGACGACAGCGGCCACCGCCACTGCCATCATCATCCATATGCTGGGCCTGATCTTGTTCATTCAGCGGGTATAGTAAATCAGGGTTGATCCCTGGAAGACGCTGATGGAATGGCAGACCGACGTCGTCGAACCGGCCGGGCGTATAAAATGCACCAGATACTGGCCCATCGAGTCGAAGTCGGCCGCCGTCAAAATCCTGCTGGTGGTTCCATCATCAAAGGTGACTCCTCCCACAATGACATCCAGCCGCACCGTCAAGTCGGGCAGCACCGGGCTCAAGATGAGCAGCGATTCGATCAACTGGCTGCCGTCGGGATAGGTCTGCAGGATTTTTGCATAGGTGTTGTTGCCCGACCAGAGTTGGAAGCCCCTGACCTGTGCCGAATCCAGCACCGGCCCGTTTGTTCCCAGCCGCGAAACGATGTAACGCGGGCGGTTCTGGTCGGTGATCAGGGTCGTTGCCTCCTGGTTGCCGCCGATGGCCGGGCCTTCGCTGAAAAAGAGCCTTGCATCGGCGTCCAGCACCGCGCGCGAGGGCGGCGTGGCCATGTCCCATTCCCGCTCACGCCCAACCCAGCAGTCCGGGTTGTTTGAAAAACTCTGGCCTACGACCTTCACGTTGATCGTGCCGCTTTGCGGCGTGCCATTGGTGGGACTATAGGTTCCCGTCACCGCAAAGGTGCCCGGCCTGGCGAACTTGCAGGCGATGGGCTGCGTGGTCCTTCCCGCAAGCTGGTTTGTCCCCACGGTGATTGATAGCATGCCGGCGGGCGCATTGGCCGGCATGGCGTTGAAGAGCAGGCTGTCGCCCTGGCGGATGGTCACATTGCCGGCGGTCAGGAGATTGAGCGGCAGCCACTCAAGATTGCGCACATCGGACAACCCGCCGTTTTGATAGGTGACATTCAACAATGTCTGGGCGTTGGCATAGGCAGAGAGCGGCACGTTGACATACCAGCGCTGGTCCGGTGATGGCAGCGGACTCAAGCTCGCCGTCTTGTTGTCCGCACCCTGGACGGAAACGCCCATGAGCGGCAGATACGGGTCCCGCCCTTCAAGGCACACCGGCGAAGTGTAGCTGCTGATCAGGGCGTTGGTGTTGTCCAGCCCCGACTCCGCCTGCAGCATCTGATCCACCCAGTCCTTGATGCCGTTGCCGTTGCTGTCGGCCCCCAGCCGGGTCTGGACAACCAACGACTTGAGACGCAGCTCGGTGTAGCTCGCAGGGTTTTCCCACAGGATGCGCAGGGTGTGCGGACCGGCGGTAAGGTAGGGCGTCAGACATTGCAACATCCCCCCCGCCGTGCCCGCGTCCAGGTCAAACTGCCCCAGATTGACCCCGTCCAGGGTCAGCACCAGCGGAAAATCATTACCGGTGTTGTATTGCAAATCCTGTGCGCCGTTGATTTGAAGCTGATACATGTCCGGTGCCGGCAGGTTGAAATCAAATTCAACCAGCCCTCGGCGGCCTTTGGCGACCAGATCGGTTCCGTCAACGGCCCAGTTGCCCAATTGATTGTTGGAAGCCTGCGACCCCGTCATCGTGACGACATTGACCATGTCACCCGCGTTTCCAGGATATTCGATGGCGCTGTTGGTGGTGCCCGAATAGACGGCCGTCAGTTCCGAAAGCAGTTCGGGGTTGCCCAGTGACGCATATGCAATCGTGTTCAGCGCGACGGCCTTTTGCTGGCTGTCAAGCTGCATCTGGCCGATCCGGTCCTCATACAGCATCGCCGCCGCAGGGAACGCGATGAAATAAACCGGGTAGGGAACACTCTGAAGGACAGGAGGCGGGTATAGCTTCCCGGTCTCAACAGGCGGTGTGTCCAGGCTGTTGCGATAGGCCATGCCGTAGGGCGCAAGTATTTCATTGGCGTAATTGAAGGCCGGGCGCACCTCGGTGTGAAGCTGGAAGTAGGGAATCATGCCAATCACCAGCCCCCCGCCGGCGGCATTAAATTTTTCAATCTGCCGCGCCCACGCCTCATCATAGGCAACATGGCCGCCATCAAGCACCAGCACGTCCATCGCCGGCAGCCCTGCCGCAGGATCCATCGCCGAAAAATCAAGCGGAACCACCTGGTAGCCGCGCCTGATGAAATAGCCGGGGTCTATGTTGGGCATGTAGCCGGCAACCACGTTGGTCGCAATCCCCAGCACGATGTCCGATGGGTTGCCCTTGCGCGCGGCCCATTGGATCGCGTTTTCAAACAGCCGCACGCGGGCGTCGTTGTAGGAATATTCCCATTGGGTGTGCGCGAACACCACGGCACGGCTGCCATTGGGTTCGTCATTGTAGGTGCCGGCCGCCTCCATCACCTGTCGGTTGCCGCCATGCTCCACAAGCACCGGGAAAGCCCCCGGATTGACCACCGCGATGCTTCCCATATGCGCAATGTCTTCAATCGGGAAGGCGCTCACCCCCGCAATCAACGCCGCGTAGTCCGCCGCATACGGGGGGCTGGGCAATGTCGCCGCAGAAAACATGAAGTTGCCGGCCGCATACCGGTCGGCAGGCCCCGCGCTGAAATGTCCCGGATAGGAGCCGCTCTTGCCGAAACGGCCAAGCCCAACAAACCGGATCAGTCCTCCCCCGTCATTCATCGTCCAGGGCGGCGGGTTGTTTGTGCCATAGGGAGGAAAGCCCACATTGCCAGCAGGGTTGTTCTTGTCAAATCCATACGCGGCAATGGTGTAGTTGCCCGGAAGCAGGGTCACCGGCCGGGCCAGCGGCTTGAAGAGCGTCCCGCCAACCAGCCTGCCGGGGCTGGCCGCATCAAAGGTCATTGTCTCCAGCAGGCTTCCACCGCCATCCCCGCTGCGCTCGTAAAGTTGAACCGTCAGCGTCGCTCCTCCCATGATGCCATTGGTCCCGCTGTCAAACACACCCAGTTGCGAAATGGTCACGGGGCTGATCACTTCAAAATCATCGCCCACGCTCGTGCCCCCCGCCCCACGGTTGCCAACCGTTCCCGCAGGCACGTTGTAGGCCATCGTCTGTGCGTGAAGCGGAACAAATGAAACTCCAGCCATCAACAAGCCGGGCATCAGCAATGATTTATTAAGGTGAAGAATGCGGCGCGGACTGAAGAGGTGACTAGTGAAGATGGACTTTGCGCTGCCTAAAATACATCTCAGCATTGCACCTCCAATATGCCGCCCAATGTCCATAAGTCCAAAAATAATCCTGGCTGTTGCCCCAAACCTAGTGCAACTTGAAGAGTTGCGCACCTTTTATACACAGGCTAAAAAATAATTCAAGAACTTTTTGAAATTATTTTCGCATCCGCCTGTCTGGCACATTCAACAGGGGATTCCAACTGGCCACCTAATTAAATACTGTCGGGAATGTCCCGCTTGGCGTTCACCAGAAGATTGCGCGGCAGGCGGACAATACGCTCATCCGGGCCGCAACCCGCCGTGGGCGGCAATTTTGAAGCGGCGGCGTCCGTGATGTCCGCGCCGATCACCGCAAAATCGCCGTCGGCAAGTTCCCAAATGTCCGGGCAACCGGCGGTTTGGGCACAGTATTCCTGCGGGCCAGAACCGATTCTTCGAAGAAACGTGGGTTGTGCATTCATGTTGAATACGACAATCGGGGAACAGCCGGAAAAAAGCAAGAACAAAATAGCACATATATCGGGTTTTATTCATGGCCGCTTCCTGTTTCGGTTAGGCATTGTGGCATTTCCATATCGTCGAATCGTCGGCCAGAAAATCCGCGCCCATCGCAAACAGGCGGGGTTGAGCCAGGAGCAATTGGCTGAAAAGGCCAGCTTGAGTTACAAATACCTGGGTGAAGTCGAGCGCGGCTACGTCAACGTCTCGTTGGATTCCCTGATGCGAATCGTCAAGGCGCTCAAGGTGCGTCTGCGTGATCTGGTGCGAGACGTTTAACCAAATTCTTCTCCTGTGATAGAATTGCGGGCATGGGAATTGTGGAATGGATTTCACAAAACTGGTTCGAGTCTTTGACCGTTACTTGCGGCATCTGCGGACTGTGGTTTTCTGCATTTGCAATTCATCAGAACACCAAGGCTCAAAAAGAGGAAACCAAGGCGCGGAAAACTTCAAATTTGCTTGCCATCACCGCCAATCATCGGGAGATATGGAAAGAAATCTTTTACCGCCCTGATTTGTCCCGCGTTCTTGACGATTCGGCGGACGTGGCAAACAGCCGGTCACACCGGCAGAGAGGTTTTTCGTCAACATGGTCATTTCAAATACGAACACCATGTATGAAGCGCTCAAAGATGAACTGGTGAGGGAGCAGGAAGGATTGCGACGGGACGTGAAGGAATTTTTCTCGCTGCCGGTGCCGCGCGCAGTTTGGACCAAGACCAAACTGCTGCAAAATCAAGATTTTGCAGCATTCATTGAATCCTCTTTGAAATAGTTTTAAGACATCTTCCAAATTTCATTTTACGACTTGCCAGCGTTTTCCCGGTGGGTCAAAAGGTTTATCGCGTGAAAGGAGCATCTGCTTCATTTTCTTTCAGGTTTATTCTGGCGCTGGTCGTGATCGGCGGCTTCTTTTAATTGCTGCCAAGACGCCCAACCGCCAAAAAGCACTATCAAGAGAAGTATTATCCAACCCTTCGCCGGTGTATCGTTCACCAAATAAATGATACAACCAAGAATTAGGCTAACAAAAGCAGCAAACATTTCCATCATCCTCACAAAAGGAGATTTTTTTTCCTTTTCTAAAATAGCTTCCTTCATAACTGTTTTAATAAGGACGTAAAGACCCACAACCATGGGCAAACTCAACCCAAGAACTACCGCCTTTATCCCTGTATGTTGAACTACCCACTGACAGGTATGCTCAAGTAGTTTTTGGGTTTCGGGACTCATTTGAATTTTTACGAAAAGGTATTGCACAATATACTGACTCAACGAGTAACACGGTGATCCAAAACACTCCCAAAAATATTCCAATCGGTGATCCAGAAGTCCAAGCTAAAACCATAATGGCAATCAAACAGGAAATTGTTATAATGGCACGTCTTCGACTTGCGGAATTTTTAGACTCAACTTTTTTGATAGCCCGCCTAAATTGCTCAACTGTGATTGTGCCATCAACCCCTTTTGCAATACAGTGGTAATTGTATGCCAGAATATCGTGAATAGAATGCCCCCTGTATCTATAGCTTGTCACTGCCATAAACTTAATCGAAGGCCGTTCTTTTCTAATTTCATTCAGAAGTTTTTGTGCATCTTCTCCCTTGAGGGCAAAATCTACAATCACAAGAGAAATGTTGCCTGTTTCGAGAAGCTTGCTTACCTGTCGTTTTGTCGCAACCATCTGAATCTCGCGACCAAGCGCAACCGCAGCGGTGTGTGCCTTCTCAAAGAGTGGATGATCGCTGCCCACAAATACCATTGTGGGCCCGGCGAAAGCAGGTTTCGTCATGTCCATAAGCTGTTATTCTGAAATCCAAAAACTCGCACCCTAAAATCAGGACGCAAAATTAAACTCAAAAACTGGAGGGTTGGCAAGGAGCAATTTTTATTTGTGGGGGTCTGTTCCCAACCTGCCAACCTCATCCAGTATCCCTCGACATCGGGAGGGTTGATAGAAAAATACAGACATCGGAGCAAGGACAAAATCGCCTTGTGAGAATTGCTCTCACTTTTTTGGAATTTCATATTAGGCTATTTCCAAGTTTCCCATTGCCCAATTTGATTTACCGCCAAGACAGAACTGCCTCAAATTTCTTACAGAGGGATGGTTTTCTGTCTTCATTTGGCCAAATTATAGGAAAATTGTCCGCTAATGCAAGCAGAGACTCGTTTGACTTGCTCACCGTCGGAGGTGTATAGTTCTCTGTAGAAAAGAGTGCCGTCTTCACAGCGTGGAAACGCGATTTGCAATGGCTTTCAAGGAAGGGTTTTACCCCATAGAAAACAAATCAAACTGCGGCCATATTTCTTGTGAATGGCTCAAGTCTTGCTAAAGGTATTTTGGCCAATAGCAATAATCCAGGAAAGGAATAGGTGAAAATATGAAAAAGCAAAAAGGGCCGTTGATGGCTAAAAAAAGTCGCGTTCAGATGACTCTGGCTACCGCGACGAGCTTCCTGATTATTTTACTTTTGGGAATTTTCTCAAAAGTTTGTTTGATCCAGTTTGCCAGCGTATTCTGGTGCATAATGCTTGCAATCCAATGGGGATTTCTTGTCTATCCCAGCAAGTCGAGGATTTAATGGATCAAATTCAGGAAACCAACCTCTCCAAATTAAATGGAGAGGTTTTTATTTGACCAGCAATTTAACAAAATGGGCATGAATGTTGCGCAAGCGGCATGAGGCGCAGACGAATTCAATGCACCGGGTCAGTGTGACAGGCTCAAGCTTGTCAGGAGGGAGGGAACACTGCTTTTGGAACCGGCGGGGGTGAGAAACATCCCGTCGAAATGCTTTGCCGGCCAGTCGTTACAATTTTACAATCAACTGGCCCTGTTCGTTTATATATGCCGGAAGCAATGGCAAGTCGCGTCTTGCCGGCCCTTCTGTCACATGGCCGTCGGGGTCAAATGTCGAGCCGTGGCATTTGCAATAAAATGACCTGTCACGTTCGGCAGTCAATTTACATTTCCGGTGCGTGCAAATGGACGAAAGCGCGAACAACTCGTCGCCCTTGCGAATCAGGAAAAAACCTTGATCCCGGAAATTGCTGTAAACTCCATCTGCTGCATAATTGCTCGCCAGTCCGGTGTTGATTGTTCTTTCCTCGTTTGCCGTAACGCCGCCGTCGTCCACGGCCTTGCAACCGGCGGCCAGTCCCGCAGTCAGGAGCAAAAATTGTCTGCGGTTTATCTTCATGACCGGCGTTAATACTCAAACACAAGGCTTGTGACAACTCCGCAACGAACATCCGCCCGTGCATCGCTGTTTATTGGAAAAACAAATCCAAAGCCCAGACGCGGCTGCACGCACCCTATGGTCTTGAGATTGACACGGAAACAGGCGTTTCCGGTGAGGCTCGTCTGGCCGGAATCATCCTTGTTCATCGCCGTTTTGCCGACCAGTTCAAACATGGGAATGAATTGTTGCACGCCGGGCAGCGGCAATTCGCTGTGCGGAATTGTGTAGCCGAAGACAAAGCCGGATTCAAAAATCTGCAAACCGCCGTCATCGCCTCCGCCAAAGAGCGTGGAATAACCAAAAATGGATTGGAGCGTGAAATGGTCGCCGACGCGCAGGTCATTGAAAACTTTCGGGACGAACTCGGTGTTTCTGCTGACAGACGAGTTGACCGGAACGCCGACTTCCACGGCAGTCCCAAAAGTGGTGTCCCAATTTCCATTGGCCGCGACGTATTCGTAAAGCGGATAACGCGCGCCCAGATCGATGTTGCCAACGCCTTGTGATACCTCGCCTGAATCCTCGTTTCGCTCATAGGGGACTTCAATTTCCAATGTCAAATTGCCAAAACCCTTTTCAACTTCGGCGGTAACGGTGTCGCTTTTCTGCGTTTCAACTTCCGTATGCAGCCAGTCAAGACGCGCTTCATTTTCTTCCAAGTCCGAGTCGTCCACCAGAAACGGTTCGGGAAAGGCGTCCTGTCCATACGAACTGCGACTATCCAGCCAGTTGAAAAGGCCGCAGCGCGTGTCCGGCGCAGATGATGCACTTGCGACCGCCGCTGGGAGTGTCGTTTGCTCATCTGCAATCAATGCCGGGGCAAAAGCAAGAGCCGACAACATTCCAAAAACACGGACATAATTCTTAATTTTTAATTTCATGGCGGTGAAAATATCTGATACTGAAAACCCCCGCTGCCGTTCGCTTGCTATTTATTAGCGATGACTTGCGCCGGACATTTCTTGGCTTTGCAATGACAAGATAATTGCCCGACGCCGGAAAAATGGCACATTGTCGCCGTGTCAAGACCTGCCAGACGGCAAATTGAAACAATTGATGCTGAAATCGTCGGCGTGTCCGCGTTCACCGAACGTCCAGCGTGGCACGCGATTGGCGATGGCTGGCGTCATTTGCACGGCAGCGTGTGCGGCGCAGGCGTAAGTTTCGAGTGGCACGATTTCAAGGCAAACTCAGAATTTAATTGGGGAAAAAGCTTTCATCCCGGCACTGTCGAGGTCTGTTTGAATCTCGAAGGCAACGGGCAGGTTGTTTTCAACAAAAGCGAATCCGTATTCACCCCACTGACCGCCGGATTTTACCGGCGCGGCGAACAGCCGTTGCGTGCCACACGGCAGACGGGGCAGCGCCATCAATTTCTTACCGTTGAAATGTCGTTTGATTTCTTGCGGCGGCATTTGAGCGAATTTGTCACGTCACTGCACCCGCTTGTGCGTGACGTTGTTTCCGGCCAGTCGGAAAAATCCGCCGTCGCGTTGCCGTCGCGACTGACAAGCCGGCACCAGCAACTGCTCGCGAGCCTGCGTGACGCGCCGGTTCTGGCACTGGCGCAATCTGTCTGGTATCAGGCAAAGGCTTTGGAAGTTGCGGCGGAATTTTTCTTCGTCGCTCGGGGCGAAAGGGAACTGTTTTGCCAGCGGCAAAACCGTCTGGCAGCCGAGCGGGTGGAAAAGGTCATTGCGCTGCTCCGGGAAAAATTGTCGGAACCGCCGACATTGGAAGAAATCGGGCGCGCGGTTGGTTGCAGTCCGTTTCATTTGAGCCGGACATTTTCGACGGCAACCGGCATGACGATCCCGCAATACACGCGCCAGTTGCGGCTGGAGCGCGCTGCGGAATTATTAAGATCAGGAAAATTCAACGTCACCGAGGCTGCCTTTGAAGTCGGCTATTCGAGCTTGAGCCATTTCAGCCAGGCATTCCACGAAACATTCGGCTGCTGCCCCGGACTGTATCCGCTGCGAACGTCAGTGCAGAAAGCAAAATCGAATCTCCCCGATTGAGGGGTTGTCCGCTGTGTAATACCCAGAGATTGGAGTGTTAAGCGGCATATTAAGGTCGGCATCCTCTTGAATCCTGAATTTCACACTCCAATTTTATCCAGACAACTTCTGATGGTTTGCGCGAGCTTGTGCTTCTCGAATGGTTTGGTGAGAAAGTTGACGCCTTCTTCCAATGCGAAATCCTTGCTGGCGACTTCCGCGCTATAACCGCTGGCATAGATCACCTTCAATTTCGGATTCATCTCCAATAACTGTCCGGCCAGTTCAATTCCGTTGATGCCGCCGGGCATGACGAGATCGGTCAGCAACAAATGGATTTTGTCGTTGTGCTGGTTCCAGACATCCAAGGCTTCGACGCCGTTGACGGCTTCGAGCACGCGGTAACCGAGTTGCGTGAGCGCTTTGCAGACGGAGGCGCGCAGGAACGCGTCATCTTCAACCAGCAGAATTGTTTCCTTGCCGCCGCGCATGGCGATCAATACGGGTTGCTCTGTTTTTTGCCCGGACATTTTTTCCAATCGCGGAAGATAAATGCGGAATGTCGTGCCGCGATTAACTTCGCTGTAGACATTGACCCAGCCTTTGTGCTGCTGGACGATGCCGTAAACCGTCGCCAATCCGAGGCCGGTGCCTTTGCCGACGTCTTTGGTGGTGAAGAACGGTTCAAAAATCTTTTGAAGGTTTTCGCGCGGGATGCCGCAGCCTGTGTCGCTCACGCTCAAGCAAATGAACGAACCGGGTCTCGCATTGGCTGATTGCGCGCGGACGGACTCGTCAAAATCCACGGCGGAAGTCTCGATGATGAGTTGTCCACCTTCGGGCATGGCGTCGCGGGCGTTCACCGCGAGATTCATCAGCACTTGATCCATCATGCCAGCGTCAGCATGGACG